>CAJDTM010000065.1_pt1 | contig 20479 bp, 20 predicted proteins | sample 7389831 | NCBI WGS metagenome assembly CAJDTM01 (sample SAMEA7055656, study PRJEB34461) | soil metagenome | biome: terrestrial ecosystem; feature: Peninsula; material: soil | place: Antarctica | collected 2016
CGCAGCGCTTATCCGGAGTGCGTATCCGTTGTGGACAGGTTGCGGGCGCCCCGTTCGTCGTGGATGTCCTGTTGGGCGCCACGCCCGTGCTGAACCGGGCGCACGGCAGTGTCCGGCGCATGGTTTGCTGCGAATCCGGCGCTGAACAGGTCACGTTTTCCCGATGCCGTCCGCCTTTTCCGCGCACTCCGCCCTTACGGTTCGCCCGTCACGGGAGATGCCACGCCAACCAGGCGCCGAGGGCAGCAGGTTGCCCCTGAACAGACCGGATACGCACGAAGGGCACAACTATATGGCCCGCGGACGCCATATCGACCGGGCGGGCCACCCTTTTGCCCCCTGTGCGGAATACTTGAGGTATGCAGCATCGAAATGTGATCATCCTTGGTTCCACGGGCTCCATCGGGACCCAGGCCGTCGACGTCGTCGAACGTGCAATGCTGCCGGACGGGACGCCGCGCTTCACGGTCAAGGCCCTCAGCGCCGGCGGCGGCAACCTGGAGCTGCTGGCTGCCCAGGCCGTGCAATTTCGGGTCTGCGCCGTGGGAATTGCCGCGGACGACGCCGGAGCCCTCCGAGCGCTGATCGTCTCCCGTGCCGCTGCGGTCGGGGCCGCCGGCTACATGCCGGAGATTGTGGCCGGGCCCAACGCCTCCACCGCCATGGCCGCCTGGGGTGCCGGCACGCAGGGTGCCGCCGACGTGGTGCTCAATGGCATCACCGGCTCCATCGGCCTGGCCCCCACCTTGGCAGCGCTGGGCACGACGGCCGTCCTGGCCCTAGCCAACAAGGAGTCGCTGATTGTGGGCGGGCAGCTGGTGAAGGATGCGGCGTCGCCCGGGCAGCTGGTGCCGGTGGATTCCGAGCACTCCGCCCTCGCCCAGGCCCTGCGTTCCGGGACGCCGGGCGAAGTGGAACGGTTGGTCATCACCGCGTCCGGAGGGCCGTTTCGGGGGCGGAGCCGTGACGGGCTGGCTGGCGTGACCCCCGCCCAGGCGCTCAAGCACCCCACCTGGGACATGGGCCCGATGGTCACCACCAACTCCGCCACCCTGGTCAACAAGGGACTTGAGGTCATTGAGGCGCACCTCCTCTTCGACGTACCGCTGGACCGCATTGAGGCCGTGGTGCACCCGCAGTCAGTGGTGCATTCCATGGTGGAGTTCACCGACGGCTCCACCCTCGCCCAGTGCTCGCCACCGGACATGCGACTGCCCATCGCGCTCGGGCTCGGCTGGCCGGAGCGCGTCCCGGGTGCGGCCCGGCCGTGTGACTGGACCAAGGCCGCGACCTGGACGTTCGAGCCGTTGGACAACGTGGCCTTTCCCGCCGTCGGACTGGCCAAGGAGGCGGCGCGGCGGGGGAGCACCTGCCCCGCCGTCTATAACGCGGCGAACGAGGAGGCTGTGCATGCCTTCCATGCGGGGCGGATCGGTTTCCTGGACATAGTGGACACCATTGCCGAAGTGCTCAGCGAACACACACCGGATTCGGAGCTGACACTCGAGTCCGTGCTGAAGGCTGAGGAGTGGGCCCGGCGCCGTGCCAACGAGTTGGTGGCGGGCAAGTTCGTGGTGGACAGGGGCTGAAGAGTGGTTGTTGGAAGCAGGGCCCGTAAGGTGCCGAAAAATTCGAAACTGGAAAGTTTATTGTGACCGTATTGCTTTTCATTGGCGGCGTGATCTTCGTCGCTGTTGGCGTGGTGGTTTCCATTGCGCTGCACGAGGTGGGCCACCTGCTGCCCGCCAAGCTCTTCAACGTCCGAGTGAGCCGTTACATGATCGGCTTTGGCCCCACCATCTGGTCCCGGAAAAAGGGCGAGACCGAGTACGGCTTCAAGGCCGTGCCCGCAGGTGGCTACGTCGCCATGATTGGCATGTATCCGCCCAACCCTGCCGATGGCAGCGTGCGTCCTTCCAGCACCGGCATGTTCCAGACCCTGGCCACCGAGGCCCGCAGCATGGCCCACGAAGATGTGGGGCCCGACGACTCCCACCGCGTGTTCTACAAACTGCCGGTCTGGAAAAAGATCATCATCATGTTGGGCGGGCCCACCATGAACCTGCTGATCGGCATTGTCCTGACCGGTGTACTGCTGGTGGGGTTCGGTGCGCCGCAGGCCACCACTACGCTGTCCCAGGTGAGCGCCTGCCAGGTTGCCTACGGCGAGCCCGAGCCCGCCAACCTTTCAAACTGCACCAAGACCCCGGCCGCCGCTGCGGGCCTGCTGCCCGGCGATACGATCACGTCCTTCGGCGGACGGGCCGTGACGGACTGGGCCACCCTGACCGAATGGATCCGCGCCTCCGCCGGAGAGTCGGTGCAAATGACCTACCAGCGTGGCGACAAAACCATTTCCACGGCCATCACCCCCGTCCTCACCGCCCGCCCGGTGCTGGACGCCAACGGGGAGGCCAAGGTTGACGCCGGCGGCAAGCCCGTGACAGTGCAGGCCGGGTTCATCGGCATGGGTCCCACGTCAGTCCTGGTACCCGAATCCGCCGCCGCGGTACTGCCCTCGGTGGGGAACAACATCGCCCAGATCGGCGGGGTCGTCTTTCATCTGCCACAAAAGCTGGTGGGGGTCGCCGAGGCCGCGTTCAGTTCCCAACCGCGCGACCCGAACGGCCCCATCTCCGTGGTGGGGGTCGGGCGAGTGGCAGGGGAAGTTGCTGCCATGGAGCAGGTGCCGCTGAGCGCCCGCATAGCGACGCTGGTCGGCCTGATGGCCGGGGTTAACCTGGCCTTGTTCGTCTTCAACCTGATCCCGCTGCTTCCGCTCGACGGCGGTCACGTCCTGGGCGCGCTGTATGAAGGGGCCCGACGCTCCTTTGCCAAGGTGTTCAGGAAGAAGGATCCCGGCGCCTTCGACATTGCCAAGATGCTGCCGGTGACGTACGTGGCCGCGGCGCTGCTGATGGTCATGGGGGCACTGCTGATCTACGCGGACATCGTCAAGCCGGTCAACCTGTTTGGGTAGCCACGCGTCCAGGCGCGGCCGTGGAGTCAGCACCACGAACATAGTGCCATCCTGAATTGGTTGATTTCTAATAATCAACTGTTTATGATTAATTTATGTTTGTCATGACGATTGACCAACGCGGCAGCCGCAAGGGTCGCGACCAGGTGCCCGAGCTTCTGGCCGCACTCAAGGACATCCCCGTGCTTCTGCCCTTCGAACGCTCCGTCGGTGACGAACTCCAGGGTGTGCTTGAGGATCCCGGGCCCGTGGTGGAGGCGGCCATGAGGGCCCTTCGCTCCGGCCAATGGTACGTGGGCATTGGCGTCGGAACCGTGGATGTTCCCCTGCCCCAGAGCCCGCGCGAGGGTTCCGGAACCGCGTTCGTGCTGGCCCGCCACGCCGTGGACAAGGCCAAAAAGGCCGGGGAGCGCGTTCCCTTGTCCGTCCAGGCGGCAGGTCCGGACGAAGGGGTGCCAGGGGGCGTGCACGGGCCGGCCGCTGAGGCCGTCCTGGTCCTCGTGGGCGACCTGGTCCGCCGGCGCACCGCTGCCGAATGGCGCGTCCTGGACGCCCTGGGCGCGGCCGGAACCCGCCGACAGGTCGAGGTGGCAAAGGCGCTTGGCATCAGCCCGCAGGCCGTCAGCAAGGCGATCCTTCGCTCCGGCCGGCAGGAGGAGTGCGGCGGTCGGGTGGCCGCCGAGATGCTGTTGGACCTCGCCGACCGTTAGCAGGCAGGGCGGCAGGGCGCGGCAGGCATGTCGGATCTCGTGTCGGATCGTTGCGTGTCGGCCCGGCTGGCTACGCTGGGGGACGAGCTGGGGGACGAGCTGGGACGAGATGGAGGAACGATGACAATTCTGTGGATTGCACTCACGGCCGCCGTTGCCTGCGGGGGCGGCTGGCCGCTGACGGCTGGGGTCCTGCGGTTGGCGAAATCCCATTCGGTGCGCGCCGTCGACGCCCATGAACGCCGGGCCGGGGACCACCCTGGCGGGCCGGCCCGCGAACCGGAGCATGAACCGGCCCGCGAACCGGAGCATGAACCGGCCGGCGAACCGGCCCGCGAGCCGGAAGCAGGACCGGAACCCGCCGGCGCAGGGGTCCTGCGAGGGGGGCTGCTGATCGGGGTGCTTGAGCGTGCCGCCGTCGTGCTGGCCATCCTGGCGGACCAGCCCGTGGCCATCGCCTACGTGGTTGCCATCAAGGGACTGGGCAGGTATCCGGAACTGAAACAGGCCCCGGCCGCCAGTGAGCGGTTCATCATCGGAACCCTGACGTCACTGTTGTGGGCCGCCGTGGTGGCCGCGGCGGCCAAAGTCCTCCTGTTATAGGGTGAAAGCATGACGATCTTTGCTGTTGAATATGTTTATGGCCCCGAAGCTGAGGAAGCCCGGGTGGAGCACCGGCCCAAACACCGCGAATGGCTGGCGGCCCAGGCAGAAGCGGACGTGGTGCTGGCCTCAGGGCCTTATGCGGACGGCGCCGGGGCGCTGCTGATCTTCAACGCCGCCGACGAAGCCGCCGTTCACGAAATCCTCAGGCAGGACCCCATGAGCGCTGGAGGCGGCGTGACGGGCCTGAAGGTCTCCGAGTGGAAGCCGGTCATCGGCCAGCTGAGCAAATATCTGCCGTAGGCCACACCGCCAGCGTTCGACGCCCAACGAGCCTACAATTTAGAACAGACGATGCGCGAACCATTCGCGGCGCCCCAAGCCGGCGCCGCACACGCATCGGCCGACATCACGTCAAGGAGCAAATTTTGACCTCGGTCAGCCTCGGAATGCCGCCATTGCCACCACCAGTCCTCGCCCCCCGGCGCCAAACCCGGCAGATCAAGGTCGGCTCCGTCGGCGTCGGCTCCGACTATCCTGTCAGCGTGCAGTCCATGACCACCACCAAGACCACGGACATCAACGCCACGCTGCAGCAGATCGCCGAGCTCACGGCGTCAGGCTGCGACATTGTCCGTGTCGCCTGTCCCTCGCAGGACGACGCCGATGCCCTGCCGATCATCGCCAAGAAGTCGCAGATCCCGGTCATCGCCGACATCCATTTCCAGCCCAAGTACGTTTTTGCCGCCATCGAGGCAGGCTGCGCAGCCGTCCGGGTCAATCCGGGCAACATCCGCAAGTTTGACGACCAGGTCAAGGAAATCGCCCAGGCCGCCAAGGACCACGGCACCTCCATCAGGATCGGCGTCAACGCCGGCTCGCTGGAGCCGTCCATCATGAAGAAATACGGGAAGGCCACCCCCGAAGCACTGGTGGAATCCGCCGTCTGGGAGGCATCCCTCTTTGAGGAACACGGCTTCCATGACTTCAAAATCTCCGTAAAGCACAACGACCCCGTCGTCATGGTGGCCGCCTACGAGATGCTGGCGGAGAAGGGCGACTGGCCGCTGCACCTGGGCGTCACCGAGGCCGGGCCCGCCTTTCAGGGCACCATCAAGTCCGCCGTCGCGTTCGGTGCGCTGCTGTCCAAAGGCATCGGCGACACCATCCGGGTCTCCCTTTCCGCGCCGCCGGTGGAGGAGATCAAGGTGGGCAACCAGATCCTGCAGTCGCTGAACCTGCGCCCCCGAAAGCTGGAAATCGTCTCCTGCCCGTCCTGCGGCCGGGCCCAGGTGGACGTTTACAAGCTGGCCGAGGAGGTCACCACAGCCCGCGAGGCGGATCTGGGCGTGGCATCGGGCAACGGCAAGGGCCAGATCTTCGTGCGCGGAAAGGTCATCAAGACCGTCCCCGAGGACCAGATTGTTGAGACGTTGATAGAAGAAGCCATGAGAATTGCCGAAGAGATGGAGTCCGATGCCGACAATCCGCTCCCGGGTGGGCCCGTGGTTAGCGTCTCGTAAAGGCGCCGAACAGGGGCCGGTGCGCGTCCTTGCCCACGAGGACACCGCCGCGCTCCGGACCCTGGTGGCGCGCGACCCCGTGGCCAACGTTTTCATCGACGCGCTGCTCACCGCGGGCCGCAGCGCCGTGCCCACCCAGCACGGGGCCGTCATCCTCGGGTTCTTTCAGAACGACGGCGGTGAGCTGGCTTCCGCCTGCTGGGTGGGCTCCAACGTGGTTCCCATCGGCGTCGGACCGGGCCAGGCAGCGCACTTCGGGCGCTGGATTGCCACCCACTGGCAGCCCCACGCATCCATTTTTGGCCCCGCCGACGCCGTCCTGGGCATCATGGGTGAACTTTCCTGCGCCGGCATCAGCGCCCAGGAAGTCCGTGCCAACCAGCCCCTGCTCGTCATTGAGGGGCCTCCGCGGACTGCGCCCAACCCGGCCCTGGCGCCCAGTTCCAGCAGCCGGTTCAACGACCTGCTTGCCGCGGCGGCCGCCATGTTCGAAGAAGAGGTGGGCTATTCACCCTTTCTCGGCGGGGAGGAGAACTACCGCCGCCGCGTGGCGTGGCTGATCAACAACGGACACTCCTTCAGCCACTGCGAGCCGGAGGGGGAAGTGGTGTTCAAGGCCGACCTCGGCGCCGTCACCTCCCGGGCGACCCAGGTCCAGGGGGTGTGGATGAACCCCCGCTACCGCGGGCTGGGCCTGAGTGCCGGTTACATGTCCGCCGTCGTCCTGATGGCCCAACGCCTGGCTCCTGTCACCAGCTTGTACGTCAATGACTTCAACCACCGCGCCCGCGCCGTGTACGGCAAGGTCGGGTTTGAACAAGCCGGGACCTTCGCCACCGTACTTTTCTAAGCGGGCCCGACACGCGCGTGAGCTACGATGATGCAACTTGTTGCGCAAAGGAGAGCATGAATGTCTGCTGCCCGCTACCCCCACCTGTTCGCCCCCTTGGACCTGGGCTTCACGACGCTGCCGAACCGGGTGCTGATGGGTTCCATGCACGTGGGGCTCGAGGAGCTCCCGGGAGGTTTTGAACGGATGGCCGCCTTTTACGCCGAACGTGCGCGCGGGGGAGTGGGACTGATGGTCACCGGCGGCATTTCACCCAACGACGCCGGGCGGCCCATGAAGGGAGGCGCCAAGCTCAGCACGCCCGCGGAGGCCGCGCAGCACAGGATCGTCACGGCCGCCGTCCACGCCGAAGGCGGCCGGATAGCACTCCAGCTCCTTCACTTTGGCCGCTACGCAACGCACGAAGGCCTGGTTGCCCCCAGCGCCGTGGCGGCACCCATCAGCCCGCTCACGCCCCACCCGCTCAGCGACGCCGAGGTGGAGCGGACCATTGAGGACTTCGCCGCGGCTGCCGGGCTCGCCCAGGTCGCCGGTTACGACGGCGTGGAAATTATGGGCTCCGAGGGTTATCTCATCAACGAATTCGTGGCCCAGCGCACCAACCACCGCGCCGGCCGGTGGGGCGGCAGCTACGAAAACCGCATTCGGTTTCCCGTGGAGATCGTCCGCCGCACCCGCGAACGCGTGGGGGAGAACTTCATCATCATCTACCGGCTCTCCATGCTGGACCTCGTGGAGGGCGGCTCCACTCTCGCCGAAGTCATTGCGCTGGCCCAGGCCGTGGAACGCGCCGGCGCCACCCTCATCAACACCGGCATCGGCTGGCATGAGGCGCGCATCCCCACGATCGCCACCTCGGTCCCCCGCGCAGGCTTTGCCTGGGTCACCAAGAAGGTCATGGGCAGCGTGGGCATCCCGCTGGTCGCCACCAACCGCATCAACACCCCTGACATCGCCGAGGCGCTGTTGGCGGACGGCCACGCTGACATGGTCTCCATGGCCCGGCCCTTCCTGGCCGACCCGTTCTTCATGCGCAAGGCCGCCGAGGGCCGCGGCGACGAGATCAACACCTGCATCGCCTGCAACCAGGCCTGCCTGGACCACACCTTCACCGGCAGGACCGCTTCCTGCCTGGTCAATCCGCGCGCCGGGCACGAGACGGAAATCCTGATCGAACGGTCCGCGGTGCCCAAACGGCTTGCCGTGGTCGGTGCCGGACCGGCCGGGCTGGCGTTCGCCGTCACGGCGGCGGAGCGCGGCCACCAGGTGGTGCTGTTCGAGGCGGCCGGGGAGATCGGCGGTCAGTTCAACATTGCCAAGCAGATCCCCGGCAAGGAGGAGTTCCACGAGACCATCCGCTATTTCAGCCGGCAGATCCAGCTGCGCGGCATCGAGCTGCGGCTGAACACGGCCGCCACGGCCCCGTCCCTGTTGGCGGGCGGCTTCGACGAGGTGGTCCTCTCCACCGGGGTCCTCCCGCGCATCCCGCGGCTCGACGGCGTCGGGCATCCCAGCGTGCTGAACTATCTGGACGTCCTGCGAGATAAAAGGCACGTCGGCACCAACGTTGCCATCCTCGGCGCCGGCGGCATCGGCTTCGACACGGCCGAGTACATCACCGCCAGTGGCGCCAGCGCCACACTGGTCCCGGAAAAGTTCTTCCGGCAATGGGGCATAGACCCCGGATACTCCGGCGCCGGCGGCATCACCGCCCCGGAACACCCCCAACCCGACCGCCGCGTGGGCCTGTTCCAGCGCAAGGCCACCAAGGTCGGCGCCGGACTGGGCAAGTCCACCGGCTGGATCCACCGCGCTGAGCTGCGCGCCAAGGGGGTGAAGATGGTCTCCGGCGTCGAATACCTAAGGATCGACGACGCCGGACTCCACCTGCGCGTCAATGGCACCGAGACGGTGCTGGCCGTGGACACCGTCATTCTGTGCACCGGCCAGGAACCCCGCAGGGAGCTGGCGGCACCGCTGGAAGCCGGCGGCGCCGTCGTGCACCTCATTGGCGGCGCCGACGTGGCGGCCGAACTGGACGCCAAGCGGGCCATCGACCAGGGCACGCGGCTGGCGGCACGGATCTAGCGAACCGGATCTGGCATGGACCGGATCTAGCGGCTGGCGGAGTCCTGCCCGGCCGCCTGGGCATCCAACCGCCGGGCCGTTTCGGTGAGCATCGCCGCCGCCTTGCCGATCACCGGTGAGTAGGAGGACTGCCAGGCGTGGCGGAAGAAAAAGGCGTCCGGGCCTTCCCACCGCAGGTTGTTTGCAATGCGGGCGCCCAGTTCGCGCCGGAGTTCGTCCAGCCGCTGTCCGGCGTGGTCCATGTCACGCGCCAATTGGTGCAGTGCTCCAGGGTCCGACCCCTGCAGGCCTGGCGTCATGGGAACTCCCGCGTTCAGCTTTCGTCGTGGACCTTAAGCGTAGGCGGCCGGGTCGGCTCGGTGCCATGGGCAGAGCTACCCATGGCCGCACCGTCCGTGCCTTCGAGCCCGGGCAGCGGCCCCGTCAAATAGTGTTGGAGCGTGGGCCCGATCAGTGCCACAAGTTCCTCGTGGCTGGCCGAGGCGAGCGGCTCCAGCACCAGCAGGTACCGCGAAACCATCAGCCCGATCATCTGGCTGGCCAACAGCGCCCCCCGGCGGTCCAGTTCCGCCTGGCTGCCCGGGAGCCCGGCGAGGGACAGGGCCAGGACACGCTTGAAAAGGACCTGGCGGATCAGCGCTCCCTGGGACCTGGACCCGGTGGCGCTGCGCAGCAGGGCCAGCAGGGCCGGCTGGGCGGGGGAATCCCACAACTCCAGGACCGTGCGCAGCAGCGCTTCGCCGCGCACTTGGGCCGGGCTCCCACTGACCCCGCCCAGCACCTGGGCGGGGTCGGCCGGAAGCACCACGCAGGCGTTGAACAGCTCCTCCTTGCCGGCAAACCAGTGGTGCACCATGGCCGGGTCAACGCCGGCGTGCCGCGCAATTTCGCGCAGGCTGGTGGAGGCATAGCCCTTCTCGGCAAACATTTTCCGGGCGCTGGCGAGGATGGGCTCCCGGGAGGTGGTGCGGCCCTGCCGTCGGCCGCGCTGTGGCGGGGTGCGCACGGGGCTAGGCCGTCCGGCGTCGCAAGGTCAGGGACGCCAGCAACAGGCCGGCCACCACAAACCCGGCCACCACCAGCAGGTCCGCGGCCAGGGTGGAGGTGGCATTGGCATGGCCGGCGATTTCCTGCAGGGCGTCCACCGAGTACGTCAAGGGCAGCACATTGGAAATCGCCTCCAGCACCGCGTTCATCTGGTCCCGGGCCACAAACAACCCGCACAGCAGGATCTGCGGAATCACCACCACGGGCATGAACTGGACGGCCTGGAATTCGGTGGTGGCAAAGGCCGAACACAGCAGTCCCAGCGCCACGCCCAGCACGGAGTTCACCACCGCCACCAGCACCACCCACCCGGCGTTGCCCCGGATGCTCATGCCGAAAACCCAGTAGGCAACGCCCGTCGCCACCAGCGACTGCAGCGCAGCCATGAGCGAGAACGCCAAGGCGTAGCCGAACAGCAGGTCGCCCTTGTGGATGGGTGTGGTGAGCAGCCGTTCCAGCGTGCCGGACGTCCGCTCGCGCAGCATGGTGATGGAGGTGACCAGGAACATCACTACAAAGGGGAAGATGGCCAGCATCATCAGGCCCACCCGGTCAAAGGTCCGCGGCACCCCGGCCGGCAGCGTCTCATTCTGGTAGAGCCAATACACCACGGCCAGCAGCACCGAAGGCACCACCAGGATCAGCGCGATGCTGCGGGGGTCGCCCTTGAGCTGCTGGAGGACACGCACATTGGTGGCCCACATCATCCGCCAGTTCATCGTGCCCCTCCCCCTGCGTGTGCCGTGCCTGCGTGTGCCTGTTCGTCGGCGCGGATCAGCCGCAGGAAGGCCAGCTCCAGGTCGTCGGTTCCGCCACGGCGGCGAAGTTCGGCAGGAGTGAGGTGCGCCAGCAACCTGGCTTCGCGCAGCAGCAGCAGGTTGTCACAGTGCCCTGCCTCTTCCATGACGTGGCTGGAGATGACCAGCGTCGTGCCGGCGGCTGCCATGGCCGCAAACTGGGCCCACAAGTCAGCGCGCAGCACCGGGTCCAGGCCCACGGTGGGCTCGTCCAGAAACAGCAGCGCGGGCTTGGAGACGAGGGCGCAGGCCAGGGAGACGCGGTTGAATTGTCCGCCGGAGAGGTCGGCCGCCCTGCGTTTGGCAAGGTCCGCCAGCCCGACGGCGGCCAGCGCCTCCACGGCATCGGATCGGTTGCAACCGTGCATGGCCCCGAAGTAGCGCACATTGTCCAGGACGCTCAGGTCCCGGTAGACGCTGGGCGCCTGCGTGACGTAGCCGACGTCGTTCCGCAGGGAGGCATCGCCGGCCGGCCGGCCCAACACGCGGACCTCCCCCGCGGTGATGCGCTGCACGCCCACCAGGACCCTGATCAGCGTGGTCTTTCCACTGCCGGAGGGCCCCAGCAGGCCGGTGATGCGGCCCGCGGGGATGGTGAAGCTGAGGTCCTGCAAAACATCCTCCGCGCCGCGGTGAACCACCAGGTTTTCGACGGTGGCGCTGTCCGCTTCCGGACCGGGGCGGGGGCCGGGGGACGGGCGGGCGGGGACCGGCGGGTGGACGGCAGGACGTGGAATTGGCAGTTGTGCCCTGTGTGACATGTGCGCTCCCGACGGTGTTAATTCACCAGATGATGAATTAAAGATAGGCCGCTGCCGAACTCCTGTCCACCGCTGCTTATCAGGTGCCCTGCCCTGTTGTCCAGCTGCGGCCGCGGCCTCCACCACGGCGGGAGTGCGGCGTCTTTTGCCTGAACCGGTAGATTGGTATTGGCCCGTCGACTGGTGGCGGGCGCCAAACTGCTCAAGAAACGGAAAATACGCGTGGCTCTTCGCCTTTCCAAACTCTTCCTTCGCACCCTGCGTGAAGACCCCGTCGACGCCGAGGTGGACAGTCACAAGCTGCTCCTGCGTGCCGGCTACATCCGCCGTGCCGCCCCGGGCATCTACACCTGGCTGCCGCTGGGCCTGCGCGTACTGCGCAAGGTGGAGGCCATCGTGCGCGAAGAGATGGACGCGATCGGCGCCCAGGAAGTTCACTTCCCCGCGCTGCTGCCCAAGGAACCCTACGAGGTCACCAACCGCTGGCTGGAATACGGTGACGGCATTTTCCGCCTGCAGGACCGCAAAGGCGCGGACTACCTGCTGGCCCCCACGCACGAGGAAATGTTCACGCTGCTCGTCAAGGACCTGTACTCCTCCTACAAGGACCTGCCGCTGAGCCTGTACCAGATCCAGAACAAGTACCGCGACGAGGCCCGCCCCCGCGCCGGACTGCTGCGCGGGCGCGAGTTCATCATGAAGGACTCGTACTCCTTCGACGTGGACGACGCCGGGCTGGACGCCAGCTACATGGCGCACCGCGGCGCGTACCTGCGCATCTTTGAGCGCCTGGGCCTGAAGGTCATTCCCGTTGCCGCCACCTCCGGCGCCATGGGGGGCTCGCGAAGCGAGGAATTCCTGCACCCCGTCGCCATCGGCGAGGACACCTTTGTGCGCTCCGCAGGGGGGTATGCGGCCAATGTTGAGGCAGTGACCACCGTGGTGCCGGAGAGCATCGACTTCACGCACGCGCCGGCCGCCGTCGTCCGGGACACCCCGGGCACCCCCACCATTGAGTCACTGGTGGCAGCGGCCAACGAGCTGGCCCCGCGCCCCGGGGAGCCATGGACCGCGGCGGATACGCTCAAGTGTGTGGTGCTGGCCCTCAGCCTTCCCACGGGCGAACGCCGGATTGTGGTGATCGGCGTCCCGGGCGACCGTGCCTTGGACTTCAAGCGCATTGAGGCCAACATTGTGGCGCACCTGGACGTGGGCGGCGAGGTGGCCGTGGAGGCGGCCACCGACGCGGACCTGGCGAAGCTGCCCGGGATTGTCAAGGGCTACATGGGCCCGGGCCTGTCGCTGGATGCGGCGGTGCTCGGCACCGACGGCGCCACGAAGCTGCTGTTCCTGGTCGATCCCCGCGTGGTGCCCGGCACCAGCTGGATTGCCGGCGCCAACGAGGACGCCAGGCACGTCTTTGGCCTCGTGGCCGGGCGCGACTTCAGCTGGGACGGCACCATCGAGGCGGTCGAGGTCCGCGCGGGCGACCCGGCACCGGACGGATCCGGACCCCTGGTGGCCGAACGGGGCATCGAAATGGGCCACATCTTCGCGCTGGGCCGCAAATACGCCGCGGCGCTGGATTTGAAGGTGCTGGACCAAAACGGCAAGCTGGCCGTGGTCACGATGGGCTCCTACGGCATTGGGATCACCCGCGCCGTTGCCGCCCTGGCCGAGTCCAACCACGACGACGCGGGCCTGATCTGGCCGGCAAACGTGGCACCTGCCCACGTCCATGTGGTGGCCGTGGGCCGCGGAGCCGAGATCTTCGAAGCGGCCACGCAGCTGACAGACGACCTGGAGGCCGCCGGACTGGAGGTCATCTACGATGACCGTCCCAAGGTGTCCCCGGGCGTCAAGTTCGGCGACGCCGAGCTCCTGGGTGTCCCCACCATCCTGGCCGTGGGCCGTGGACTCGTGGACGGCGTCGTGGAAATCAAGGACCGCGCCACCGGCGCAGCGCAAAACGTTCCAGTGGCCGAGGCCGTGCAGTACATCCTCGACAAGCAGTGACGTATGCTGCCGCGGGCGGCGGCTCTGCGTTTTTCCGTCCGGCTATCCGACCGACGGCCGTGGGCGGCCTTACGGCCCCCTTTACGCCGGACGACAAAAAACGCAGCCGCTCCCGCCCGGCGGACGCGCAAGCCGGACCTATCCGACTGCGGATAAGCAAGCATGATTTCGGGCTTTGAGGACGTCACCACCGCCACGATCCTGTTGATTCTGGTGGCCGGTTTTGCCGCCGGCTGGATTGACGCCGTGGTGGGCGGGGGAGGGCTGATCCAGCTGCCCGTGATGTTGATGGTGCCGGGCATCACGCCCGTGCAGGCGCTGGCCACCAACAAGATGGGGTCCATTTTCGGCACTGCCACCAGCTCCGTCACCTACTACCGGCGGGTCAGGCCTGACCTGCGTACGGCCCTGCCCATGGCCGCAGTGGCACTGGTGGGCAGTGTGGGCGGGGCGGTGGTGGCAGCGAGCCTGCCGGGCTCGGTGTTCAAGCCGATCATTGTGGCGGCCTTGGTGGCCGTGTTGCTGTTCACCGCGTTCAATCCCGGCATCGGTGAACTGACGGCGTTGCGGCATTCGGGCCGGCGCCACTACATCCTGGCCGGGTGCATCGGCGGCGTGATCGGCTTCTACGACGGACTGATCGGCCCCGGCACGGGCTCGTTCCTGGTGATTGCCCTGGTCAGCCTCTTGGGCTATGCGTTCCTGGAAGCCAGTGCCAAGGCCAAGATTGTCAACCTCGCCACGAATGCCGGGGCGCTCATGTTCTTTCTGCCGCACGGTTCACTGCTGTGGGGCGTGGGGCTGGTGCTCGGGGCGGCCAACATGGCCGGCGGGTACCTCGGTGCCCGCACAGCCGTCAAGCAGGGCAACAAGTTCATTAGGATCGTGTTCCTGTCCGTTGTCGGCGTGCTCATCGTGAAACTGGGCATTGACGTCTGGATCGAGAACGGCGTGGGTGGCTGGGCCGCCGCGGTCCTGGGCAGCTAATCCTGGACGGCTAGTCCAGTGCCTTGAGGTCGTGGGCGGCGGGCAGCCCGGGCAGCGGCCTGCCCGCCATGGTGCCGGCCACCCACAGCGAGCGCTGGGCGTCGCCGATGTGGTGAGGTGTTTCCAGGTACCAGAGTGCGTTTTCCACTTCCCGGACCACGGCCCAGGCGGCGGCCAGGTCCGCGTCCAGCCCTGCGGCTGCCGCGAGTGCTGAACAACGGCGTCGGAGCCCGGCCTCTGCGTTCCGGCGTGGCAGATCCTCCAGACGGTTCCAAAGGCATGGCGCCACGGCAAATTCAGCGCCGCCCAGCTGTGGCTGCGGGTCGATGCCCAGGTAGCCGGAGTTGTCCAGCGACGCCAGGATGTTCAGGTAGTGCAGGTCGGTGTGGACCAGGACGTCACAGGATTCACGCCGGGACACGGCACCGCGGGTTTGACACACTTCAAGTGCCGCCTCCAGCAGCCACCGGGGGAACGGACGGTTGAGATCGTTCCACCGGGCAGGGAGTTCGTCGCAGTACCGTTCGGCTGCGTCTGCGATGTGGGGGATCCGTGTCCAGCCGGCCCTGGCGTCGGGGGCAATGGACAGTTGGCGCACCAGCCCGCCCCACACGTTGACGGCCTCCTCCATGGGGACATCGATCAGTGACTTCCGCGCATTCAGCCGGGCAAGCAGCATGGAACAGGTGGCCTGGTCCTGTTCAAGGATCGCCACCATGCCGTGCCCGTTCCACAGTGACAATGAAAGGGGTTCAATCACGGCCCCTTCGTAAGGGAAGGAAATTTTCAGGGCTGCGGGGGTCCCGTCGCCGCGGCGGACGGGCACCACAATCCCGGCGTGGCCGTGCCCCGGCGCCCCGTCCGGGGGCAGGTCCACCGTGAGTTTCCAGCGTTGCAGCGCCTGGTCAATGAGGCCCGGAAGCGCGTCCAACCACGCCCTTCCCCCGGGGCTTCGGGCGTGGCGCCGGCTCAGGTCCTCGGGGACGTCGACGGTGGCTGGCATGCAGCCAGCTTATCCGTCAGCCGACCAGTCCGCTGGCGCCCAGCAGGCGGCCAATGGCAAAGGTGGCGGCCAGGGCCAGGGCGCCGCCGAGCACCACCCGGGACGCCGCACGGATTTTGGAGCCGCCGCCGATCCTGGCACCAATCCCACCGGTGATGCCCAAAGCGGCCAGCACCACCAGGAACGTCACCCCTACGCGCGCGGACGCCGGGGGGAGCAGGATGGCCAGCATGGGCAGCACGGCACCCAAGGTGAAGGCTATGGCTGAGGCAAACGCCGCGTGCCAGGGGCTGACGACGTCGTCCTCGCCCAAGTTCAGTTCGGCGGAAAGGTGCGCTCCCAGCGCGTCGTGCCCGGTCAGCTCCCGGGCCACCAGCGCCGCCGTGTCACGGGAGAGCCCCTTGTCTTCGTACAACGTTGCCAGCCCGGCCAGGTTCAGTTCCGGCTGCTGCGCCAGGTCGTGGCGCTTTTCCTCGATCATGGACTTTTGGCTGTCACGCTGGCTGCTGACGGAAACATATTCACCCAGGGCCATGGAAACCGCGCCGCCCACCAGGGCGGCCATGCCGGCCGTGAGGATCGGGCCGGTGGCTGCCGTGGCACCGGCAACGCCGACCACCACGGCGGCAACGGATACAATGCCGTCGTTGGCGCCGAGCACACCGGCACGCAGCCAGTTCAGCCGCTGGGCAATTTCTGCCGTGCGCGGCAGGGGTGGCCGCGTTCGTAAATCTTCTGCACGCTTCATGCCTTCAAGCAAAGCACCGGCGGGAAGCGGCCGCCAGCAAGGTGAGCATGCCCTCGCTGAGGCATGCCTATCCTGTGCCCGGATTGGAGCGGGCCTTGTGAGTTACGGCCGTGCCGACAGGGAGGCCGGGACGGACGCCACGTTCAGGCCGGCGGCGGGAATCCCGGGAAGCGCACCGAGCGCGCCGCCCCACTCCTGTTGCCGCAGGGCCGAGCCCACCAGACCGGTGACCGCAATTTCACGCAGCGTCAACGCACGGTCGGCGGGGACAGGTCCCTGCGTGGCCCCGGTTGCCGGGGCCGAAGGCACGCCTGAGGCGACCGGCACGGGCGCGCTGAGGGCGGCCACGTCCGCGTAGACCAAGGCCAGCTGCCCTTCAAGTGTGGCCAGGGCGGCGGCCGGCGCCCCGGTGAAATCCGGGGCAAGGACGAAGCCGGGCACTGCCGGGACTGCGGGCAGGCAGTGCCGGGCCAACTCGCCGTTGAGGAGCTCGAGGCTGTTTCGGTGGACGCCGGCCAGCTCAGCGGCACGGCCGAACGCCGGCTCGGCAAGGCGTGAGCCCGCCACCTGATAGGCGTACACGGCCTGCTGTTCCGCCCGCACCGCGGCGGTGAGCGCGGCGTCGGCGCTGGCCCCGGGCTGGGGTTCCTTCGTCTTCCGGCAGGCGGGGGCGTCGGGTGCCGGAAGCCCGGTGGCGGAAAGGTAGGGCGATTGAGGGGTGGGCCTGCCCAGCAGCTTGTCCAGTGCCGACGCCAGCAGCAGCCTGTTGGTGCCGGCGGAGGCAAAGGTCCTGCCCACGGCGCCCTCCGCCGTCAGGGAGTCGCCCAGCAGAACGTTGGCGCTGGCGGCAAGGGCAGCGGTGAAATTGGCAGTCGTGGCAGCGGCCGCAGTGGGAACGGCTGCCGCGGAGGCGGCTACCCCCCGGGAATCGGCCAGTCCTGCCAGTTGCGTTTCCAGGTCGGCGGCGCTTTGTTGCAGCAGCGCCTTGGCGGCGGGGCCCGGTTCGGCATCGCGCGCTGCGCGCGCCTGCGCCAGCAGGGCCGCAGTCTGGGCCCAGGACAGTTCCCTGTTGATGTCCGTGGCGGACGGGCCGGTTCCGGCTTCCTGTCCGGACACCACCGTGCCCAGGGCCAGCACCATGGCGGCGGCGAGCACGGCGAACATCAGGCCGCGCGCCGCTGCCAGCCTGCCAGGGCGGCCCTGGGCGGCTGCGGCTGGCCGCACCGGGGACTTGGCCGGCACATCGTTGATCCCGGCATCAGCGGGTACGACGGCGGCTTCCGGGGTGCCGTCGTCGGCCAACCGCCTCCCGCGCGGGGTTCGGGCTGCCACAGGGGCAGGCGGCGCATGCCCGGGAAGTTCCGGACCGGAGTCGTCCGCAGTACCGTGGCCGGACGGTCGGGCGGAGGGATGGAAGGGGACAATGAGTCCGTCCGGGCCCACCGCCAGCAGGGCGGGTGCGCCTGGTGCCCGGGCGGGCGCGCCGGCAGGGTGGGAGGCGCGGCGGGGACCGGTGCGCAACGGCCCGGGCGCCTGTTTCCGGTTCAACGCGGCGCCGCCGCCGGGGCCCTGTGCCCGGGACGCGTCCTTGGCGGGCCCGGCGGGGGAGGCGGAATTAGTCACAACTGTCGATGGTCTCATGATGTCGGGGATCAATGCACGCCGTGGGGTCCAGTTCGCGGCCCAAGGGCCCGTTATGCGTTGTTACTCACAGCAAAATCGTTCTGCGGCACGCCGGGAAACTCGGTAGTGTAGATACCCACAACATCATCTAAGGGAGGCGGTCGTTCCATGGCCAAGCCGGACAGGCCCAAGGCGGCCCGAAGCTCGGGGAACTTGCACCCGGTCCTCGACCCGATCGCCGAAGCACAGCGCCTCACCTCCCTGCTGGCCCCCACCGTTGCGGCGGCGGGGCTGTACTTGGAGGACATCAAGGTACAGATGGTCGGTGCCCATCGCACGGTTTCGGTGGTGGTGGACCTGCCCGAAACACAAACCGGCGGTGTCGGCCTGGACGCCATAGCCCATGTCTCCAAGGCCCTTTCCGAAACCATGGACACGGACCCCTACGATGACGGCCAGCCCTACAGCCTGGAAATTTCCTCCCCAGGTGCCACCCGTCCGCTGACCGAACCGCGCCACTGGCGCCGTGCCCTGGGGCGCATGGTCAAGGTCAGCGCCGTCGACCGGGAAAACCTGAGGGGGCGGGTGCTGGCCGTGGACGAGGACGGCGTGCAGCTGCTGCCGGAACTGCCCGTAAAAAAAGGGATGAAAGCCAAGCACGGCGAACCCGAAAAAGTGATGTTTTCTGCCATCCGCCGCGGTGTGGTTGAAATAGAGTTTGCCCGCCTGGATGAGGCGGAGCTTGATTTGGAATTTGAACAGACCGGCGGCGACGCGGTCGATGGAGAGGAAAGCTGACCATGGACATCGATATGAGCGCACTGCGAATACTGGAGCGCGAACGCGAAATCCCGCTGGACCTGCTGATACCCACCATTGAGCAGGCGCTGCTGATGGCATACCACAAGTCCCCGGGCGCCCTTGAGCAGGCCCGTGCCGAGCTGGACCGCAAGAGCGGCCACGTCACCATCTGGGCTGCCGAACTGGACGAGGACGGTGAGCGCATCGGCGAGTTCGACGACACTCCGGCAGGTTTTGGCCGCATCGCCGCCAGCACGGCGCGCCAAATCATCCTGCAGCGGCTGCGCGACGTTGAGGATGACAACGTCCTGGGGGAATTCCGCGGCAAGGAGGGCGAACTGGTCTCCGGCCAGATCCAACAGGGCAACAACCCGAACATGATCCAGGTCAATCTCGGCGCCGTTGAAGGCGTACTGCCGCCCAACGAGCAAGTCCCCGGCGAAAGCTACCGCCACGGCAACCGCCTGCGGGCCTTCGTGGTCGATGTGCATCGCGGCCTGAAGGGCCCCTCCATCACGTTGTCCCGGTCACATCCGGGACTGGTCCGCAAGCTCTTTGAAATGGAAGTTCCGGAAATTGCGGACAACACGGTGGAGATCGTGGCCTTGGCCCGGGAAGCGGGCCACCGCACCAAGATTGCCGTCAAGGCCAACAAGGCCGGGGTCAACGCCAAGGGCGCCTGCATTGGGGAAATGGGTTCACGCGTGCGGGCCGTCATGTCCGAACTGAACGATGAAAAGATCGACATCGTTGACTTCAATGAGGATCCGGCCACGTTCATTGCCAATTCCCTGTCGCCGTCCAAGGTGATTTCAGTCACCGTCGTGGACGAGGCGGCACGCTCGGCCCGCGTGGTGGTTCCCGATTACCAGCTGTCCCTCGCCATTGGCAAGGAGGGGCAGAACGCCCGCCTGGCCGCCAAGCTCACAGGATGGCGCATTGACATCAACTCCGACGCAGCCGCTGAATAGGTAGCGGCACTCCGGCGCGCTAGACTGGTACCGACCGTGCCGAAGGGCTGTCTGTGACGCGAACGTGTAAGGCATCGAGCAGTTGGTAAAGAACGCTGAAAAAGCAGGGGGCTCCGCCCCCGACTTGACCGCTCCTGTTCGAACCTGCATTGGCTGCAGACAAACTGCCGCGCGGGAACAGCTAGTACGACTGGCAAGGTCAGCCAACGAATCCGGTGAGCCGGAAGCGCTGGTTGATTTGCGACGTCGGATGCCTGGCCGGGGCGCGTGGCTGCACCCCAGTCCGGACTGTTTGCAGTTGGCACTCAAACGCCGCGCCATTGGGCGGGCCCTTCCGGGCACCACCAATGCCGGCGAGCTTGTCGCCCAACTCGCAGGCTTGTCAGGAGAAGGCATCCAATCAATACGAACCGACATTGTCCCTTTGTGAAAGCGGGTCAGAAAACCGATGGAAACCCGATGAGTACCCAGCGATGAGTGCCCAAAAATGAGCATCTTCGTGCTCTCTCACGCCGCCCATTCCGACATGGAATGTTGCAGTAAGAATTAAACGGTTCGTACCTGTCCGGTGCGGACCGAGACAGGAGAAATGTGGCCAAGGCCCGCGTCCACGAGCTTGCAAAAGAGCTCGGCATCACCTCAAAACAAGCAGTGAGCAAACTGCAGGAGTTGGGCGAATTCGTTCGTTCGGCATCTTCCACCATTGAGGCCCCCGTCGTGAAGAAGCTTCGCGACGCATTCCCCGTTGCCCCGAAGGCTGCGGAATCCAAGGCCGCCCCGGCAGCCGCCCCGGCCAAGGCAAGGCCGGCTGCCCCCGCCCCGCAGGCCGCGGCAACGCCAGCGCCGGCAGCAGCTGCCCCCGCGCCAGCTGCCCCAGCCACGCAGGCTGCGGCCCCCGCAGCAGCTGCCCCAGCCACGCAGGCTGCGGCCCCCGCAGCAGCTGCCCCAGCCACGCAGGCTGCGGCCCCCGC
>CAJDTM010000042.1_pt1 | contig 20370 bp, 20 predicted proteins | sample 7389831 | NCBI WGS metagenome assembly CAJDTM01 (sample SAMEA7055656, study PRJEB34461) | soil metagenome | biome: terrestrial ecosystem; feature: Peninsula; material: soil | place: Antarctica | collected 2016
CAGGTGAACGCTTAAAGCACGGGGAAAACTTCCATGCCGCCCAGGTACGGGCGCAGCGCCGTCGGGACGGTGACGGAGCCGTCGGCATTCTGGTGGTGCTCAAGGATGGCCACAATCCAGCGTGTGGTCGCCAAGGTGCCGTTCAACGTTGCCACCGGCCGGGTCCCGCCCCTGGTTCCGGCGTCGGTCATGACACGCTCACGGATGTTCAGCCGGCGCGCCTGGTAGGTGGTGCAGTTGGAGGTGGAGGTCAACTCGCGGTATTTCCCCTGTGTGGGCACCCACGCCTCGCAGTCAAACTTGCGGGCCGCGGAGCCGCCAAGGTCCCCGGCGGCCGTGTCAATGACACGGTAGGGCAACTCCACCTTGGCCAGCATTTCCTCTTCCCAGGCGAGCAGGCGCTGGTGTTCCCCGGCGGCCTCCTCCACGGTGGTGTAGACGAACATCTCCACCTTGTTGAACTGGTGGACGCGGATGATGCCGCGGGTGTCCTTCCCGGAGGCGCCGGCCTCGCGGCGGTAGCAGGAGGACCAGCCGGCGTAGCGCACGGGCTCCCGGACATCGATGATCTCCTCGGCGTGGTAGCCGGCCAGGGCCACCTCCGAGGTGCCCACCAGGTACAGGTCGTCCTCGGCAAGACGGTAGATTTCGGCGTCGTGCTGCACGTCAAAGCCGGTGCCGGCCATGGTTTCGGGCAGGACCAGGGTGGGGGTGATCATGGGGACGAACCCGGCGGCGATCGCCTGGTCCATGGCCATCTGCAGCAGCGCCATCTCCAGGCGCGCGCCAACGCCCTTGAGGAAATAGAAGCGGGAACCGGAGACCTTGGCGCCGCGTTCCATGTCGATGGCGCCGATCAACTCGCCGATCTCCAGGTGGTCGCGGGGCGTGAAGTCCGGAAATTCGCGCGGCACGCCAACGGTCTTGACCGTGATGAAGTCGTCCTCGCCGCCTTCCGGGACGCCGTCGGAAATCACGTTGGGCAAGGCCCGCACCAAGGCGTCCTGGGCACCGGCGGCCTCGTCCGATGCCGTGGAGGCTGCCTTGACAGCGGCAGCCAGGTCCTTGACCTCGGCCAGCAGGGCCTGCTTTTCTTCGCCCTTGGCCGCGGCGACCTTCTTGCCGAAGGCCTTCTGCTGCGCACGCAGGGACTCAAAGGCGCTGATCGCCGACTTCCGTGCGGCGTCGGCGTCCATGATGGAATCCACCACTGAGGGGTCGGCTCCGCGGGCACTTTGGCTGGCACGGTATTTGGCAGGATTCTCGCAGAGGTCTCTTACATCGATCACGCCCTTAGCCTATCCAATCAAAAGACGTTGAACGGCTAAGGTGGGAGAATCATGCCAACTGAACTCCTCATCATCGTCATCGTGGCCGCCGTACTGCTTGCCGCCGGGGTCAGCTGGTTGGGGGTCCGCAAGCTCGCCCAGAACCACACGCGCAGCGCCGTCGCCGAGACCCCCCGGAAGATTCATGCCGCCGCCCAAAAGGTTGCCTTCATCTACAATCCGACCAAGGGCGGGGCCGCAGCCGCCAAGACCCTGTTGCTGCGTTCGACCACCTTGGCCGGTTGGCCGGAGCCGCTGTTCCTGGAAACCACCGCCGCGGATCCGGGGCACGCCATGGCACGCCAGGCGCTGGAAGCGAAGTCGGACGTCGTGATTGTGGGCGGCGGGGACGGCACGGTGCGCGCCGTGGGCGAGGAAATGCGGCGCACCGAGGTGCCCTTGGCGATTATCCCGCTGGGAACGGGGAACCTGCTGGCCCGCAACCTGGACCTGGACGTCAATGACGTCGCCGCGAACGTCCAGATTGCCTTGTTCGGGCATCAGCGGCACATCGACGCCGGCCTGATGGAGATCGAGGACGAAGTCAACGGATCGATGTCGGCGAAGTCGTTCATGGTCATCGCCGGGCTCGGCATGGACGCGGAAGTCATGAGCGACACCAACTCCAAGCTGAAGGAGTCGGTGGGTTGGCTGGCGTACAGCGAGGCCGGGCTCCGGCACATGGCGGGGCGGCGGAAGAAGGTCAGCATCGCCCTGGACGACCAGGCTGCGCAGCAGCGCAAGGTCCGGTCGGTGTTGTTTGCCAACTGTGGGCTCCTGCCCGGCGGCATCGATTTTGTGCCGGATGCGCTTATAGATGACGGCGTGCTGGACATTGTGGTCATCAGCCCGCGCAGCGCACTCGGTTGGTTGGCGATGGTTGGCAAGATCGTTCTCCAGCACAAGAACCGTTTGCCTGTCATAGATTTTTACCGCTCCAGGAAACTGGTCATCCGCACAGTGTTGCCGGTGGAAACACAAGTGGACGGGGATCCGTCCGGATCCGCCACGGTGGTCCGGGTCAGCGTGGAGCACAAGGCGGTGCTGGTGCGCGTGGCGGCGCCCAACAACCCCGCTTAGGGTTCTGGCTCGGACCTGTCGGTTTCGTGGTGCCGGGACTGTTCCTTGATCAGGCGTTGCTCCTCGTCAAAGCGCAACTCGTTGGCGTTGTCGCCTTCATCCCCCACTGACGTGTCGCGGCCCTCGTCCTTGCCAGGATTGACGATGGTGCCATCCTGGCTGCTGTCCTTGGCTCCGTGGGTATCCATGGCTGCCGGCCCTTCCTGTTTCTGCACCCGCCCGGCATGCTTGCCGGGTACCCAAAGCATAGGCTCGCCGGGCGCTGGCGGGAAGAAGCAGCAGGGCCTCAGCCCAGCAGCGTGTCCACCCAGGCGGCGGCGTCCGCAAAGGCGGCATCGGAGTTGTAGGCCAGGATGAGCGGCGGCTGACGGTCCGCGCGCGGGTACGAGCCCAAAAATCGCATCTGGGGGCTGACCCGGTGCAGTCCGCGGAGGGCGTCGGCCACGCGGGCGTCCCGGATGTGGCCGTCCACATCCACGCTGAAAATATAGTGGCCCAGGAACTGGCCGGTAGGCCGTGACTCGATGCGGCTGAGGTTCACGCCCCGGCTGGCGAACTGCTCCAGGATTTCCATCAGGGCCCCGGGCCGGTCCTCGGGCAGTGGAATGGCCAGCGTGGTTTTGTCGGCGCCCGAGGGCTCGGGCAGTTCCCCGGGACGGCCGACCAGGACGAAGCGGGTCACCGCCCCCAGGTTGTCCTCAATCCCGGCAGCCAGGATGGACAGGCCCGTCTGCTCCGCGACGAGCGGGGCGCAGACGGCTGCCTGAAAGGCGGGGCTGCCGCCAAGGAGCTCATGGGCCGCTGCCGCAGTGGAGCTGGCGGGCATGTGGACGGCGTCGGGCAGGTGCGCCGCGAACCAGTCCCTGGTCTGGGCCCAGGCATGCGGGTGGGTCCCCACTTGGGTGATGTCCGCCAGGGACACGCCGGCCGGTGCCACCAGCACAAAGCTGACCGGCACCACCACCTCGTGCAGGATCCGCAGCTCCACTCCGTTGGAAATGGCGTCCAGCGTGGCCGGCACGCCGCCTTCGATCGAGTTTTCAATGGGCAGCATGGCCGCCCGTGCGACGCCGGAGCGGACTTTTTCCAGGGCGTCCGCGGCATTCGTGGACGGAATCCGTTTCGCAGTGCCGGCCCCGGGCACTTGGAGCAGGGCCGATTCGGTGAACGTCCCCTCCGGCCCCAGGAAGGTGTAGGGCAGGGGGGAGGTGCCGGTTGCTGTGTTCATGGGGTGCCTGTCAGCCGTTGGTTGCTAGAGGACGCGGGGCGTTTCGCCGTTTTCGCTGATCATGGGACGGCCCGCCTCGAACCAGGCACCCATTCCGCCGACCACGTTGAACGCACTGTAACCGTTCTCGGTCAGCCAGGTGGTGGCGCGCAGGGACCTCCCGCCGGTGCGGCAGATCACGTTCACGTCCACGTCCGCATCCAGGCTGTCCAGGCGCTCCGGAAGTTGCTCCAGGGGGATGTGGAGGGCGCCGTCAACATGGCCGGCCTCCCACTCATAGTCTTCACGGACATCCAAAATAACGGCCCCGTCGGACAACTCTGCCACAGCGACGTTCATGATGTCTGACAAGCGCAACTCCTCAAGAAATAGTGGTGTGTTTGCCTCCAGCCTATCCCCGCCGGTCCCGTCCCAATGTGACGGGACATGTCATCAATGCAAAAATTGACCAACTGAGCTTACAAAAAAGTCCCGCACACCAGGCCGGGGCACCACTGGACCACCGCGACACATAGATCCTCGGCCAGCCCAAAAATGCTGTTCAACCTCTTCAGTGTTGAGCTGTGGGAACGGTTCTCCTTTTATGGCATGCAGGGCATCCTCGCCTACTACATGTACTACTCCATCACGGGGGGCGGACTCGAAATTGACGAGGGCACGTCCCTGGGCATTGTTGGCGCCTGGGTGGCCGACCGGCTCCTCGGTTCCGAGAGGGTGCTGTTTTACAGTGCCGTTTCGATCATGGCCGGGCACCTGCCCCTGGCGCTCCTGCCCGGGGCGGCCCACGCCGCGACGCCGGCTTCTCCATCGCTTACATGGGCATCAATTTCGGCGGGCTCATCGGACCGCTCATCACCGGCTGGCTGCAGGTCACGTGGGGCTTCCACCTCGACTTCGGCGCGGCTGCCGCGGGCATGGCGCTTGGCCTGCTCCAGTACGCGCTGACCCGCAAGAACCTGCCCGCGTCGGCGCACCGGGTACCGAACCCGCTGCCGGCCAAAAACCTTGGCAAGGCCGCAGCACTGGCCGCGACCGCCGTCGTCCTCATCGCCGCTGCCGTGGCACTGAAGCTCATCACGGCCGGGAACCTCAAGTGGATCATCGTGGGCGTGGTCATCGTGGCCGCCATCGCCTATTTTGCCGCGATTTTGGCGAACAAGTCCCTCACCGGCGCCGAGCGCAGCCGCGTTTATTCGTTCATGCCGCCGAGCTGGGTCACCTCCATCAACCCCGTATTCATCATTGTCCTGGCCGGCGTGTTTGCCGCCGGCTGGACCAAGTGGGGCGCCCCCAGTCCGGCACGCCGGTGAAGTTCTCCGTGGCCCTGATCGTCGTCGGCCTGGCCTACCTGGCGTTCATCCCGTTCGCCGGCATGGCCTCGGTGCCCCTGTTGGCCCTGGTCTTGATCCTGCTGCTGTTCACCGTGGCCGAACTCATGCTCTCCCCCGTGGGCCTGTCCCTGGCCACGAAGGTGGCACCGGCGGCGTTCCAGACGCAGATGGTGGCGCTGTTCTTTCTCTCGGTGCCCCTCGGCACAGCCATGTCAGGCGTCCTCGCCCAGTGGTACGACCCCGCCAACGAGTCCCCGTACGTCCTGGTGATCGGGCTCGCGGCGGCCGGCTGTGGCGTGCTGCTCCTGCCGGTGCGCAGGCCCATCAAGAAGCTGATGGCCGGGGGTCGTGTAGGCGCCGGTCGGGGGCGGGTGAACTAGAGGGCCGAGAACGCGGAGGACCACGCGTCGCCGGTGTCGGTGGAATAGTCGCGGAAGGACGCCACCACGTAGATGAAGAACACGTAGATGCCAACATAGATCAGCAGCGCCAGGTAATTCGTGATCAGGCCGGTGATGGAGAAGGGCCGGCCCTGCGGGCTTTCCCTGGACAGGCCAATGTGGCCAAGGACGATCCCCACAATTTGGGGAATGATGAACCAGCCGGCCACGAACAGGGACGCCAGGCCAATGATCATGCTGGACAGGCTCAGACCCCGGGGCCCGCTGGTGGAGTCCACATAGCCCGGTCCGCCCAGGTAGCTGGTGGGCGCGGCGTATTGCCCCGGCGCCCCATAGGGGTTCTGCCCGTACGGGTTTTGTGCGTACGGGTTTTGTGCGTAGGGCTGCGGCTGCTCCGGCATGCCGTAGGGCGGCACGACGGGCTGGCCCGGGGGGCCCGCAGGCGTTCCGGAATATGGCTGCGGCTGGTCCGGCTGGTTGGACACGGCTGGCTCCTGCTCGGTGGGACGTCCGCGGAGGACCTGAAAAACGGATGGGGAACTTGCTCCCCATCCTAGTGCAGCGGCGGCAGCCGGCGTCGGGGGGCCCTTTCGCCGGTCCCCAACAAGCGTGCCGTTGCGTCCACAGTGTGAAAAATGGATGCGCAGGGGCGCCAGGCTCTGGCATGCTGGGGTCATGGCTAGCCGCGCGGGCACTCTTGCCCTTCCCCAAGACCTTGTTGACCTCACGGCGTTGCTGGACGCCTACTATGACATTGCACCGGATCTGGGCGACCCCGCACAGCGGGTTGCCTTTGGCACCTCAGGGCACCGCGGCTCCTCGCTGAAGGCCTCCTTCAACGAAGGCCACATCGCCGCGATCACCCAGGCCATTGTCGAATACCGTGCAGGGCAGGGCATCACCGGCCCCCTGTTCATGGGCAAGGACACCCATGCGCTCAGCGAGCCGGCCCAGAACACGGCGCTGGAGGTCCTGGCCGGCAACGGGGTGCAGGTGCTCATCGACGCACGACACGGCTACACCCCCACCCCGGCCGTCTCCCACGCCATCCTCTCCTACAACACGGGCCGCACCGACGCCGTGGCCGACGGCATCGTTGTGACGCCGTCGCACAATCCGCCCGGTGACGGCGGCTTCAAGTACAACCCCCCGCATGGCGGTCCGGCCGACTCCGACGCGACTGGCTGGATCGCCAACCGCGCCAACACCCTGTTGGAGGAGGGCCTGCACGGGGTCCGGCGCGTGCCCTTGACGGAGGCCCTGGCGGCGACCACCACGGGCAAGTTCGACTTCCTTTCCGGCTACGTTGACGATCTCCCCTCGGTGCTGGACCTCGATGCGATCCGCGCCGCCGGGGTGCGCATCGGGGCGGATCCCATGGGCGGGGCGTCCGTGGACTACTGGGGCGAAATTGGTGAACGCCACCATCTGGACCTGACCGTGGTCAACCCCACCGTGGACCCGCAGTGGGCGTTCATGACGCTCGACTGGGACGAGAAGATCCGCATGGACTGCTCCTCGCCGTCCGCCATGGCGTCCCTGATCAAGAAGCTTGAATCCGGTGCACCCTATGACATTGCCACCGGGAATGACGCCGACGCCGACCGCCATGGCATTGTCACCCCCGACGCGGGGCTCATGAACCCGAACCACTACCTGGCCGTGGCCATCCAGTACCTTTACACGCACCGCCCGCAGTGGCCCGCGACGGCCGGTGTGGGCAAGACCCTCGTCTCCTCTTCGATCATCGACCGGGTCGCTGCCGATCTTGGCCGCCGGCTCGTGGAAGTGCCCGTGGGCTTCAAATGGTTCGTGCCCGGGCTGCTCTCCGGCGAGGGCGTGTTTGGCGGGGAGGAATCCGCCGGCGCCTCCTTTGTCAAGAAGGACGGCTCCGTGTGGACCACGGACAAGGACGGCATCCTGCTGGCCCTGCTCGCCTCGGAGATCACGGCCGTGACCGGGAAGTCTCCCTCGGCGCACTATGGTGAGCTGACCGCCCGCTTCGGGGCGCCGTCGTACGCACGCATCGACGCGGCCGCCACGCGTGAGCAGAAGGCGGCCCTGGGGAAGCTCTCGGCCGCCGACGTCACGGCGACCACGCTGGCCGGCGAGGACATCACGGCCAAGCTGACCGAAGCCCCCGGCAACGGTGCGGCCATCGGCGGGTTGAAGGTGACGACGGAAAACGCCTGGTTTGCCGCCCGCCCCTCCGGCACCGAGGACGTGTACAAGATCTACGCCGAATCCTTCAAGGGTGCCGCGCATCTGGCCCAGGTCCAGGCCGAGGCGAAGGCCCTCGTGGACGCCGTCATCGCCTAGGCGGGCGGGGCCAGTGTCTCCTTGAGCTTGGCTGCGGCAAAGCCCAGTGCCTGGCGCACCGTGGTCTTGGGCGGCAGCGAAACCTCGTCCGGGTTGGTGAGCACGTCCACCAGCACCGGGCCGGGGTGCGCCAGGGCGTCGCTGATGGCGGCATCCAGTTCCGCCGCGGACTCCACCCGGACCCCGTGCAGGCCGCAGGCGCGTGCCACCGCCGCCAGGTCCGGGTTGTGCAGCACGGTGCCGAATTCTGCCAGCCCCACCTGCTCCTGTTCAAGCTTCACCATTCCCAGCCGGCCGTTGTTAAACACGACCAGCTTGACAGGGAGGTCATGGGCCACAGCCGTCAACAGGTCCCCGAGCAACATGGTCAGCCCGCCGTCCCCGCAAAAGGCCACGACCTGCCGGGACCGCTCCAAGGCGGCCGCGCCCAGCGCCTGCGGCATGGCGTTGGCCATCGACCCCAGGTTGAAGGAGCCCAGCAGCCTCCGGTCCCCGTCCATGGACACAAAGCGGGAGAGCCAGACCGTGGACATTCCCGTGTCCGTGGTGAAGACGGCGTCGCGCGCGGCATGGACGTTGACTGCCGCCGCCACCGCCTCCGGCCGGATCAGTCCCTCCGGATTGTCCAGGGTTGAGCGCAGCCGGCCGGTGGGGGTGGCGCCGTATCCGGGCTTGGCCAGGCGCGCCTGCTCCCCCGTCCAGGCAACGTATTTCTTCCGGGCCCCGGCCAGGTGGCTGCCGTCCGCGCGTGTGCGCAGCTGCGGCAGCAGCGCCTCCAGGGCCAGGCCGGCGTCCCCCACCACGCCGTGGTCCACGGGGATGCGCGCCCCGATATTTTCCCCGCGCACATCCAACTGGACCACCGTCTTGCCCTCCGGAAGCCACTCGCGGTAGGGGAAGTCCGTGCCCACCATCAACAGCACGTCACAGGATTCAAGTGCGTGCAGTGCCGCCGGGTTGCCGATCAGTCCGCTCTGTCCCACTTGGAAGCCGTTGTCCCGCTCCAGGGCCTCCTTGGCCTTGAGCGTGAGCACCATGGGTGCCTGCAGGGCCTGGGCCGCCGCCAGGACCTCCTTCCGGGCCTCCCTGGCACCCATCCCGACCAGCATCGTGACCGCCTCGGCGTCGTTGAGCGCCTGCGCGGCGGCCGCCACCGCCTCCGGTTCCGGCGACTGCCGGCGCCGCACGTCCACAAAGTGGGGCCGCACATCCTCCGGCACTTCCTGTGCGCCGATGTCCCCGGGGATGCTCAGCACGGCCACACCGGAAAGCGCCCTTGCCGTATTGACCGCCTGTTCCAGGAGGTAGGGCAACTGGGCCGGGTTCGTCACCGTTTTGCAAAAGACGGCAACGTCGGCGAACAGTTGGTCGTTGTTGACCTCCTGGAAGAAGCCGCTGCCAATTTCGGCGCTGGGGACCTGCCCACAGATGGCCAGCACCGGCGTGCGGGATTTCTTGGCGTCGTACAGCCCGTTCAGGAGGTGGATTGACCCGGGCCCCACCGTCCCCATGCACACGCCCAGCTCCCCGGAAAGCTGGGACTGGGCACCGGCGGCAAAGGCCGCCACCTCCTCGTGCCGGACCCCGATCCATTCCAGCCGTTCCTCCGCCCTGATGGCGTCGGTGAGCGGGTTCAGTGCATCCCCCACCACCCCCCAGACCTGCCTGACCCCAAGGTCTGCCAGTGCCGTGACGATCATGCCGGCAAGAGTGCCCATTGTTTTCTCCTTGGACGGTTGCGGCGCCGCCGCAATGATATGGCCAAATATTTCCTGGGTGCCTGGGAACGCTAGCTGTGCGCGAACGCGTCGGCGCTGGCCAAGGCCCAGTCCCGCGCCCAGGACTGCGGCACCTGGCCCAGCAGTTCCCCGGGCCGGAGCCAGCCGTACAGTTCCGCATACGATTTGGTGTCCAGGTGGCCGATCCGCCGGCGCAGCATCTCCGGCGACAGGTCCGCGAAGTCCCGCACCCCCATCGAGGCGGCCATGCGCAGGGCCTCGGCCACCGTGGCGTGCTGAAAACGTTGGACGCGGCGGCTCTTGTCCTGCACGTCCAGGGCGGCCGCCCGCCGCGGGTCCTGGGTGGCCACGCCCACGGGGCACTGGTTGGTGTGGCAGCGCTGGGACTGGATGCACCCGGTGGCCATCATCATGGCCCGTGCGGCGTTCGTGTAGTCGGCGCCCTGGATGGCGCGCTTGATGATGTCGGTGCCGGTGGCGACCTTTCCCGATGCGCCGATGCGGATGCGCTCCCGCAGCCCGGTGCCCACCAGGGCGTTGTGGACCAGCATGAGCCCCTCGGTCAGCGGCGTTCCCACATGGTCTTCATATTCCATGGGCGCGGCCCCCGTGCCGCCCTCGGAACCGTCCACAATGATGAAGTCAGGGGTGATTCCCTCGGCCACCATCGCCTTGCAGATGCCCAAAAATTCGCTGCGGGAGCCGACGCACAATTTGAAGCCCACTGGTTTTCCCTGTCCCAGGGTGCGCATCCTGGCGATGAACAAGATGAGTTCGCGGGGGGTGGAAAACACCTTGTGGGAGGCCGGGCTGACGCACTTTTCGCCTTCGGGCACACCACGGGCGGCGGCAATCTCCGGTGTCACCTTCCCGGCCGGAAGCACTCCGCCGATGCCCGGTTTCGCGCCCTGGCTCAGCTTCAGGCTGAGGCATTTGACGGACGGGTGGGCCGCCTTGTCGGCAAACATGTCCGGATCGAAGTCCCCGTTCTTGGTCCTGGTCCCAAAGTAGCCGCTGCCAATTTCCCACACCAGGTCTCCGCCGTGACGCAGGTGGTATTCCGTCAGTCCGCCCTCGCCGGTGTCGTGGGCGAAACCGCCCATGGCGGCGCCCTTGTTCAGCGCCAGCAGGGCGTTGGCGGAGAGGGCGCCGAAACTCATGGCGGAAACGTTCAGCAGCGCCATCCCGTAGGGCTGCGTGCAGTCGGGGCCGCCAATGCGGACCCGGGGCGCCTCCTCGGGCGGCTCCAGCGGCGCCGTGCTGTGGACCAGGTATTCGTAGCCGACGGCGTTGACGTCCCGTTCGGTGCCAAAGGCCTGTTCCTGGTTGGTGCCCTTGGCGCGTTCGTAAATCAACGATCGGGTGTCCCTGTCATAGGGGCGGCCGTCATAGTTGCGTTCGATGAAGTATTGCTGCAGTTCGGGCCGGATGTGTTCAAGCAGGAAACGCAGGTGCCCCAGGATGGGGTAGTTGCGCAAAATGGAGTGCTTCTTTTGCAGAACGTCGCGGACCGCCACGAGCAGGAGCAGGAACAGGACGGCGGCCCCCACCCACCAGCCCGGCCCGGTAAACCAGGCCAGTGCGGCAGTGGCAAGCGTCAAGACGGACAGGGCACCCAGCAATGTGATCCGCAGCATAGGGTCATGGTACTCCCCGCCCGCACCCCATCTCGTCCCTCGGCCAGGGACCCCTGCGGGCTAGTGGTGGGCGCCGGGTTCGTGTTCGGAGTGGCCCACGGGTTCGAGCTGGAACGTGGAGTGCTCGATGCTGACGGGGAAATGTCCGGCGACGCATTTTTGGAGGCTGTCCAGCATTCTGGCGGCGTGGCCGTCGTGGAAGCAGTCCTCGTCCACCACCACGTGCGCGGACAGGACCGGCAGCCCTGTGGCGATCTGGCTCGCGTGCAGGTCGTGGACGCCGCGGACGTGTTCCACCCCCAGGATGTGCTCGCGCACCGTATCCAGGTCCAGGCCTGCGGGCGTTGATTCCAGCAGCACGCCGATGGTTTCCAGGAGCAGCTTCACGGTGCGCGGCAGGATCAGGGCGCCGATGAGCATGGCCACCACGGCATCGGCCTGCACCCAGCCGGTGGTGGCAATGACCACGGCGGCAATGATCACGGCCACCGAGCCGAGGGCGTCATTGAGCACTTCCAAAAACGCCGCGCGCATGTTGAAATTTTTGCTGCGCCCACCCATCAGCACAAAGAGCGAGACGACGTTGCCGGCCAGGCCGATGGCGCCAAAGACGACCATTTCCGGCGCGGCGATCGCCGCCGGATGGAACAGCCGCTGCACGCCCTCCACCAGCACAACGAGGCCGACGGCGAGCAGCACCGCGGCCTGCGCCGTGGCCGCCAGCACTTCAGCCCGCGCAAAGCCCCAGGTGCGCCGTTTCGTGGACGGCCGGGCCATCAGCCGCGCCGCCAGCAGTGCCATGGCCAGTCCTCCCGCATCCGTGAGCACATGGGCGGAGTCAAAGAGCAGGGCCAGGGATCCGGTCAGCAGGGAGCCGACGGCCTGGAGGACAAAGACGGCAAGTGTCACGCCCAGGGCGACGGCGATGCGGCCCTGGTGGGTTTGGCCGGGCGCGCCGGCGTGGCTGTGCCCGTGGGTTCCGTGGTCGTGTGCTGCCATGCCGCAATAGTACATCGAACAATGAACTCATCCAAAGGTGTACCATAATGAGAATGAAGCCCATTAGCAGCGCTGCCGTTCTGGCCAGGTTCGGCTACGCCATCTCGGACCCCACCCGGGCGCAGATCCTCATGGAGCTCGAGCAGTCGCCCAACTACCCTGGGACCCTGGCGGAAAAGCTGGGAGTGTCACGCCAGAGCATGTCCAACCACCTGTCCTGCCTGCGCGGCTGCGGCCTCGTGGCTGCCGCCCCCGAGGGACGCCGGACCCGGTACGAGCTGGCCCATCCGGCGCTGGCGCACGCGCTCCGCGACCTGCTCGGCGTCGTTCTGGAGGCGAGCGAAGGACATCTGCCGCACCCCTAACCCGCGTCCCGCCGTGCAGGGCCGGTTGCCCGGGCCGATATTCTTATCCGTGGCCACGCACCTCGCGTGCACACACCGCAGGCACCGGGAAGGCACCTCCATGAGTTTGTTGGGCACCAAATGGACCATCCACGGGGACGGAAAGACCATCACGCCGGGGGAGGTGGTCTCCCCCGACGAGCGCCTGAGCTGGCCACGCACCGTCGGCATTGGGCTCCAGCACGTCGTGGCCATGTTCGGGGCGACATTCCTGGTCCCGCTGCTCACGCACATGCCGCCGTCCACCACGCTGCTCTTCTCCGGCATCGGCACCCTGTTCTTCCTGGTTCTCACACGCGGCCGGGTGCCAAGCTATCTTGGCTCCAGCTTCGCGTTCATCGCCCCGATCCTGGCCTCGCAACAACAGTTTGGGGTGGCCGGGGCGCTCGGCGGCGTGGTGGTTGCCGGCGTCACGCTGGCTGTTTTGGGCCTCATTGTGCAAAAATACGGCGCCGCGTGGATCAACCGGCTCATGCCCGCACCCGTCACGGGCACCATTGTGGCGCTGATCGGGCTGAACCTGGCGCCGGCCGCCTGGAACAATTTCAAGCTGGCACCGGTCACGGCCGTCGCCACCCTTGGCATCATCATCCTGGTCAGCGTGCTGTTCCGGGGCATCCTGGGCCGCCTTGCCATCCTGGCCGGCGTCGTGGCCGGCTACCTCGTTGCCGTGTGGCGTGGGGAGGTCGACTTCGCCGGCATCAACGCTGCCGGCTGGATCGGGCTGCCGCACTTCCAGGCGCCCTCGTTCCACTTTGCCATCCTGGGCCTGTTCGTGCCGGTGGTCCTGGTGCTCGTGGCCGAGAACATCGGCCATGTGAAATCGGTGGCCCTCATGACAGGCGAAAACCTTGACCCCTATGCCGGCCGGGCCATCGTGGCCGACGGCGTCGCGACGACCCTGGCCGGCCTGGGCGGCGGCTCCGGCACCACCACGTACGCGGAAAACATCGGCGTCATGGCCGCCACGAAGGTGTACTCGACGGCGGCGTACTACGTGGCCGGGTCGGCCGCGCTGCTGCTGAGCTTCTTCCCCAAGTTCGGCGCCCTCATAGCCACCGTCCCCGTGGGCGTCCTGGGCGGCGCCGCAACCCTGCTGTACGGCATGATCGGCGTCCTGGGGGTGCGCATCTGGGTACAAAACAAGGTGGACTTCTCCAACAACATCAACCTGACCACAGCCGCCGTCGCGCTGACCGTGGGCATCGCGGACTTCACCTGGAACGCCGGCCAGCTGCAATTTGCCGGCATTGCGCTGGGCACGGCCACCACCCTGGTGGTCTACCACGGCATGCACGCGCTGGCGACGTGGCGCGGCACGGCCGGGGATCAGCTGGAGCCCGAACGGGAACCCGCCGCCCGCTGACTCGCCTTGGGTCAAATGCCGTTAAGGGCCTCGGAGGTGGCGCGGGCCGTGTACCGGGCCGCATCCGCCAAGGCCGCTTCCGGCGATCCGGCCATGTCGGTGGCGCTGACGGCCGCCACCACGCCGTGCCGTGCCAGCTCTTCCCGGCCGACCACGATCCTCCCGGCAACCACGACGACGGGAATCGCCCGGGCGTGGGCGGCGTCAGCCACCCCGATGGGCGCCTTCCCGGACAGGGACTGCTCGTCCATGGACCCCTCGCCGGTGATGACCAGGTCCGCCCCCTCGAGTGCCGCCTCCAGGCCCACCATCTCGGCGACCAGGTCAAAGCCGCGCTCAATGGAGGCGTTCGCGTAGGCCACGAACAAGGCCGGGAAGCCTCCCGCGGCTCCGGCTCCGGGGATGTCAATGTCCACGCCGGTGCCTTCCCGCACCAACGAGGCCAGGTGGCGCAGCCCGGCGTCGAGCTTTTCCACGGCGTCCGAGTCGGCCCCCTTTTGCGGGCCGAAGACGTGGGCGGCGCCGTTGTAGCCGTACAGGGGGTTGTCCACGTCGACGGCCATGCGCACCTTCACGGCAGCCAGGCGGGGGTCCAGCCCGGACGCGTCGACGGCGGCCACATCCAGGAGGGAACCCCCGCCCAGCGGCACCAGGTTTCCGCCGGCGTCCAGCAGCTTCAGGCCCAGCGCGCGCAGGGCGCCCGACCCGGCGTCGGTCATGGCGGAGCCGCCCAGACCGATGATGATTTCAGTGGCGCCGGCGTCCAGGGCCGCGGCGATCAGCTGGCCGGAGCCGTAGGAATGGGCCCGCAGGGCGTTCTCCACGGTGGGCTCGGAGAGCAGGTAGCCGCTGGCCTGGGCGGTTTCAATGACAGCCACCCGGCTTTCCGGGTGGACCGCCCAGGCCGCGCCGACGGGCTTGATGAGGGGCCCCACGACCGCGTTGACGTGTTCTTCGAAACCGGCCGCGACGGCCGCCTCCAGGGTGCCCTCGCCGCCGTCGGCCACGGGCAGGGTGGTCACCACGGCATCGGGGTAGACACGGAGGGCGCCTTCACTCATGGCCGCCGCCGCCTCGACGCCGGTCAGGGTGCCCTTGAACTTGTCGGGTGCAATCAAGATTCGCATGGGTCCATCCTGCCAGTCCGGGGGGCATGTTACGCACTCGGCCCCTCCACCAGGGGGTTGGGCGCAAGGTTGGGCGCAGGAGGGTTCTGCGCCGCGGGCCAGTAGCCACGCTCGCGCATGACGGCTGCCAGCAGGTCCGCCCGGTCCGTCATGATGCCGTCCACGCCCAGGTCCAGGAGGCGGTTCATCTCCGCCGGGTCGTTGATGGTCCAAATGTGCATCTGCAGTCCCAGCCGGTGCGCCCGGGCCACGGACCGCCGTGTCACCAGCTCCGCCTTTTTGTATCGGCACGGTATTTGCAGCACGTCCACTTGGCGCATCATGGCACGCAGCACGGGGGCGGGCATCCAGCCTTGCAGCGCGAAGTAGGCCACGAGCAGCTTCTTGCCGGGCGCGTTGGCCACCGGCCTGCTCAGCCGCGAGAGCACTTGCCGGCGGCGGCTGTCCGAAAAGGACGTCACGCAGACCCGGTCGTGCAGGCCGAACTCTTCCACGAGCGCGGCCAGGGTGGCTGCCGAGCCGGCGTCCTTGACGTCGATGTTGAAGTTGGCTCCCGGCAACGCCTCAAACAATTCCCGCAGCGTGGTGATGCGTTCCCGGCCCCCAATGAGAGCCTGCTTGACGACGGCGTAGGGCAACTCGGCGACAGTGCCGCCCCGGTCCGTGATGCGGTCCAGGGTCGGGTCGTGGAAGACCAGCGTGACACCATCGCTGGTGGTGTTGATGTCCGTCTCAAGGTAGCGGTATCCGAGGCCGAGGGCTGCCCGGAACGCCGGGAGCGTGTTTTCCCCGCCGTCGGGGCAAAACCCGCGGTGGGAGATGGCCAGCGGGACCGGCGAGTCCAGGTAGGGCTTGGCGCTCTGCACGGCTGCGCCTAGGCCCGGCGGAGGGCTGCCAGGCGTTCCTCGATGACCCGGGCCACACCGTCGTCCTCAAAACGGGGGGCCCGCAGCGCCGCGGCGGCGAGCGCATCCGGGTGGCCGCTGGCCATGGCGTAGCCGGCCCCGGCCCAGCTGAGCATTTCAATGTCATTGGGCATGTCGCCAAACGCCACCACATCCGCCGCGTCGATGCCCTTGGAGGCGGCGTATTCAGCGAGTGTGACGGCCTTGTTGACCCCCAGAGGACCCATTTCCAGCAGTGCCAGGTCGGGTGCGGAGTGCGTTACGGCGAGCAGCCCGCCGACGCTGGAACGGACCAGGTCCAGGAATTCATCGGCCGTGCCGGCGTGCAGGACGGAGAGCAGCTTGATGATCCCGCCGCCCGCCATCTCCGGAGTCAGCGCGGCGGGCACTACATCCAACAGACTTGTGGGACGGGTGGGGGCAAAGAATCCCGGCTCCACATGGAAGCCGGACAGGCTTTCCAGCGCAAAGTAAGGTTCGGGCGCAAGGCCGGTGATGATGTGCCGGACCTCCTCGACCGTCTTCCAGGGCAGGAGGTGGGAGGCCGTGACCGATTCGCTTTCAAGGCTGTAGGTGACGGCGCCGTTGGAACAGATCACGGTACCCGTGTGGCCGATCTGTTCCCGGATGGGGTCCAGCCAGCGCGGGGGGCGCCCGGTGACAAACACGATGTCGATCCCGGCGTCGGCGGCATCCCGGAACGAGGCGATGGTGCGCGCACTGATGCTCCCGTCGTGGCCGAGGATGGTCCCGTCAATGTCACTGGCAATTAACCGCATACCCAAGGCTATCCAACTTCGCCGCAAAGGGGGCCGCCCCGTTCCGCGCCGCGTTCTCGGTGAACCAGGCGCCGGCGGGTCACCGCACCGCGAACATGCCCGTGATCCGGGCCCGCCCCAGGGTATGGAAGGCCAGGTTGAAGCCCAGCACTGCGGGGGTCGCCCCGGCGTCCAACTCGAGCACCGGGACGTCGACGGCGTGGACCACCACCATGTAGCGGTGCGCCCCGTGCCCGGCGGGAGGTGCGGCGCCCATGTAGCCGGGGTGTCCGGCGTCGTTCTTCAGGGTCAGTGCGGCCGCGGGGAGCCCGCGGGAGGCCCGGGCGCCCCCGGCGCCTTCGGCCAGCGAGGTCACGGACACCGGAATGTTGGCGACGGCCCAATGCCAGAAGCCACTGGCCGTGGGGGCGTCGGGGTCGAACATGGTGACAGCGAAGCTGCGCGTCCCCTCGGGGAACCCGGACCATGAAAGCTGCGGGGAAAGGTCCTTCCCGTCCGGGTTGGCGCCGGGATTGACCTGGTTTGCCGGTAGCGTGGCGCCGTCGGCGAAGGAGGTGCTGGTCAGCGCGAAGTCCGGGACGGGGGCGAGGAATAAGTAGGGGTCGTAGTCGTACATGGTGCTAGCCTTCCTGCAGTTCGGATCTGGTGGGCGGGTTGGCGCCGGGCCGGGACACCGTGATGGCAGCGGCGCGGGCGGCGTAGCGGATCAGCTCCCCCAGCTTTTCGCGGGTGATGGCGCGCAGGGCGTCGCGGCGTTGTGCGCCGTCCAGTTCGCGGTCCACGAGGGCCGCCAGCAGTGCGGCCATGAAGGAGTCACCGGCGCCCACCGTGTCCACCACCTTGGCGGGCGGCACGGCGCAGACGGCCTCCCCGGCCGCGCACACGGCCCAGGGCCCGTCCCCACCCCGGGTGACTACGACGATGGCGGGGCCTTCCGTGCCGCCCATGGCCAGCCATTTGCGTGCTGCATCCTTCGGGTCGGTGCCGGGGTAGAGCCATTCCAGGTCCTCGTCGGAGGCCTTGACGACATCGGAGAGGCGGACAAACTTTTCGGCCTGCTCCCGGGCGTGGCGCACGTCCTTGATGATGCTGGGGCGGGCGTTGGGGTCATAACTGATGGTGGCGGAGGGGTGTGCGGCAGTGACGGCGCTGAACACCTGGCCGGCACCGGGGGCGAGCATGGCGGCGATGGAACCGGTGTGGAGCAGCGTGGTGGCGGACAGCGTGAAGTTGGGCGCGCCGTCGGGCTGGTTGGCGACGGCCGGCAGCACCCAATCCAGCGCGAACTCGTAGCTGGCGGCGCCGTCCGGGCCGAGCACGGCTCGCGCAACCGACGTGGGCAGCGCATCCGGGGCCACGGGCACCAGGACGCCGTTGTCTTTCAGGTGCGCGGCGACCATGCCGCCGTAGGCGTCCGTGCCGAAGCGGCCCAGGAACTGGACGGGATGGCCCAGCCGGGCGAGGCCGACGGCAACGTTCAGGGGGCTGCCGCCCACGTGCGGCACCGGCCCCCGCCCGGGACGCACCACTTCATCAATCAGGGCCTCACCAATTACCGTCAGCATGTCCCCAGCCTACGGTCCTGCGCGCGGCGTCCCCAAGGTCGGCGAGTTGTTTGGCGCCGTACTCGACCTTCCGGGGCCGGGGCGCATAGGCTCAATGGCATGAGCAGCCACTGGGAACGCCTGGATGAATCATTGCGTCCGTCCGTCGCGGCATCCGTTGAAGCGTACGAACGCGCCCGGCCGCAACTGGAATTGGTGACGGCGGAAATGGAAGCGCTGGTGCGCGAGGTCATGGCCGGCGCGGACGCGGCCCCGCTGTTCGTCACCAGCCGCACCAAATCGGTCGAGTCGTTCCGGGAAAAGGCCTCGCGGATGGCGGCAGCGGAGCCGGACGCCATGCCTGCCCTGCAGTTCCCGGAGCCGCTGCGCAACCTCACGGACATGGTGGGCGTGCGGGTCATCACCACACTGCCGGGGGAAAACGCGAATGTGGCAAACCTGATCAAGCGGCGCCGGAACATCTTTGACTGCCGCGGGGACAGGGAGAAGGACATCGGCTCCATCGAGTCGGGCACCTACGGCTATTCCAGCCGGCACCTGATCCTGCGCAGCATCCAAAACGAGGTGGTACGGGCCTATCAGGACGTGCTGGACCCGGATGCCAAACCCAACGGAAGCTACTTCTTCGAGTGCCAGATCCGCACCATTTTCGCCCATGCCTGGAGCGAGATAGAGCACGACATCCGCTTCAAGGCTCAGGACCCGCGCGCCTGGAGCCCCTATTTTGATCGCCAGTTCACTGCCACGGCGGCCATGCTGGAAACCGTGGAATCAGCGTTTTCGGAGCTGCACGAACGCTACGAGACGGTCACCAGCTTCTGGGACGCCGACGGCGAGGGCAAGGAAGCGCTGACCCCGAACCGAATCAAGGCAGTCTGGCAGACGCTGCTGCCGCACGTGGACCGCAAGTCCGATGACGACTGGGGCTGGGCGGCCGAGCTGGTCGCCGCGCACGGGTTGGCCAAGACCATTGACCTGGCCGCCCTTCTCCAGCCGGAAATCATCTCCAACGTCCGCAAGGCGCTGGACCACAGGTACTCCCCCGGGCCCGACCGGTTGCTGGATGACCTGCTGCTGTGGCAGTTTGGCCAGCGGCACATCGATCTGACCGCCGAGGGGCCCTCCGCCGAGCAGACCCCGAGGCGTGACAGCCTGCAGCGCCGCCACCAGCAGATGCGCCGCTACCGCAAGGCTCTGGGGTTCTAGGCGCCCGGGTTCCCTGTTCCGTGGCATTTGTTGGTTTGCCGGGCGGGGCCCCTGGATTAACTGGATTAATAGGCACGGGCCCTGGACATGAGTGGGGGGACCAGCAACGCGCCGTAGGCCTTGGCAGAATGGCCTCCGCGTGGATCGCCGGAGCCCCTGAGCATAAAGCCGTGCGACGATGTGGAAAACCCAGTGAACGTCCATGATTCACTGCCCGGAGAGCGTGACTGACCCTAAATCAGGCAGTCGGGCGTCGTTTATGAACTCATCGCCGCACTGGCCAACTGCCGCACATGCTGCTGGCCGCCTAGACCCTTGCTACGGCGAAGGCCGCTGGAACCTGCCGCAACACTGCGAAGAGACCATGGAGGCCGGTCTGGCCAAAGGATCTTTTGATGGGCCATCCGGTCATGGTGATGGCCGGCTTGTCAATTGGTGTAGTCGCGGCATTCCTTTGGCACTGCAGGGGCGGCATCGCACGCCTGGCTGGCAATGCCTCTGCTTCAACGGCCTCAATAACGGTCCGCGGGGCCAGGAACTCAACATCGGGCTGACCGATGGGATGGTGCAGATAAGGGGCACGGGAAGCTGCAGTTGACTTTTTTCAGACACGGCGAACCGGCGCCTCGGATGCTCACCGGCTGTAATGCCGGCGCCGGTGTCCACGCCCGGACCAACCAAGCCTTGGACATCGACATCCGCAAGGTCCCCAACGTCTCCCGCTCCCCGTCACTACTCACCGAAGAATGCAACAACACCCCGGCGCGACCGCGGCCCCGCACCTATCAAATCGTCGGCTCAGACCTCCAACTCCGAACCACAGCCTCCTTCAGAAGGTCTGAGGGTCACTTAGCTTGCGGAAAAAATAACTGCAATACGAAGACATTTATTCTTAAAAAGACTCGACTAACCGGATTTCGAGGCGTACTTTTACTGTCAGGAAGAAACGTACGTGA
>CAJDTM010000076.1_pt1 | contig 20314 bp, 16 predicted proteins | sample 7389831 | NCBI WGS metagenome assembly CAJDTM01 (sample SAMEA7055656, study PRJEB34461) | soil metagenome | biome: terrestrial ecosystem; feature: Peninsula; material: soil | place: Antarctica | collected 2016
AATCCGCACACAATTGGGCGTCCCAGTGGTCGACGGCGTCGCCGCAGCACTCACCATCGCAGAATCCCTGGTCCGACTCGGGCTCACCACCTCAAAAGTACGCACCTACGCCACCCCACGCCCCAAAAAAATTATCGGCTGGCCTTTCCGCGTCTTGCCGGAGGAATAGTGTCGCAAGGAAACCACCCAAGGTCTTTTTCCATTGATTCTTGGCAGCTCTGGTGCCCGCTGGCAGGATTGATGCAGGGCCGCTGGGGTGCGAGTCGTCCAACCTCCGGCCGCACCAAGCAGATGACGCGCAACCAGGTGGCGTCCGCCACAGGACGGTGAACGACGTCGTGCCGTTCCTTTTCATCCGTTTACTGATGATCGTTATGAGGCGGACCGTGCGCTCCGGGTCCACACCTTCCAAGGTGCCCGAGGTGGGACCCGAACCGAAATGCAACCCTTGTAAAAACCGCGATGCAGCGACATCCGGTGGACTTCCGACGCGGACAGCCGGGGCGTAAGGGGACCTGTCGCCGTGGTTGAGACGAAAACCTCACAGCAGGAATGTTGCCGGGATAGGCAAATGTCACACCGCGTTTACACCACGCGCCGCTGCGCGAAACAGGGTCTTCCTACGGTAGATGTATCAGCACCAACACCGTGGAGGACAGCATGACGAACCACAGCATCCAGGCCCCGGCCACACCCTCCGGCGCACAGTCGGCCCCACGTCCGCCAACACTGACCCGCTCCCCGGGCCGGTGGCTGGCCGGCTGGAACGCGGAGAACACCTCCCAGTGGGAATCCGAAGGCCGGGCGATAGCCCGCCGAAACCTGGCCTGGTCCATCGCGTGCGAGTTCCTCGGATTTGTGATCTGGCAGCTTTGGTCCGTGGCGGTGATCTTCCTGCCCGCAGCCGGGTTTGAGTACTCTTCCCCGGAGCTCTTCTGGCTGATCTCCATGCCCAGCCTGGTGGGCGCCACGCTACGCATCCCGTACACGTTCATGGTGGCCCGCTTCGGTGGGCGCAACTGGACCATCATCTCCGTTCTCCTCCTGCTGCTGCCGGCCACCGGACTGGCCCTGTGCGTGGGCGATCCCGGGACCCCGTTCGGGACCATGCTCGCCGTAGCGGCGCTGGCCGGGCTGGGAGGAGGCAACTTCGCCAGCTCGATGGCCAACATCACCTTCTTCTTCCCCGCCCGTGAAAAAGGCTGGGCGCTGGGGCTCAACGCGGCCGGCGGCAACCTTGGTGCCGCTGTCGCCCAGCTGGCCGTGCCGCTGGTGGCCACGGGACTGGCGGCCGGCGCCCTCCGTCTGCCGCTGGCAGGATGGATGTGGATTCCGCTGATCCTGGTGGCTGCCGTGGGCGCGTGGAAGTACATGGACAACATCACCGCGGCCAAGTCCGACGTCGCCGGTTCCCTGGCGGCGTTGCGCGAACCCCACCTGTGGGTCCTGGCCCTGCTGTACATCGGCACCTTCGGCTCCTTCATCGGCTTCTCCGGCGTCTTCCCGAAGCTGCTCGTTGACACTTTTGGCGCCGGCACCGGCTTCAGGCTGGGCTACGCCACGCTGTCGCTGGCCTTCATGGGTGCGTTGGTGGGCTCGCTGGCCCGTCCGTACGGCGGCCGGCTGGCCGACCGCTGGGGCGGCGCCCGGGTCACTGTGGCCTGTTTCGCCCTGCTGGCCGTGGTCACGCTGGTCCAGGTCTGGACCCTGCCGCTGCACAGCCTTCCGATCTTCCTGGGCCTGTTCCTGATGCTGTTCGCAGCGGCCGGTGCGGGCAACGGCTCCACCTACCGGATGATCCCGGTGGTCTTTGCCATTCGCTCCGGAGCCCGCGCCGCAGGCCGGGATGCGCACGACGGCGGGGCCGGAGTGAGTGCGGGCCGCAAGGCGGCCGCAGCCCTTGGCCTCATCTCCGCCATAGGCGCCTACGGGGGCTTCCTGGTGCCCCAGCTGCTCAACGCTTCCAAGTCCACGACCGGCGGTTACGCCGCAGCCTTCTACGGCTTCGTGGCCTGCTACCTGGTCCTGATGGGGCTGACCTGGTTCGCGTACCTGCGCCGCAGTACCAGCACCGGGCTGCGCGGAGTATGAGCATGGAGTCCGCAACACTCCCCGCCTCCCAGACACCCACCCACTGCCCCTACTGTGCCCTGCAATGCGCCATGAACCTGGTTGCGGCACCGGCCGGCGCAGCCGCGGCAGCCACTGTTCCCGAGGTGAGCGGACGCGAGTTCCCGACCAACCGGGGCGGGCTGTGCCGCAAGGGATGGACGTCGGCGTCGCTGCTGCGCCACCCCGAACGGCTCACGCAGCCACTGGTGCGCGGGGACGACGGCGTGCACCGGCCCATCGGCTGGGACGAGGCGCTGGACCTGGTGGCGGGGAAGGTCCGCAGCATCCGTGCGGCCCACGGTGCGGACGCCGTCGGCGTCTTCGGCGGCGGCGGGCTGACCAATGAGAAGGCCTACCAGCTGGGCAAGTTTGCCCGGCTGGCCGTGGGGACGTCCAGGATCGACTACAACGGCCGGTTCTGCATGTCCTCGGCAGCGGCAGCCGGCAACCGCGCGTTTGGCGTGGATCGCGGGCTGCCCTTCCCGGTGCAGGCCCTGGATTCCGCGGCCACCATCCTGTTGCTGGGCTCCAACGTCGCCGAGACCATGCCGCCCTTTGTCCAGCATCTAACCGGTGCACGCGCAGTGGGCGGGCTGCTGGTGGTGGACCCCCGGCGCAGCGCTACGGCAGATTTCACCGCCAACGGCGCCGGGATCCACCTTCAGCCCGTCCCCGGTACGGATTTGGCCCTGCTGCTGGGCATGGCCCACCTGGTCATTGCCGGGGGCCTGGCCGACATGGACTACATCAACGCCCGGACCAGCGGCTACCCGGCCCTCGCCCGCAGCGTGGCTGCCTGGTGGCCCGAACGCACTGCAGCCGCCACCGGAGTACCGGTGCCGGTGCTGCGGGACACCGTGGCCCGGCTCTCCGCCGGGGCCCGCGGGGCGGGCTGCTACATCCTCTCCGGCCGTGGAGTGGAACAGCACGTGGACGGAACGGACACCGCGACGGCGGCCATCAACTTGGCGTTGCTGCTGGGGCTTCCCGGCTCCCCCACCAGCGGCTACGGCACGCTGACGGGTCAGGGCAACGGGCAGGGCGGCCGCGAGCACGGCCAGAAGTCGGACCAGCTGCCAGGCTACCGCAGCATCACGGACCCTGCGGCCCGCGCCCACATGGCTGCGGTGTGGGGCGTACCGGAATCCGCCATCCCGGGACCGGGCGTGCCCGCCGTCGAGCTCCTGGCCTCCATGGGCCGGCCCGGCGGACTCAGAATGCTCATGGTGCACGGTGCCAACGTAGCCGTGTCAGCCCCGGATGCAGGCTGCGTCATCAAGGGCATGCGGAATCTGGACTTCCTGGTGGTCTCCGATTTCTTCCTCTCCGAGACCGCCGCCGAGGCCGATCTGGTGCTGCCGGTGGCCCAATGGGCCGAAGAGGAGGGCACACTGACCAATCTCGAGGGGCGCGTCATCCGCCGCCGTGCCGCCCTGGCCGCACCGTCCGGAGTGCGCACCGAGCTGTGGCTGATGGCGGAGCTGGCCGGGCGCCTCCAGGCACCCTCGATGTTCAGTGCCGATCCCGAGACCGTCTTCGAAGAGCTCCGCCTGGCCTCCGCCGGCGGCCTGGCGGACTACTCGGGCATCGACTACGCACTGTTGGAGTCAGACGCCGCCGCCTACTGGCCCTACCCGACCGGCAGCACAGGCACTCCGCGGCTGTTCCTTGAGAACTTCCCCCGCCCGGACGGCCGCGCGGCCTTCACCGCTGTTGCACCCCACGCTCCCGCGGAAGAGCGCTTTGCCGGCGCCGCGCTGGCCCTGGTCACCGGACGGCTGCTGGAACACTACCAGTCGGGGGCCCAGACCCGGCGCGTGGCCGAGCTCTCTTCCGCACAACCCGATTCCCGGCTGCTGATCCACCCCGCCACGGCCTCAGCCAGGGGCATCTGCGACGGCGCTGACGTGGAGATCGCCAACGGCCGAGGGACAGTTTTGGCACGGGCACGTTTCACCACCGGCATCCGCACCGACACCGTGTTTTTACCCTTCCACTTCCCCGGTCGGCAGAGCGCCAACCTGCTCACACAGGCTGCCACCGACCCAATCTCCGGCATGCCGGAATTCAAGACGAGCACCGTACTGGTACGCGCCGCCAACCCTCAGGAGAAGCCATGAACGAGACCGTGCCCCGCGTAGTGGTGGTGGGCTTTGGCCCGGTGGCTGCCCGCCTGGTCGAGGAGCTGGCGCCCGCCGTCGCGGCCGGAACACTGGCGGTAACAGTGTTGGGTGCCGAGTCGGAGCCCGCCTACAACCGGGTTTTGGTGGCCGATTTGGGCGTGGGGCGGACCACCTTGGAAGCCATCACCCTGGCCGATCCGGGACAGCTGCGCGCCACCGGCGTCGACGTCCGCCTGGGCGTGCGGGTGCGCCGGGTGGACCGGGCCGGCCGGCGGGTGCTGCTGGACGGCGGCGGCAGCGTGGGATACCGCTGGCTGGTCTTCGCCACGGGCTCAACCGCCGTGGTGCCCAACCTCACCGGGCTGAATCCGGACCCGCTGGCCGATGCCGGTTTGACCGGCATCTCCCTGCCGAAGGGTGTCACGGCGTTGCGGGATGTGCGCGACGCCGCCACGCTGCGCAACGCCGTGGCCGGCGGCAAACATGTGGTGGTGCTGGGCGGCGGCATTCTGGGATTGGAGACGGCACTGGCGGCTTCCGACGAGGGAGCAACGGTCACGGTGGTGCATCACGGAAGCCACCTGATGGGCCGACAATTGGATCGTGCCGGCGGCTCGCTTTTGGGTGCCACACTGCGCGGCCGCGGAATACGGGTGGCCGGCAATTCCCGATCCACCGGCGTCGAAACGACCGGGGAAGGACATTCCTTTTCTGCGCTGCTGCTGGACGACGGCGGTGCGATCAACGGCGACCTGCTGGTCCTCTCCTGCGGCGTTCGGGCGCGGACCACCCTCGCCGAGGGGTCCGGGTTGGCCGCCGGGCGGGGCATCCTGGTGGACCACGAATTGCGCGCCCACCACGACCGCGACGTCTTTGCCATCGGGGACTGTGCCGAGGTCCGCTGCCTGGACGCAGCGTGCCTTGCCTGCCGCAACGCCACCGCGCCGTTGGGATTGATTGGTCCGGGGTGGCGGCAGGCTGAACACGCCGCACGTTCCGTGCTCGCAGAAGTCTCCGAAAGGTGCTCTCCCGCACCAGCCCCGCTGGCGCAGGAGAGGGAAGCGGTCATTTTGCTCAAGGCCCGCGGCGTGGACCTTGCCGTGGCCGGGAGGGTGGCAGCGGACCCGTGGGACGAGGACCTGCCCGCGACCGGGACGGATTCCCGCGCGGCAGCGTTTCCCGAGCCGCTCATGGTCTCCCAATGGTCGGACCCGGAGCACGGCCGGTACGTCAAGATGAGCACCCGCGGCGGTGTGCTTGAGGGATTTGTCAGTGTCGGCATGCCCCGCACGGCCGCGGAGCTGGTGCTGCTCTTTGAGCGCAGGTCCGAACTCCCCGCTGACCGGTCCTTGCTGCTGCGCCTGGACGGGCCCGAACAACTGGTGGGTGACGGCGGTGATTCCGGCCCGGCCAGCCGCGAAGATACTGTGTGCCGCTGCGCCGGGGTCAGCTGCGGAACCATCAGCGACGTCGTCGAATCCGGTTGTGGAACCCTGGCCGACGTCGCCGCCGCCACGCGCGCCGGCACAGGCTGCGGCGGCTGCCACGGCACCATCCGCGGCCTCATCGAAGCGCACTTCGCCCCTGCAGCCGTCTAGCCACTTAGCCGGGAGGGCACCACAACGGCGGGCCGGACGGGGAGAACCCCGCCCGGCCCGCCGTACAATCCTATGGCGCGACGTCTCTACCGCGTTCTAGAGCGCCACCTCGATGATTCCGCCCATCACGCGTGCCGGGTGGACGGGCAGGGCCGGTCCGGGGCCGCTGAGGCACTCCCCTGTGTCCAGGGCGTAGACCTCCTTGTGTAGCGGGGAGGCAATGGTGCGGTGGGTTCCACGCGAACCGACGATGCCGCGGGACATGACGCAGGCGTCGTCGGCGGCGGGATCGGCCTGGTCCACGGCGAACACGGTGGCAGCGCCCACCCGGAACAGTGCGATCTGCCGGCCGGAGACCAGCGCGGCCTCACCCCATAGTTCTTCAAGTTCATCCACCGCACAGACTGGGTGCCAGGAGCGCTGCGTGGCAGCACCCTCCGCGGTCAGATCCGTGGGGCTGTGTTCAATGACAGCGGTCATGGTGTGCTCCTTTTCGTGGTGTGCGTTCATGGTGTGCGGGGCAACTCTCCGGTGCAGCCCTGCCCACCGGTACCTGCCTGTTGCCCTTTCATCCACCACGCTAGGACTGTCCTGTTTCCCCTGGGTGCTCCGAAGATGTCGGGCGCGTAAAACCCGGCTCACGGGGTCCGAAATGTCCCGGTGACACAGAAGTTAAGTTCACGAAACATGGAGGAAACCATCCCGAGACGGCGCTCTCCTAGGCTTGAAGCAAGAGCCCGCCGGCATCTCCGGTGGGCAGCACGGATCGCAAGGAAAGGACCGCCATGAGCCGTTCGATGGAGTGGACCGAGAAGCCCCGCACAATTGTTGTTGCCGGCGGCGGCCCCGCTGCGCACCGCTTCGTTGAGGCTATGCACGCACGCGGTTTGGATGGCTGGACGATCACCGTGCTGGCCGAGGAGCCACACCTCCCTTATGACCGCGTGGCCCTGAGCCAGGCTTTGACAGCCGATGTGGACCTGACCCTCGGCAAGGCGGAGATGTGGGACCACCCGGCACTGAAGCTGCGCACCGGGGCCCGCGCCGTGAAAGTGGACGCCGCCGCCTGCACCGTCCACACCGACGACGGCGCCACCCACCCCTACGACCACTTGGTCCTGGCCACCGGCTCCGATGCCGCCCGACTGCCCATCCCCGGCTCCGAGCACAGCCACGTGTACCGGACCGTGGAGGATGTCACTTTCTTGCGCGGGGAAGTGGCCCGCCTTGCCGCGGAACTCGGGCGGACCGTCAAGGTTGCGGTGATCGGCGGCGGTTTGCTCGGCCTGGAGGCTGCGGCCGGCCTGGCACGGCTGGGCGCCGATTCCACGGTGATCAACGGATCGCCCTGGTTGATGAACACCCAACTGGATCAGGGCGCCGGGCAGGCGCTGGGCCGGCTGGTGGAGTCCAAGGGACTGGCCGTCAGCGGCGGCGTGTTCCCCTCCAGCATCCAGACCGACGACGCCGGCAACGTCACCGGCGTGCTGATGGCCGACGACAACCTCATCCCCACCGACCTCGTGGTCGTTGCCATTGGCGTCAAGCCACGCGACGACCTGGCCCGGGCCGGCCAGGGCGAAGAGCAGCTCTTTGAACTCGGCCCGCGCGGCGGCGTGGTCATTGGCGCGGACTGCTCCACCGCGGTTGAGAACGTCTGGGCCATTGGTGAGGTGGCCAACTTTGGCGGCATGTGCCTGGGCCTGGTGGCCCCGGCGAACACCATGGCGGAGATCGTCGCTGACCGGCTGCACGGCGGCGGCGCCACCTTCCCCGGTTTCGACACCGCCACCAAGCTCAAACTCTCCGGCGTGGACGTGGCCAGCTTTGGCGATGCTTTCGCCAGGACCGAGAACAGCCTCGAGGTGGTCTACGCCGACCCCGCCCGCGGCATCTACCAAAAGATCGTCACCTCCTCCGATGCCAGGACCCTGCTGGGCGGTATCTTCGTCGGCGATGCTTCCCCCTACATCAGCCTGCGCCCGCTGCTGGGCCGCGAGCTGCCCGCCGAGCCCGGTGCCTTCCTCTCGGCGGCCGTCGGCGGGGACGCCCCGGAGACCGAGCTGCCGGACGAGGCAACATTGTGCTCCTGCAACAACGTGACCGCCGGAAGCATCCGCGACGCCATTAATGGCTGCGGCGCCTGCGAGGGACGGGAGCCGGTGCGAGAACTCGGGGAGCTTAAAGGGTGCACCCGCGCCGGCACCTCCTGCGGGTCCTGCATACCGCTGCTGAAGAAAGTGCTCGAGGGCGAGCTGACCAAGAGCGGCATCGCCGTTTCCAAGGCCCTCTGCGAACACTTCCAAATGTCCCGCGCGGAGCTGTTCGAAGCCGTCCGCGCCCTGGAGCTGGCAGATTTCGACCAGATCATGGACCGCTTCGGCACCGGCTCCGGCTGCGACATCTGCAAGCCCACCGTCGCTTCCATCCTGGCCAGCCTGCGTAGCGAGTACGTTCTCGATGCAGGCCGCGGCACCTTGCAGGACACCAATGACCGCGCCCTGGCGAACATGCAAAAGGACGGCACCTATTCGGTGGTCCCGCGCATCCCCGGCGGGGAGATCACCCCGGAGAAGCTGGGTGTGATTGCCCAGGTGGCCCAGAACTTTGGCCTCTACACAAAAATCACCGGCGGCCAGCGAATCGATCTCTTCGGCGCCCAGTTGGAGCAGCTGCCACAGATCTGGACGATGCTGGTGGAGGCCGGCTTTGAATCCGGCCAAGCCTACGGCAAGAGCCTGCGCACAGTGAAGTCCTGCGTCGGCTCCACCTGGTGCCGCTTCGGTGTGCAGGATTCGGTGGCGATGGCCATCAACCTGGAACTGCGCTACCGCGGACTGCGCAGCCCGCACAAAATCAAGCTGGGAGTCTCCGGCTGTGCCCGCGAATGCGCCGAGGCCCGCAGCAAGGATGTGGGCGTGATCGCGACGGCGGACGGCTGGAACCTCTACGTCGGAGGCAACGGCGGCGCCACGCCGGCGCACGCCCAGCTGCTGGCCAAGGACCTCGACGACGCCACGCTGGTCAGCTACATCGACCGCTACCTGATGTACTACATCCGCACTGCGGACAGGCTCCAGCGCACGGCCCGCTGGCAGGAGGAGCTCGACGGAGGTCTGGGCCACGTGATGGACGTGGTGGTCAACGACTCCCTCGGCATTGCCGCGGATCTCGAGGAAGCCATGGACCGGCACGTGGGCACCTACGAGGACGAATGGGCTGCCACGCTGAAAGATCCCGAACGGCTGCGCAGGTTTAGGACGTTCGTGAACGCACCTGATGCAGCGGATGAGTCCATCGCCTTTGTCCCCGAGCGCGGCCAGATCCGCCCGGCCACCCCGGCCGAGAAGGTCAGCCTGGGCGAGAAGGTCAGCCTGGGCGTCACCATCGCCGTCCGCAGCGGCCTCTAAGAAGAGAGCAGGACCACCGTGGAGATCACCATTGACCTGGCCGGGGCCCCTATCCTGGTAACCGGCAACGACGTCGCCGCCCGCCATGCCGTGCGGAGGTACCGTGCTGCCGGTGCCCATGTCCGCACCGTCGACTGCCCGGCCCACTTCAACACCAGCGTGCTGGATGAAGTGGTTCTGGTCGCCGCCGTGGACGACGGCGACAACTGGGCGCCGCTGCGTTCTGCCTGCCGCCTGCACGGCGTACTCGTGGTCACCGAAACGGCCGCACTGCCGGGACGCCATGTCACACTGGTGGGTGGCGGCCCGGGCCCGGTGGATCTGCTCACGGAGCGGGCCAGGGCAGCCCTGAAACAAGCGGACATCGTCTACTACGACAGGCTGGGCCCACTGGACGGCCTGGAGTCCCTGGCCCCCGGCGCCACCTTGGTGGACGTGGGCAAGGCCCCGGGACACCACAAAATAGCCCAAGGCGAGATCGAGGCACTAATGGTTGCTGCGGCGCACTCCGGCATGCGCGTGGTGCGGCTCAAAGGCGGGGACCCCTTCGTCTTTGGCCGGGGCGGGGAGGAAATGGCTGCCTGCGCCGGCGCCAACATCCCGGTGACGGTGGTGCCGGGCATCAGCAGCGCTATTTCCGTCCCCGGCGCGGCAGGTATCCCCGTCACGCACCGCGGAATCAGCCACCTGTTCACGGTGGTCTCCGGCCATGCCCCGCTCACAGACGCCGAGCTCCGGGGCCTGGCCACGATGGGCGGCACCATAGTCGTCCTGATGGGCGTGGGCACCCTTCCCCAGCTGGCTGCCGGCCTGCAGCGGGCCGGGCTGGACCCCACGACCCCTGCCGCCGTCATCGAGCGCGGTTTCCGGCCAGGCCAGCGCACTACGGTGGCCACCGTGGGAACGATCACCGCAGCCACCACCCTGTGCGCCAACCCGGCAGTGGTGGTCATTGGCGACGTCGTGGGCGTGGGCACGCGGGCCGGGCGGCAGTCAATGGTGGACGCATTGGCCGCCGATCTGCTGGAGCCATGAGCGGGGCAATGTTGGAGGGCTTCCGGGTTGGCGTGACAGCCCACCGCCGCTCCCGGGACCTTATCGAGGCGCTTGAGCGCCGCGGGGCGCAGATACTGCACGCCCCGGCGCTGCGGATCGCGCCGATGGAAAAGGAATCGTTGCTGGTGGACGACACCCGGGCCATCATCGCAGCGCGGCCTGACATTCTGGTGGCCACCACTGCGTACGGTGTGCGCCGGTGGTTTGACAGCGCCGACGCCGCCGGGCTGGGCGAAGCCCTGCTGGCCACCATGGAGGCCTGCCGGATCTTTGTCCGCGGCCCCAAGGCCCGCGGAGCCATCCGGGCCGCCGGACTGAACGACGCCGCCATCAGTTCCGACGAGACCACTTCCACACTGGTGGACATGCTGGTGGAGGAAGGCGTGGACGGGAAGACTGTCGCCGTCCAATTGCACGGGTATGTGGACGGGGAATCGCTCGATCGCCTGCGCGCGGCCGGCGCCACGGTGCTGACGGTGGCACCTTACCGCTGGGCCGCCGCGGAATCCGCTGAGGACGTGAACAAGCTGCCGGTGCTCATCGAGGCGGCCTGCGCCCTGGAACTCGATGTGGTGGTCTTCACCAGTGCCCCGGCCGTGGAGGCGCTGTTGGCCACGGCCGCAGACATGGGCCGCCTGCCGGCCCTGCTGGAAGCCTTCTCCACAGGGGTGGCGACGGCCGCCGTCGGACCCGTCACTGCCGCACCGCTGCGCGAGGCCGGACTGGAGCCGCTGGTGCCCGAGCGCTACCGGATGGGTGCGCTGATCCGCCTGGTCGCGGAACATCTCGCGTCCAACCATGTCCAGTCCTTGGGTACTCCGTACGGCCTGGTGGAAATGCGCGGCCACGGGCTGCGGATTGACGGCGCGCCCGTTCCCCTCCCGCCGTCGCCGCTGATGTTGATGCGGGCGCTGATGGGTGCCGGTGGCGGTGTGCTCAGCCGCGATGACTTGGCCGGCCTGCTGGACCTGTCCGGGGCCGCCCACGCCCTTGACATGACCGTCAGCCGGCTGCGCGCCGCCCTGCCGGAGGCCGGGCTGGTGGAGACGGTGGTGAAGCGGGGGTACAGACTCAGGGTCCAGGACCGCGAACATGTCGATCCATGAGGGCAAGCCGTTCCTCCGGGAGCGCCCCCGGGAGCGGGGAGGCCGGGATCGCCGCCAGCATTGATCCCGCGCTGCCACGGCCTGAAGCCGGCCGCGCCGCGGCCTCGAAGGTCTGTGTCGAGGCGGCCCACTCGAGACGACGATTTGTGGTCGTGGGCGCACCGCTATGGACGGTCAAATCCTTGGAGCCGGCACGACGAGGTCAGGGTGCAGGCCGCGCACCTACGTTTCTGTTCGCCACCGGCCACGAACAGGTCCGCTCCACCGACGTGGGCGGCGGCTGCGACACCCCAGTCAAGGGAAGTGCAAACCAAAACGAGTACGTGTCATCGTGTTGTTCGGCGCCAGAGCCGCTACCGATTGAATTCCCCACTGGCTTGGGGCACGGCCGTTCCGCCACGAGATCCGGGCAGCATGACACGACAACATGGCACCGGACCACCCAGCGTACCGGGCGGGCGGACCGCCGACTCATCCGTGCTGGAAGGCATCGGCGTTGACCGGCGACCCCGCAGCGCTGGGGTCCGGCAATACTTTTTCCGGAGGGCCCGCGAGCTCACCGGCTCGCACTCCGAAGGGCTCTGGGCAGGTCGGTAATGGCGGCCAGGGTGTGGTCGGGGGCGCTGAAATAGGCGGGATAGTTCACACCGGTGCGGTTGATCCAGGCCGTCTGCATTCCAGCCTTGGCTGCGCCGTGGATATCCCACGGGTGCACTGCGACCAGCAGCATCTGTTCCGGGCTGACCCCGCAAACCCCCGCGGCGTACGCGTAGGCAGCCGGGTTCGGTTTCCAGGCCGGCGCCTGTCCCACAGATAGCAGGGCCTCGAATTCTTTCCGAATCCGCGCTGCCGCGAACATGCCCTCCGCGATCTGCGCCGATCCGTTCGTGAGCGTGACCAGCCGGTAACCTTCCGTTTTCAGTGCCCGGATACCCTCTTCGACGTCCGGGTGCAGGCCCAAGGATGCCATTCCGGCCATAATGTGTGAGACCGCCTCCTCCAGAGTGCTGGTGATCCCGGCGTCGGGCAGCAGACCACGCAGGGCCTCCGAGCCGACCTGGGCGAAGCCGGGGTTGTCCCCCGCCGCGGTCAGGGCGAACCCGTCTCGAAGCAGGGTCGCGAACCAGAGTTTCGCCAACGAGGCGGGTGCGCCAGTCTCAGCGAATCGCTCTCCCATCGCAGACATGTCCGAAAGGGTTTCATTGACGTCAAAAACAATCACAGACGGCTTGGGCATGATGCGTGCTCCTTTTGTAGGGAAATTCCGTGAGGGAAAAATTGGGGTTGGTGACCAGTCTGCCCGATCCGGGCCTCCGGGGGCAGTCTGAGCCTGAATCCATGCCTGTCGTAAGGCGATGACATTTCGAAGGCAGGCGCGCGGCGTTCCTCGCCGGTCCTGCCGCAGCAGGAGAGTTTGAAGATATCCATGCTGTACGACTGTGCAGCCATCTTGAGGCCTTCGGCCATGGTCATGTACGGGCTCCACAGCGTCGCGAGCTGGTCTAGGTTGTGACGAACGCCAGGAGGTAGGCGCCGGCGGCGGCCAGTTCTACCCATACGTCCACATTGATGCCGGTTAGCAACCCACGTCCATCGCACTCCTTCTATTTCGACCCGGTCTGTCCTTTCGCGTGGATGACGAGCAAGTGGGTGCGGCAGGTGCAGGCGCAGCGGGAGTACACCGTGGACTGGCGGTTCATCTCGTTGCGTGTGATCAATGCCGAGGTTGGCTATGACGCGCATTTTCCGCCTGGGTACGAGGCCGGACACACGGCCGGGCTCCGGCTGCTGCCGGTGGCGGCCCGGGTTCGTGCGGAGCATGGCGCCCCGGTCAACCAGCGCCCCGGGCGTGGGACGCGTGAGCGGCGTGGGACGCGTGAGTTCGTGGAACCGATCCTCGCCCAGGCCGGCCTGCCCCCCGGCACTGGCGCAGGCTCGCGACGACGAGTCCTGGGACGGGGAGATCCGGGCGGAGACGGATGAGGCGCTCGGACTGACGGGCACGGACGTGGGCACGCCCATCATCCACTTCCAACCACCCGCCGGGGTGGCCTTCTTCGGCCCTGTCATCAGCCGGCTGCCGGCGGAAGACTCCGCCGGGGAGCTGTGGGACCATGTGGTCGGGCTGGCACGCTTCCCCGGTGTCGCGCCGGGGAGCTGTGGGACCATGTGGTCGGGCTGGCACGCTTCCCCGGTGTCGCGGAGCTCAAGCAAAGCCTGCGCGAGCAACCACAGCTTACCGCCCTCGGAATCGACGCCGCTACGGCCGGCCGGCAGGAGAACTGGCACGGCGGCAGCCGACGGCAAAAGAAGTGACCGGTCTGTGAGGATGGACCCATGAGACAGACAAGCATCCGCCATCACCAGGAGTCCCTCACGGTTCAGGCGTCAGCCCAGACGCTGTACGACCTGGTCTCCGACATCACCCGCACCGGCGAGTGGAGCCCGGTCTGTACCTCGTGTTGGTGGGACGACGAGGCCAACGCCGGCCAACCCGGCGCCTGGTTCACCGGCCACAATGAACTCCCCCACCGCTCGTGGGAGACCCGGTCGCAGGTGGTGGCTGCCGAGCCCGGTCGCGAGTTCGCCTGGGTTCAACGGCATCCCGAAAACACTCGCCGCGATCAAGCGGATCACCGAATCCATCCCTGCCAGTCAAGACACCCGGCCATGACCGGACCGGCTGGCGAGCAAACATGGCCTTGGACGTCATGATCAAAAACCCCCCTGCGATTCGACGAAACCACCAGGAAATACGTCCATCACCGAACCGCCGAAGCACTCAGCTTCCGGAAAATCAAACGGGTCCTCAAGCGCTACCTCGCACGCGACCTCCTTCGGCGGTTGGAACAACTTTGCCCTTGACACCAACCATAAAGGGGGCAGGGACGCCGTCGACGGCTGCACCGATGATGACCAGCCCGTAGTGTTCAACGGCGTGGCAAATCCGGGACCCGCCGACGCCAAGGGCATCGCGTACGGACGCACCGCCACCCAGGTGCAGAACATTGACTACCCGGCCGGGCGCCAGGGGTTGAGCGCCACGCAAGCCGCCGCGGCATACCCGATCCGGGCCTCTCAGTTGCCCGTCTCGGTGAAGAACCACTCGATGTGCTCGCGGAGCAGCCGCGCCGCCAGTTGTCCATCGTGGTCGGAGAGGGCGTCGAGGATGCCGTGGTGCTGGGCCCGCAGCATCTGTGCGACTGGCCGCCACTGTTCGTCGGTGCTGACGGAGTCGCGCACGTAGTCCATGATCGACAGCCGAAGCGATTCCATCATGGCGGACACGACGGCGTTGCCGGCCAGGGAGCTGAGCAGGACGTGGAACTGCGCGTCGAGGTCGTGGAATTTCTCTCGGGCCATGCCGGGGTCGTCCATCAAGGACAGCAGCTCCCCGGCGCGGGCCAAGACGGGTTCGTTGATCGGCCGCTCCATCGCCGCTGTGGCCGTGGCCCAGGTCTCCATGAGGATGCGGGCCTGGACGATGTCGGCAACCGGCAGATGCCGGCTTGCCACATGCAGGCGCAGGGTCGAGGACAGCCCTGCAGCCGGATTGGAGATCAGCACGGCCCCGGAGTTCGGCCCCGATCCGGCTGCCGTGCGCACCAAGCCCATGACCTCGAGGATGCGGATCGCGTCACGTACCGAGGCCCGCGAGATGCCGTGCTGCTCGGAGAGGGCGCGTTCGCCCGGGAGGCGGTCGCCGATGCTCAGCCGGCCGGCCCGCAGATCGGCCTCGATGCTCGCCAGGACCACCTCATAGGCGCGCGGGCCCGCGGCCCGACCCGTTTCATCAGTCACAACGCCATCCTGCCACGGTCCCGCACCCTTCTTGGCATCACGCTCTTGGCGGCATCCAGCCAAGTGCCGATCGCCACGATTTGCCCGGAGAGGTTCATGACGTAGGCCGGCGCCAGGACCAGCGGGATGGCCGCCCCTGCCCAGCGCAGGTTGTCGATGGTGTGGCCGACGGCGACGACAGCCTGGCGCATCGCGATGGGGAACCGACCCCCCTCGTCGAACACGGCATGGACTGCGGCAACGACCAGACCCGTGATCAGCAGCAAAGTGACCGTGTTGGACAGCCACTGGAAGTTGTCCACCATCGAAGCGGTCGGCTTGCCGGCAGCGTCCACAATCGCACCGTGCAGCACAGGCCACGGCACGTTCAGGTCGGTTGTGGCCAGCCAGGCCGGGATGTCGACGCCGAGCTTTCACAGCTTGGCGACGTCGAAGACCACGATCACCGGCAAGCACGGGAACAGCGCCAACCACACCCGGGAACTGCCGGGCTTTACAAGGCCGGCGGCCGGAGCCCGCGTCCCTTCCGGAGCCGAATTGCGGCCGGAATCGGTGCCTGAAGGCAAGACTATGGCGCCGATGTGCGCCCCGCTTGGGTCGGTCAGCCCGGCCACGGTCGTGAACGGGATGGCGATGGCGCCCAACGCGACGGGGCAATATTGGCCACGAACACCGTGGCGGCCGCTCTCAGCGGGGACAGGCAGAGGGCGATCAGCATCGCGGCCGTGATCCTCACCCGCGCACCGAAGCCGTTATCAGCGGAATCAGCGCCGCGAAGCTCACGCTGCCCACAATCGGGTCGGTGCGGGGGTGAAATGGTCCACAAGGGCTCCCCTACTGGATGTCTGGAAGCGTGCGGTCCCGGTCAGACCACTACGGTCCGACCATGGCAGCGAAACCCAAGCCCGGCCCCATGTGGCCCACCTCACTTTCGTTGCGTGTTCCGCTAGACTTTGAATGTCGCGTCCCGTATGGTCAGACCACATAGTTGAGTTGCTGCCACCGAAGGACAATCCCATGAAAATTGCGCTCTTTGCCACGTGCATTGTGGATGCCATGTATCCGCGCACGGCGCGGGCCACCGTGGCCATTCTGGAACGGCTGGGACACGAGGTGGTGTTCCCGGCAGGGCAGGCCTGCTGCGGGCAGATGCACGTGAATTCGGGCTACTTCAAGGAGGCCCTGCCGGTGGTGGCCAACCACGTGAAGGCGTTCGATACGGACGACTACGACGTCGCCGTGGCACCCTCGGGATCCTGCGTGGCCAGCGTCAGGCACCAGCACGGATTGGTGGCCCGGCGCTGCGGTGACAGCGCGCTGGAAGCCAGGGCCGGCGTCGTCGGCGCGAAAACCTATGAGCTCTCCCAGCTCCTGAAGGACGTTTTGGGCGTGCACAACGCGGCACAACAGCTGGGCTCGCATTTCCCGCACAAGGTCACCTACCACCCCAGCTGCCACGGCATGCGGCTGTTGCGTCTTGGGGACCGGCAGTTGGACCTGCTGAAATCCGTGGGTGGCATTGAGGTGGTGGAGCTGGCCGAGGCGGACCAGTGCTGTGGCTTTGGCGGGACCTTCTCGATGAAGAACGCGGACGTCTCCGCCGCCATGATGGCAGACAAGGCGGCCAATATCACCGCTACGGGCGCCGAATTGTGCTCCGGCGGTGACGCAAGTTGCCTGATGCACTTAGGCGGGGGGCTGTCCCGGCAGGGCAGTGCAGTGCGCACCCTGCACTTTGCCGAGATCCTGGCCAGCACGCTGGAGAACCCGGTGTCCGTCGACGGCGACGTCCAGTGGGCGGGGAGCCGGCGATGAGCAACACGTTCCTGGGCATGCCCGCCCTGCCCGTGTTTGGCGGCGGCAACCTGAACGCCAGCGAGCCGTTTCCGATGGCCGCCCGCCGGGAGCTGGGCAACGCCCAGCTGCGCGCCAACCTGGGCCACGCCACCCACACCATTCGGGACAAGCGCCTGAAAGTGGTGGCTGAGCTGCCAGACTGGGAAGGCATGCGCGATGCCGGCAGTGCCATCAAGAACGCCACCATGGCGAGGCTGCCGGAGCTTTTGGAGCAGTTCGAGGCGAACTTCACCGCCCGTGGCGGGATCGTCCACTGGGCCCGCGACGCCGCCGAGGCCAACCGGATCGTCACCTCGCTGATCCGCGAGACCGGCGAGAGGGAGGTGGTCAAGGTCAAGTCCATGGCCACCCAGGAGATCGGCCTCAACGAATACCTTCAGGAACACGGCATCACCGCCCTTGAAACAGACCTGGCCGAGCTGATTGTCCAGCTGGACCACGACAAACCCAGCCACATCCTGGTCCCGGCCATCCACAAGAACCGCAGCCAGATCCGGGAGATCTTCCTGCGCGAGATGGCGGACGTGGACCCGGGCCTGAGCAACGAGCCCATCCGCCTGGCCGAGGCCGCCCGGGGGCACCTGCGGCGCAAGTTCCTCACCGCCAAGGTGGCCATCTCCGGCGCCAACTTTGGCCTGGCGGACACCGGCACCCTGGCCGTGGTGGAATCCGAGGGCAACGGGCGCATGTGCCTGACCCTGCCTGAAACCCTGATCACCGTCATGGGCATCGAAAAGCTGCTGCCGCGCTGGGAGGACCTGGAAGTGTTCATGCAGTTGCTCCCGCGCTCCTCCACCGGGGAACGCATGAACCCGTACACCTCGCTGTGGACCGGGGTCACCCCCGGCGACGGCCCGCACAACGTGCACCTGGTATTGCTGGACAACGGGCGCACCGCGGCCCTGGCGGACGAGATGGGCCGCACGGCGCTGAACTGCATCCGCTGCTCCGCGTGCATGAACGTCTGCCCCGTCTATGAACGCACCGGCGGCCACGCCTACGGCTCCACCTACCCGGGCCCCATCGGTGCGATCCTCTCCCCGCTCATGACAGGGATCACGAGTGAGGAAAACAACTCCCTGCCCTATGCGTCCTCACTGTGCGGGGCCTGCTTTGACGCGTGTCCGGTGAAGATCAACATCCCCGAAATCCTGGTGCACCTGCGCGGGGAAGACGTTGACTCCCAGCGGGCCAAAATCAAGATCCCCTCGCAGATGGATGTGATGATGAAGGGCGCGCAGTGGGCGTTCTCCTCCGGTACGCACCTGAACCTGCTGGAAAGGGCCCTGCCGGCGGGAAGGCTCGCCGCCGGCCGGGACAAGGTCATCAAGAAACTGCCCGGCCTGGCCGGGAAGTGGACGCAGAGCCGGGACATCCCGGCCCCGCCCGGACAGTCGTTCCGCCAATGGTGGGCCACCGAACGCCAGCCCGGCTCCGGCGTCGAACGTTCCCAGGAACGGTCCGACGGCGGAAATCCCGCTGCGGGAGGCCGGGCATGAGCGCCCGCGACGACATTCTTCAGCGCATCACGTCCGCCTTGCGTGATGCCCCTGCCGTCCCTGACATCCCGCGCAACTACCGGCAGGAGACGAACAAGACGGAGCAGCAGCGGCTGGATCAGCTCGTGGAACGGCTGCTGGATTACAAGGCCGGCGTGTTTGTGGTGGCCGAAACGGACGCCGCAGCCAAGCTCGCCGGACTGCTGGCCGGTTCCGCCTCGATTGTGGTCCCGCACGGGCTGGAGGAGGGCTGGCTTTCCGTGCTGCCCTCCGTGGGCAAGGACGACGCCGGGTCCCCGGCCGTGCTGGTCGACTCGCCGGAGCACCGCCTCACCGTGGCCGAGCTGGACGCCGTGGATGCCGTGGTGACGGCAGCCGCCGTCGCCGTATCCGAGACGGGCACGATCATGCTGGATGGCAGCCCCTCGCAGGGCCGGCGGATCATCTCCCTGGTCCCGGACCGGCACATCGTCCTGCTGCGCTCGGCCGACATCGTCGAAGTGCTGCCCGAGGCCGTCGCACGGCTGGAAGCAACGGCCCCGCAAACCTGGATCAGCGGCCCCAGCGCCACCAGCGACATCGAGCTCGAACGCGTCGAAGGAGTCCACGGGCCGCGCACCCTGGACGTGCTGATCCTGACGTAGGCGGGCGCCGCCTTCGCCGTGGATGTCCTGTTGAGCTCAACGTTCGTGCCGCACCGGGCGCCAGACGCCGGCGCCGACTTCGATGCACTACCCATCGGCCTGTTCCTTTCCGCGGCACTGAAACGGACGGTTCGAAGGGCTTCGGGCGCTGCACCTTCAGCTCGGCCGCATGGCATTGGCACGTCCGCTCCGAGCGGCCCGGAAACTCTGCGGTCGTCTCCAGATCGCTGGGTTTGAACTTTTCCCGGTCCGATAGCTGCCCAGACAGGGACACTGGATTCTTCCCCGCTGCCAGGGCCAGGTCTTGCGCGGCTGCCGTCCCGGCGGGCTGGCCCGGCACGGATGTTGGACCTCACCATGTTCGGTAGGTGCAAGGCTCACGTTCGTGCTGAGCGAGCTTGCGAGACGGGAAGTCCGCACCTGGCTGGCACGACTGGGCTTCCAGCGGAAAGATCTGGCGCAGGCGGTGACACAGAGTTCAGTTTCCTTGCGTCTAAGCCTGAATCCACCGATCCCGTTTGGGATCGTACGGCGTTTTAAACTGGCTTTCCGCACGTCTGCTGAGGGATGTCTCGGGAATTATGGTTGCTGTTTTTGCTTGGTGTAGATCGTTGGTGCCATGGCGAGGATGCCCAGGATTTGTTGTTGTTGGTTGGTGAGTTTGGGTGCGAAGGTCTGGATCTGGGTGGCGTTGGGGGTAGAGGTGGTGCCGGCTGGCGGTCTGGAAGATTTCCAGGATGCGTTCGGTCGATGGCGCGGTGCAGATCAGCAGTGCGAGGAACTGGCAGGTGAACAGTGCCTCGATCCGTGCCGGGTCCCGCAGCAGGACCGGAGCGGCGTGCTGGACTGATTTGAGCAGGTGGTGCCAGCGTTCGAGATGGGGCTGGTATTTGTAGGCGGCGAGGATCTCGGTATTGGTCAGGTCGCGGTTGTTGGTGATCAGCGGAAAGCAGCCATCGCCAGGCCGCGTCGTAGCTGATGTGCTCGGCGTTGATGGTGGCAGTGACATTGAAATGGCTGGTGGTGATCTCCTTGTAGCGGGTTCCAGGACCGGGGCGGCCGCGGCCGAGCTGTTGGGAATTTCTTTCGATCTGCTCAGTGATTTTCG
>CAJDTM010000043.1_pt1 | contig 20249 bp, 14 predicted proteins | sample 7389831 | NCBI WGS metagenome assembly CAJDTM01 (sample SAMEA7055656, study PRJEB34461) | soil metagenome | biome: terrestrial ecosystem; feature: Peninsula; material: soil | place: Antarctica | collected 2016
GACAGACGTGCCGGTCCTGGACTCGGTGGCTGTCACGCTCTGGCATTGCCTGAAACTTGCCGGGGCGCCGCCGCTGGCACCCCAGTGGGGCAGGCTCCTTGCAAAGTCCTAGAATGTGCCCGCCGTCCATCAGAAGATTGAAAGGGAGGATTCCCTACGTTTAATGCGAGTTGGCCCGAACGGCACCGACATCAACGCAGCGTTTCTGGACAGCTGGACACCCCGGCTCCCCAACCCGCCGCTGGTCAGCCTTGGGTCCCATGGCCTGGCGGACCGGCGGATAGGTGCACCCCCCGGTCCGGCGCACAGCAGGTCGACTGGAAGGTGGGCCCGGCGTGGTCATGGCGAGACGGTGCAGTTCCCTCCAATCCCCACTACATGGTGCTGGAACCGGGTGACCTGATTGGCACCGGAACCGCGCACGACATCGCTCCTGCACTTTCGGGGCGTTTTTGCCCGACGCTCCCGCACCCAGGTGCGGGAGCGTCGGCGTTTTCTCCCCCGAAAGTGATGGAGCGTCCGGCCGGGGCGCCCCGCATGTGCGGGAGCGTGCGGCGGGGGCGCTGATTTGTGGGAAGGTTTGTCACGAGGCAGGCGGTACCACGGCTGCCAGCCGGCTTGACGCGGTGCAGGGCACCTGCCCGGCGCTGCCCTTGTCCCGGTCGCGGAGGGCGGGCACGATGGAGGCATGGAAGCAGCCGGCAACCACTCGAACATGGCCTCCCTGCGCAAGGCCATCACGTTGCTGGAGGCCATTGCCGCAGCACCGGAGGGCCTGGCCGCACGTGATATTTCCACCCGGCTGCAGCTGCCCCTGGCCACAACGTACCGGCTGCTCGGCGTCCTGGTCGACGCCGGCTACGTGATCCACCTCGCCGAAGAGAGCCGCTACGCCCTGGGCTACCGGCTGCACCAACTCGGCGCATCCCTGCACCGCCAGGTGGACCCGCCCATCACCGTCACCAGGTTGATCACCCGCCTGCACATCGAGGCTGACTCGGCCGCCTACTACGCAGTGCACCGGGGCCAGGACATCGTGTTGGCCCACGTCGTCGACTCCCAGGAACACCCCCGCATCGCCTCGATGGGATTCGGGTTCCGTGCGTCGTGCCATGCCACGGCCTTTGGCAAGATCCTCTTGGCCGAAATGTCGGACGCGGACCGGGAGAGTTACCTGGAACGGCACGCCATGGCTGCGCTGACCCCAGCCACCCTGCGGGACGCGCAGACCCTCGCCCGGCAGCTGGGGGAGGTGCGGGCCCTCGGGATGGCCGTCGAACAGGAGGAGTTCACCCCCGGCATCTCCTGCCTGGCCGTGCCGGTCCGGGACGCGGCAGGCAGGGCCACCGGCTCCGTTGCCGTTTCCGTCGACGCAGCGGAACTGGCCGGCCGCCGCCCCGCCCTGGACCGGGTGCTGCGCAGCATTGGCCACGACGTGGGCCAGGCGCTGCAGGCCCAGGCCCGCACGGACCGCGACGCCGGACGGAACCGCGGCTAGACGCGCCCCCGACGCGCCCGCGACGCGGGCGACTACTGCTCGAACGTCGCGTGCAGGACGGCCCGGCCCAGCGTGTGCGTGAACAGGTTGAATCCGAGGAACGCCGGCGTTGCGCCGTCGGGCAGGCCCAGCGATGCAACGTCGACGGCGTGCACCACGATGAAGTATGTGTGGACGCCGTGCCCGGCGGGCGGCGCGGCGCCAAGGTAGGCCCGGCTGCCGCCGTCGTTGGTGAGCTGGACGGCTCCGGCCGGCAGCCCGGCCCCGCCGTCCGCGCCAGCCCCGGTGTCCAGTGAGGTCACCGACGTGGGGATGTCTGCGACGGCCCAGTGCCAGAAACCGGACCCGGTGGGTGCGCTTGGATCCAGAACGGTCACGGCGTAGCTGCGGGTGCGCGCCGGCGCCCCGGACCAACCCAGCTGAGGGGACACGTCCTGGCCTCCGGCCCCGAACACGCCGCTGCGCTGGGCCGGGGCGAACTCCGCGCCGTCGGCCACGTCGGAGGAGGTGACGCTGAAGGCCGGTGCGTCCGGCAATTCTGCATAGGGGTCGCGGTCGCTCACGATGTCTCCATTCCGTCGGCCCGCTAGAAGGCGCGGGCGGACATTTGCTCAATGATGTATTCGGCCTGCCGGATGGCCAGGGCCACGATCGTCAGGGTCGGGTTGGCGGCGGACCCCGTGGTGAATTGGGAGCCGTCGGAGATGAACAGGTTCCGCACATCGTGGGTCTGGCCGAACTTGTTGCAGACCCCGTCCTCGGGCCTTTCGCTCATCCGGGCGGTGCCGAGGTTGTGCGTGGACGGATACGGCGGGGTCCGCACCGTGCCCGTGGCCCCGGCGGCGCGGTAGATCAGCTCGGACTGCCGGTAGGCGTGCGCGCGCATGGCCTCGTCGTTGGGGTGGTCATCAAAATGCACGTTCGGCACCGGCAGGCCAAGCTTGTCGGTCACGGTGGTGTTCAGCGTGATCCTGTTGGTCTCCCGGGGCATGTCCTCCCCGACAATCCACAGCCCGGCCGTGTTGACGTAGGCGTCGAGGATCTCGGTGAAGGCCGGGCCCCAAGCCCCCGGGTCGACGAAGCTGGCCAGGAACGCCGGGCCCAGCGCGATGGTCTGCAGGTAGTAGCCGCCGGCGAACCCGCGGTCGACGTCGTGCCGGGACTCGTCGGCGACCAGCCCGGCCATGGTCTCACCCCGGTACATGTGCACCGGCTGTTCAAAACGTGCGTAGACGGAACCGGTGGTGTGGCGCATGTAGTTCCGGCCCAGCTGCCCGGAGGAATTTGCCAGCCCGTCCGGGAACAGTGGCGATGCCGAGAGCAGCAGCAGCCGCGGCGTCTCGATCGAGTTGCCTGCGACCGCGACGGCGCAGGCCTGCTGGCGGTGCAGCAGCCCCTCCTTGTCCACATAGACCACGCCGTCGACCATGCCTGCAGGAGTGTGCGTGAGCTGAATGGCCTGGCTGTCCGGGCGCAGGTCCAGCCTGCCTGTCTTAACCGCCTTGGGCAGCTCGGCGACCAGCGTGGACCACTTGGAGCCGTTCTTGTCACCCTGGAAGTTGAAACCGTCCTGGATGGACCCGGGACGGCCGTCGTAGGGCTCGGCATTGGTCCCGTACGGTCCGGTGGCGAAATGCCGGTAGCCGAGGCGTTGGGCGCCGTTGGCCATTACCGTGTAGTTGTTGTTCGCCGGCAGCGGGGGCCGGCCGTGCCGGTGGGTGCTGCCGAGCTTTTGTTCTGCCCGGTCGTAGTACGGTGCCAGTTCCTCGAGCGTGAGCGGCCAGTCGATCAAGTTCGCTCCCTCGACGCGCCCGTACGTGGTCCGTGTCTTGAACTCGTGCGCCTTGAACCGGGGTGTGGCGCCGGCCCAGTGGGTGGTGGTCCCGCCGACGGCCTTGACGATCCAGGCCGGCAGGTTGGGGAAGTCCTTGGCGACCCGCCAGGACCCCGAGGTGGTGCGCGGGTCAAGCCAGGCCATCTGGTTGAACGCCGGCCACTCATCATTGACATAGTCGGCGTTGCGCAGCAGCGGACCTGCCTCGAGCAGGACCACCTTGGCACCCTGCCGGGTCAGCTCGGCGGCAAGCGTTCCCCCGCCGGCACCGGAACCGACGACGACGACCACGGAGTCGTCATTGAGCCCGAAATGCGCCGACTCGTAGCTGCCGGCGTCGAAGGGTTGCTGGGTGCTGGTGTTCATTGTGCTTCTCCTGGATTTTGGGTCCGGCCATCGGCGCCGATGCCTGACTGCGGGTGCGGGCCGGCGGCCGCGGCGGCACTGCTGCCGCCCGAGCCTGTGGCGCTGCCGGGGGCGTCCGGGGCGGGTTCCGCCGCCGTGCGCACCTCGTAGGGCAGCGGGCCGGTCTCGGTCAGGGGCTCCTCCGCTTCCTCAATTCGTGCCTTCGGCAGCCAGTCGAGGTCGTCGAAGCCGCGGTGCAGGTAGCCGCCGTGGGAGAAGGACTCGCCCTCGTATCCGAGGGCCGAGAGAACCTCCGGGTCACCATAGAGGTTCAGCACGGTGGTGCGGCGGATAAAGCCGAAGAACTCCAGGTCCTGGACGCGGCGCAGCACCGCCAGGGCCCTGTCGTCGGGGAGGTCCAGGAAATGCTCCCCGTCGGCGAGCTGCGCATCGAGGGTCAGCAGGCCCTGGGTGAGCACCACACGGAACCACGTGGACGACTCCGCCTCGCTGACAATTTTGTCGCGCATGCGCCGGTAGGCGCCGTCCGGGAAGTCCCGGTGCGGGAAGGCGACCCGGATGATCCGCTCCAGGATCGACTTTGCTTCGTCGCTGAGGGTTGTTTCGTTCAGGCTGGGGTATTTGGCTGGGAACGACATGTCGGGCCTTCCTTGTTGTCCGTTACAACGTGCGGGAGGTGCCTATGGCACCAGGATTCCCCGGCCCACGAGCGTGCCGGACGCCAGGTCATGCATGGCCTGGACGGTGTCGGCGAGCTCGTAAACCGTGGTGTGCAGGGCGACCAGGCCTTGGGCGGTGAGGTCCATCAGCTCGACCAGGTCCGTGTACGTGCCCACCAGGTTGCCGACGACGTTGATCTCGCGGGAGATGATCGAGAGTGTCTCCAGCTCCACCTTCCCGCCGTAGCCGATGGTGTAGTAGCTGCCGCGGTTGCGCAGCGCCGCGATGCCCTGGTCCTCCGTGCCGTGCTCGCCGACGAAGTCGAAGACGAGCTGTGCGCCGCCGCCGGTGATCTCCAGCAGCTGCGCCACGGTGGACGGGCCGGAATGCACGGTGTGGTGGGCGCCGAGCCGCCGGGCCAGCTCAAGGGCGGCCTCGGAGGTGTCGACGACGGTCACGGTTGCCGCGGTGAGCGCCCGCAGGGACTGCACCCCGATGTGCCCGAGCCCGCCGCTGCCGATGACGACGGCGTGGGTGCCCGGCGGCAGCAGTGGCACGGCCTTTCGGACGGCGTGATAGGCGCTCAGGCCGGCATCGGCGAGGGCGGCGACGTCGGCGGGCAGCATGCCCGGGTCGAGCTTGACGACGGCCCGGGCGTTGGTCTTCATGAACCCGGCCATGCCACCGTCGACGTTCAGGCCGGGGAATAGGGCGTTCTCGCAGTGCGCGTCCTGACCGGCGCGGCAGGGCAGGCACAGCCCGCAGGTGACAAGGGGATGCATGATCACTGTGTCGCCGGGGACCACGTTGTCGACGGCGGAACCTGTTTCGCGGACCCAGCCGGCGTTCTCGTGGCCGATGATGTATGGCAGGCGGGGGTGCTGGATGCCCTCCCATTGGCCCTCGACGATGTGCAGGTCGGTCCGGCACAGTCCCGCGGCCCCGATCTCGACGATCACGTCCCACGGTCCCGTGACTTTCGGCTCGTCCACCTCATCCAGGTGTGGATCCTCCTGATAGCGGTGGACCCGGACGGCTTTCATGGCACGCTCCTCATTCGAACCCGTCCGGCATCCCCGGCTTCAGTGAGACCTGTTTCCAGTGTGCCCCGGAGGACCCGGGACTCCAATGCTCGTTCCCACACTGTGGGAAAGGTTGGGTGCCGCGCGAACGCCGTATATTGGCCGGCCGGGACTGCGCGTAATGCGGGGACCTCTCTTCGGGCTCGCGAGGGGCCCACCAATACTCTAGGGTGAGGGGAACCGAAGGGCTGGCAACCCGCGCCCGCGGTCACCGTCCCGGGCCAGGAGCAAGCCTTGACATCTGATACATCCCGACCACCCGAGGGGCGTGCGGCCATGAGCGTCAACCAGACCCATCCCGTTTATTTCCTGTCGGACAGTACGGGCATCACTGCCGAAACGCTGGGCAACACCTTGCTCACACAATTTCCTGACTGCCGCTTTGACCGGACCACCGTCCCCTTCATCAGCACCGTGGGACAGGCCCAGGAGCTGGTGGAGACCATAGACGCACTGGCGGCGCAGGGGCTGGCGCCAATCGTGTTTTCCACTGTGGTCGGGGTGGACATCCGCCGCATCCTGGCGACGTGCAAGGGCGCCATGGTTGATCTCATTGGCACCCACGTGGGGCAGTTGGAGCTGGCCCTGGGCGAGCGGGCCAGTGGCGCGCCGGGGCGCGCGCACGGCCTGGGAAACGCCGCCCGCTACCAATCCCGGATGACGGCGGTGGAATACGCGATGGAACATGACGACGGGCAGAGCCTGCGGGCCTTGGAGAAGGCCCAGGTCATCCTGGTGGCCCCGTCCCGTTGCGGTAAGACCCCCACCACCATGTACCTGGCACTGCAGCATGGCATTTTTGCCGCGAACTTCCCGCTGGTGGAGGAAGATTTCGAGAACGCGGGCCTGCCGGAGCCGTTGCGCCCGTTTGTGGGCAAGTGCTTTGGCCTGACGTCCAACCCGCTGCGCCTGAGCCAGATCCGCACCGAGCGACGCCGCGGTTCGCCCTACGCCTCGCTGGGGCAGTGCGGTTTTGAACTGCGCAGCGCGGAACGGCTGTACCTCACCCATGGCATTCCGTACCTGAATTCGGCCAGCGTTTCCGTCGAGGAGATGGCAGCCACCATTCTTCAACGGATGCACCTTCGCCACTAGCGCTCAACTTCACATTCGCGGTGTGCCCGACGTCATATGGAAAGGGGGGGCGAAACCTGTCATGGTGGAAAGGCCCGGCCTCCCGTGACGGCCTCACCCGGGGGCGGCGCCCCGCATGCCACCATTTGCAAAGGAGCAAATACCATGACGATAGACACCCTGTGGTTTTCAGAACTCGGACTCAAGGACCTGGACAGGGTGGGCGGGAAGAACGCCTCGTTGGGTGAGATGGTGGCCAACCTGACCTCGGCCGGTGTCCAGGTGCCCGACGGCTTCGCCACGACGGCCGACGCCTACCGCAGCTTTCTGGCCGATTCGGGCCTGGATGCGAGGATCGTCGCCCGCCTGGAGGGCCTGAACACCGACGACGTGACCGCCCTGGCCGCGGCCGGCCAGGAAATCCGTGCGCTGGTGCGTGAGACTGCGTTCCTGCCGGGGTTTGAAGCCCAGGTCCGCGCGTCGTACCAGGAACTGGTGGAACGGCACGGCGGTTCGCAGGACCTTTCCTGGGCCGTCCGGTCAAGTGCGACGGCGGAAGACCTCCCGGATGCCTCCTTTGCCGGGCAGCAGGAAACCTTCCTGAACGTCCGCGGCATCGAGAACATCCTGCTGGCCATCAAGGACGTGTTCGCCTCGCTCTACAACGACCGTGCCATCGCGTACCGGGTGCACCACGACTTCAAGCACGCGGAGGTGGCGCTGTCGGCGGGCATCCAGCGGATGGTCCGCTCCGACGTCGGCTCATCCGGGGTCATGTTCACCATGGACACCGAATCCGGCTTCCGGGACGCCGTCTTCGTCACCTCCTCATACGGACTTGGCGAGGCCGTGGTGCAGGGCGCCGTCAACCCGGATGAATTCTATGTGTACAAGCCGGCCCTGGCGGCGGGCCGGCCGGCCATCCTCAAGCGCAGCGTCGGCGAGAAGGCGCTGAAGATGACGTACACGGCCAACCGTGAGATCGGGCGCACCATCGATTTTGTCCCGGTGGAGGCGTCGCTGCGGAACCGCTTCAGCATCACCGACGACGACGTCGAGCAGCTCGCACGCCACGCGCTTGCCATCGAGGCCCACTACGGCCGTCCCATGGACATCGAGTGGGGCAAGGACGGCATTGACGGCGGACTGTACATCCTGCAGGCCCGCCCGGAAACCGTCCAGTCCCGCCAGCCGGCCGGGCAGCTGAGCCGCTTCCGCATGGACGCCTCCGGCCCGGTGCTGGTCGAGGGCCGGGCCATCGGCCAGCGCATCGGCGCAGGCAGCGTCCGCATCCTCGCCTCCATCGACCAGATGGCCGGCTTCAAAACCGGTGACGTCCTGGTCGCGGACATGACCGACCCCGACTGGGAACCGATCATGAAGCGCGCCTCCGCGATTGTCACCAACCGGGGCGGACGGACCTGCCATGCGGCGATCATCGCCCGCGAACTGGGCATTCCCGCCGTCGTCGGCACCGGGACGGCCACGGATATCCTGGCCGACGGCGTCGAGGTGACCGTTTCCTGCGCCGAAGGCGAGACAGGGCTGATCTACCAGGGGCTGTTGGACTTCAGTGTCGAGGAAACCGGGATCTCCGAAATGCCCAAGGCCCCCGTGAAGGTCATGATGAACGTCGGCACCCCGGAGCAGGCGTTCACGTTTGCCCAGCTGCCCAACGCAGGGGTGGGCCTGGCCCGGCTGGAATTCATCATCAACCGCCAAATCGGCATCCATCCCAAGGCGCTGCTGGACCTGGACGGGCAGCCGGCCGGGGTGGCCGCGGAGATCCGGGAACGGATTGCCGCCTACGGGGACCCCCGCGACTACTACATCAAGCGCCTCGCCGAAGGCGTGGCAACCATCGCCGCGGCGTTTGCGCCGGAGCCGGTGATCGTGCGGATGTCTGACTTCAAGTCCAACGAATACGCCAACCTGCTGGGCGGACCCGCCTACGAGCCGCACGAGGAAAACCCGATGCTCGGCTTCCGTGGCGCCTCCCGCTACCTGGAGCCATCGTTCCGGGACTGCTTCGACCTGGAGTGCGAGGCATTGTCCTTTGTGCGCAATGAGATGGGCCTGACCAACGTCAAGCTCATGATTCCCTTCGTGCGGACCCTGGCGGAGGCCCGCGGGGTCATAGGTCTGCTGGCGGAGAACGGCCTGCGGCGCGGCGAAAACGGGCTGGAGGTCATCATGATGTGTGAGCTGCCCGCCAATGCGCTCTTGGCCGATGAGTTCCTGGACCACTTTGACGGCTTCTCCATCGGCTCCAACGACATGACGCAGCTGGCCCTGGGCCTGGACCGGGACTCGGCCATCGTCGCCGGCAGCTTCGATGAACGCAACCCGGCCGTCAAGAAGCTGCTGAGCATGGCCATCAAGGCCTGCAAGGCCCGGGGGAAATATGTGGGAATTTGCGGGCAGGGGCCCAGCGACCATGCGGACTTCGCGCAGTGGCTGGTGGAAGAAGGCATTGACTCGGTGTCCCTGAACCCGGACACCGTCGTGGACACCTGGATTCGCCTTGCCGGCGCGGCCGCCGGCAACGAGACGGTGGACAGCGCGGGCGCTGCCGTCCCGCGTTAGCAGCTGCCGCCGTCAGCCGGCGCTGTGCCAGTACCCTGTTTTGCGGTCCCCAGGCATCTCCTCGTGATTCTCAGGGATTTCCCAGACAGGGTTTGTACAGTCGGCGGCGTAACTGTTGGCTTCGAATTAAGGAGGACCTCGTGGGTCTCGGAGATAAGATCAGCAACAAAACCCAGGAAGCTGCCGGCAAGGCGAAGGAAGCACTGGGGGATGCAACCAACAATGAAAAGCTTCAGGCCGAAGGCGTCCAGGACCAGGCGTCCGCGCGGGCCAAGCAGGCGGGGGAGCACGTCAAGGACGCCGCGAAGGATGTTTTTGACAAGTAGGCAAGGTGCCCGGGTGTGAACCGGGGCAGGAAGGGGCCCCGCCCCTGGTTTTAGGCCAGGTGGCGGGGCCCGTTTGCCGTCTCGTGGGCGTGCCGCCGGGACGCCCAGCGCTTGTCCACTGGTTGGGGTGGCGCTACCCTGAGCACCATGGATTGGAAACTTGAACTGGTATTTGTCCCGGTCTCCGACGTCGACCGGGCGAAGGATTTCTACGTGAACCGGCTGGGATTCAACGCCGACCACGACGAGCGGCCCGGCGGCGGCATCCGATTCGTCCAGCTCACACCGCCCGGCTCGGCGTGTTCCATCGCCATCGGTGAAGGCCTCACGGAGGCCGCCCCCGGGACCGCGCCGGGGCTTCAGGTGGTGGTCGCCGACATCCACGCCGCCCACGCGCAGCTCAAGGCCGGAGGGGTGGACGTCAGCGACGTCGACGTCCAGGACTGGGGCCAGTTTGTCCACTTGGCAGACCCCGACGGCAACAAGTGGACCTTGCAGCAAATCCCCAGCCGCACCAACGGTTAGACGGGCAGCCTACGGGTGACAGGCGCGCAGACCCCCTCCGCCGGCCGGCACGAATCCACGGCGCAGCCGCGCTGCCGGTAAAGTGGAGGCGGGTGTTGTTATTCGGGCCCTCCATCTTCCGGCAAGGACCACACCCATGAGCTTGATCCGCCTCAATGACGTCAACGTCCGCTTCGACTCCGTGCAGGTGCTGCGCGAGGCCTTCTTCAAACTGGAGGCCGGGGACCGGGTGGGACTCATTGGCCGCAACGGCTCGGGCAAGTCGACCCTGCTGAAACTGGTCCTGGACCAGGTGGCACCTGATTCCGGCACGGTGGCCGTGGAACTGGGCACCACGATCGGCTACTTCTCCCAGTTTTCCGAACTCAATGGCGAAGCCACCATCATGGACGTGCTCCAGGACGTGTTCGCCCCCGTCTTGGGGATCGAGGCTGAACTGGCAGGCATTGACGCGGCGCTCGCCGTCGGGCCCCCGGACGCCGAGCTGGACCGGTTGGTTCACCGGCAATCCGAATTGTTCGCGGACATGGACAGGCTGGACGGCTGGGACTATCCCCGCAGCATCGAGAAGGTCCTGTCCACGCTCGGCTTCAACGAAGCCCACCGTGTGTGCGCCATCGATGAACTGTCCGGCGGCTGGCGCAACCGCGCCGCCCTGGCCAAGATCCTGCTTGAGGCGCCGGACGTGCTTTTGCTCGATGAGCCCACCAACTACCTTGACGTGGCCGGCGTCGAATGGCTCGAAGGCTGGTTCAAGAATTTCCAGGGGGCCGCGATCATCGTCTCGCATGACAGGAAGTTCCTTGACGCCGTGGTCACCCGCATTATCGAGTTGGAAAACTTTCACCTGCACGAATACCCCGGCAACTTCGGCGACTACGTGGTGGCCAAGCAGTTCCGGCTCAAGACGCTGGAAAGCCAGTTTGTGCATGAATCCGAACTGCTCGCCTTCGAAGCCGAAGGCATCTCGGACCGCCGCGAGGCCGCCAAGTCGGCCAGCCGCGGCCTCGATTCCAAATTGTCCAAGATTAGGAAGTCCCGCACTCCGCGGCCCGTGGACAAGATCATCACTGAAATCTATGGGGGCCTGCACGTCAAGGACGTGCTGTGCCGGGTCGAGTCCCTGACCAAGTCTTACGGCGGGCAGACCTTGTTCCATGATCTCAGCTTTGAGATCCGCCGGGGCAACAGGATCGTGGTGCTCGGCTCCAACGGTTCCGGCAAGTCGACGCTGTTGCGGGTTCTGACAGGTGAGGAACCGGCGAATTCCGGCAACGCGGCCTGGTCCAAGGGCGCCGGGGTGGTGTCCTACAACCAGGTCCTGGCGGAACTGGACGACGACGACACCGTCACCCACGCGGTCAACGCCATGCCCGACAGCCTGGCCCTGACCGCAACAAAGAAGTCCGTCAACCGTTTCCTGGCGATGTTTCAATTCTCCGAGGCCGACTTGAAGCAGCGCATCGGCAACCTCTCCGGCGGCCAGAAAGCACGCGTGGCCATGGCCCAGTGCCTGCTCTCCGGCGCCTCCGTGCTGCTGCTCGACGAACCCACCAACCACCTGGACATGTCCAGCACCCAGGTCATGGAACGGGCGCTGCTGCACTTCCCGGGCGCCGTGGTGGTGGTCAGCCACGACCGCTTCTTCACCGATAAGATCGCCACCCGCCGGCTCGTCTTCGACGCCGCCGCGCCGGGCACCGTGGGCGTCCTCGTCGCGTAGGGGGGTCATTTCAGCAGCCCGCGGACCTGCAATGGCGGGGAACTCCGGAGCGGCTGGGTAGGCTGGGGACACCATCAACGTCAGGGAGTCCATGTTTCGCCGCGCCCCAGCCCTTCTCGCAGTACTTTCCCTCATCCTGGCCGGATCGGCGTGTGCGGCCCCCAAGGACGACGGGACCGCAACAGCCAACGCACTGGCCGCCGCGCTCTCCAAGCACACCGTGGGCGCCGTGGCCTTTGACCGGCCTGCTGCCGAGGTCCAAAAGGAGCTCACGGGGCTGTCCAAGGGGATCGACCCCGTATGGCCCAAGGTCAGCGTGGACGGCGTTACGGTCCAGGAGAACGGCACCGCCCGCGTCTCCCTGGACTACTCCTGGACCATCCCGAAGGTGAAAAAGCCGTGGACGTACAAAGCGGGCGCGGACATGAAGCGCGACGGCGACGGCTGGACCGTCACGTGGTCACCCGCCATGCTGGAACCCGAGCTGAAAGCCGGTGAACGGCTGAAGGTCAGCACCGTCTATGCTGCCAGGGCAGGAATCCTGGCCGCCGACGGCCAGGCGATCGTCAAGGACCGCCCGGTGGAAACGCTGGGCATCAACAAGGACGGCCTGGACGCGGCCGGCGCCGAGGCCTCCGCCAAAGCCTTGGCCGCCGCCCTCGACCTTGACCCGGCAGCCTACCTGGCCAAGGTCAAGGCCTACGGGCCCGTGGCATTCGTGGACGCCATCACCCTGCGCCAAGACGCGTACAACGCCTTGGATCAGGAGGCCCTAAAGAAAATCAAGGGCTTCCTGGCCACCCCCGCAACCCTGCCACTGGCGCCGTCGCGCACCTTTGCCCAGGCCGTCCTCGGCTCCGTCCATGACGCCACCGCGGAGGACATCAAAAAGTCCGACGGCAAGATCGTGGCCGGCCAGGTGGTGGGCGGCAGCGGCCTGCAGGCATCTTTTGACGACCAGTTGTCCGGCACCCCGGGCGTCACCATCGAGGCCACAGCGCCCGCAGCGACGGCGACCCCCACCGCCGTGGCATCAGAGGGCGCGACCGGCACTGAATCCCCGGCCGCCCAGCCCGCCGCCGTGAAGATCCTCTTCAGCGTGCCTGCCACAGCAGGCAAGGACGTGAAGACCACCCTGGTGCCAAAGCTGCAGACCGCCGCCGAGGACACCCTGGCCGGCGTCAAGACCCCCAGCTCGATCGTCATCATGAAACCCTCCACCGGTGCCATCCTCGCGGCCGCCAACGGCCCGGACAGCAACGGTTACAACACCGCGTTCCTGGGTCAATACGCCCCCGGATCCACCTTCAAGATCGCCACCTCGCTGGGCCTGTTCCGCCTGGGCCTGACCCCCCAGTCACCACTGAGTTGCACACCGGAATTCACCGCCGACGGCAAGAAGTTCTTCAATGCCCCCGGCTACGATCCGAACGCGACCGGACAGATCCCCATGACGTTGGCCATTGCACATTCCTGCAACACCGCGTTCGTGTCCCAATTCGACAAGCTGCCGCAGGGCAAACTGGCGGACGCGGCAGGGGCCTTGGGCGTCGGCATGGCGAACAGCCTGGGCCTGGACGCGTTCATGGGCGCCGTGCCGAGGGATTCGGCAGGCACCGAACACGCGGCCTCCATGATCGGCCAGGGCAAGGTGCAGGTCTCCCCGCTGGCCATGGCCACCCTGATGTCCTCGGCAGTCAAGGGGACGAGGGTGGTCCCCTTGCTGGTGGAGGGCCACGACGGCGTGGCCAAGCCGGTCGGGGGACCGGCCGTGACCGCCAAGGAAGCCGAGGGGTTGCGCACCATGATGCGCGCCTCCGTCACCGAAGGCTACCTGACCAACCTGGCAGACCTGCCGGGCGCCCCGGCCATTGGCAAAACCGGGACCGCCGAATACGGCAGTGACAACCCGCCCCGCACCCACTCGTGGGTCATTGCCGCCCAGGGTGACATTGCCGTTGCAGTGTTCGTTGAGGACGGCGACCTCGGGGCGATAACCGGCGGACCCCTGGCCAAGGCGGCACTGGCAGCGGCCGCAGGAAGCTAGGCGCGGGCCGGGCGGTCCGCTGTCATCGTCCGGCTTCCGGGCGGATGTCCACGACTTCCCGGGCCGCATCGCGTTCTGACAGGAGGTCGTCCTGGAAACGGGCAAAGCGGGCCAGGTGGCCCGGGCGACGCCGCAGGAAGAACCACACCACGCCGAGGACCAGGAACCAGAGCGGCGTGACCAGCAGCGCCTCCAAGGTGTCGCTTTGGGTGGTCAGCGCCCAGATGACGAAGGCAAAGAAGGCATAGACCACGAAAACCATGGGGATGCCGCCGGGCATCTTGAACTTGGACGAGTCGTGCAATTCCGGCCGGCGTCGCCGGAACGCGAGGTAGCTGGCAAGGATGATTGACCAGACGAAAACGAAGCAGACGGCGGCGACCGTGGTCACCATTTCAAAAGCCTTGCCAATGTCCTGTCCGGCGTACATCAACGCGACACCGGAGAGCAGCAGGATGCAGGTGAGGAACAGGGCATTGCTGGGAACCTTGCGGCGGGAAAGCTTGCCGAAGGCGGACGGGGCGTCGCCTTCCGTGGCCAGTCCGTAAACCATGCGGGAGGTGGAATAAATGCCTGAGTTGGCAGAGGACATTGCCGATGTCAACACCACGAGATTGACCACTGTGGCAGCGGCACCCAAGCCAGCCAGCGAGAACATGGCGATGAAGGGGCTGTGTCCGGCGGCAAACTGCGTCCAGGGGATCACTGACATCAAAATGATCAAGGCGCCGACGTAGAAGAGCAGCACGCGCACGGGGATGGAGTTGATGGCCCTGGGGAGGTTCTTCTCGGGGTCCTTGGCCTCCGCCGCCGTGGTGCCGACAAGTTCTATGCCCACAAAGGCAAACACGGCAATCTGGAATCCGGCGACGAAACCCATGAACTCGTGCGGGAAGAACCCGCCATGGCTCCACAGGTTGGTGAAGCTGGCCGCCCCGGCTTCCGAGCGGAACCCGCTGAAGATCATGAACAGGCCCACCACGATCAGGGCGGCAATGGCAACAATCTTGATCAGGGCAAACCAAAACTCGGTTTCACCGAACGCCTTGACGGTGGTCAGGTTCAGCACCAGAAGTATGCCGATCGTGACCAGCCCGGGAATCCACAGGGGAAGTGCCGGCCAGAGTTCCTGAGAGTACCCGGCGATCGCAATGACATCGGCGATCCCGGTGATGACCCAGCAGAACCAGTACGTCCACCCTGTGAAGAATCCGGCCCAGGGGCCCAACAGGTCTGCAGCGAAATCGCTGAATGACTTGTAGTGCAGGTTGCTCAGCAGGAGCTCGCCCATGGCGCGCATGACGAAGAACAGCATGAAGCCGATGATCATGTAGACAAAGACCACGGAGGGTCCGGCCGCGGAGATGGTCTTCCCCGATCCCATGAACAGGCCGGTGCCAATGGCCCCGCCTATGGCGATCAGCTGGATGTGCCGGTTGCTCAGTTGCCGCTCAAGCTGGGGCGGCTCGTCTCGGACGGATGTGGCGTGGTGAATTGTCAAAAGTAACTCCATCGTTCTGGCGGCATGGTGGTGCCACGAAAATCGTTCCGGCGGCATGGTGGTGCCACGAAGATTCGGATTCCTCCCCGCTCTGTCGTAAACCTGAGAGTTTCCGCGTCCCGTTGTGTCCGGGGGCGCTTGCACCGTCGGTGAGTCCGGTTGTGCCGGACTGCTTTCCAGAGTTGCCTGGCCACGGCGGTACATGGGCCTGAGAGATTCCCGGGGAGGGTTTGCTCCTTCGGCGCCTGCTGACTGTACCGGCAGGACTCTCCCGCCGCGGTTCATTGGCACTTCATTTTTTTGGGTGAGGCGAGTCACACAATAGCGGGAAGCGTGGCGTGATGCAAGGTGATGGGACCTGTGGAGGATGGTGGCAGCGTGCCGCCGTATTGCCGGGGTTGGAAACTTCCTGTAACGTCTGGTGCGAATGACCCACATCTGAATATGCCTTTCGAATCGTGGCGGGAGAGTCCTCCCAGCATTTTTTGGCGGCGCCGTAGGAGCAAATCCTCCCCAGGAATCTCTCAGGCCCATGTACCGCCACGACGAGGCAACTCTGGAAAGCAGTGTGGCGAAAGCCCTACTCACCGACGGTGCAAGCGGGAGAACGTCCTGCGGAATCTCTCAGGTCCACGACAGAGTGGGGAGGAACCCAAACCGATGCCGTGCCCCGGGCCGGCCATACCTTGGAGTTCCTCATGACGATCCCATCCAATCCGGCCGTGTTTGCCGATCGGCACATTGGTGCCCGCCGCCAGGCCGACGTCGAGCGAATGCTCAAGGCCATCGGCTACGACAGCGTTGATTCGCTGGTCGAGACCGCCGTACCCGATTCCATCCGACAGGGGACCCCGCTGGCACTCGAGCCGGCCCTCAGCGAGGTCGAGGTCTTGGCCCGGCTGCGTGCCCTGTCCGCGAAGAACAAACCGGCCGTCCAAATGATCGGGCAGGGCTACTACGACACAGTGACGCCCGCGGTGATACGCCGCAACATCCTTGAATCCCCGGCCTGGTACACGGCCTACACCCCGTACCAGCCCGAAATTTCCCAAGGCCGGCTGGAGGCGCTGCTGAACTTCCAGACCATGGTCGGCGACCTGACGGCCCTGCCGGTCGCCAACGCGTCCCTGCTGGACGAGGCCACCGCCGTGGCCGAGGCCGTGCTGCTTATGCGCCGCGCCAACAAATCCAAGGCCGCCGCCGACGGCAAGACCGTCCTTGACATGGACCTGCTGCCGCAAACCATCGCCATCGTCCGGGGCCGTGCCGCGGCGCTGGGCTTTGAGGTGGAGGTTGCGGACCTGTCACGCGGCCTGCCCGACGGCGCCATCAGCGGCGTCGTCCTGCAGCAGCCGGGGGTTTCGGGCCGCGTCTTCAACCACGCCCCGGTCATTGCCGCCGCCAAGGAACGCGGTGCGCTTGTCACCGTGGCGGCGGACCTGCTGGCACTGACCCTGATCACCCCACCCGGGGAACAGGGCGCGGACATCGCCGTGGGAACGGCCCAACGCTTCGGCGTGCCGCTGTTCTTCGGCGGCCCGCATGCGGCCTACATGGCCGTCCGCCAAGGCCTGGAACGCTCCCTGCCCGGGCGCATCGTGGGCGTCTCGGCCGACAACACCGGGATTCCGGCGTACCGGCTGGCCTTGCAAACCCGCGAGCAGCACATCCGCCGCGAGAAGGCCACCTCCAACATCTGCACGGCACAGGCGCTGCTGGCCATCGTCGCGTCGATGTACGCCGTCCACCACGGCCCCGAAGGCCTGAAGGCGATTGCCGAGACGGTCCACTGCCACGCCCGCACCCTGGCCGCGGCGCTTAAGGCAGCGGGCGTCCAGGTCCTGCACACCTCGTTCTTCGACACCCTCACGGTGCGCGTTGCGGGACGGGCCGGCGCCATCGTCGCCCTGGCGGAGCGGGACGGCATCAATTTGCGCCCCATCGACGCCGACCACGTGGGCATCTCCGTGGATGAGACGACGACGGCGGACATCGTCGCGCGCGTTGCCGCAGCGTTTGGTGCCTCAACCGCCGGTGAAGAAAAGGACCAGTCCGGGGCAGCGTTCGCCCTTGCAGCGGACACGGAGCGCACCTCGGACTACCTGCAGCATCCCGTCTTCAACACCCACCGTTCCGAAACCCAGATCCTGCGCTACATCCGCAGGCTCAGCGACCGTGACCTGGCCCTGGACCGCACCATGATCCCGCTGGGCTCCTGCACCATGAAGCTCAACGCCACCGCCGAAATGGAGGCCATGTCCTGGCCCGGGTTCGCCTCCATCCACCCGTTTGCCCCGGATGCCCAGACGAGGGGGTGGCGCGAACTGATCGCCGGCTTGGAAGCGGACCTGTGCGAAATCACCGGTTACGACCAGGTGTCCATCCAGCCCAACGCCGGCTCCCAGGGCGAGCTTGCCGGCCTGCTGGCCATCCGCGGCTACCACCTCTCCCGCGGCGAGGCGCAGCGGACCGTGTGCCTCATCCCGCAATCGGCCCATGGCACCAACGCCGCTTCAGCGGTTTTGGCAGGCATGAACGTGGTGGTGGTCGCCACGGCCGTTGACGGCTCCATCGACAGTGCGGACCTGCACGCGAAGATCGAGGCCAACCAGGACAGGCTGTCGGCCATCATGATTACCTACCCGTCCACGCACGGCGTCTACGATGCCGATGTCCGTGACGTCTGCGACGCCGTCCACGCCGCCGGCGGACAGGTTTATGTTGACGGTGCCAACCTGAACGCCCTGGTGGGGCTGGCCCAGCCGGGCAAGTTCGGCGGCGACGTCAGCCACCTGAACCTGCACAAGACGTTCTGCATCCCGCACGGCGGCGGCGGCCCCGGCGTGGGCCCCGTTGCGGCGAAGGCCCACCTGGCACCCTTCATGCCCGGGGACGCCAACGCGGTCTCAACAGGCACGACCACCGATGACGCGGCCACCGGCGTGCCGATCTCGGCCTCACGTTTCGGCTCCGCCGGCGTCCTGCCCATCTCCTGGGCCTACGTGAAGCTCATGGGCGGGGAAGGACTCACCGAAGCGACAAAGTCGGCGCTGCTGGCGGCAAATTACATCGCCGCCCGGCTCCACGAGCACTTCCCCGTCCTCTATACGGGAACCGGAGACCTGGTGGCCCACGAGTGCATCCTGGACCTGCGCGAGCTGACCGCCAAAACCGGTGTCACCGCCGAAGACGTGGCCAAGCGCCTGATCGACTACGGCTTCCATGCCCCCACCCTGTCCTTCCCCGTGGCCGGCACGCTCATGGTGGAGCCGACCGAGTCGGAGGACCTGGCCGAAATCAACCGTTTCATCACGGCCATGGTCTCCATCCGCCAGGAGATCGACCAGGTTGCCGAGGGGGCTTTCACCCTGGCCGGCAGCCCCCTGCGCAACGCCCCCCACACGGCAGCCGCCGTCGTCGACTCCGCCTGGGACCGCGACTACACACGCGAGCAGGCCGTTTTCCCGGTCGAGGCATTGCGGCAGGACAAGTACTTCCCGCCCGTGGGCCGCATCGACGGGGCGGCGGGGGACCGCAACCTGGTCTGCTCCTGCCCTCCCCTTGAAGCCTTCGCCGACGACTTCGCAAACTAGCACCGCAAAGGAATTCCCATGACTGAGAACCGCACGGCCCTTTACGGCCACCACGAAAAGGCCGGTGCTGCCTTCACCGACTTCGGCGGCTGGGCGATGCCGCTGAAATATTCCTCGGAGCTGGCCGAGCACCACGCCGTCCGCAACGCCGCAGGCCTGTTCGACCTCTCCCACATGGGCGAGGTCTGGGTGACGGGCCCGGACGCCGGCGCCTTCCTGGACTACGCCCTGGCCGGCAAACTCTCCGCCGTTGCCGTTGGACGGGCCAAATACTCACTGATCTGCAACGCCGACGGCGGCATCATCGACGACCTGATCTCCTACCGCCGCGGCGATGAGTCGTATCTGGTGGTCCCCAACGCCGGCAACGCCGCCACCGTGGCCGCGCTGCTGGCTGGCCGCGCCGCCGGGTTCGACGTCGTCGTCCAGGACGCCTCTGCCGAAACGTCGCTGATCGCCGTGCAGGGACCCGCCGCCGAAGCGATCCTGTTGACCCTCGTGCCGGAGGGGCAGCGCTCCCTCGTGACGGAAATGAAGTACTACTCGGCCGTCGATGTTTCCATCAACGGTTTTGCCCTGCTGCTGGCACGCACCGGATACACGGGCGAGGACGGCTTTGAGATCTACGTGCCCAACGCCGACGCGCCAGCCCTGTGGGAGGCGTTGCTGGCCAACGGCGCCGCACACGGGCTGATCCCGGCAGGCCTGGCCAGCCGCGACTCACTGCGCCTGGAAGCCGGCATGCCGCTATACGGCAATGAACTCTCACTGGACGGCCACGCCTACTCCGCCGGTCTGGGTCCCGTGGTATCGCTGGGCAAGGAAAGCGACTTCATCGGCAAGGCCGCACTGGCCGCCATCAAGGCCGGCGGGGATGGCAGCACCTCCGGCCGCAGGCTCGTGGGCCTGAAAGGACTGGGGCGCCGGTCCGCACGCAGCGGCTACCCGGTCCTGCGCGGCGGTGCCGTCATCGGCGAAGTCACCTCCGGCCAGCCCAGCCCCACCCTCGGCCACCCGGTCGCCATGGCCTATGTGGACGTCAACCATGCCGAGCCCGGCACCTTGCTTGACGTCGAGCTGCGCGGCAAGGCAGAGCCCTTCGAAGTCGTGGCACTGCCGTTCTACCAGCGCCAAAAGTAGCGTCCGCCCGGATTTCACGCGCTGTGGACACGGGCAAGGTCGCCAGGGACCAACAGGGGCAAGGCAGTTCCTGAACCGGCGCACCGTTCAACCCGAACCGGGCGCCCAACACTGTCCTGCGCCGCGACCGCACAGAATCCGGCGCAGGACAGGACGGCGCAGGACAGAGCAGGACCGGACAATGAAGGAGAGTCATGACCTTGGCACCTGAGGGACGCAAGATGTTGCGGATTGAACAGCGGAACGCGGCTGTTCCGGTGGAGCGCAAGCCGGACTGGATGAAGGCCAAGGTGG
>CAJDTM010000044.1_pt1 | contig 20205 bp, 16 predicted proteins | sample 7389831 | NCBI WGS metagenome assembly CAJDTM01 (sample SAMEA7055656, study PRJEB34461) | soil metagenome | biome: terrestrial ecosystem; feature: Peninsula; material: soil | place: Antarctica | collected 2016
CGGCCCGTGAGCCCGGCGCCGAGGGGCTCGACGGCGGTGATCACACCGGCGGTGATGCCCACCTCGTGCGCGCCGAGGCCGGCCGGGGTCAGCACCTTCCCGCCGCGGACGACCAGGTCATAGGTGTTTGTATCAGACAAGGGAATTCTCCTCTTCCAGGGCTGCGGCCAGTTCCATTCCAATGGTTGCACCGATCCGTTCCAACAGCTCACCCGCATGGCTCATGCACCGGGCTGTGTCCGGTTCAAGGTCGGTGAGGGCGAACGTCCGGGCAAAGCCGGCGCCGCGCAGCGTTTCATCATCCAGGGTGGTGCGCCCGCAGACGGCCAGCACCCGGACCCCTGCCTGCCGGGCGGCTTCGGCAACCCCCACGGGAGCCTTGCCGCGCAGGCTTTGGTGGTCCAGGCTGCCTTCGCCCGTGATGACGGCGACGGCGCCGGGGAGCCGCCGGGCCAGGGACGTCAGCTCCATCACCACGTCGATGCCCGGCCGGCGGGCCGCGTTCAGGACGGCCAGGGCGGCGTAGCCGACGCCGCCGGCAGCACCTGAACCTGGCTGGTCGCTGGCATCGACCGAGTGCATGCCGAGTTCATTGGAGAGCACCCGGAAGTACCGCTCCAGGGCCTCCTCCAACTGCTCGACCTGGGCGCGGGAGGCACCTTTTTGGGGTGCAAACACGGCCGCCGTGCCGTCCGGTCCCAGCAGCGGGTTGTCCACGTCGCTGGCCAGTGTGAAGCGGGTGCCGGCCAGGCGCGGATCCAGGGTCTCCAAAACGATCCGCGACACCGTGGCGAGTGCCCCGCCGCCCGGGGCGACGGGCCGGTCCCGGGAGTCCAGAAGTTTTGCGCCGAGAGCCGCCAGCATGCCGGCTCCGCCGTCGGTGCAGGCGCTGCCGCCCACACCGAGGACGATGTCAGTGCAGCCCCGCTCCAGCGCGGCGCAGACCAGCTGGCCGGTGCCGAAACTGGAAGCCGTGAGCGGAACAAGGGCGCCGCCGTCGAGCACGTGCAGGCCCGACGCCGCCGCCATCTCGATGACGGCGTGCGTTCCCCGGACCGCGAAGTCCGCGTCGACCGGGCCCCCGGTGGGGCCTTCCACCGTGGCGCTCACCCGGGTGAACCCGGCGGCGACGGCGGCATCGACCGTGCCTTCCCCGCCGTCGCCCAGGGGGACCAATTCGATGTCCAGCGCCGGGTTCGCCGAGCGGAGCCCCGCGGCCAGGTGCCGGGCCACTTCGGGCGCCGACAGCGAACCCTTGAATTTGTCCGGGGCTAGGATGACGCGCATGGTACGGTCCTAGTCCTGCAGTGTCAGGATGGCGGTGGGAGCATCCGCGGCGTACTCGGCAATGTCTTCGATTTCGTTGACGTTGTCCAGTTCGGTGCCCATGGAAATGTTGGTGACGCGCTCCAGGATGGCCTCAACAACCACCGGGACCTGGAACTCGTCCATGAGCCTCTTTGCCTCGACGAATGCGGCCTGCATGTCCTCGGGACGCTCGACGCGGATGGCCTTGCAGCCCAGGCCCTCGGCAACCTTGAGGTGGTCCACGCCGTAGCCGTTGGTCTCCGGGGAGTTCGCATTCTCGAAGGCCAGGGAGACGTGGTAATCCATCTTGAAGCCGCGCTGGGACTGGCGGATCAGGCCGAGGTAGGAGTTGTTCACCACCACGTGGATGTAGGGCAGCTTGAACTGTGCGCCGACGGCCAGTTCCTCAATCATGAACTGGAAGTCGTAGTCGCCGGAGAGGGCCACCACGGTCTGGCCGGGCTTGCCGCGGACAACGCCCAGGGCGGCCGGGCCGGTCCAGCCCAGGGGGCCGGCCTGTCCGGCGTTGATCCAGCGGCGCGGGCCAAAGACGTGCAGCATCTGTGCGCCGGCGATCTGGGACAGGCCAATGGTGGAGACGTAGGTGACGTCTTCGCCAAACGCTGCGTTCATCTCTTCGTACACGCGCTGGGGCTTCATGGGCACGTTGTCGAAGTGGGTCTTGCGCTGCAGGGCACCCTTGCGTGCCTGGCAGTCCTTGGCCCAGGTGCCGTAGTCCGGCACGCCGAGATCGGCCTTGCGCTCGCGAGCGACCTCCAGCAGGATCTCGAGGGCTGCCCCGGCGTCGGAGACGATGCCCAGGTCGGGGGCGAACACGCGGCCGATCTGGGTGGGTTCGATGTCCACGTGCACGAACTTGCGGTTTCCGCGGTAGGTGTCCAGGCCGCCGGTGTGGCGGTTGGCCCAACGGTTGCCGATGCCAATGACGGTGTCGGACTCCAGGAACGTGGCGTTGCCGTAGCGGTGCGAGGTCTGCAGGCCCACCATGCCGGCGCTCAGCGGGTGGTTGTCCGGGATGGTGCCCCAGCCCATGAGGGTGGGGATGACGGGAATGTTCAGCAGCTCGGCCAGCTCCACGAGCTGTGCGGAGGCGCCGGCGTTGATGATGCCGCCACCGGCGACGATCAGCGGCTTGGTGCCTGCCAGGAGGATGTCCAGGGCCTTTTCGGCCTGCTTGCGCGTGGCGGCCGGCTTGTTCGGGACCAGCGGCTCGTAGGCGTCGATGTCGAATTCGATCTCCGCCATCTGCACGTCGATGGGCAGGTCCAGCAGCACCGGGCCGGGACGGCCTGAACGCATGAGGTAGAACGCCTTCTGGAAGGCGCCGGGGATCTGGCCGGGCTCCTTGACGGTCATGGACATCTTGGTGACCGGGGCGGCGATGGTCTCAATGTCCACTGCCTGGAAGTCTTCCTTGTGCAGCTTGGCCACGGGAGCTTGGCCGGTGATGCACAGGATCGGCACAGAGTCGGCCCATGCGGCGTACAGGCCGGTGATCATGTCGGTGCCGGCGGGGCCGGAGGTCCCGGTGCAAACGCCGATGTTGCCGTCGGCTGCACGTGAGTAGCCGTCGGCTGCGTGCGAGGCACCTTCAACGTGGCGGGCCAGGGTGTGGCGCAGACCGCCGTGGTCCCTCATGGCCGAGTAGAACGGGTTGATGGCTGCCCCGGGGAGACCGAAGATCTCGGTGGCGCCTTCCTTTTCCAAAATCAGAACGGCTGCATCTACGCTGCGCATTTTAGTCATGGTGTGCTCCTTGAAAATCAGTGGGTGCGGCCCGGTGCGGGTCGAAGGGGTTGGATGGCCCCCGCCGCCGCCTCGGTGGACGACGGCGGGGAGCCGGTTTGGGGAGGCCTGCTACTTGCGGCCGGAGGAGGCCAGGGCCTGCTTGAACAGGCCCGAGTGGTCCAGGCCGCCGTCGCCCTGGGCGACCATGGCAGTGACCAGCTGGGCGACGGCACTGCCGAGGGGGACTGTTACGCCGGCTTCACGGGCTGCCGCCGTGACAATGCCCAGGTCCTTGTTGTGCAGGGCCAGGCGGAATCCGGGGTCGAAGTTGCGGTCCAGCATCTTCTGACCCTTCTGGTCCAGGACCTTGGAGCCGGCCAAGCCGCCGCCGAGGACCTTCAGTGCGGCGTCGGTGTCCACGCCGTAGGCCTCAAGGAAGACGATGGCTTCCGAGAGTGCCTGGATGTTCACGGCCACGATCAGCTGGTTGGCTGCCTTGACGGTCTGGCCGGCGCCGGACGGGCCCACGTGGACAATGGTCTTGCCGACGGCGTTCAGGACGTCCGCGGCCGCGGCGAAGTCGTCGGCGGCGCCGCCGACCATGATGGACAGGACGCCGTCAATGGCGCCCTGTTCGCCGCCGGAGACGGGAGCGTCGAGCGGGCGGATGCCCGCAGCCACGGCGTCTTCAGAGAGGCGCTTGGACACGTCCGGGCGGATGGAGCTGGCGTCAATCCACAGGCTGCCCTTGGGGGCGTTGGCAAACACGCCGCCGTCGCCGGTCACAACGCCCTCGACGTCGGGGGAGTCGGGAACCATGGTGATGACGATGTCGGCATTCTTGACGGCATCGGGAATGCTGGTGGTGCCCTGGCCGCCCGCGGCAATGAGCTTGTCGATGGCGCCCTGGCTGCGGTTGCAACCGGTCACGTTGTGCCCGGCCTTGACGAGGTTGAGTGCCATGGGAAGGCCCATGATGCCGAGGCCGATGACTGTGACGTTTGACATGGTGTGTCCTTTGCGTGAAGTGGTGGGGTGGTCGGGAAGGGCTGGCTAGAGGACGGGCTGGCCGGTGGTCCAGCCGAACGCCTCGTCCGATGCCGCCTTGTACTCCAGGCCGATGGGGCCGGTGTAGCCAAGCTCGCGGCTGCGGGCAATCCATTCGCCGAGGGGCAGGGTGCCGGTGCCGGGGGCGCCGCGGCCGGGGTTGTCGGCGATTTGGATGTGGCCGAAGTCCTTGGCGTGGTTTTCAATGACGGCGGCGACGTCGTCGCCGTTGACGGCCAGGTGGTAGAAGTCGGCGAGCAGCTTGACGTTGTCCACGCCTGCCGCGGCGGTCTTGGCGATGACCTCCAGTACGTCTGCGGCGGTCTTCAGCGGGTAGGCCGGGGTGCCGGAGACGGGCTCGAGGAGGACGGTTCCGCCAATTTTGGCCACGCCCTGGGCGGCGGCGACGAGGTTCTTCACGGCCACCTCATCCTGTTCGGCCGGCGTGAACTCTTCTTGGCGGTTGCCGTAGAGGGCGTTGAAGGCCTTGCAGCCAAGGCGTTCGCCAATTCCGGCCACGACGTCGATGTTGTCCTTGAATTCCGAGGAGCGGCCCGTCCATGAAACGAGCCCGCGGTCACCGGCGGGCATGTTGCCTGCATTGAAGTTCAGGCCCGTGAGCTGGACGCCGGCGTCGGTGATGGCGCGCTCGAAGGCGGAGACGTCGGCGTCAGCCGGGACGGAAGAGTCAAAGGGCCACCAGAACTCCACGGCGTCGAAGCCGGCGGCCTTGGCGGCGGCGGGGCGTTCCAGCAGGGGCAGCTCCGTCAGGAGGATGGAGCAGTTCACGGTGTATGTCATGGTGGGTCCTTCCCGTGGAACGTCAGCGTTCCGGTTCTGGGTCATTCCAAATTATCACTCAGTATTATCACTCTGTGGAATTTAGATTTTGCTTTATGAAAAGTCTAGGGAAGGTGGCGATGGTAGTCAAGGGGCGGGGAGCCAGGGGAGCAAAAATGCCGCCGATGCTGCGGGTGTGGCACGGCCATTTAGCCGGCACGCAACGCCGGATGAGTTCCTTCGCGGAGGACCGCCGTGGTGCCGCCGCTTTGGCCCAGGAGGTAGCGCACGGTGTGCGTTTTTCCGGTTCCGGGCGGGCCGTACAGGAGCAGGCCGCGCTTGAGGTGCTGGCCGTGGTCCCCCAGGGCCCCGGACCTGCGGCCGATGCCAAGGGTGTGGTCTTCCACCCGGGTGAGCGCGCCGTCGGGCAGGAAGTGTGCGGTGGAGGCCGGGTCCGTGGCGAGGACCTCCAACGAGGCAGAGTTGCTGCCGAATTGCGGGTTCGCGTCGCGCTGCAAAACAGCCGGCGGCGCGCCGTCGCGCGTGAAGAGCCACAGGCCCAGCGCCACCTCCGTCCCGGCCTGCGCCAGCCGCACCGGGGCGCCAAAATCCTTGACGGACGCCCCCAGTTTTTCCTCCATGGGCCGACCCTGGCAGAGGCGGTGACGGGAGCCGGATGGCGGCCAGGCTGGCCGGACGTGCACGAAAAAAGCCGCCGATCCTGCCCGTTGCCGCCGGTATGGTGGCGGCGACGGGCAGGATCGGCGGCAGAAACCGTGCGGGCGTGCTTAGGTCAGCTTGATCTGGCGGTTCATGTCCTTGTACAGCAGGTAGCGGAACTCACCCGGACCACCGGCGTAGCAGGCCTGCGGGCAGAACGCGCGCAGCCACATGAAGTCGCCGGCCTCCACCTCGACCCAGTCGTTGTTGAGCAGGTACATGGCCTTGCCCTCCAACACGTAGAGGCCGTGTTCCATGACGTGGGTTTCCGGGAAGGGGATGACGCCGCCGGGCTGGAACGTGACGATGTTGACCTGCATGTCGTGTGCCAGGTCGGCGGAATCGGTGAAGCGGGTGGTCTTCCAGACGCCGTTGGTGTCAGGCATTGCCGTGGGTTCGACCTCTGCGTCACTCGTGACGAAGGACCTGGCTTCGTAACCTTCGAGACGCTCATAGGCTTTGCGGATCCACTGGAAGGAGACGACGTCGTCAGAGACGTTTTCCAGGCCCCAGGTGTCGCCGGCGGCCAGGTAGGCGTAACCGCCCTCCTCGAGCTGGTGCAGTTCGCCTTCAAGGGTCAGGTTGACCTTGCCTTGGGTGACGAAGATGACGCCTTCGACGCCGGACTCGAACTCGGCGCGCGGTGCGCCACCGCCCGGGGCAATCTCAACAATGAGCTGGGAGAACGTCGTGGCGAAACCGGAGATCGGACGGGCCAGGATCCAGGCTCGTGAGTTGGCGAACCCCGGCAGCGTGCTCGTGACGATGTCGGTCATGACGCCCTTGGGGATGACCGTGTAGGCCTCGGTGACGATGGCGCGTTCGGTGGTGAGGTGCGTTTGCGGCGGCAGGCCGCCCTCGGGGGAATAATATTTGCCCATTGGATGAGTCCTTTAGCGAGAGACGGCGGCGAGCCGCGGGTGGGCCAGCGCCGTCAGTTGGGTTTGGTCAAGGCTCGTCAGGGCCTGTACTTCCGTGGCGCCGGCGGCCCCGCAGACCAGGCCGCGCAGGATGAAGTTGGCCAGGGCGCGTGCCGTGGCCGGTTCGTCCATGACGGCGCCGGGGGTCTGCTGAACGTAGTTGCGCAGGCGCACCGCAGCGGCCGGCAGGCCTTGGCGGTAGAACGCATACGTGGCGCTGAAGCGGCTTGGCAGCTGGGCCGGGTTCAAGTCCCAGCCCTGGTAGTAGCCGCGTTCCAGGGAACGGCGGACCAGGCGGCCGTGAAGCGCCCAGGCGGCGTCCGCGCCGGCGCCGATCGGCATGATGTTCGTTGAGCCGTCCGAGAGGCGGATGCCCGTCCCGGCCACGGCCAGCTGCATGACTTCCTTGGCGAAGTCAGCCACCGGGTGCTCCATGGACTGGTACTCGGCGGAGATTTCCAGCGAGGCGCTGTAGTCGTAGGTGCCGTAGTGCAGGCCGCTGATGCGTCCGGGCACGATGTGGGGCAGCTGTGCCACGGGCGAGGTGCCGTCCGGGCCCAGGATGAGCTGCGGGGTTTCCACCTGCACCTCAAAGCGGAGCCGGCCGGCGGGCAGGGAGTGGATTTCCTCCAGGCGTCCCACGGCGAAGTCCATGGCCTTGACCTGGTCCACGGTGGTGACCTTGGGCAGCGTCAACACCAGGCCGTCGGGGAGATCCCCCGACTGCGCCAGGGTGGAGACGAACAGGTCCAGGGTGCGCACGCCGCGGGCCCGGGTCGGGGCCTCAAAGCACTTGAAGCGGATGCCCACGAACGGCGGGGCTGTCCCGGCATTCACGGCGGCGCTGACGGTCTTGGCGGCCGCCACGGCGGCGGCATCCTCGACGTCGTCGCCGCGGTTGCCAAAGCCGTCCTCGAAGTCCAGGCGCAGGTCCTCGATCGGCTCATCCGCCAGCTTGGCGGCAACGCGGGGGGCCACGGCCGCAGCCAACTCCCCGTCCTGGCCCAGCAGCGCGCCGAGGCGCTCGAGCCCGCCGGCGTTGTTGATCGCCTCAAGTCCCTGTGCGCCCCAGTCGGCGGCGAAGGTGGTGGTGAACTTGTCCGCCGGCACGTACACGGTGTGCACCGGCTGGCGGCTGCCGTCGTCGCCGGGGTAGTTGCGGTCAAGCAGCTGGTCCGTGGCGGCGCACGAGGCGTTGATGTGCGCCAGGTCCGCAGTGCTCAGTGACTGCGTTTCAGCCATCCCTAGCCCACCAATTCGTAGGCGGGGATCGTCAGGAAGTCGGTGTAGTCCTCCGAAAGGCAGATCTCCCCGATCAGTTCGCTGGCCGGCTTGTAGAACTTGACGAAATTTTCCTCGCCGACTTCCCCGCGCAGCCTGTCGGTTTCCTCGGCCAGGATGGCCCTGACGAGCTCACGGGTGACGGTGTTGCCGGTGTCGGCCAGCGTCACCTGGTTGCGGATCTGCTGCCACACCTGCGAGCGGGAAATCTCGGCCGTGGCCGCATCCTCCATCAGGTTGTGGATGGCAACGGCGCCGTTGCCGGAGATCCAGACCGCCGTGTAGGCAACCGCCACGTAGAGGTTGAGGTGGAGGCCGGCCTCCGTGGCCTCGCCCTGGGTGGAGGACACGTCCAGGAGCTGGTCGGCCGTGACGTTGACCTCCGGGCGGAGCTTGTCCAGCTGGTTGGGGCGTTCGCCCAGCACCGCGTCAAAGACTTCCTGGCACACCGGGACCAGGTCGGGGTGGGCCACCCATGAGCCGTCGAATCCGTCGTTTGCTTCGCGCGTCTTGTCGGCGCGGACCTTTTCAAAGGCGGCGGCGGTCACCTCGGGTTCGCGGCGGTTTGGGATCACGGCCGCCATGCCACCCATGGCAAAGGCGCCGCGGTGGTGGCAGGTCTTGACGAGCAGTTCGGTGTAGGCACGCATGAAGGGGGCAGTCATGGCCACCTGGGCCCGGTCGGGCAGGGTGAAGGCCGTGCCGGCATCGCGGAAGTACTTGATGATGCTGAACAGGTAGTCCCAGCGCCCGGCGTTCAGGCCCGAGGCGTGGTCGCGCAGTTCGTAAAGGATCTCATCCATTTCAAACGCTGCCGGAATGGTTTCAATCAGCACGGTGGCGCGGATGGTCCCCTGCGGGATGCCGAGGTAGTCCTGGGCGAAGACAAAGATCTCGTTCCACAGGCGGGCCTCAAGGTGGCTTTCCATCTTGGGCAGGTAGTAGTACGGGCCCTGGCCGTTGGCGATGAGCTGCTTTGCCGTGTGGAAGAAGAGCAGCCCGAAGTCGACCAGGGCGCCGGCGGTGGGCCGTCCGTCGACCAGGACGTGGCTCTCGGCCAGGTGCCAGCCGCGCGGGCGGGCCACCACGACGGCCAGCGGCGCGTCGGTGCGCAGGCGGTATTCCTTGCCCTCCGGTGAGGTGTACTCAAGGGTGCCTGCGGCGGCGTCCTTGAGGTTCAGGACGGCGTCGACCACGTTGGGCCAAGTGGGCGTGCTGGCGTCCTCAAGGTCCGCCAGCCAGATCTTGGCACCGGAATTGAGGGCGTTGATGGCCATTTTGGCCGGTGACGCCGGTCCCGTCATTTCAACGCGGCGGTCCTGAAGTGCTGCCGGGGCGGGGGCAACTTTCCACCCGCCCTCGCGGACTGAGGAGGTTTCGGGCAGGAAGTCCAGTTTTCCTGTCGCCGCGACAGCCTCCCGCTTGGTCCCGCGTGCGGCCAGGAGCTGCTCACGGACCGGGTTGAAACGCTGGTTGAGCTCGGCCACGAACGCCAGTGCTTCGGCAGAAAGGATTTCCCCGGCCCGTGGGATGGGGGTCAGGTCGGTGACGGTGATCGAGGGGCTGCTCATGAGTGCGTCCTTTCGGAGGTTGTTCCGGCGGCGGATGCCACGGCGGCGGCCACGTCCGCGGCCACATGCGGGTCGAAGACGCTGGGGATGATGAAGCTTGCGTTCAGCTCGGAGGCATCGACTCGGTTGGCAATCGCGGTGGCGGCTGCAACAAGCATCTCATCGCTGATGTCCGCCACGCCTGCATCCAGGAGGCCGCGGAAGAATCCGGGGAAGGCCAGGACGTTGTTGATTTGGTTGGGGAAGTCGCTTCGGCCGGTGGCCACCACGGCTGCATGCTTGGAGGCAACGACGGGGTCGACCTCCGGCGTCGGGTTCGCCATCGCGAAAACGATGGAATTTGGTGCCATCGAGGCGATCTGGGCCTCGCCGAGGATGTTCGGCCCGCTCACGCCAATGAACACGTCGGCGCCCACGATTGCCTCATGGAGGGTGCCGCTGAAGTTGTCCGGGTTGGTGTTGTTGGCCAGCCAGGTCCGGTGCGCGTCCGTGTACGTTTCGTTGCGGTTGATCGCGCCGGTACGTCCGCAGGCGACGACGTTGTGTGCCCCTTGGGCCAGCAGCAGCTGGATGATGGCATTGCCGGCCGCGCCGACGCCGGCCACGACAATTTTGACGTCCTCGATCTTCTTTTCCACGACGCGCAGGGCGTTGGTCAGGGCGGCGAGGGTCACGATGGCCGTGCCGTGCTGGTCGTCGTGGAAGACGGGGATGTCCAGCTCCTCCTTGAGGCGGCGCTCAATTTCAAAGCAGCGGGGTGCGGCGATGTCTTCGAGGTTGATGCCGCCGTATACGGGGGCCATGGCCTTGACGATCATGATGATCTCTTCGGTGTCCTTGGTGTCCAGGCACACGGGCCAGGCATCGACGTTGGCGAACTGCTTGAACAGTGCCGCCTTGCCTTCCATGACCGGCAGGGCCGCGGCCGGGCCGATGTCGCCCAGGCCCAGGACGGCGGTGCCGTCGGTGACGACGGCGATGGTGTTGCGCTTGATCGTCAGGTTGCGGGCGGCCTCCGGGTTCTCGGCGATCGCCATGCAGACACGGGCGACGCCGGGGGTGTAGGCGCGGGAGAGGTCGTCACGGTTGCGCAGGGCCACCTTGGGAACCACTTCGAGCTTGCCGCCCAGGTGCATCAGGAAGGTGCGATCGGAAACATGCTGGACGTGGACGCCGTCCAGGGCCTCCAGGGCCGCAGTGACGGCCGCGGCGTGCGCGTCATCGGTGGTGTTGGCCGTGATGTCCACGACGATGCTTTCGTGCTGGGACTCGACAATGTCCAATGCCGTGACGGCTGCTCCAGCCGACGCCGCAGCCGCGGCCAGCTCGCTGGTCACGGTGAAATTGGACGGTGCGCTCACGCGGAGGGTGATGGAGTTGCCTGGGCTTGGATTCGCCATTGAAGTTCCTTGGGGTAGTGCCCCGGGGGGCTGTCGAGTGCATTTATTTTCGTATTATGGATATTATTATCTGTCAGATGGAAATTCAAGTCCCAATTTGACGGAGCACAAAGATTCCCTCATGAGGTATCTTGGAACACGGAAGCAAAGTTTCGCATGGTGGACTTTTTGGATCACCGCATGAGCCCAGGAGATGGCACTATGGCAGCAAAGACCACCGGTGGTGTGCAGTCGGTTGAACGCGTCTTCGAACTGCTTGAACTCGTGACCGATGCCGGCGGGGCGGTGACCCTCAGCGAGCTCTCAGCCTCCACCGACCTGCCGCTGCCCACCATCCACCGGCTGCTGCGCACACTCGTGTCCCTGGGCTACATCCGCCAGCTGCCCAACCGCCGCTATGCCCTGGGCCCCCGCCTGATCAGGTTGGGCGAGGGTGCCAACAAACAGCTCGGGGCCCTCGCCGGCCCGCAGCTGAAGAAGCTGGTGGACGCCCTGGGGGAGACGGCGAACATCGCGGTCCTGGACTCGGACATGGTCATCTACATCGCCCAGGTGCCCTCCCCGCATTCCATGCGCATGTTCACCGAAGTGGGCCGGCGCGCCCACACCCACGACACCGGCGTGGGCAAGGCGCTGCTGGCCCAGCTGGACAACGACGCCGTCCGCACCATCATTGCCCGGCAGGGCATGCCGACGCCGACCCCCAAGAGCCTGGGCACCGTCGAAGAGCTGCTGGCCGACCTCGACCTGATCAGGGCCCGCGGCTACTCCATCGACGAGGAGGAGCAGGAGATTGGCGTTCGCTGCTTCGCCATGGCCGTCCCGAATGCGCCGACGCCCACCGCCATTTCCGTCTCCGGCCCGGTCCAGCGCGTCGACCAGGCGTTTGCCGACCGCGCCGTCCCGCTGCTAAGAAAAGCCGCCGCGGTCATTTCAGCTGAAATGAACAGCAACTAGCGCCAACGATGCACCTTCGCTAGCCGTTCACGAGCCGTCGCGCCGCGCTGCTGTGTTCGGCAATGAGGGCGCCCAGGTCCAGGCCGGGGATCTGCCCGTCGACCACCCGCCACGTTCCGCCCACCATGACGCGGTCGGCGTGGTCCGCGCCGCACAGGAGCAGGGCCGATACCGGGTCGTGGGAGCCTGAAAAGCGCAGCTCGTCCAGGGTGAACAGGGCCAGGTCCGCCTGGCGCCCCGGGGCGATTTCGCCCAGGCTGTCCCGCCCCAGCACCCGGGCCGACCCGCGGGTGGCCCAGCCGAGGGCGCGCTCGCAGCCCACCCCGGCGCCGTAGCGCAGGCGCTGCAGGTACAGGGCCTGACGGGCTTCCTGGATCAAGTTGGAGGCGTCGTTGGACGCGGAGCCGTCCACGCCCAGGCCCACCGGGACCCCGGCGGCCTCCAGTTCCAGGATCCGCGCCGTGCCGGAGGCCAGGCGCATGTTCGACGTCGGACAGTGGGCGATGCCCGTGCCGGCGGCACCCAGCCGGGCGATCTCGGCGTCGTCAAAATGGATGCCGTGGCCCAGCCACGTCCTTGAGGTCAGCCAGCCGACGCTTTCGAGGTAGTCCACGGTGCGCAGGCCAAACTTCTCGCGGCAGAATTCCTCCTCGTCGATGGTTTCAGCCAGGTGCGTGTGCAGCCGCACGTCCAGCTTCTCTGCCAGTTGGGCACTTTCGGCCATGAGCTCCCGCGTGACCGAAAACGGCGAGCACGGTGCCAGCGCAATTTGGATGACGGCATCCTCGCCGCGCTCGTGGTAGGCGGCGACGAGTCGCTCGCTGTCGGCCAGGATCACTTCCGGGTCCTGCACCGTGGATTGCGGCGGCAGCCCGCCGTCCTTCTCGCCCAACGACATCGAGCCCCGGGTGAGGGTGGCGCGCATGCCCAGTTTCCGCACCACCTGGACCTGGATGTCGATGGCATTCTCCAACCCGTCGGGGAACAGGTAGTGGTGGTCGGCCGCCGTCGTGCAGCCGGAGAGCAGCAGTTCGGCCAAGGCTGCCGTGGTGGCCAGCTCAAGGTCGCGCGGTGTCAGGCGCGCCCAGACGGGGTACAGGTTTTTCAGCCACGGGAACAGCTCGGCGTTGGCCACCGGCGCCCAGGCACGGGTGAGGGTTTGGTAAAAGTGGTGGTGGGTGTTGATCAGCCCGGGCGTGAGCACATGACGGCCCGCGTCGAAGACCTCGTCGCACGGGGCGGCGGGGGCCTTGCCGGTGCCGACGACCTCGGCGATGGTGCCGCCGGAAACAACCACCCCGCCGCCGGCGTCGAGCCCGTTGGCGGTGAAGGCGGCCAGGGGGTTCTTCAGCCACAGGCGGTGCGGCCGGGCGGGTGTTGGGGTCGAGGGTGTCATGGGGATCCTTGCGGGCTGTCGGGACGGGTGGATGGTCCCGCGGGATCCCGGCCCAAAGAAAAAGAGCCGGCACCATGCGGGTGCCAGCTCAGTGTCGCCCGCTGTGGAGGGCCCTGTCTGCTGATCCAGGGGGTCCCGCTGGGCGGGCCCCAGGGCCAATATAGGCGCGTCTGCGATCAAAGTCAACGGCTCCGGGCATTTCATGATGCGAAAATGAACTTCCAAAAACTGTTGTACACCTCACACTCCGGTGCTACAGTCATCATCATGTCTATGGCGGGCGCCCAACGACGGGCCGCTATCTACCGGGCGTATCTTGAATTCAAAACCAAGTGCACACCGGTACGCAAGCCGCTTCACAGCGGCGACGTTTGACTTGCATTGCCGGTTGCCCCAGTGACAAGGAAGTCACCATGAAAACCACCAATAGCGGCCAGGACCACCTGGCCCGGGCAGTCGAGTTGGCCACGGCCAACGTTCTGGACAACGGCGGGCCCTTCGGCGCCGTCATCGTCACCGCGGACGGAAGGGCCTTCGACGGCATCAACCGCGTCACGGCCAGCAACGACCCCACCGCCCACGCCGAGGTGACGGCCATCCGGAGCGCCTGTGCCGCCCTTGGCACCTTCGACCTGACCGGCGCCACCCTGTACACCAGCTGCGAGCCGTGCCCCATGTGCCTGGCCTCAGCCCTCTGGGCCCGCGTGGACAGGGTCTACTTTGCTGCGGACCGCCACGACGCAGCCCGCTCCGGCTTTGACGACGCAGTCTTCTACGATTACTTCGACACCCCGGTCGAGCAACGCACCATGCCCGTGCGGCAGCTTGCCCCGGGCACCGGAGACCCCCTCGAACCGTTCAACACCTGGAACGGCCTCGACACCCGGATTGACTACTAGGACGGGTGGGCGGCAGAAATGACACTTCTGAACCGGACCGGGAAAAAAGCCACGGCGTCCTCCACTGGCTCCGAACAGCCAGCGGGCAAGCGCGGCTTCGCGCACTCCATCGACCGCTACTTTGAAATCAGCGCGCGCGGCTCCAACGTCCTGCGCGAATTCCGTGGCGGCCTGGCCACGTTCTTCGCCATGTGCTACATCGTGGTGCTCAACCCGCTCATCCTCAGCGCCCCCGACGGCTCGGGCCTGACACTGGGCATCCCCCAGGTGGCCGCGGTGACCGCCGTCGTCGCCGGTGTGACCACGATCGTGATGGGGGCCTGGGCAAAGTATCCGTTTGCGCTGGCCGCCGGTCTGGGTGTGAACGCCTTCGTCTCGGCCACGATCGCCACCACCAAGGACCTCACCTGGCCGGAGGTCATGGGCCTGGTGCTCATTGCCGGACTCGTCATGTTCGTCCTGGTCATCTCCGGACTCCGGGAGGCCGTCATGCGGGCCGTCCCGGCCGGGCTCAAGACCGCGATCGTCGTCGGGATCGGCCTGTTCATCGCCATTATCGGGCTGGTGAACGCCGGGTTCGTCCGCCGCATCCCGGACGCCGCGCACACCACTGTGCCGCTGCAGCTGGGCCAGGACGGGAAACTGCTGGGCTGGCCGACGCTGGTGTTTGTCTTTGGACTCGTGCTGACCATGGTCCTGGTGGTGCGCAAGGTCAAGGGCGGCATCCTGATCGGGATCGTGGCCACCACGCTCTTTGCCATGGGCCTGCAGCTCCTCACGAACACCGCCTCCAGCCAGAGCGACCCCTCCGGGTGGTCACTCATGGTCCCGGCCGTGCCAGGGACGTTCTTTTCCCTGCCGGACCTGTCCTTGATCGGCAAGGTGGACATGTTTGGCGCGTTCGCCCACCTGGGCATCATGTCGGCGCTGCTGCTGACCTTCACGATCCTGCTCAGCGTGTTCTTTGACGCCATGGGCACCATGACAGGGCTGGCCAGCGAGGCCGGGCTCGTGGACGAGAACAACAACATGAAGAATGCCAACCGGGTGCTGCTCGTGGACGCCGCGGGATCCATCGCCGGCGGCTTCGGCTCCGTTTCCGCCAATGAGATCTTTGTCGAGTCGGCGGCCGGCATCGCCGAGGGCGCACGCACCGGGCTGGCCAGCCTGGTCACGGGCGGACTGTTCCTGCTGACGGCGTTTTTTGCCCCGCTGGTGGCGATCGTGCCGTTCGAGGCCGTGGCCCCCGCACTGGTCATCGTCGGGTTCATGATGGCCTCACAGGTCCGCAAGGTCGACTGGAACGACTTCGGGATCGCCATTCCCGCGTTCCTGACGTTCATCCTGATGCCGTTCACGTACTCGATCGCCAACGGCCTGGGCGCCGGGTTCATCGCCTATGTGATCATCCGTCTCGTCCAGGGCCGGGCCCGGGAGGTGCACGTGCTGATGTGGGGCGTCGCCGCAGCCTTTGTGGTGTACTTCGGCATGGGTCCCATCCAGCAACTCCTCGGCATCCACTAGCCCCGGCATCCACCAGCCCCGGCCGGGCTCCGCCGCACCGCGGGGCCCGGCCCGTCACCCCTCCCAGGAGGTCCCCATGGACATGAACACGATAGAAGAAGTGGTGGCCACAGCCGACCCCGACCACTGGCAGCCCGGGGATGCGTGGCTGGCCGGGGGCACCGTGCTCTTCTCCTACGGCAGCGCCACCCTGCGCCGCCTGCTGGACCTAGGCACGGCCGGCTGGCCTGCGGTGCGGGCGGACGGCGCCGGCATTGAACTGGCGGCCACCTGCACCGTCGCCGAGATGTACGCACTGCCGCAGCGGCCCGGCTTGCCGGCTGACTGGCAGGCGTTGGAACTGGTCCGGCTGTGCTGCGATTCCTTTGTGGCGTCCTTCAAGATCTGGAACACCTCCACGGTGGGCGGGAACATTTGCACTGCGCTGCCTGCCGGGCCCATGACCAGCCTCTGTGCCGCCCTGGACGGGACGGCCACGGTGCTTACGCCCGGCGGCGGGAGCCGGGCGCTGCCCGTGGCCGACCTGGTCACGGGTGACGCACGCACGTCCCTGGCTGCGGGCGAACTCCTGCGCAGCATCCACCTGCCGGCCGCCGCGCTGCGGGCCAGGGTGGCGTTCCGCCGGCTGTCGCTGAGCAACCTGGGCCGCTCCGGGGTGCTGCTGATCGGCAGGGTGGGGGACGACGGCGGGCTGGTCCTGACCGTGACCGCAGCCACCCGTCACCCCGTGCAGCTGCGCTTCGGTCCCGCGGCCGGCGGGGTTCTGGCAGGCGGCGGGCCCGGGGCAGCGGTACTGCACGGCCACCGACTGGCCGCGGTGCCGCGTCCCGGGCCTGGGGAGCTGCGCCGCGCCCTCGACGCCGCCATCCCGGACGACCTTTACCACAACGACCAACACGGCCTGCCGCAGTGGCGCCGCGACATGACGTACCGGCTCGCCGAAGAAATCCGGGCCGAGCTGCTCGAATCCACCACCACCAAGGGGGCCTGAACCATGGCCATGGACATCAATGGCACACAGCACGGCAACGAGCCCCGCCCCGGCGCGTGCCTGCGCACCTTCCTGCGCGAGGAAGGAATGCTGGGCGTGAAGAAGGGGTGTGACGGCGGCGACTGCGGCGCCTGCACCGTCCACGTGGACGGTGTCCCGGTGCACAGCTGCATCTACCCGGCCGTCCGCGCCGCCGGCAAGTCCGTCACCACCGTGGAGGGCCTGGCCGGCGGCGGGAAACTCCACCCCGTGCAGGAGCAGTTTCTGGCCGCCCAGGGCTTCCAGTGCGGCTTCTGCACGGCCGGCATGATCATGACCGCCGCCACGTTCGACGACGCGCAGAAGCAGAACCTGCCGCGGAACCTGAAGGGCAACCTGTGCCGCTGCACAGGGTACCGGGCCATCGAGGACGCCGTGCTCGGCGTCTCCACGGAAACAGCGGATACGTGCGGGCGGGTCGGGGCGAGCCCCGGAGCCCCGGCCGGCCTCGCCGTGGTGACCGGCACCGCCCGGTACACCCTCGACGTCAACCCGGCGGACTACCCGGGGATGCTGCACATGAAACTCCTGCGCTCCCCGCACGCACACGCCAACATTGTCTCGATCGACACCTCGGGGGCGCTGCAGGTGCCGGGCGTCCGTGCCGTCTTCACCCCTAAGGACTCGCCCGCGCAGCTGTTCTCCACGGCCCAGCATGAGCTGTACACCGACGACCCCGATGACACCCTGGTGCTCGATTCGGTGGTGCGGCACGTGGGACAGCGGGTGGCCGCCGTCGTGGCCGACACCGTGCAGGCTGCCGAGGCCGGCGTGCGCGCCGTCGTCGTCAACTACGAACCCCTGCCGGCCGTGCTGGACCCCGCGGAAGCGCAACGCCCCGGCGCCCCCGCCGTCCATGGCGACAAGGACCCAACGGCCAGCCGCATTGCCGACCCCGCTCACAACCTGGTTGTGGAACTGCACACCGAGCTGGGCGACGTGGCCGCCGGACTGGCGGAGGCCGACGTCGTCCACCAGGAGACCTACACCACCCAGCGGGTCCAGCACACGGCCCTGGAGACGCATGCCTCCATAGCGCACGTGGACGACGCCGGGCGGCTGCACGTGCGCTCTTCGACCCAGACCCCGTTCCTGACCAAACGCGCCCTCTGCCGGGTCTTTGGGCTGCCCGCGGACCGCGTCCACGTGGTGGCCGGAAGGGTGGGCGGCGGCTTTGGCGGCAAGCAGGAGATGCTCACTGAGGACATTGTGGCGCTGGCCGCCCTGGCTCTGGGCCGGCCCGTGCAGCTGGAATATACGCGCACCGAACAGCTCACCGCCTCCACCACCCGGCACCCGTTCACGATCAAGCTCTCCGCCGGGGCCAGGCGCGACGGGACCTTGACGGCCCTGGCGGTGGACGTGCTGGTCAACACCGGCGCGTACGGCAACCACGCCCCCGGCGTCATGTTCCACGGCTGTGGGGAATCCCTGGCCGTCTACCAATGCGCCAACAAGAAAGTGGACGCCCGATCCGTGTACACGCACACCGTCCCGGCCGGCGCCTTCCGCGGCTACGGGCTCAGCCAGATGTTCTTCGCCGTCGAATCGGCCATGGACGAACTGGCCGCCGCCCTGGGCATGGACCCGATGGAATTCCGCCGGCGGAACATGATCCGCGACGGCGACCCCATGCTCTCCACCTCGGATGTGCCGGAAGAGGACGTCCACTACGGCAGCTACGGCCTGGACCAGTGCGTGGACCTCGTGGCCGACGCCCTGCGCCGCGGCGCGGAACGCTACCGCGAGGCGGGCCTGGACGACCTCGGGCCCGGTTGGGCCGTCGGCACGGGCACTGCGCTGTGCATGATCGACACCGTCCCGCCGCGCGGCCACTTCGCCCACACCGTGGCCCGGTTGCTCCCCGACGGCACCTTTGCGGTGAGCGTGGGCACGGCCGAATTCGGCAACGGCACCACCACTGTCCACGCCCAGATCGCGGCGACCGCGCTCAACAGCCGGGCCGGGCTGGTGGAGGTGCGCCAGTCGGACACCGACCTGACCGAGCACGACACCGGTGCGTTTGGCTCCACCGGGACCGTGGTGGCCGGCAAGGCAACGCTTTTGGCCGCCCAGGAGCTGGCCGTGCAAGTCTGCAAGGCGGCCGCCGCCCATACCGGTGCCTCGCCCGCCCGGTGCCAACTGGTGCCGGGGGCCGTGGACTGCGACGGAACCCTCCTGCCCCTGGACCGGCTGGCCGCGCTCGCCGCCGGTGCCGGGACGGTGCTCACGGCGGAGGGCCGCTGGGCGGGCACACCGCGCTCGGTGGCCTTCAACGTCCAGGGCTTCCGCGTGGCCGTCAACACCGGCACGGGGGAGCTGCGCATTCTGCAAAGCGTCCAGGCCGCCGATGCGGGCGTGGTGGTCAACCCCCGCCAGTGTCGCGGCCAGATTGAGGGCGGGATCGCCCAGGCCCTTGGCGCTGCCCTGTACGAGGACGTGCGCGTGGGGCCCGACGGCGCCGTGGAGACGGACATCCTGCGCCAGTACCACATCCCCACCTTTGCCGACGTGCCGCGCAGCGAGGTGTACTTTGCCAAGACCCACGATTCATTGGGACCGCTGGGCGCAAAATCGATGAGCGAAAGCCCCTTCAACCCGGTGGCCCCGGCGTTGGCCAACGCCATCCGCAATGCCACGGGCGTGCGCTTTACGTCGCTGCCGCTGGCGCGCGACGTCATTTACCTGGGGCTGCGGGCGGCCGCCACCGGAAGCGATTCGAAACTGCAGGTGCGTCGGTAAAAAATGGCCCGGATCCAACCGAGCGTCGCCAACCCACCGTCGCTCGGTTGGATCCGGGAGTGTTTTGACTATCGCTCCAGCAGGTGGAGGTCGGCGGGAGTGTCCAGGTCCGCGCCGTCAAAAACGTCGCTGCAGTCCACCAGGTCCACCAAATCCGGATGGGCGCGCAGGAAGTCCCGGGCCCCGGCGTCCCCGCTGGCGCCGGCCGCAGCCCGGGCGGCCAGGCCTGCGTCAAAGATGAGCGGGTGGCCGCGGTGCAGTCGGGGGGGCCCGCCGGCCCGGAGGCGGCTGTTGTAGCCGGCGGCCGTGACGCGGCCGGGGAGGTGCCTGGCGATGAGCCTGGCCACCAGTTCCGCCGTGACACCGGGCTGGTCCACGAGGGCCACCAGCACCGGGTTGGCCGGCCCGTTGCCGGCTGGCGCAGCAGCAGCCACGCCCAGGCGGAACGAGCCTGCCATGCCGGCAGCCCAGCTGTCATTGACCACCAGGCGGCAGCCGGCAAGGGCCGTTCCAGTCTTCCGGAGCGCGCCAGTTTCACGTAGCGCAGCCACCTCCGCGGCTCCGGCTCCGGCCACCACCACTATGTCGCTGCAGCCGCCATCCCTGAGGACGGTTGCCGCGTGTTCCACGAGCGTGCCGCCGCGAAACGGCAGCAAGGCCTTGGGTCCGCGCCCCAGCCGGGTTCCGGCCCCGGCCGCCAACAGGACCGCCGTCGTGTCCGTCATGGCTTCCAATCTATGCCATGCCTGGCCCGAACACGTCAAACAGCCATCCCGGAGAACTCGAACGGGGAGTTGTTGGTGGTGTTGGTGTGCGCCGTTGTCTTTTACTGTCCGTTCGGGGTGGTGTGGGTTGGGTTAGCTGTCGCCGCCGGTGGTGCC
>CAJDTM010000050.1_pt1 | contig 20047 bp, 18 predicted proteins | sample 7389831 | NCBI WGS metagenome assembly CAJDTM01 (sample SAMEA7055656, study PRJEB34461) | soil metagenome | biome: terrestrial ecosystem; feature: Peninsula; material: soil | place: Antarctica | collected 2016
GGGCGCACGCTCATCGTCAGCCAGATGGGCAGCACCACCGGCTCGTGGGAGCCGACGGCGGCGCTGCTCGACTGGGGTTTCGCCCATGCCGAGCAGGTGGCGCCCGTCGGCCGACTCGTTGCGGCCGGCGAAGCGACCCCTCCGACGATCTCCGCCTCGACCAGCCTGTCAGCGGCACCCGGCCCACCGACGGCACCACATCGTGCTGGGACTCCTGACGATGCGGACGCTGTGCCGGCGCGACCCGGGACTCGCCCCGACTCCGGCACTCCCGCCCCGCTCGCCGTGGGGGCATCCCGGCGTACCGCCCCCGGATCGTTCACAACGCTCCCAGCTGGGTCGGTCCTCGGCGGTGGCTTCCTCGCCGTCTTCGGCCTGCTGGCCGGCGTCCTCGTGACACGTCGTCGCGGTCGTCGACCCTGACTAACGGCGCTTGGTCTTACGGGTTGCCTCGAGGGCCAGCGTGCCGACGGCCCCCAGCACCGCACCCGCGGCGAGCGTGACCCGGTCCCGGGACCGGGTGGCGGCCGCGGCGGGTGCGAACTCGGCGGCATACGGTCCGGTCGTGAGGATGGGCGTCGGGATCGGCACGCCCTCCTCCCCCGCCAGGCGCGCGACGTCGACGTCGTTGGCCGCCCACGCTGCTGACAGCAACACCACGCGCGACATGAGGTTGAGCCAGAAGAGCAGCCCCACAGCAACCGCCACAGTGCCGAGCAGCGGATTGCTCGTGGCGCGGGCGATAAGAGTGCCGCCGAAGAACTTCATGATCGTCAGGAGGATCGCGCCGAGGACGGCGCCGTTGCGGACGTTGGCCCACGGTAGCGGGACCCCGGAGAGCATCCGCAGCAGGACCACCATGAGCAGGGTGTCGAACGTGACCCCGATGAGCAGGCCGACGATCGTCACCACCCCGCCGCCGCCGAGCCCGATCCAGCCGGCAACCTGTGCCGCGAGTCCGCCGACGGTGCTCGTGAGGATCGCCGACAGGGCGATCCCGAGCCCGAGGCTGAGGAGCACGCCGAGGTCGCGCACCTTGGATCGGATCATGTTGCCGGTGGCCGCCTCGAGACCGAAGACTCCCCGGATCCCTGTCCGGAGTGCCGTGATCCAGCCAAGGCCGGTCAGGAGCAGCGTCACGACAGAGACGATTCCGGTGATCGTCAGCGTGGTCGTGGACGGCGCGGACAGCCCGATGATGCCGTCCGGGTTGCCGGCCGTCTTGACCATGCCGGGCAGGGTGTCGTTGAGTGACCTCGCGATGGCGTCGATCAGGTCCGGCCGTCCCTGGAGGACGAAGCCGAAGACGGCGAAGGCGAGGGCAAGGGCCGGGAAGACCGAGAAGAAGGCGTAGTAGGCGACCCCGGACGCGAGGAGGTTGCCGCTGGCTCCGCTGTAGCGCTTCCAGGCCCGGAGCGGCTTGCTCTCCATGAGCCGGGCGATCAGTGCTTTGAGGGCCGTCACGGTCAGTCTCCTTGGAGGGGGAATCGCTGCACGGGCCGCCAGACGCCGTCGTCCGCACCGAGCTCGTAGAGGTGCACGTGGCCGCCAGACACCGTCGTCCGCACCCAGCTCGTAGAGGTGCACGTCGGGGACCCGGAACATCGCGTGATAGCCGGACAGTTCCTCAAAGGCCCGGTCGAGTCCCGCCTCCGTGATGTGGTGGGCCACCGTGACGTGCGGGTGATAGTTGAACTCGAGCGTGCGACGGATCGGGCCGGACCGCAACGCCCGCTCGAGCCGCTCACACACCGACACGCCCTGCGCGACCTGGATGTAGACGACGTCCGAGATCGGCCGGAAGGTGCCGGTGCCGCGCAGCACGACGGTGAAGGGAGCCTGAGCGGTATCGAATCCGGGTTCAGACTTTGGCGGCCGCCGCCTGTGGTGGGTGAGTTTGGTCCGTCACCTCGCGACGGCAAGGACGGCGTCTAGCTGCGATCTGCGCGATTCCCCGTCCCGATGCCGGGCACGCCGGCCTGTGAAATGCGTCCAGGTGGACATGCCGAGTCCCGCGAGAGTCTATGACCTCGCGGGACCTCGGGGACAAACACCCAGCTCAGACCGTGCAGTCGACGCAGGGAGGCGTCGAGGGCGTGTTGATGTCGGTGTGACCCGAGCCGGTCTGATTGTCGCTCGACGTGTAGGTCCAGTACACCGTGCCCACGAGCGAAGCGTTTTCGCTGTTGTCCTGAAGGTTGAGGTTCAAGACGACCCGCTGGCACTTGCCGGCCTCCACGGTGAACGTGGCCGGGACCGGGGTGAACTCAGTGGAGGCCCCGTTCAGGAGCAGCGTGACCGGAGCGGTGATCGTCACCGTGATCGAAGCGGTCTTCGAGCCGTTGCAGATCTCCAGCGGCTGCAGGTACCCCTTCGAATATCCGGCGTTCGAGCACGAGTTGCCGGGCAGCTTGCACGCAAGGCCGGCCTGGGTGATCGTGACGATGGGCGAGAGAGCCATCGCTGGCGTCACGGATGCTACGGCCACTACTGGCGCTGCCCATGCGGCACCCTTGACAACGGTACGGCGTGTCGGACGTACGGCTCGGTCGGTATTGCTCATTTGGGCTTCTCCCCCTACTTGATTACAACGACATGGCCTGCGGTGGCCCGAGGCCACGCCGCTCCCCCGCTGGAAGACCGTACCGAACCATACACCACTCTCACGCCAAGGTGAGAAGGATCGACGGCGACCCACCCGATCAATTTCCGGCCAAGAGGGCAGCCGGGTACTCGACCCACTGGAGCGTAGCCTCAACCTACAATCATCGACGTGTCTGCTCTCCCGGCCTTGGCTCCTGTCCTCGTCACCATCATCCTGCTCGTTGCAGGGATAGCGAAGCTCATCGCGCGGACGAACTCAACCGTCGATGGCCATCTCCCCAACTGGCTCACGCACCGGGTGATCCAGCGCAGCCATCCGTGGGTGGAGATCGTCACCGCGATTGCTCTGGTTGTCGGGTCTAACTGGGTTTCCAGAATCGCTGCTCTGCTTGCCCTCGCCCTGGCCGTGGGCTACATCACGATCGTCCTCCACCTGTATCGGCAGGACACCAGTACGGATTGTGACTGCTTCGGCGACCTGGACCGGGGGGAAGTTACCGGTCGGACCATTGCGCGCAACGTTTTGCTCCTGCTGCTCGCTCTGGCCTCCGTCGCTGTGCTGTGGGGGGGCACGTCCGTGGCGGGACTCCTCTCCCAGACGACTTCGGGGTGGTCGCTGCTCGGGGCCGCCGTCCTCACCGCAGTGACCGGTGCGCTCTTCGCGCCCTCCGCGACGGCCCTGCCGGCTGGATCGACTGCACTCGCCGACGACGAAGAGCCCGGGGAATACGTCCGAACGCGAACTCCGGCGATCCCCGTGATCTTGGCGGACGGCGATACCGTCACCCTCCTCGACCTGGCCCGCACCCGGGCCCAGCTCCTGCTGTTTGTGTCAACGACCTGCGCGGTCTGTCTCGAGATCATGGCCAAGGTGCCCGCATGGCGTGCCAACATGCCTCTGATCGACATCCGCCTGGTGTTCCGCGAAAACTCGGCGGACTGCACGGGCGCCGCAACCGAGGATCCTCAGACACTGCACGACCCGGACTCCTGGGCCTCGACCTCGTTCGGGCTCAACGGGTATCCGTCGGCCCTCCTGCTCGGCGTCGACGGGTACCTGGCCGGCGGCCCCGTGGTGGGCGGGGCGGCCGTGGCTGAATTCGTCGAGGAGGTGCAGGCCGAACTCGCGTCTGTCTGACCCGTCCATCACCGAATCGGTCAGGTCGGAGTCTCTACCGGCGTCGCGAACCCGCGAGCAGGCCGACCTTGTCGTACACGCGGCGCACCGTTGCCTCGGCCACGGCGGCGGCCCGATCGGCGCCGTCGGCGAGGATCCGGTCGAGCTGGCCTGGGTCCTGCATCAACTCGAGCGTGCGGTCGCGGAAGGGGGTGATCGCTTCGATGACGACCTCGGCCACGTCCTTCTTGAGGTCGCCGTAGCCCCTGCCTTCGTAGGACGCCTCGAGCGCCTGGATCGGCGTCCCGGAGAGCGCCGAGTGGATCGACAAGAGGTTGGAGACCCCGGGCTTCGTATCCGGGTCGTAGCGGATGTCACGCTCGACGTCGGTGACTGCCGACTTGATCTTCTTCGCAATTCTGGCCGGGTCCTCGAGGAGGGAGATGAGCCCCGCATCGGTCTCGGCTGACTTGCTCATCTTGGCGGTCGGTTGCTGCAGATCCTGGATCTTGGCGATCTCCTTGATGATGTGCGCCTCGGGCACCACGAGGGTCTCGCCAAACCGCTGATTGAAGCGTCCAGCCAGGTCCCGGGACAACTCGAGGTGCTGACGCTGGTCCTCGCCCACCGGGACGACGGCCGGCTCGTAGATGAGGATGTCGGCGGCCATCAGGACCGGGTAGGTGAAGAGCCCGACGTTGGCGACGGCCCCCTTGGCCGTCTTGTCCTTGAACTGGGTCATCCGACTGGCCTCACCGAAGCCGGTCAGCGTCGACAGCACCCAGGCCAGTTCCGTGTGCGCGGCGATGTGGCTCTGGACGAAGAGGACCGACCGCTCCGGGTCGACGCCGCCCGCGATGAACTGCGCCGCCGTGACCCGAGTCCGCTCGCGCAGCACCGCCGGCTCGGGCGACACGGTCAGGGCGTGCAGGTCAGCGACGAAGTAGAAGGCGTCGTGGGTCTCCTGCAACGTGACCCACTCGACGAGCGCCCCGAGGTAGTTGCCGAGGTGAAGCGAATCGCTCGTCGGTTGCATTCCGGACAGACTTCGGGGGCGGGCACTCGAGGGCATGGGGGCATTCTGTCGCATCCCGGATCCCTGCAGTCACCATCAGGTCCCTGACGCCGGCGTGGAGCCAGCGGGCGGGCTCGAGCCGTGCACCGACGACGTGGGGGCCATCCGGCCCACCGAGACGATCCCCTCCCCCTGAAGCTCGCTCACCACGCCTGCGAGCACCTCGACCGGGTCCCCCGTGGGAGGGGGTCCGACCAGCGCCGTCAGGGCCGCCGCGAGCTGACCCAGCGGCATACCGCTGCCGGCCTGCTCACGCACGAGGGCACCGAGCAGTGAAAGACGCACCACCCGGTGGCCGTCGCCGCTCGACATGAGGAGCACGGCACCGTCGTCGCCCTCGAGAGAGTCGAGCACGGGGAGCGCGGTGATCACCGTGTCTGGGGTGAACTGATCGGACGTCATCGCACCCGTCCCAGCACCTCGGTCACCAGCGGCCGCAACTGGTCCGCGTCGCGGTAGGTCACGGCGTGGACGCCGTCGACCCGGTCGATCAGGTCAGCCAGGGTGCGCAGCGGATCCGGGATCCAGGCCAAGGAAGACATCTCCGGGCTGAGCAGCGCAATGGAGTCGAGCACACCAGGCCTGGTGATGACCGGCCCCCCGGCCAGCTGGGGGTCCCGGCTCAGCAGGACCAGGCCTGCGAGCCACGGCTGGGCACCGCTGGGGTGAAGGCCGACCCCACCGGGCGCTGTCTCGTCCTTGGGTCCGCCCTCGGCACGACGGATCGACAGGGGCTTCGGGTAGGGCACGATCAGGTCATCAGCCGCCACGGCAATGGTCTCGTCGGACAGATAGCCGCGCCCCGGGCCCAGCACTCTGGTCGCCGTCGTCTTGCCCGTGCCTCCGGGGGCGACATAGGCAATCGACGCACCGGTGTGGAGATCGCTCAGGCCGCCCGCATGGAACATGAGGCACTTCCCGGCCCGTGCCTCGATCCCCACCCTGGTGACCTCTTGGGTCAGGATCTGCAACGCCCGAGGAAGTCCGTCCGGGTCATCTGCCGGCACCGGGATCAGGGTGACGACACGGCCCGGATCGGGCCGCCCATCGCCGCCCTCCGCGCTGGCTGGGTCCGCGAGGCAGAGGTGCCAGAGCTCCCGGACCACCCGTTGCGTCGCCTCGTCCGGAACGACGATACGCACCTGAGTGCCCATCGCCAGAACGTCCACGACGTACTCGGCGGTGGCTGCCGAATTCTCGGCCCGGACGGGGAGCGTCCCAGGCTGGTGGGCTGCCGCGGCAGCACGATCCCGGGTCGCCGAGCGGTTCGTGTGATCAGTCATGTCCGCGTGAGCCTAGCCCTCTGGGATCCGGTCGGCACCGACCTCCGCGATGACCTTGCTCATCTGGGCGGCCCGATCGCGCCAGGACGGGACGCTCGGGTCCGCCCCGTCGGGGAAGTGGGACGTGGCTGGGAGCCGGTCGACCACGGCCGCAGCGAAATCGGCACCGTCCGCGACAGCCACCCGCGGGTCGTCCCGGAAGCCCGCGACGGGAGTGCTCACCACCGGTCTCCCGACGGCGCGGTATTCATAGAGCTTGATCGGGTCGAGGCTGTCGGTGAAGGGCGTCACCACGTGCGGGACGACAAGCACGTCCGCGTGCTGCAGGTAGGCAGGTACGAGTGCCCGATCACGTGGACCCAGCAGGATCACGCCAGCCTCTTCGAGTCTCCTGCGGTGTGGAGGGTCGAGCGGGGCGGGTCCCACCAGGACGAGTCTGCCGCGGCCGACGATCGCCCGGGCCGTGGCCACGCAGAGGTCGAGGTCGATCCGGTCCCGGTGGGCGGTGCCGACGTAGAGGGCGATCGGACCGTCCGGCAGGTCGCTGGGTCGGGACCTCGGCAGACGGTAGGCCTCGACGTCGACGGCGTTGGGGATGAGCACGACGGGCCGGTCCGCGCCCTTGCTGGCGACCAGGGCCGGCGAGCAGACCACCACCTGCGCGCAGTCGTGCAGCAGCGACGCCTCGTCATCGGCCAGGCGCACGTGTTCCCGCTCACTTCGCTCGGCCAGCATCCAATCGTCGGTGATGTCATAGAGCGCCGGCCAGCCCGACCGGGTCACCAACGTGGCCCCGCTGGGGTCATTGACCCACAGGACCGGGGCACGCATCCCGATGTGACGGGCCGCCCGGCGCACCGCGTCGGCATGCCGGACATCGGCCCGGGGGTCGATCCGACGGGGCAGCCACTTGGTCTGTTCGAACAGCCAGAGCCGCTGCGGGTCGACGTGCCCGCCCTCCGGGTCGACACCAGTTGGGTCTCCTGGGATCCTGCCCGGGTCGGCAGCCCGCCGCAGTCCCACTCCGCGACGTGGTCTGACCCTCCGGCTGACGGCATGGACCGGGTCAGCGGCGGGCTCGACAAACAGGACCCGCAGACTCGCATCGCGACGGAGCAGTTCAGACAGGAGGTGCTGGTTGCGCCGCCACACCCCGTCCCACGCCTCGAGTGAGATGACGACGAGATCAGTCACCAGGGCCTCCCTCGACAGGTCCGTCAGCATCCGTCCAGCCACGCGTGACCAGCACCCTGCGATAAACGACCTCGGTGGCCGCAGCCTGGACGTCCGGGGTGAAGCGACTGCGTTGCACCACTTGCTGATCCAGCGCAAGTGCCCCCCGACGGTCGGGGTCGAGCGCCAAACCACGCAGGGCCGCCGCGGCAGCATCACAGTCCTCCGGCGCGAACAACGCAGCCCCCGCCACGGCACCCACAGTTTCCAGATGCCCGCCGGCTGCTGCCGCCACGACCGGCAATCCGACCGCCATGGCCTCCAGCACCGTCAACCCCAGCCCTTCCACGGGGCACGGCGCCAGTAGGACCGCCCCCTGCTGCATGAGCTCATCCACATCACTACGGTGTCCGAGGAACTGGGTCGCGGCCCCGATCCCCAATAGCCCAGCCTGTCGTTGCAGGTCCGCACGCTCCGCACCATCCCCCGCGATCTGCAGACGCCATCCGAGAGCTGCCAGACCCGAGCGGGCGAAGGCCTCAAGGGCGTGATCGGTGCGCTTCTCTGCCTCGAGTCGCTGGGCGACGAGCACCACGCGGTCTCTCTGCTGGGCCGAAGTCGCGTCCGGCTGAGACGGGACCCCCGGCAACACCACGGTGCTCGGACCGTCGATTCGGTCGGCGACGTAGCCGCTGATCGCGATCTGGGCCGAGATCCGTGGTCCGAGTCCCGAGACAACCCACCGAGAAAGTCGCCGACCACCGCGGCGCCGCGCGAAGTGCCGGGTACACACCACGGGCACCTCCGCGCGAAAGGCGACCAGGACCGCCAGGGACTCCGCAACGGTCATGTGGGCATGAATCAGAGTGGGTGCGTCACCGGCCGTCGCCGCCCACAAGGAGCGTGCCGTCTGCACTCGGGTGTCTCCCGGGTGGTGCACGAAGCCAGCCCCACCCGCAGCTCCCCTCCGGGCGTACATACCCATCTCATCAGCGCGGCCGCCGATCACGACGACCTCGCCCCCAGCCGACGCTTGCGCCATCGCCAGACGGGCGACGTGCCGCTCCACTCCTGCGAAGCCGTCGGACTGGATGACGTGCACGACACGGAGGTTCACCCGTCGCCCTCAGCACGGACCAACCGAGAGGTCATCACTTCCAGGTAGGCGGCCGCGACCCGGGGCCAGGAGTGCTCGAGCGCCGCTCCCCGAGCAGCCTGCGCCATGGGGCCCGGCTCCGCTTCGAGCGCCCGCCGCAAGCCAGTAGCCACATCATCAACTCGCCGAGAGACCAGGAAACCATTGACCCCCTCTTCGACGACATCGGGCACGCATCCGGTCCTGGTGGCGACCACGGGCACTCCGCAGGCAAGTGCCTCAAGGACGACCAACGGAGAGGCTTCATAGGCACTCGGCAGGACGAACACGTCCGCCGCGTGGAACCAACTGACCGGATCTGAGTCCACACCGACGAACACCAACCGTCGACCGAGCGCCCGCGCGGCAGCGCCCTCGAGGGCTCTGGCAATCTGTTCGCCAGTCCCGCCGACCACGAACAGGCGTGCCTGATCGGGCAGATCGGTCATCGCCGCCATGGCGAGAGCCAGCCCTTTTCGCTCGAATTCGTGCCCCACGAAAAGGACCATGCGATCCTCGTCGGCCAACCCTGCCCGGGCTCGAGAAGATCTACGTTGTTCGGGGGTCGGTGGGCTGAACCGGTCCGTGTTGACTCCGTTCGCGATGATCACGGTGGGGACAGCCAGTCGCGGATAGGTCGCCGACAGCAACGCGTCCTCGGTGGCACCCAGATTGACGACGAGTTGGTGGCCGGCGTGCCCGCGGTATCGCCACGAGTCTCGGAGACTGGTGAAGACGTGAACCGGATTGCGGACCATGCGCCACCGGTAGTTACCCCTGGCCCGCATGGCGGCCCGGACGATGCCGTGGTTGACATAGATGTCTCCAGCCAGCACGTCGTTGTGGCAGACAGAGACGACTTCCGGGTCAGCTCGAAGTCGCCGGTTGACCAACACCGTGCCGACCGTGGAGAACCACACGACTCGGGACAGCAGTCCGACTCGACCGACGAGCCCAGTGCCCGGCTCAGGCAGCCACGTGCCTTTGGCGTCCTGAAGGGTGAAGGAAGAAACCTCGTGACCGAGCCGGCTCCACTCCTTCGCCAGGTGGTAGGCCACCGCTCCCACCCCGGTGCCGGGCCCGATCTCGGGAGCGATCTGCACAATCCTCAACATGGGGTCGTCGAACCTCCGTCGGGTCGGCTGACTGCAGGACGCCCTGGCGATGCGCGGGCCGGGTTGAGGGCAGGCATCGGGTCGACCGATGCCTTGGCCTGGGCCGCGGCAACCGCACCCAGGCACACGCCGGTGATGAGGAAAGGCAAGGAACTGGTCACCGACGTCCAATACAGGTCGACCTGAGACTGCACCAGCCTGCCGAGCAGGATCGCGAGAGCGAGGGTGCCATAGGTCTTGTCGATTCGTCTGATGACCATGAGGCTACCGACAGCCAGGGCGAGGAACGCCACGAGGCCGATGATCCCGGAGGAGGTCAGGACCTCAACCTCCGCATTGGGCGGTTGGAAGCGCACACCGAAGCGATCCGAGTTCCACCAGCGTTGGCCCACCCCTACCCACGGGTCGGTCGCCCAGATCCGGAACGAGTCCTGCAGCCAGGTGACGCGCTGGAAGACCGCGTTGAACCGGTTTCCAGACTGCACCTCGTCTTGGATCAGGTTGGACACGAACAAGACTGCAGGGGCCGCCACGAGCAGGATCAGCCTCGAGCGGCGGCGCTCCTGCCCGGAACGAAGCACGAGGACCAAAATGGATGCGACGAGCCCCAGAATCGCTTGCCGGGATTGGCTGAAGAGCAAGGCCGCGGTGAGCAGCCAGAAGCACGAGGCCGATAGCCATTTGGGCCAGCCCAGCCAGGGTGGCCGCGCATAGGCGATCACGGCCCCGACCGCGGAAACGTTCCCGATGAAGTTCTTGTGCATGCCGAAGGGCCACGCCGGATAGACCGGACCGAAGTCCCCCCGTGCGAAGCTCGCCACGCCCTGCGTGATGGCTCCGACGGCCAACAGGGCGATGGTCGCCAGCAGCATCCCCAGCGCGACTTTGGCGAGCCCCCGCCGTCCGACAGCCCACCCGACGAGAAGTGCCCCAGAGATGAGCATCCACGCGTGCACCCATTCCACGACGTTGGCGGCATAGGGATTGGCCGCAACGCTGAAGAGCGTCGCGAACTGGTAGGCGGCCGAGAGCCAGAGCAGGATCCGCAGTTCCCTGGAGAAGGGTCGCTGCGCAAAGACCAACGCAGGGATGGTCGCGATCGCGAGGGCCGCATCCGACAGGGACAGACTGACCGGCCCTTCGACGCCGACGCGCATCACCACGGCGACAAGCGGGAAAGCCAGCAAGGGCAAGGCCACCGGCTCGGCGACGCTCACCCCCATCGCGAGGACGAGCATGGCCGCAAGCAGGGCGAGTTGGGGCCGATCCACCACCGATGAGCCGACGCCGAGCAACGCGAGGAAGATCCCGATCAGACCAAGTCCGATCCCGATCCGGGTCGCGCTCGCCCGGACCCTCGATGCCAAGGGCGCGGGGTCAGCCCTGCTCATCCCGTCCCCTCGAGTCGGCCGGCGCCCTGACGGCACCTCAGCGCCGTTACCGTAGCCGTCGGCACCTCCGCCCCGACCTCCTGCAGGGCGGACCGGATCGGTCCCCGCACGTAGAGGCGTAGTCGCTGGCGAGCAGCGGCACCGCGCACGCCGGGCAGGGCTAGGGCGCGAACGGCCGACCCAGCGAGCACTGCGGTCCGGGCCACCTGCCAGCCGATCGCCCCGAAGTGCTTGCGCTGGTAGCGCTCCTGCGCGGCGTGGAAACGCTGCTCACGCACCAGCAGGTCTGAGCTCGTGGCAGCCCCAAGGTGGCGCGCTACGACGGTGCCCACCTCCAGGTGTCGCCACCCGAGGAAGGCCGCTCTCCGTGCCCAATCAGTCTCCTCCGCATAGAGGAAGAAACTCTCGTCGAGTCCCCCCACCTGTGCCACAGCCTCACGCCGCAGCAGCAGGATCGAGCCAATGACGTAGTCAGTGCGCGCACGCAAGCGTCCGAGTCCGACCGCCTCGAGCCAGGCCCGGGCGGGCGACGGGAAAGGCCAGCCGACCCGGTCCGCCAGTCCCGCACCGTTGATCTGCCTCGGCCCCACGCTCGCCAGGTCAGGCTCGGCGAGCAGCGCCTGCTGCAACCGCGTGATGCCGTCCACGTCAATCTGCGCATCCGGGTTGAGCAGCAGCACATCCCCGTCGTGGCGACGTCGTCGGAGCCCCTCGTTGACCCCGGCCGCGAAGCCACCATTGTGGCCAGGGTCGACGTAGGGCACGTCGAGATCCGCGCAGACGGCCGCGACCTCCTGGCTGGAGGAGTTGTCGACGACGGTGATGGCCAACGCGGGTCTGCCGGCGCTGACTCGCGTGCCGACCAGCGGGGTGAGCGCGTCCCGCACGAGGTCGGCGGCCCCGTAGGCGACAACGATCACGTCGATAGGTCGGCCGGGCTCCGAGTCGGCCGCAGCGGCGTGGGTGGCGAGGTGGTAGAGCCGGGCGTATGCCGCTGTCACGCGGTCCCAGCCTGCGGTGGCCGCCCGCGCGGCGCCGGCGGTCCTCAGATGCGCAGCCAGCTCTGGGTCGTCGACGACCCGTTCGAGGGCGAACGCGAGCGCGACCGCGTCTCCCGGCGGGACGAGCAGGCCCGCTCCGCTCACCACATCAGACAGGGCACCGCTGTCACTCGCGACGACAGGCACCCCGCACGCCATCGCCTCGACGGCAACCCGACCGAACTGCTCGATCCAACCGGGGGTGGTCAGTGACGGGACCGCAAGCACGTCGACCGAACGGTAAAACCCGGGGAGGTCATCCTGCGTCACCGCGCCGAGGAACTCGACCCGGTCATCAATGCGGAGGTCTGCCGCAAGAGCAGCCAGGGAGGCCCGCTCCGGCCCCTCACCGGCAACCCTCAGGGTGAGTCGGTCGGTCCGGGCGATGGCCCGGAGCAGCACGTCTACTCCCTTGTGCTGCGCGAGCCGACCGGCGTAGCCGACCCGCGGAGGTGACTCAGTGCCCGGCTCGCCCCCCACGGACTGCGTGCTTGCGGGCTGGAAGTGATCCGGGTCGATGCCGAGCGGGATGACCGACGGCACCGCGGGAAAGCCCTTGGCGACCACGATTCGGCCGGCTTCGGCATTGCAGACACTCATGCCGGCCGCGCCGCGCAGGGCCCACCGCTCGAGCCAGCGGAAGGGTATCGGGTAGCGCTTGGGGATGTTCTGCGCCGAGTAGAGCAGGTAGGGAGCGGCCAGCCGGCGCGCGCGGCGCAGCAGGAGCACCTCGGCGGTCGCCAACGCAAAGGGCTCCTCGTGCACGTCGAGCAGGTCCCACTCTTGACCGAGCGCCAGCCACAAGGCACGTGGGTCGTAGACGAACAGCGCAGGATGGCGTCCCCAGGTGCGGATCCCGGTGACCGGCTCCCCCGGCCGGGGGCGGAGCGCCACCTCCGTGCCGAATTCGTCCCAGGACCGGGCAGTGATCAGGTGGACATCCACGCCGTGGTGCGGCAGTCGACGTTCCCGTTCGCGCCAAGCGTCGACGACGCCACTGTGCGACACGCGCAGGACCCGCAAAGCCACCCCTTACTCGGAAAGTGCAGGCCCGCGGTGCTCGAGCCAACGCCCCGGGGGTTCGGCCGGGACTGGTGGCACCGATGATATGGGAGGATGACGTGATCTGTTGCCCAGTCAGACCGGGGGGGTCGTGACCCTACGAGAGTTTTTCGGTGTCATCCGTAGTCGGTGGCGCCTCATTGCCGCCTGTCTGCTCGTGGTCGTCGCGGCCGCTGCGGTGGCGACCCTGCGCGCCACGCCTGTCTATGTGAGCTCGGCCAAGGTCTATCTGTCGAGCAGTGCCCCCGACAAGACGAAGGGCGCCACCACCGGGGCCTACGTCATCAGCCAGCAGGACCTCAACACCTTTGCTGAGATCACCACTTCCCCGTCGGTGCTCGATCCCCTGCGCGCGAAACTGGGCCTGCCCGAGGGCACGCCGATAAGTCTGTCTGCCGACGTGTCCCAAAGCTCCAACATGCTCACCCTGACCGCGACCAGTTCTGACCCGGACCAGGCCGCAGAGATCGCCAACGCCGCTGGGCAGGTGCTGGCCGACGTCGCGCTGAAGTTCGCCCCGCTACTCGCCACGAACGGTCAGAAGGTCGAGGCGACGACGATCACGCCGGCCGCCGTGCCATCCCGGCCGGTGTCCCCGGACCCGCAACGCAACGTGGCTCTCGGGATCCTGGCCGGTCTCGGCCTCGGTCTCGGTCTCGCGTTGTTGCGACACACCCTGGACACCAGGGTCCGCGACAAGACTGACATCGCCAACCTCTCCGACCGTCCCCTGCTCGGGGAGATCCCGCTCATCAAGGACCCCAGGGTGGGGGTGCTCAGCATCGAGTCCGACCCACATGGACGGCACGCGGAGGCCATTCGCCGCCTGCGGACCAATCTCCTCTTCGTCGACGTCACGACCGGGGGGCACTCCTTCGTCGTCACCTCCTCGGTCCCCGGTGAGGGCAAGACGACCACGACGATCAACCTCGCGATGGCGATGGCCGATTCAGGCCTCAAGGTGCTGCTCATCGACGGCGACCTGCGCAACCCGTCGGTGGCGGCCTCGATGGGACTCGAAGGCAGCGTCGGGCTGACCACGGTGCTGCTCGGGCGGGCTGACCCTGACGAGGTGATCCAGCAGCGCGGCGACAGCAGTCTCTTCGTGCTACCGGCAGGCCAGGTCCCGCCCAACCCCAGTGAGTTGCTCGGCTCCGAGCCGATGGAGGCCCTGTTTGGCAAGCTCACCCACGAGTTCGAGTTCATCCTCGTCGACAGCCCGCCGGTCGTCCCCGTCATCGACGCGGTCCTGATCAACAAGCTGACCCACGGCCTCATCATGGTCGTGGCTGCCGACCGGACGCGCAAGCGCGACCTGGCGAGTGCGATCACCTCCCTCGAGACCGTAGGGGCCCCGGTCTCCGGGTTTGCGCTCAACTTCGAGTCGTCGACCATGTCTGCGGGCTACCGCTACGGCTACTACGGGCACAACACGGCTGCCGCGGACTCACGAGTGTCCCACAAGCCCGAGGCGCGACGGTCCCGTCGCCGCTGACCCCCTGCAGCTCCCAACCGGCGCGGATCGATCAGACCCCGTCAGGTGCCCAGATCGATGATGAGCCGGGCCCTTCGCAGTGCTGACAGGAAGTCCTCGAGCTCGGCGCAGATCGACTCGGGGGCTACGTCGAAGGCTTCCGCGACGCGTCCTGCCCAGCCGGGTCCGGCTCGCAGCTCCGTCCAGATCACCTGAGCGCTTCCGCTGAGGACGAGGATCGGACCATCCGGCAGGGCCGCGACATAGGCCACCCCGCTGCCCTCGGGCCCAGGTACGGAAGCGATGTCACGGGCGCAGCGCACCCGCGGCTCACCCCTAACCATTGCCACCACCCCTTGAACGATCGAACAGTCGGAGACGAGCCCGTCTGAACTCCTGCGCCAGGCCGCGAGCAGGACGGACCACGAATTCGCGAGCAACCTCAGCCCGGGTGATCGGTCGCCCACGCACCAGTTCGAGATGCTCGACGTTGACCAAAGGGGCCCGCAGCAGGATGGCGACCTTGTCCGCGGTCCGCGGCGCAGCCTTGACCCGCGCCCACCACTCCTGGCTCCGGGTGCCCCCCCGGGAGACCACCTTCCAGAGGTCATACCCCGGGTCAGCGGCATGGGCCTGCAACTCGTCAAGGATCACCGAGAAGGCCAGCTGCGCACCGTGCTCATCGACGCGTTCCCGGATCGCGGCCCGCTGGGCGTCATCGGCCTTCTCCCAGAGCTCCTCGATGTCAACGACGGCCTTTGCCGATGCGGGTGATCGCGCCGCGTGCAGCAGCAGAATGAGTGCCTGGGAGGGCTCGTCGGGCACCGAGCAGTCGACCCCGGCCAACGACACCTCATGACACGTGCTCCAGAGCCGATCGAAAGCAGCAGTTGGATCGGGGCCGAGCCCGGGAAAGAGGCGGTGCAGGTCGACCGGGCCCCACTGATCGTGCTGCAACGTGGCCGAGTGTTCGAACGGGGACGAATGGGCGAAGGCGTTGACCAGTCGCCAGTGATGCAGCGTGAGCTGCCGCAGCAGGGCCGCCGCGTGCCCGGGCCGGACCAAGACGTCGGCGTCGGTGAAGGTACGTCCAGACCGCACCAGGCCGGGCGTGATCGCTGCGCCCTTGATGTGCAGGACATCGAGGCCCTCCTGGTCCGCCAGGTGCTGCAGGGCTGCGTGCGCCATGGTCGCTCGCACCTGGATGGGCACCGCCGCCTCCGCTGGCTCACCCACGTACGCCCCTCTCCCTAGACATCGACGCCGCTGTGCGTGCCACCCCGGACCGAGGGTGACGATAGCAGCGGGATTCATCATCTACCCTGAGGACTCGGGTGCGGGACCACAGGGTGGGGAGTGGGCATGTGGCACGGCAATCAGGACGAAGCGGCCGGCGGCGGGGCGAAGCGCTTCGAGATCATCACGGTCTGTACCGGCAACATCTGTCGCTCCCCGACAGCGGAACGCCTGCTGCGGGACCGGTTCGCGCCCTTTCCGCAGATCCGGGTCGGTAGCGCCGGTGTGGGTGCCCTGGTCGGTGAGCCGATCAACGTCTCGATGGCCCACCTGCTCGAGCAGGACGACGTCAACTCTGAAGCGTTCGCTGCACGGGCGCTCACCGCTCGGCTCGTCCGGGAAGCAGACCTCGTCCTGGCCCTGTCCCGACGGCACCGCCTGCACATCCTCGAAGTCGCACCAGCCGCCGTCAAGCGAACCTTCACCCTCAAGGAGTTCGCCCGCCTCAGCTCCCAACTCCGGGGGCAGGTCCCACCAGGTGGACCCGTCGAGCGGCTACCTGCCTTGGTCGATCTCGCCGCCAGGTATCGCTCACCTGCACCCGCTGGGCTCGACGACATCGCGGACCCCTACGGCCGCGACGACGTCGCATTCGCTCGCGCTTATGCCGAGATTCGCAGCTCCGTCGACCTCCTCGTGCATGCCGCTCTCGATGGCTGACGCCACCTCGGAAGCTCCTCGTCTCGGTCGCCCCTTCGGGCGCTGGTTGTCAGCAGCACTGCTCGGCGCGGCGGGGTTCGTGGTGCTGCACCTCGCCCTGACCACCGCGACGGGCCAGCGACTCGACGCACGGGCGGTGGCCTCGACCTTCAAGCTCACACCGGGCTGGCTGATCGTCGGGCTCGGGTGGGGGGCCCGAGGACCTGTCATCGCCGCGCTCGCCGCGCTCATGGCCGTGTTGGCGCTGATCGCCGCCGTCCACCGGCGGTGGCGCGCCTGCCTCGCTGCGGCCCTCATCCCTGTCGTCGCTGTCCCGATCAGTTACCTCGTGCGGACGTCGTGGCCGGTCCTGGCCGCGCCCGGCTTCTCGGAGCAGACCTATCCGTCCACGCATGCGAGTAGTGGGCTGGCCGCGGTGGTTGGCGTGCTCATCCTCTGGCCGACCTGGCCTCGGCCAAGAGTTCAGCTCACGTCAGCTGTGGTGGCGGTGGCCATCCTCTGGGGCAACGTCGCCTCGCATGCCCACCGGGTCGCCGACGTGGTGGGGAGCACGCTGTTGATCGGTGCAGTCACGGCTCTCGTGTTGTCACTCGTCGGGCCGGCATGGCCCGCGGCCGCTCGGCGTCAGCTGCGCGAGCAGCCCGCCGTCACCCACCACCTCCGGCAGCGAGCTGGTCCGGGCGGCGACCACCGGGACCCCGACCGCCTCGGTCCTGACCACCGGTAGGTTGGTGAACGTGGATCCTCTGCGCGTCGTGGTGCTCGACCACACGGCTGAACTGGGTGGGGCAGAACTCGCCCTGGGCCGACTTCTCGACGAGCTGGCCACCCGCCAGGATGCGCCACACGTCACCGTCGTCCTCTGGTCCGACGGGCCGCTCGTCGAGCGGCTCCGCGCCCGGGGGCACACGGTCGAGGTGGTGCCGCTGGATCCGAGGCTGGCATCGATGGACCGGCACCGGGCCGGGCGTCTCGCCGGCGCGCGGGGGGCGGTCATGGTGGTGCCCCACGCGGTCCGGCTGGCCAAACTGGTCCGCCGCTGCCGCGCCGACCTGATCTACACGACCTCTCTCAAGGCGGATCTGGTGGGCGTGCCGGTGGCGCTGTTGAGCGGGCGACCGCTGGTCTGGCACGTCCATGACCGCATCGCCGAGGACTACCTCCCCCGCCCCATGGTGCAACTGATCCGTGTCCTGGCCCGGGTGTCCCCCCGCGCTGTCATCGCCAACTCCACGGCGACCGCAGCCACGCTTCCCGGTGCCCGAGGCCTGCGGGTCGCCCATCCCGGCCTGAGCCGGGAGCAGTTCACGACCGGTCCCCGCACCATCCAACCGGACGGGCCCCCAGTGATCGGGGTCATCGGACGGATCTCCCCGACCAAGGCGCAACTCGACTTCGTGCGCGCAGCCGCGGCGGCGCTCCGGACGGTCCCGGACGCACGCTTCCTCATCGTGGGAGAGCCGGCCTTCGGAGCGCAGGGTTACGCCGCACAGGTGCGGTCGGAGATCTCCCGGCTTCACCTGTCTGAGCAAGTGGAGTTGACCGGCTTCACCGACGACCCCACTGCGGTGCTCGACGGCCTCACGCTGTGTGTCCACACCGCGTCCGTGCCTGAGCCGTTCGGACAGGTCGTCACCGAGGCGATGGCCCGCGGGGTGCCGGTCGTGGCCACCACTGGCGGCGGGGTGGACGAGATCTTCGGGTCACGCGCCGCAGCGGCCCCAATCGGGTTCGCCGTGCCCGCTGGCGATGTCACCGCGCTGGCGGATGCGATGATCGTGGCCGTGACCAACCCTGCCGAGGCCCTTGAGCGTGCCGAGCGCGCTCATGCCCACGCCAGGCGGATGTTCCCCATCGAGCGGACCGCGGACACGATCTTGGCGACCTGGCGCGAGGTCGTCAGATGAGCCGACCGAGGATCGCGGTAGCGCATGACTACCTGACGCAGCGCGGTGGCGCCGAGCGGGTGGTGGCCTCGATCAGTCGCGCTTTCCCAGACGCGACGATCTACACGACGCTCTACGACCCGGATAGCACCTTCCCGGAGTTCGAGGACGCCACGATCGTCACCTCCCCGCTTCAGCACGTGGCCGCGTTCCGGCGGGACCACCGCCTCGCGCTGCCCCTCCTGCCGTATGCCGTGTCCCGGATGCACATCGATGCTGACCTGGTCATCGCGTCGAGCAGCGGTTGGGCCCACGGCATCTCCACGTCCGGCCGCAAACTCGTCTACTGCCACGCGCCGGCCCGCTGGCTCTACCAGTCGGAGAACTACCTCGGAGGATCGCGCCTCAGCTCGGCGCGCGGCTGGGGCCTCCTCACCGTCGGCTCCTGGCTTCGGGGGTGGGACCGGCGCGCGGCGGCCTCGGCCGACCGCTACGTGGTCAACTCACGCGTGATCCAGGCCCGGGTCGGGGACGCCTACGGCATTCAGGCCGCTGTCTTGCCGCCGCCCGTCGGGGTCGATCACACCGGTGAGCACCGGCCGGTCCCACAGGTCGCCGCCTGGGCGGACGAGGGCTACCACTTGCTCGTGTCCCGACTGCTGCCCTACAAGAACGTCGACCAGGCGATCGAGGCCTTCCGCGATCTGCCCGAGCGGCTCGTCATCGTCGGGGCCGGACCACTCCAGGAGCAACTTGCCGCGACCCTCCCCCCCAACATCGTCATGCTGAGCGACCTCGATGACGCGGCACTGCGCTGGCTCTACGCCAACGCAATTGCGCTCGTCGCACCCAGCCTCGAGGACTTCGGGCTCGGACCGATCGAGGCGGCGGCCTTCGGCAAGCCGACCATCGCGCTACGGGCCGGCGGCTACCTCGACACCGTCGACGAGGCCGTCAACGGCCACTTCTTCTCGGAGCCCGTCGCGGCCACCATCCGGGAGGCGGTCGTCGCCAGCCGATCCCGCACTTACGACCCCGACGCGATCCAACTCCATGCCGACTACTTCTCCGAGGCGAACTTCCACGAGCGGTTGCGTCGAGAAGTTGACGACCTGCTCAAGCGGGTGAAGCACGTCACTCCCCCGCCGGACCCCACCGACCTGCCCGCCACCGGCTGACCGGCGCGGCCTGTCCTGCTCAGGGCAGCACGGCACGGTTCGCAGGTGGGAGGTCCGCTGCGCGGCGAGTTGGCCCCGGCTGCGCACCGTCGGCACGATCAGCACCCGGCGCCGCGCCAGGGCCCCGGGCAACGTGAACAACAGGCCGGGGAGGCCGACGCTCCTGCCTGGACCGGGACCGCGCGCCATGCGGCCCAGTGTAGGTCGGCCAGACCATCCCTCCTCGCCGCTTAGACTCTCCGGTGTGGACCACGCACCCTCGCCTACCTCAACCACCTGGTCACGGACAACGTCAAGAAGGAGATGCTGCTGCCGAACGACGGCCCGGTGGATGGGTCAGGCAATGTCGTGGCGCAGCCGGCGGACAACGGCACCAACTATCTGCTCATCGGCAGCGATGCGGGACCGGGGCGCGAGGGCGGTCGCTCCGACGTGATGGTCCTCGTGCACGTCCCGGACGACCACAGCCGGGTCACCCTCATCCACTTCCCGCGTGACCTGTGGGTCCCGATCCCCGGGCACAAGGAGGGCAAGCTCAACGCCGCCTACGCCTACGGG
>CAJDTM010000048.1_pt1 | contig 19795 bp, 21 predicted proteins | sample 7389831 | NCBI WGS metagenome assembly CAJDTM01 (sample SAMEA7055656, study PRJEB34461) | soil metagenome | biome: terrestrial ecosystem; feature: Peninsula; material: soil | place: Antarctica | collected 2016
CAGAATGCGCCACAACGCAGGGGAAATCATCAGCGATAGCCACCCACCCGCCTCGGTGGTCAGAGGCGGAGCCTCACTGGATGAGTAATTCCAAGGGGTTAGTGGTCGTAGGCGGTCAGTGAGCGGCGGATGGCTTGTCCGGTTTGGTCGTTGTGCCAGATCGCGGCCGTCATCGCGAGCAGGCGTTGGATGACGCGGGCGGTGACGCCGGCAGGGGTGCGTCCGCCGTGTTGTTCAAGGTCGAGCTGGCCCTTGAGGGTGTCGTTGATGGACTCGATGATTTGCCGCAACGGTTTGAAGAACCGGGCCCCGGGGCCGGGTTTCTCGCCCTTGCGGGCCGGACGAAGCAACTCAATGCCTGCTTGGTCTACCGTTTCCTCGAACTCGGCGCCGAAGTAGTTCTTGTCTTGCGATGAGGATCTGGCGGTGCCCGTCGGCCTGCAGCCGGTTCATGGCCGGGGTGTTGGCGAGGATGTCCAAAAAGACTTGGCGTTCATCGGCCTTCGCCCCGGTCAGCGCCCACCCGACCGGGAGCCCGTGAAGGGTGCAGACCAGATGCAGGCGCAGGCCCCAAAAGAAGCGGGAATGTGAGGCACAGTACCCATATTCGGCCCAGCCGGCCATCTCCGAGCGGCGGGCGGTTTCCCTGGAGCGGGCACATTCAACAGGGGTGGAATCAACCACCCACACGTCATCGCAGCAGATGTCATTGCGTTCCCCGAGGGCAGCGATGATCCAGTTCATGCACTCACCGAGCCGGCGCAGACGCTTGTTGTAGCCTGACTGACCCGGTACATGGGGGAACATCCCCTGGTAATGGTCGCGCACGTGGCGCAGCCACCTGGCCTCGGAGGTGAACCCGAGAAGGGACTGCAACAACGCCAAGGTCATGACCTCGGCGTCACTGATCTTGGGGCTGATCCCGATCCGGGGACGGTAGGAAACCCGCTCCGGATGGGCCTTCAACAAATCGTCCGCTGCGACATAGAATGCTGTGGCAAGGGTGTCCAGATCGGCGTCCACGAGGACCTCCGGGTTCGGCGTTTGGTTTGATACCGCCGATTCTGAACACCCTTGCCCCAAAAACCCCTACGCCACGCCGCATACCTTGGAATTACTCATCCAGGCATGTGCCCGCAGCCAACATCGGCGACGCCGGCGCATCGGTTCGCCGGCAGGATCTGGGTCCCCGCAAGTACCGTTACAGACCCCGCATCCAGAAAGTTGGTTAGGAACAAAGGGGAAGAACCGTTCCACCTTTCCCGGTAGCTTCGGGTATTCATTGCTTAAGATCAGCTGGAAATAGGCATACATCGCAATGAGCGTCTCTGCGAGGGCCAGCACAGGCGCGGCAGGATGGTGGCGCCGTGCCATCGCACCAACCACGAGGAAAAAGGGCGCGACGACGATCAGAGCCGCCAAATCCCCGCCCATATCTGATCAAGGTCCAAGCCTGAACTACGGAAGTGGATGTGGTCAAGCACCAGTGGACCCAAGACGCGCGGGACGTTCGGCACTGGTGAACCGGCACAGAACCCGTAAGTCTTGAAACAGAATCCTGCAACTTTTCATCCGAAAGAAGGACAATCCAGATGATCGTCGTCGTCTATGAGTCCATGTTTGGCAACACGCGCAAAACCGCCTTGGCAATCGCTGAGGGACTCGCTCCCTTTGGAGTTGTGGTAACAGCAAACGTCAACGATCCACGGGCTAAGGAAGCCACTCGTTCGGCCGAGTTAGTGGTTCTTGGCGGGCCAACCCATGTTCACGGCATGACCAGGCCGTCATCACGGGAGGAAGCAACAACTATGGCGAAAGACGCCTCGAAGAATCTCGCACTTGAACCCTCAGCACCCGGCATGGGGGTGCGTGAATGGATCAAGGACATTGAGCTGGTTCCGGCCTTGTGTGCAGCATTCGATACGCGCATGGATATGGTGCGCATCGTCACGGGAGCAGCATCAGGGCACATTGAACACGCGCTCACGAAACGTGGTTCACGCGCTGTCATTTCGCCAGAAAGCTTCCTCGTCTCCAAGGACAACATCCTTGTGGACGGTGAACTGGCCCACGCCCGAACGTGGGGCGCAAGCGTAGGCAAAGCCATGGAACAGTTCATCCACCATTGAGCCGCCGCGTTGCACGTCAGCGCCGGAGTCAGCCTCACCCAGCGTCCGCATGCTGTGCCGTACTGCTCGGTTACCCTTGATCTCGGTCTGCAGCCCAGCGAAGGCGCAGGCTTTCCTCAAGCTCCTGCTCATCGAGCTTGCGTTGGATATTTTGCAGTTCATTTTCCAGTCTGGGAATCCAACGGTTTTCAACTGCATGCTGCCGGGTCCGTGACCCAGCGAGCTCTGCAGCCAACAGTACTAGGGCACGCTGGAGCACGGAGAGGCGGACACCGGCAACAACGGCCTGGCCATGGGCAGCAGCGGCATACGACAAGGCCGAGCTTCCCCCCGCCTGTGGCATCGCAGGGAGACTGCATTCGCAACTCTCCGGATACCTCACGCCCATCGCGTTCCCCCACTGCAGCAATACTGTGGCGGTACCCAACGGCGCCGCTGCTCCAATCTGGGCACTTCCATCCAGAGCCGCCGATCGGCGCAGCCAAAGGGAGGATACCCTGAAGAGCTTCTCCCACTCAGTGACGGCCAGGTCTGCGTCGAGTTGAAGCCGTTCCAGTTGGTCCGCCAAAATGTGCTGCTTACGATCCAGCAGACGGGCACCATGGCGGGCAGTCTCCAAGCGCCGCTCGACCTGCACCTTTGCCGCCCGCCCAGTGCCGCTCATGGGAGATCATCACTCCTGGGCAGGTACCGATCCAGGAACTCGGTCGACAGCATGGTCAGTTCTTGTTCCGGGAGGGCCGCCAGGGCAGCCCACGCCCTGTCCAGAGTGTCATCCATGGACCTGGTTTCGTCCCATCCCTGGTTGAACAGCCCCTTTTCCACCGAGGCCCGGTACTTGATGTAACTTCGGTCAATTTCGCTCAACGCCGCCTCACCCACCAGCTCGGCCAGCTCGGCTGCCTGTCGGGCGCGGGCCAAGGCCGCCAGCACCTGGGCCGCAACATCAAGGTGGTCCTCCCGGGTCCTGCCCTTTCCTGCGCCACTGCGCATCAGCCGCGACAGCGAGGACAGGACATCCACCGGCGGGTAGATGCCGCGTGCGGCAACGTCGGGGGCGAGGACAATCTGACCCTCCGTGATGTAACCCGTCAAGTCCGGCACCGGATGGGTGATGTCGCCGGCCGGCATGGTCAGCACCGGAATGATTGTCACGGAGCCGTCGTGATCCTTGACCCGCCCGCACCGTTCATAAAGGGTGGCAAAGTCGCTGTACAGGTACCCCGGATAGCCCCTCCGGGCGGGAATTTCCCTCCGGGCGGCGGACACCTCCCGTACGGCTTCGGCATAACTGGTCATGTCGGACATGATTACCAGGACGTCGTAGCCTTCGCTGTAGGCCAGGTGTTCGGCAATGGTCAGGGCAATCCTCGGGGTGAGTATTCGTTCAATGACCGGATCGTCGGCAGCATTGAGCAGGAGAATCAGCTCGCCTCCGGCGGACCGTTCCTCAAGACGGTCGCGAACGTAGGCGATATCGGCGTGTGTCAGCCCCATGGAGGCGAACACCACCCGAAACGACTGCCCGATGGAGGTCGCTTGGGCCGCGATCTGCGTCGCCAGCGTCAGGTGGGGAAGGCCCGGAACCGAGAAGATGGGCAGCTTCTGTCCCCTGACCAGCGTGGTGAGGCCGTCAATGACCGAGATGCCTGTCAAGACCGGCTCCTGCGGCGGTTCCCTATACACCGGGTTCAGTGGCCACCCGCTGACCGGCAGGACAGCCGTACCCGTCACCGGCGGGCCGCCATCAAGCGGTTCACCACGGCCGTTGCAGACGCGGCCAAGCCACTCCGTCCCCACCTGAAGGTGCAGGGGACGGCCATCAAAGCGGATCCTGATTCCACCCAGCGACATGCCGTCGGTGCTTTCCAACACCTGGAGGGTGGCAAGATCCCGGTCCACCTCAAGCACCAACCCATGTCGGTGCTCGCCGTCCGCCATGTCAACGGTGGCAAATTCGTCCCACCCGACGCCGTCGGCCCCGCCCACTGCAAGCAGGGGACCGCGAAGCATCCGAATGTCACCGTGAGAAATTTCAGTGCCGAATCGGTCAGAGAGAGGCACCGTTTCCCGGTGGGCGGGCGAGACTCCCCCCAAATCCTTCATTGCAGGGCCTCGATGGTCTTGAGAACGTCCGCGCCACAGGCTCTGACGGACGCTGCATCCGCGGGGCCGAACGCTTCGCGGGCACGAAGGACCTGGCCCAGATCGGCATTCTCGATCGTACCGGCGGCTATTCCGCGATCCACCAACCGCCGACAGGCGTCAATGACATCGAGCACAAGATCAAGCAACGCGGCACCTTTTTCCACGGAACAGAAACCGTCGTTGGCGCTCAACGCGTTTTGCATCAGCACACCGTCGCGAAGGAGCCTGCCACCGAGCAATACGACACGTTCATGGCCCGGTAGCGCCGAACTGCCGATGATCTCCGCCAGTTCAGCCAGCCGGTCCGATTCAGCCAAAAGAGCGACGGCCCGCGCCCGGCGGACAGTCCACCCTGGCTCACCGTTGGCCGCGTGCCAAGCCCCGAGTTCCTCAGCATCGCGGGAAAATGAGCTCGTCCAACTGACGGCAGGGTAGTGGCGGGAATAGGCCAGTTCCCGGTCCAGCATCCACAGTGTCCGAACGAAGCGCTGTGAGTCAGTTGTGACAGGTTCGGTCATGTCTCCCCCGGGTGGGGAAACTGCACCAATCACGGTCACGGAGGCGGTCTGCCCGCCGAGAGTCGTCACCCTTCCCGCACGCTCATAGAAGGCAGCAAGCTGCGAGGCGAGATTGGCCGGATAACCCTCTTCGGCAGGAAGGTCCCCGTTGCGGTTGGCGAACTCACGCAACGCTTCAGCCCATCTGGAGGTGGAATCGGCGATCACAACGACGTCATACCCCATATCGCGGTAGTATTCTGCCACCGTGATCCCGGTGAAGATGCTGGCCTCGCGCGCCATCATGGGCATATTGGAGGTGTTGGCGATGATGACGGTGCGATCGATCAGCTTACCCCCGGTTCTCGCATCCTCGAGCTGCGACAGCCCATCGAGGACGTCCGCCATTTCATTGCCACGTTCGCCGCATCCCACATAAACAATGACGTCGGCGTCACTCCATTTGGCGATCTGTTGGAGCATCATGGTCTTTCCCGTTCCGAAGCCGCCCGGAACTGTCGCGGCGGCACCGCGGGCCACGGGGAACATCAGGTCCAGCACCCTTTGTCCTGTGTGGAGCGGCACAGCGCCGGTAAGCCGGGCCCGAAAAGGACGCGGGCGGCGGATCGGGGCGCGTTCGGCAAGTGCCACCGGCCGGCCGGCCACCGTGGCTACCGGATCGAGCCCCCGCACCTTGCCTTCCGGCGCCAGCCAGCTGAGCTCGCCGGACACGCCCGCGGGCACCAGGACACGATGCTCGACTGATCCCGACTCAGGCACGGTGCCAAGGACGTCACCCGGAGAGACGTTAGCGCCCACCACGGACGAAGGGACAAACGTCCACTCGCGGGCCAGGACGACGGGGTCCTCCAAGGAACCCGCACGCTCCGGCGTCAGCCACATCGGCGCAGATGAGAGTGGACGCATCAAACCGTCAAAGACCTGTCCCAGCAGTCCCGGACCCATGAGGCCGGAGAGTTCATTGCCGGTGGCGGCAGCCACATCCCCGGCTTTCAACCCACCCGTGTATTCATAGGCCTGCAGTGTTGCGCTTGCGCCTGTTATGGCCACAGTCTCGGCCGCGATCCGCTGAGGGCCGACGGTGACCAATTCAAGCATGGACAACCCTGTTACACCCTCGATTTCCACCAGCGGACCGCTGACCCGCACAACCTTGCCATCCCGTGGGGCTCCTACCTGGCCCATAGGTCACGCGCCTCGGCCATGGAATCCAGACACATCTCTGCCAGAAGGGGCAGGGAAAGGTCCAGCCGACGTGAGTCTGACTCCGCGATCACCCCGCCTTCCGGGCTTTCCGTAACGGTGGTTGACGGCCCCAGCAAGAGCAGGCACCGTTCCGATAACGCCTTAATCAGCTGAGGGTACAGGCTCTCGGCCTGAAGTGCCGATGCACTTTCCCGGAGCTGGCGGCGTAGTTCTTCCCGCACCGAACTGCGCTTGGACAGGACCATTTCACGAGCTTCCCGGCGGACCCTGGACGATTGCAATGCAGCCTCGGACCGGGCCGCGGTCTCTCCCTCCAGTGCGGCGGCTTTGACGATTTGAGCCGCCTGTGACCGCGCGGCATCCAGTAGTTCAACTGCCTTCCGTCGCGCCGCGTCGCTAAGCTTGAGGGCGTGATCTTCCGCCGCGGACCTCAGCGCCGCCCGCACGGGGGCCAATGCTGCATCTGATTCCGTCGACAGGATCGTCATGCGGGAAGCACCACGGTCAGCGGCGAGCGGGGCATGTGCATGACCGGGGCGAGTGCCCCTGCGGAGCGGGGTGTGAGGATCACGACTGCCGTTTCCAGCGGGAGCGCTGTCCAGGCCTGAAGGACCTCCTGGTCGCTGTGGCAGGAGTGGATACTGACACCGGCAAGCCCGAAGCCTTCCAGGAGTGCCTCCTCACCGATCGCAGCGATGGTCTTCTCTTTTGGGCTGACAGGCATGACCGGGACTCCCTCGCTCACGCCTTGCCGATCAGGATGATGGCGATGATGAGACCGTAAATGGCGATCCCTTCGGCGAGACCGACGACCACCATGGCCCTCCCGAAAATCTCGGGTCGTTCACTCATCGCTGCCAAGGCTGCAGATCCCGTATAGGCAACCGCAAACGCCGCCCCAATTGAGGACCCTGCCACGGCAATGGCCGCCGCTATCAAGGCCGCCCCTCCAGCACCTGCGGGCGTTGCGACGGCCACTGCCGCCACCGTTGGGACCGCGCCTGTGGCCGCGGCAGGCGCCGCGCTCAAGGCGCCCGCCAGCAAGGCCAAGGCCCCTGCCATCACCACCAGGTTCAATGCCATGAGTAGTCGAAGGGCGGTTTTTCGCCATCGTCTGATGAGCAGGATCGCAGCTGTCGCGGCGATCAGGAAGACAGGAATGGTGCCGAACCAAAGATTCATGGTGAATGCCTTTCATCTGGACTGCCGGTGAAGGCAGTCGGGACGGCCTGGGTGGTGACGGTGGCCAGTTGAGGTGACCACGGCTTGAAACGGCGACCCTCGGTTTGGAAGACGCGGGAGAACAATTCATAGTATTCAAGGCGCAGGGCCTGGATGCCGGCGACCAGTGCCTCCAGCGCAAATGTCACGATATTGCCCACCAGGAACAGCAGGACTGCAGCGCCAGCGCGCCAACCCGGCCCCCACAACGCCGTCGTGCCATTCCAAACCACCATCAGCAGGGCTGCATGAGTCAGGCCAAAGGCGGCGAGGCGGGCAAAGGAGACAATGTTTGAGCCAAGCCGGATGACGGTGTCCATGAGTTCGATGAAGGCTTGGACGATAGCGGTCCCCCCTCCCCCGGCTTCAATGTAAAGGCCGACGAAAATGAAGATCAGGGCACCGAACGCGAGGATGATGGCTGCCGCGGTCAAAACCTCGATCCCCGCGGCCAGTCCCCATACGAGAAGGCCCACTGCGAGGAATAGCAACGAACCGGCGACGCCGGAGCGGGCATAAATCGCAAAGCCCCAGCCGCCCTCCCGCACGCGGTTGATGATGCCACCGGCATAGGCGACGGCGAGAAGAAAGGCGCCTACCCCCAGGCCGGCCACCAGCAGCGGGACAGGATTTGCGAGGGGTTCCAGCCACAGCACGGGGACCAGGCCGGTGGGGCCAAACGCCTCACCGTACAGGGCCCCGAAAACCATCGCAGCCAGGCCTGCCCCGCTCACAAAAAGCCATGCCCTTTGCAGTGAGGCAAGTCTCCTGACGCGGCCGCTGCGCAAGACCAGGCCGCAGGCCAGCAGTACCAACCCATGCCCCACGTCCCCAAACATCATTCCGAACATCAGGACGTAGGCCATTCCGGCGAGTCGGGAAGGATCAAGGTCGGCGTAGGGCACGGTCCCGTAGGTGTCCACCAAGGTCCGCGACATTCCACCGCGGCTGCTTCCGCCCAGCATGGTCGGAGGCGTGCCCCACCCGGGACGGGGCAGGGGCACAACAGCGGCCCCCAGCGGGGCGAGAGCGAGCGTAAGAGCGGGAATCTCGCGCTGTGGCATCCAGCCCACGAGTGCTGCCGTAGGACCGGATTCGACGGCGGCTGCAGCCGCCTTCTCCAATTCTTCAACACCATCACCGGGTTCGTAAGGGAGGTCAAGCTCGACGAGTCCAAGGTGTGCCAGTTGGGCGAGCATGCTTCCGCGTTTATGTTCAAGCACCACCAGCGCGACTCGATCCATCCGGGCAGGAAGAAGCGATTCACGCCACTTCATCGAGTACCTCGCTCGCGCCGGCTTCGCCGGCAGCGGCTGCGAGGGCTGCCCGTACACGCCATGCATCCACCGACAGCACCGCCATCGCTCCCAGCGCGACCTCCGGTCCGGGCATGGCGCTGCGAAGAAGCCTGAAACCGTCTTTTTCCACCACGGCGTGCGCCCGGGCCTCTGCGCGCCACAGTTCGTTGGGTGCAGCAAGGTCCAAAATCACCTTTTGCAGCGACGGTGGAAGTGCGATGCGGAACTCTTCGAAAGTGTCCGCGGATTCCCACGAGCGGCCTAGAATTGGACGCAAAAGGTGAAGGAGGGGCGGAGGCAAGGCAGCGCCGTCGCCAGTCAGGGCCTGCGCGGCCGTGAGGACGCACACCGCACCGCACCAGGTCTGCGCCGCGGGTGCGACGGCGGCCAACCGGCGCGCCAGGGCCACACGCAATGCCGCCCTCAGCGGGCCCGGCCCGTCACCGCCAATGCCACCCCACGCTGTGGTGCGCAGGATCGTCGCGAGGTCTTCATTGGAACCCGCCAGGCCAACGCGGTGCCAGGAGGTCGAGAGTGCACCGAGGTGGAACGGCTCGGGGGCCTGAGCTCCCCCGGCAAGCTGGTGCGCCAAAGCCACGATGTTCTCAATTTCAAACGTCCCCGCCGCGGCCCGGGCGAGGACGGTGCCCGACGCCGGGAGCCAGCCGGCCAGCACGCGCAACTGCCACAACACGGTCTCCTGAATTACGCGTTGTGCGCCGGCAAGCCCTGAGACACCGCCAAGCCGTTCCCCGTAACTTGTCTCCCGGAGTGCTGACAACGCCCCTTCCAGGGTCGGTTCCGCGGCAATCTCCCGACTGGTGCCGGCCCCCACTCGACGTTGTGCCATTGACCGTGCCCGCACTGATGCCGCCACCCAGTCCGCCTTCATTTGTGCTCGGCCATCCGGGAATTGAGCAGTGTGTTGATTGCTTTGTCTACGATGGCGGGAATACGGGCCAGCCCGGAAGCCTCCAACTCTTCGGCCTCCCGGTGTGCCTGCGCCGTCACCAGGGCGTTGGCCTCCGAGGCGTCCCGTCCAACCCTGGAAGCGGCATTCGCCCGTGCCGCGCCGGCATCAAGCCTGGCCTGAGACACGATCGCTGCCGCTTGACTGCTGGCGGCGGCCACATCGTTTTCCGCTTGGAGACGGGCATCCTCGACCAGCGCTGCACAGGCAGCGACGTCATCGGCAAGTGCGGCAAACACCGGCGCCAATTCCGCTGCCCGGCCCTGCTCATCTGTGGCCGGCACACCTGCCGGGCCGGCCGGGCCGGGCGCGCCCACAGGCCTGAAACGATCCAGAACACTTAATCGCGCCATGACGCCTCCAGTGGAATATCTCCAGGCCCTCAGTCTAGACCTGTGGCTTTTTTAGCCGAGCTGGGTTGCAATTCTCCCGGCCAACACATTGGGAAGGGACTGCCGCGGGTTGCGTTGTCAGTTCGGACGGATTCTCACCTCTTGCACGCACCCGGCAAGGAAGCTTCAAACAACCAAAAACCCCTTCAGAGACACATCGTTCCCGCCATGGCATTCCGCTCTTCCTCAGCTGTCGGGGTCAGGCTCGTCAGTGCCTTCACCGCTCTCACGCACAGCCGCCGTCGCTGCATCCGCAGAACGGTGGACCACCAGTACTGGACAGCTTGCGTGTTCTGCACAGGCCGAACTGACCGAGCCCAACAGCATTCCTGTAAAGCCACCGCGCCCACGGGAGCCGACAATGAGCATCTGGGCGGACTTGCTGTATTCCATCAAGATTTGGGCAGGCCGGCCTCGGACGCATTCCCCACTAAATCCATCAGGCCGGTTGTCTCCAAATGCTTCCTGTACGGCGTCTTTAAGGACCCGCCGGGCATTCGCGTCCGGGTCCCAGTCAGGCACTACATACGAGCCGAAGACGGTCTCCAGCTGCCAGGCAGTGACGGCGGTGATGGTGGCATCAAGTGCCCCCGCTAACGTTTGTGCCCATTTCAAGGCCAGCACCGACTCAGGAGAGCCATCGACACCGACCACAATGCGCGAACCTGCGTGGACTATTTGGTTTTCCATGGCTTCATCCATCTTTCCTCTCATAGGATTCCTGCAGCTCATGCCACAAAATGCCACAGGGACCGTAAAGCCGCCAAACTGTGCATGTTCAATGATCACCGCCGACGAAGACGCCCGCACAGGGTCAAAAGTCCCTACGCTTCCAGTCCCGCCGCGGCCACGGGAGGCGCATTCGTCTTCCTGATCATTGGCGCCGGACTGATCGCCCTCGGCGCCACCCTCCTCGGAAGGCGGACACCGTTGCACGGGACCGGCACCTGTGGTCAGCCGGTGACGGGGGAACTCTACCCAGCGCGGCTTTCCTGACACCTGGACCCACAATTGTCACGCGGGCTGTGGTTGGTCAAATGGCTTCTGGACATACCCCATTTCATCATTTTGTTCTTCTTATGGTTCGCTGCCTTTTGGTTCGCTGCCGCGATCACCACGATCATTTCCGGATTCGCCATCGTGTTCACCGGCCGCTACCCGCGTCCCCTCTTCGACTTCGCCGTCGGCGTCCTGCGATGGAACTGACGGGTGACTTTCTACTCCTACCCGGCCCTGGCCACGGACAAGTACCCCCCGTTCACCCTCGCATCCACCGACTCTCCTGCCGACTTCGACGTCGATTACCCAGAAAGACTCTCTCTCGGGATCATCCTGGTCAAAGGGTGGCTGCTGGCCATCCCCCACCTGCCCATCATCTCCATATTCACCAGTACCCCTTGGACGATCTGGAACGGAAACGGATCATTGCCGGATGGTAATGAGAGTTGGTCGACTGACTTGGGGTGCAGTGCCGGCTTCTCCCTGCTGGGCCTCCTGGTACTGATCGCGGCGCTCATTCTCCTGTTCACCCGTCGATACCGGCGTCCACTTTCGACTTGATCAGGGGAATCAACCGGTGGACCTACCGCGTCGCCAGTTACACACTGCTCCTGCACGATGAAGACCCGCCGTTCCGGCTGGACCAGGGACCCGAGGAACCGGCCGCAGCAGAGGGACCCGCCGAGATGTTCTCTCCCCAACCCGACGACCTCCCGGGACCAACCCTGGAGTAGACACTCCGCGGCGCCAAGGTTCAGCGGTGTGGGAGGACACCCCCGGCGGGCCCGATACGCAGCAATCAGGTCCCGTGGTCAGGCCATCCCGTGGAATGAGGACCGTGGAGAAACACCACATCTAAAGAGGCGGATGGCCTGCCGGCCGCATCATCCCCAATGCCCTGGACGTTGGGGACTTTGGACCTTGTTGGCCCTGCCCGTGGCGCCGTAGGATCAGCCATATGAGAGAAGATACCGTAGCGCCAGAAGTAGAGATCCTGACCGCCGAGCAGTGCTGGAAGCTCCTTACCGAAACGTCAGTGGGTCGCCTCGCCGTGAGCGTGGATGGGCGTCCCGACGTCTTCCCCTTGAATTATCAGGTTGACGGAAAATCACTGATCTTTCGAACCGGCCATGGCACCAAGGTTGACGCCATCCACGCCGACGCGCGCGTGGCGATGGAGGCCGACGCCGTGAGCGCGGAGTTCGGCATCGCCTGGAGCGTGGTGGTCAAGGGGCGTGCTGAAATCACGACGTCCGCCAGCGAGGAGCTTAATTCCACTGTCCGCGGGCTGTTTCCATGGCAGGGCGTCGGAAAGGAAAACCTCATCGTCGTCGTTCCGGAAACCGTGTCTGGCCGGCGAATTACACTCGATGCTTCCATGACGTGGCGGGTTCCCTTGGATGAGGCAATCCGCGCCGGGCTCGAATAAACATGCACCACGCCAAGCGGCGTTTCCTGCGCACGACGACCGGGCAGGGAAGTTGTGAAACTCCACAACCGCCCGCCAGAGCGCGGACGGACCGGCCCTAACGGGAAACTTGACGCAGCAACCCTCCGCTGCTTGAACTCTGAGGGTCCTTTCCACCCCACAGTTCCGCGAATTTACCCGGCCCCGACGCGGTCTACCGATATCCGCGCCAACGGCATTCGCAGGCCGCCGAACTTACGCCAGCGCCAGAAATGAATTCATGCCGTAAGGCAACCTGTCACTGGGTTGGCAGGGGCTCCACCCCGCAGGCGGCCTCAGCACTTGCGATAACAGGCACTGTGCGAAGAAAACTGTCGGGATTGAGCGAAATGGAATCGATCCCCTCTGCAACCAGAAATTGTGCAAATTCCTCATGATTGCTTGGGCCTTGACCGCAAATGCCGATCTTGATCCCGGCCTCATGGGCCTTGTGTATGGCATCGCTAACCATCGATTTGACTGCGTCGTTCCTCTCGTCAAAAAGGGCCGCAAGGTCAGCGGAATCCCGATCGACTCCAAGAATAAGTTGGGTGAGATCGTTGGAACCAATCGAAAATCCGTCGAACTTGGCCGCGAACTGCTCGCCCAGGATGACGTTCGACGGGACTTCGCACATCATATATACCTTCAGCCCTGCAGTGCCCCTGGTCAGCCCGTTCTCTTTCATGGCTGCAAGGACCCTGTCAGCCTCGTCCAGTGTCCGACAGAAAGGCACCATCACGACGACGTTTGAGAAACCGCAATGCTCCCTCAGCCGCCTGATGGCTCTGCACTCCAAGTCGAAGCCTGCCCGGTAGCGTTCGTCGTAGTATCGGGAAGCTCCCCGGAATCCGAGCATGGGGTTGCTCTCGCTGACCTCGAAGGAGCCCCCGCCGATGAGGTTGGCGTACTCGTTGCTCTTGAAATCGCTGAAGCGCACTATGGCCGGGGCCGGATAATACGGTGCCGCAAGCTTGCCGAGGCCGCGGGCCAGGGTCTGTACAAAAAAGTCGGATGGGTCATCGTAGCCCCGCGCAAGCGCATCAATCGCGGCGCGGTCGGCTGCGCTGGTCACCCGTTCAGGGAAGGCAAGTGCCATTGGATGCACCCGGATCATGTCATTGATGACAAACTCCATGCGTGCCAGACCCACACCGCCAGCCGGCAGGCGCCACCATTTGAGGGCGGTTTCCGGGTTCGCCATGTTCACCATGACCGATGTCCGGGTCGCTGGCAGTTCGCCAAGGTCGACGTCTTCATGGCTGTATGGCAAGAGGCCTGCATAGACTCTTCCTGTGTCGCCCTCGGCGCAGGAAACTGTCACCGGAGCCCGGTCTGCAATGACCGTTGTGGCGTTGGACGTGCCGACCACGGCGGTTATTCCGAGCTCGCGGCTGACAATGGCCGCATGGCTTGTAGCACCGCCCTTGTCCGTAACAATGGCCCTGGCCCGCTTCATGACGGGAACCCAGTCTGGATCAGTCTGTTCGGTGACCAGCACAGACCCGTCCACAAAGTTTTCGATGTCCGCCGCGCTTTCGATGACACAAGCAGGCCCTGAAGCGATGCCGTCGCCGACGGCCGCACCCGAGGTCAGGGGGCTGCCTTTTTCAGTCATTCGATGCACGCGCAGTACCGTGCCTCTCTGGCGTGCCTGGACCGTCTCCGGCCTGGCCTGGACAATGAAAAGCTCTCCCGTGTTCCCGTCTTTGGCCCACTCCATGTCCATGGGGCGCCCATAGTGGTTCTCTATCAGCACTGCCCACCGGCCGAGCTTGACGATATCGACGTCGTCAAGGACGAAGGAGTTCCTTTCCACTTCCGTGGTGTCTTGCATAAGCGTGCCCACATCGTCGCCTGGGGTATAGACGAGCTTGCGCATCTTTGATCCCATGGTTTTCTCTATGACAGGCGAAAAGGCCTCAGTGGCCAAAAGCGGCTTGAATGCCACGTACTTGTCGGGATTGACCATGCCCTGCACCACTGTCTCGCCCAACCCCCAGTTGGCGCTCATGACGGCGGCACGGGGAAAACCGGTTTCAGTGTCGATCGAGAACATCACACCGGAGGCTCCCACATCCGATCGAACCATGAGCTGGACCCCGACGGACAAGGCCACGTCGAGCTGCCCAAAGTGCATGACCTCCCGATAACTGATTGCGCGATCGGTAAACAGGGACGCGTAGCAGGACCGGCAGGCCTCCAGCAGCTGCGCCTCACCCCGGACATTGAGATAGCTTTCCTGCTGCCCGGCAAAACTGGCATCAGGCAGATCCTCGGCCGTGGCGCTGCTGCGAACAGCTACTGCCGGATCATGTCCTCCGGCGCGTTCGGCCAGAGCTTGGTAAAAATCGCCTATCTGCCGGGCGGTTGCTGCGGGAAACTCGCCACCCAAAACAAGTTCCCGCATCTTCGCCCCGGTCTGACGCCAGTTGGTCGTTCCCGCCCCGTGCTCGGCAAGGATGGCAGCCAATTTCTGCTCCATGCCGTTGGACGCAAGGTAGTCCCCGTACGCCGCAGCGGTCAGCGCAAATCCATCCGGCACATTGACCCCTTCAGGACGCAGCGCACGAATCAACTCACCCAGCGACGCATTCTTTCCGCCCACACGAGAAACGTCGCCGTTTCCTACATCCCCCAGCCACACAACACTTTCAGTGATCATGGTGTTGACTTCTCCCAATTCTGCCGTAGGCGGTACATATGAGACGAGTCAACACCCCCATGGGGCGTCCCGTGTAGGGGCCAAAGCCCCCAGTGCCCGCCCGGCTGCCCAGCCCGAGCCTGGAGCCATAAAAGCTGCCTTGCGGAGTTCTGCACCTGCCCCTTGCAGCCGCTCACAAATCAACCAGGATAGCGATTTCCACACCACGATCGCCCTGACCCCAACTTTCGTCGGAGGGGACGGAGGCCTTCCTTGGAAGATCTCCGTCAAACAGTGGCGCGATTCCCCTGACGCCGGCGGACATGTATCTTTTTGCACAATTCGGGCCATATGACCCTAACCATGGCTGGTGGCCGACGGTACCGTCAGGGTCATAAGCCGATTGGTCGGTGACGTCGGTGTCGATGACACAGGACGGGATGGCGTGTCCACTATCCACGACGGGGTGCGCGCGCTAGCAGGCCCCCAGATGGCGGACCTATCGTAAGGAGAAATCATGAAAGCACTGGTTTACCAAGGCCCAGGCAAGAAGTCCTGGATGGACATGCCCATGCCACAATTGGCGGGTCCCGGCGACGTCATCGTACGCATCGACACCACCACAATCTGTGGAACGGACCTGCACATCCTCAAGGGCGACGTGCCTGCAGTCCAGCCGGGACGGATATTGGGCCATGAAGGTGTGGGGACCATCACGGAAGCTGGTTCAGGCGTCAAGGACTTCGTCGTCGGCGATCGGGTCATTGTCTCGTGCATCAAGTCCTGCGGGCACTGCATCAACTGCCGAAGCAACTTGTACTCCCACTGTCTGGGAGCAGAAGGCGCATCGGGCATCGGATGGGTGTTTGGCCACCTCATTGACGGAACTCAGGCTGAGTATATCCGGGTGCCCTACGCGGACAATTCGCTCTATAAATTGCCGGCGGGTGTCAGCGACGTTCAAGCCGTCATGCTCTCTGACATACTCCCCACTGGTTTTGAAATCGGGGTCCTGGCCGGTCAGGTGAAACCAGGCGATGTGGTGGCCGTCATCGGAGCGGGCCCGGTGGGCCTGGCCGCAATGATGACTGCGGGGCTCTGTGGCGCATCCACTGTCATCGCCGTGGACCTCGACGAAAGCCGTTTGGAACAGGCCAAGGATTTCGGTGCCACCGACATGGTTGTCTCCGCAACGCCGGATTGGAAGAAACAGGTGCTTGCCCTCACCGACGGCGCCGGCGTGGACGTCGCCATCGAGGCGGTCGGATTGCCGCAGACGTTTTTGATGGCCGTGGACATAGTCCGCCCCGGCGGACATGTCGCCAATGTCGGTGTCCATGGGACAGCAGTTGACCTGCATCTTGAAGAGCTGTGGATTCGCAACATCACCATCAGCATGGGCTTGGTCAATGCAAACACGACACCGATGCTGCTCAAGCTGGTTGCCTCACACAAGATTCCCGCCGAGCGGTTTGCCACCCACTTCTTCACGTTCGACCAAGTTTTGGAAGCTTATGAGACGTTTTCGAATGCTGCAACCACCAAAGCGCTCAAGGTGGTCATCTCCAGGGAAGCCTGAGACGGCGTTGCCCAGCCAACCGGCCTCCTCTTGCCCGCATCTCCAAACCACGTAAGGATCATGATCATGTCCCAAGTCACCATCATCGGCAGTGGCCACATGGCCAGAGCCATCGCAGTGCGAATGCTCCAGGCTCGCCACTCGGTCCAAATCCTCGGACGCGACGGAACCAAGACCCGCGACCTTGTCGGAGACCTTGGCGCCGGCGTCACCGGCGGCGGAGAGGGAGCAGTGATTGAAGGCGGAATCGTCTTTCTGGCCGTTCCCTATGAGGAAGCCGTCAACGCCGTCATCGTCTACGGCGAAGCCTTGGATGGCAAAGTCGTCGTGGACATCAGCAACCCTGTGGACCTCGCCACCTTCGATGCAATGCGGACCCCCGCCGGAACCTCCGCGGCTGAGCAGGTCGCCCTCCATGTCTCTGACGGCGCATTTGTCGTCAAGGCGTTCAATACCTGTTTTGCAGCCACCCTCGAAGCAGGCAGCGTGGCGGGTCAAGCCCTGGATGTTTTCATTGCCGGTGACTCACAAGAGGCCAAGCGCAAGGTCAGCGCCGTCGTGGCGGCCTCCGGACTACGCCCGATCGATGTCGGCCCCTTGCGCAGGGCGCGTGAACTTGAGGCCTTGATGCTACTGATCATGGGACTGCAGGTCAACCCGAACCTGGAAAATTTCGACTGGGACACCGCCGTCAAACTTCTTCCGTAAACAAGCCAGTGGCCCGTCACGGCCGCAAGAACCCTGAAGGAAAGCGGGCAAGATCATGAACCAGGCCATCGCAGGTTCCGAACGCATCATTGTCGGCATAGACGGGTCGGACTATTCAACCCGGGCCTTGGAAATGGCCGCTGATTACGCCCAAGCTTTGAAACTTCCCCTTGATGTCATCAACTGTTGGAGCAGATCCGATCTCTACTTTGCCGCCACTATCCCCGTCGGCGGATTCCCGGAACAGGGCCAGCTCGAAGCTGCTGCGACCCAGGTGGTAGATCAGGCCATCGAGCGGGCCTTTGGCACGGAACGCCCGCAAGGAATGCGGACAGCAGTTAGATATGGGCATACGGCCCGTACACTCATTGAGGAAAGCCGGACAGCACGGCTGTTGGTTCTGGGCCGCAGGGGAAGTGCAGGATTTCCAGGACTTCGTTTGGGCTCGATATCCGCCGCCTGCGTTGCCCACGCCCATTGCCCCGTCCTCGTCGTCAACGACGAAGCGCACGATGAGGACTAAGTGGCGGGTCCACGTCCTGCCATCGGGTTCCGCTTTCACGGCAGTCCGGCGGCCCACCGTGACTATCCACAACGCACGGCAGATTAGAGAGACCGTTCCGCGGTGACCGTGGGCGATGAACGTCTTGTCCGGAACCGGGTTGGAGACCGACCGCTCACAGGGGCGCGGGAGGTGGGCAAGGGGTTCTGCGCGTCAATCGGATAGGAGTGCCCTCGCCACGATATCCGCCTCGAGGCGTTCGACGTCGGCGAGTCGGCATAGTCCTGTTGCCGGTGACATTACCGTGGCACTTCCCGCGGCGACCGCCGTTCTGAAGGCCGCCTCAGGTGTGTATCCCTGTGCGAGCCGCAACACAAATGCGGCCAGAAAACTGTCACCGGCTCCGACCGTGCTGACGACCTTCACCGATGGCGCAGGCAACCGGACCACTCCTGTCTTGGACGCGAGCGCGGCCCCAGCTTCGCCAAGTGTCAGCGCGACGTACTCGGCGCTACCATCTGCAACCAGCATTGAAGCCGCGCGGATTTGGCCCTGTTCACTGTCGAGGGCTGCACTTACATGTTCAGCCAGCTCCCTCCGACTTGGCTTAATCAGGAAGACGCCTTCGGCCAGAGCTTCCGCGAGCGCAGGCCCGGAGGTGTCCACCATGCACCGGACATCGGCTTTTCGCGCCAGCCGGGCAACCCGCGCGTAGAAGTCCTCCGGAACCCCCGGCGGCAGGCTGCCGCTGGCAACCACATATCCTCCTGACCGGATGGACCGGCCAACAAGCCTCAGGCAGTTGCGCCACTCGGCTTCACTGAGCTCAGGTCCTTCCAGGACGAATCGGAATTGTTTCCCGGTCGAGTTCTCGTCAACCGTGAAGTCCTGCCTGGTACTCCCCCGCACTGTTGCCACCAAAGCAGGGATCCCTTCCGCTTCCATCAACCGGCGATAGGTGTCTCCGGTGGTACCGCCTGCGGTATAGACAGCCAGGGCTTGCCCGCCGAGCCGGTGTATCACTCTGGCCACATTTGCCCCACCGCCTCCAGGATTCAGGCTGCTACGGCCGCACCTGAGTTTGTGGTCACTGTAGACGAGGTCAGTTGTCGTGCTGATGTCCAGGGCCGGGTTCATGGTGAGAGTAAGGACTGGTGCGGAGCTCCACAAGTGAGAGGCTTCCATTAGTTCCTCCGTTGGCGGCCCGGCCGCCTTAGAACCGGTCGATGTCATGGGTTAGATGGTACCTCCCGGGTTCGTTTTCCATCTGCTTATCTGCAGGCTCGGAGCGTGCAAGTGAAACTGTGTTCAGTTGGAAGAGGAACCAGGCTCCAAGGGGATACGTGCGTTTAGTTCGCCCAAATTAAACTGAAGAGACGTTATCCAATGCGTGTGCGCCTGCCCGAAGGCAGTTCCCCAAAATGTCCAATCCAACCCGGGGGGACGGGCTAGGCATTGATCCATTCGAGCCGGACGGAGAAGTCCATTGATTTGGCCACGATCAGTGGCCGGCAGCCCGCCAGTTCGCAGGCGCGCTCGACCCTCGCGGAGCACCTAATCGGGCTCACGGGGGCTCGAGGTTGCGTTGTCGGCACAATAGCTCCCGTGATGATAGCTGCACTCCCCCCAGCCGAGAATTTTCAGGCATCACGCCCCACCGCGGCCGGCGAAGCTTACCCATGACGAGCTGCTCCAGTACCCACTTGAATGTTGAACCCGAAGCCACCATTGACTCGTCGCCACGAATTTGGCGGCAGAGTTCATGTCCAACTCACGTCGTAAGTCCACCAGAACACTATGAACAGGTGTAAGGAAAAATCAACCAACCAGTGAAGGACTATCAGCCAATGACCGAGCGCTAAATCAGCTATGGATCCCCATCCAGTCCGCTGCACAAAAGTGTTGACGAATCCGTTGACAAAATCAACGTCAGTTATGCGTTTGAAGCGCGCTGACCTGCGGTAATACGGTGCCCGAGGTGGGACTCGAACCCACACACCTCTCGATACTGCATTTTGAGTGCAGCGCGTCTGC
>CAJDTM010000021.1_pt2 | contig 19042 bp, 19 predicted proteins | sample 7389831 | NCBI WGS metagenome assembly CAJDTM01 (sample SAMEA7055656, study PRJEB34461) | soil metagenome | biome: terrestrial ecosystem; feature: Peninsula; material: soil | place: Antarctica | collected 2016
AATGATCGGAGCATGGACATCCAGGAGCCGGCGCTCCCGATTGCGGCCGACCCCATCGTATTGGTGGTCATGGGCGTTTCGGGCTGCGGCAAGACCACGGTGGCAGCCCTCCTCGCCGAACGCCTCGGGTGGCCCTTCGAGGAAGGCGACGCCCTGCACCCCCAGGCCAACATTGAAAAGATGGCTGCCGGGCATCCACTGTCCGACGCCGACAGGTGGCCGTGGCTGGAGAAGGTTGCCGAATGGGTGGACGGGCGCCTGGACGAGGGACAGAACGGCGGCACGGGCATTTCATGCCACCGAAACTTTTGGCAAGCCAGTTCGCCGACCTGGAGCAACCGGGCCCGGAGGAACCCGTGGCGCGGTTTGGCATTGACCCGGAGCCCGAGGTGATTGCCCAGCAAATCATGGACGCGTTTTGTCCGGAGTAGTTTCGGCGCCGCCACAGCTCAGCGTGGCTGGACCGGGATTCGGTGGCTGACGGGCAGGCAGGCGTGCGCGGGGATATCCCCAACCGATCCATCTGCCAGCGCGGATTCTTCCCCGCCGCGCACCGGCAGGACCGTGGCCGACGGCGCAAGGGCGCAGATAGCCAACTCGTCAAGTGACAGCATGCCGGACCGGTAGTGGAGGCGGACCGTTTCCCCGCTCTTGTTCACGGCCAGCCACGCCTTGCCGGTGCTTAACGGCCGCGTCCACAGGTCCACGCGGGGGACGGCCTGCGTCCGGGTGGCTGCGACACCCAGGCTGTCCTTGTCGATGGACAGCAGGTGCGGACTGGTCAGGAGCCGGCGCAACGGTTCGGACATGGTGCGCGGATCATGTCCGCGTCGTTCCAGTGGTGCGGGCCGGTGAAATGGGCCATGCCCGCCTGAGTGTCGGCGATGGACATGACTGATGCCCAGTTGCGTTCCATGTCCGGGCTGGTGCGCCACATGTGCCCGGACTCGCCGGCCCAAGTCCACGGCCTGGTGCGCCCGTATTCCGAAATGGAATAGCCTACCGGCCTCCCGGCAGACTCCAGGGCCAGGGCCATGCGTTCGAAAGCGTCCGGGCGTCCAGCTCCTCGCGGCCGAACGAACCAGGGCCGCTGCCGGGATAACGGTCGTAGGTCATGGCGCAGGTCTTGCGACTGGGTGAGGCATGGAGGCCAAACTTGAAACCCCGGTCCTTCAGCGCACGCCCGAGGGCGGCCATCCCGGAGGGAAAGCGGGCAGGATGGGAACGCAGCCGGCCTGTTGCATGCCCGGGGCGACGAGCCCAGGTCCGTCAGCGCGTTGCCGGTGTCCCAGCGGGTGGGCGTACTGCCGTTCCATCAGGGGCCGCCCGGTCAGGCCCGGGCGCAGGCAGCGGGCTGCGGAGGGGGCGGACCTCAGCGTGGTCCTGCGCCGGTAGCGGCGTCGGAGCAAGCACAGCAACAGCTGTCCCACCGTCCCCGTCCCTCCGGTGAGCAGAAGGAGCGGGCCCAAGGGCGGGTTTTCCAAGCTGACGTTTGCTGATGCCCACAATCATGCCTTCAACCATGCGCCGGCCCAGCCAGATGATCAAAGCCGGCACGGGGTGACCACCAGCGCAATGCCGGCCGCTTCCTCGATGTCCACGGATTGCGAGCGCAAGAACCCGGCCAGCAGGAAGACGGTGAAGGTGGAGGAGAGTTTCCGGGTGGATGTGGCCGGTACGGCACGGCAGGCAGTTCGACTGGGTCGTGGACGATGTCCCGTGTGCCGCGCAGTGGCACCACAGCCATCCAGACCAGAAGAAAAATGTCGCAGGTGACGAGCAGCCAAATGACGGTGCGGCCCTGGCCCTCAAGGCCGGTACGGTCACCGTCGAAGGCGCTGTCAAAGCGGACACCTTCTTCGACCCGGACCCGGTTGCGGAGTCGTACTGGGAGCTTTTCTCCGGCGCCCTTCAAGGGGAGGTTGTCTACAGGCAGCCATGGCGCCGGGCTGTCCGACTTCTTGATGTTCGGATTCTGGCCATTGCTTTCACGGGGAACGGCCCATGCTCCTGGCCGTCCTGGTGGCACTACTGGCGCGGGCCGGGGCGCTGCGGGCGAGACCGTGCCGGCCATCGTCACCCGGCAGAAGGGCCCTTCTGCCGGGTTATGCAGGGGAATGCGGGAATTCCCCGGGTGCCTGACAGGCGCCAGCCCTTCCTTTGTGGTTCCAAGGGGGCCTACCATGGGGATGCCGCAAGGGCCGCGTCGGGCCGGGCCGCCGCTGCTCCGCGGTAAGCGTGCCGGACCGGTTCCGGGGGCATTCCCCGGCTGCGAACACTGTAGTGGAAAGACTGTAGTGGAGAGAAGGCGAACCGCTTGGCTGACGCGGACGATGCTAACCAGGCCGGGAACGACGCCCGCAAGGGGATGATTGAGCGGAGCCTGTTCGGGGCCGCCGAGCGGCGCACGGTTCCGCAGACGCAGCAGAACCGTCCGCCGATCAGCAGCAGAGAGCTGGGCAGGGCACCCGCAGAGCTCGCCGAGGACCGCACTCCGCGGGTGAGGTGGCGCGTCTTTATCATCTCTGCCGCCATGATCCTCACCTTCTCCGTCTGGGCCATGGTCGTCCCCGTTCAGGCGGAGGACACCATGCATTCGGTGGTCCTGTGGATCGCCACGAACCTTGGCTGGTACTACGTTCTCACCATTACGGTGGTGCTGCTGTTTGTCCTGTGGGTGGCCCTGTCCAAGGAGGGCGGTGTCCGCCTGGGCCCGGACCACTCCCGGCCCGAGTACAACCTCTTCACCTGGGTGGCGATGCTGTTCGCCGCCGGCGTGGGAATCGACATGCTGTTCTACTCCGTGACAGGGCCGATCACCCAGTACATTGCCCCGCCCTCCGGCACGCCGGAATCCGCCGCAGCCGCCCAGGACGCGGTGATCTGGACGATGTTCCACTATGGTGTTGCCGGCTGGGCCATCTATGCGCTCCTTGGCATGGCCATGGGGTACTTCGCCTACCGTTGGGGCATGCCCCTGTCCATCCGGGCCGTCCTCTATCCCTTGCTGGGCAAGCGGGTGCGCGGGGCCACTGGTGATGCCATTGACATCTTTGCCCTCGTGGGCACAGTGTTCGGCGTGGCCACCTCGATGGGGATCGGCGTCGTCCTGCTTAACGTCGGCATCGCCTGGATTTTCGGCCTGCAGGAGGGGCTTGCCTTGCAGATAGCCCTCGTGGCGATCGCGGTGATCATGACCATTGCCTCCTGCACTTCGGGCGTGGACAAGGGCATCCGGATGGTTTCCGAGCTGAACCTCTGGGCGGCCGGGGCGATGATGCTGTACATCCTTGTCACGGGGGACCCGCCATTCCTGCTCAACGCCTTGCTGGAGAACATCGGCCGATTCATCTACACCTTCCCCGAACGGACCCTGGAAACTTTCGCTTTTGAACCCGGCGGCGCAGAGTGGATGGCCGGCTGGACCCTATTCTTCTGGGCCTTCTGGCTGTCCTGGGGGCCGTTCGTCGGGCTCTTCCTGGCGCGCATCTCCCGCGGCCGGACCCTGCGCGAGTTCGTCATCGCCGCCATCACCGCCCCCGTGCTGTGTGATTTCTTCATCGTCTCGATCTTTGGCAACAGCGCCCTGCGCAAGGTCTTGGACGGGAACACGGCGTTTGCGAAGCTGGCCGTGGACAGTCCCGAGCACGGCTGGTATGCACTCCTGGAAATGTTCCCGGGGGCCCCGTTCCTGATCGGGCTGGCCACGCTGTCCGGCGTGTTGTTCTACCTCACCAGCGCCAACTCAGGGGCGATGGTGATGTCCAACTTCTCCTCCTCGATTCCCGACCCTTCCGTGGACGGGGCGAAATGGCTGCGCATCTTCTGGGCCCTGGTCACGGCAATACTCACCGTGGCGATGCTGGTGGCCGGCGGAGTGACGACGATGGAATATGCGACCCTGATTTTCGCCCTTCCGGTGACGGTGATCGCCTACCTGGTCATGGCTTCCTTCTCAAAGGTGTTGCGGATGGAACGGGCGGAACGTGAGGGCCGGGTGATGCGCCGGCACTCGGTGGCGATGGACGGCGGCCAGACCCCGGAAAAGACCTGGCGCCAGCGGCTGGCGCCCTACCCGTCAAACAAGGCCGTGGCGGAGTTCGTCGAGCGGACAGTGCAGCCGGCCCTTCAGGATGTGGTCAATGAGTTCAAGATCCTTGGCTACGACGCCGAGCTCACCGCCACGCCCAACGCCGAAACCGGCATTGATGCGCACACCCTGGTGGTCAACATGGAGGGCCACCGCAACTTCCACTACCAGGTGGGTGCCGTGGAGGCGCCCGTACCCATGTTCGGCGCCCGCAGCATGCCCCGGGAAACCGACGTCTACTACCGCCTCCAGGTCTTCACCCAGACCGGCACGGAGGGCTACGACCTCATGGGCCTGACCCACCAACAGGTCATCAACGACGTCCTGGACCGCTACGATGCCCACCTCTCCTTCCTGCAGTATTCCAGCGACCATGACTACTCATCGATGCTGACCCCGCCGCGACGTGCCACGGAATCCATCCCCCAAGCCCCCGAAAAGGAAGTTCCCGAATCGTCCGACGGCGCGGAGCCCACCGACGAATGATCCCCGGCTGGCTGGCACGGGTGTGCCCAGCGGAGACACGGGGGGATACTGGTCCCATGTGGATCGGCTGGATTGAGTGCGAGCTGCTCCTGGGGGACGTCCACTCCCTCAAGGAGAAGAGGACGGCGCTGCGCCCCGTCATTGCCGAGGTGCGCAGGCGTTTCACCGTGTCAGTCGCCGAAGTGGGCCGGCAGGACCTGCATCGGCGGGCCGTCGTCGGGGCCGGCCTGGTCGCAGGGGACCGCGCCCACCTGGTCCAGGTGCTGGACGCCGTCGAGAATTTCCTTGCCTACCGCCCGGGCATTGACCTGCTCAGCGCCCGGCGCCGCCTGCTCAGCAGTGACGACTGAAAAGGGAAGGACGGGTCCCAAACGCCATGGACGAGCAGTCAGTGCACGAGAACGTGTCGGTGTATTTGGACGTGGACGGCGTGCTGTGCCCGTATGGTCCGGTGGGCACCACGGACTGGGGCAATGATTGGCAGCATGCCGGCGTGGGCGGGACGGAGGTCGCGTACGCACCTGAACTAGTGGCTGAACTGAACAACCTTTCGCACCGGACGGGAGTGCGTTTCGTATGGCTGACGACCTGGGAGGAACTGGCGCCCAGGCTCTTGTGCCGGGCCATTGGTCTGGAGGGAAGCAGATGGCCCGTGCTCAGCTATGGCGACCAGGGCCGGCGCCACGACTGGTGGAAGCTTGAGGCCATTCGGGCGGACACGCTCCGACACGGGCCGCGGCGCGCCGTGTGGATCGACGACCAGCTGGGCGGCGACGGGGCGGCGATGGCATGGGTGGCCCGCTGCGGGCGGAGAGTCCTGGGCATCGCTCCGGATCCCGGGTGCGGCATTTCCCGCACCGAGCTCGAGAGCATCAAGGCCTTCCTGGCCGCCGGAGGACAGGAACAAGTCTGGCACGCAAAGGGGTGAACCCCGGACATGCCGGGCAGGCGCCGGACTGCCTACAGACCCAAGACCTGCAGTGCGGTGACCCGGTTGCCGGCAATCGCGTCCCGGGCTGGGCACCAGTGTCACCTTGTGGTCGCAGGCAGGGGGGTGCAGGGCATGCTCCACCGGGTCTTTCGGATTCGTCGTGCCGGTGGCTCCGGCACGGTGCACTTCAGAGGTTCGACGCCGAGTTGGCGGGCAGGTCCCCGGCGTCGTGTGCTACGGCGGTCATGCCGAGGATGCGCCGGGCGCACGACGTCGATGCCCTCGTCAGCGAAGACATTCACCAGGGCCCGCGGGGCCTTGGGCTCCTCGGCCGAGCCGGCCGGGAACGGACCAGCATGGTCACCCCTGACCCGAGCCTGGCGAAGAGCTGGGCCTTGTTCCGGTGCCACGTACCGGCCGCCACCGGAGCCGATCTCGGCTACGTCGAAGTCGGGTGGTGGCTCGAACATGAAATTCTCCAACGTCGTTGCGCACCGTGCCGCGACGCCGGGAGCAGCGCCCCGTGCAGGGGCCTGAGCCCCGTCTGCACCTTCCCTCGTGGGGAAGGCGGGGGAATGCCACGGCCCGGGATGGGTCAGTGGTCGACGGCGGTCAGGGCTTCCTGGACGGGCAGGGTGTTGCGGGGACCGGTTTCGGGCTCCGCGGAAATGCGGGCAGTGTCCGGATCGTCCACGACTGCCATGGCGGAGCTCGGGATGGACAGGGTGACACTGTCGCCTGGGGCCAGCGCCCGGCCCCACGGGACTTCGGCACGCAACAGGACCCCGGCCGCGACCAGGCTGACCAGGCGGCGCGGCCCCAGCGTCCGCAGTCCGGAGACCGTGGCCCGCAGTCCGGCGCCGTACCCCGGGCCGACGTCGATGCTCTCCTGGCGCACGAGCAACACCCCCGGCCCGGGCGGCCAGGTGGTGTCCTCAGGCAGCCGAAGCGCGCCCAGCGCCGAGTGGTGACATCCATTGCTTACGGTGCCGCGGATCTCGTTGGCCCCGCCCATCAACCGGCTGGCTTCCAGGGAGGCGGGGCGTGAGTACATCAGTTCCACGCTGTCGTGCTGGAGCATCCGGCCGCCGCTGAAAAGGACAATCTTCTCGGCCACCACCGCTGCCTCGCTGCGATCATGGGTGACCATCAGGACGGTGGGGCTCAGGCTGCACCGCAGCTGTGCCAGCAGCTCATGCATCACAGAGCGCAGCTCCGGATCCAAGGCGCTGAACGGCTCGTCCAGCAGCAGTACGGCGGGCCGGGCCGCCAGGGCCCGGGCGATGGCGACCCGTTGCGCCTGGCCGCCGGAGAGCGCCGCGACCGGCCGCGCGCCAAACCCTGCCAGCTGGACGAGTTCAAGGAAAGCGCCGGCATCGGCGCGGGCCGCCTTTTTGGGGACCCCGCGGACTGTGCCGGCGAAAGCAATATTGTCCAGGACGTTCAGGTGGGGGAAGAGCAGGGGCACAAGGCCCGAGATGGCACGCAGCAGGGTGCTCTTCCCGGCACCGGAGGGACCCAGCAGTGCGGTGCACGAGCCGGCCTCCACGGCCAAGTTCACATTGTCCAAGACGGGTGCGCTCGTGCCGGAGAACGATTTTGACAGTCCCTCCACAGTGACGCCGGGGATCATGTCAGGACTCCATTCGATGATCGGGCCCTGAGTTTGCCGCTGGGGCGGCGCCCAATCAGGCCCAGACCCAGCAACAGGACCAGCGGAGGCAACACGGCGGCGGAGGAGAGCAGCCCGACGGTGGCGTCGTTGCCGGTGCCCGCGGCCGCGGCAGCCACCAGGAGCGGGAAGGTAATGATCGTGCCGCCGCCGACGAGGACGGTGATGACATAGTCGCTCCAGCCCACCAGGAAGGCCAGGAACGCTGCCCGGGCCAGGGCCGGGGCCAGCAACGGCAGCTGCACCCGCCACAAGACCTGCCACGGCGAGGCGCCAAGGAGGCGGGCCTCCTCCTCAATGGCGGGGTCGTGGGCGCCGTACGCGACGCGCATGGTGTAGCTCGTGTAGGGCAGGGCGTAGGCCGTCAGCAGAAGGACGACGCCCGCAAACGGGGGCACCTGCAATTGCAACAGCAGCACATTCAGTCCCAGTGCGGCCACGAACGCCGGCAGGGCGAGCGGGGCGAACAGCAAAACGTTCACGGCCGATGCGAAGGGGACCCTGTGGCAGGCCAGGGCGCGGGCGGCCAGGACGCCGAGGGGAGTGGCGGCTGCGCTGACCAGCATGCCCAGAAGCAGGGAGCGGCCGAAGGCGGGCACGGCTCCCTGTGCGAGGGCGGCCTGCACTCCGTCCCATCCCCAGGCTTGGGGCAGCACCGCCGGAAAGGACCATCGGTCGGCAAAGGCCCACAGGGCCAGGGGCACCAGTGGCAGGACGAACCACACCGCCAGGGCCAGCGACAGCAGGACCCTGAGTGTGCGGGCGATGCCCTGTGAGGTTCTCAACCCGTTTCCGGGCTGATCGGGCCAGGAGAGCGGCGTGTGGAAATCGGGGGGGAGTGTCAGCGCCACAATGCGCTCCTGTGCAAATAGGCCAGGGCGGCGGACACGGCGCCAAAGGACAGCAGGGTGGTCACCATGGCAACAGCGGCCGCTTCCGGTCTGGCGCCTAGCGTCGCGGAGTTGAACAGGCGCAGCGCCATGACGGGCAGAGGCTCGGGATACGCCCGGCCCAGGAGCCACACCACTTCATAGGAGCCCAAGCTGTACACGAAGACGATCGTGGCAGAGACAGTCAAGGCGGGCAGGCTGAGGGGGATAAGTATGTGCCGCAGGCGCCGGAACCGGCCGGCACCGAGCAGCGCAGCCGTTTCATCGTAGCTGACCGCCCGTGTGGCCAGGGTTCCGGTCACCACCAGGGCCACGAAGGCTGATTCCTTCCACCCGTATTCGGCAACAACACCGATCCACCAGGGCCCGCCGACCAGTTCCGGCCACGCCCCGCCGGTGTTGAACAGGCGGGCGAGCAGCCCCGAGTCGGCCAGCAGCAAGGAGATGGACGCGGCGCCGACGATGTGGGGAACGGGAATGGTCAGGGTGCCCAGGGCGGCGACGAGCTTGCCGCACCACCTGCCCTGGACAATGACCAGCGCCGCGGCAAAGCCGACAAGGCAGGCCAACAGCGTCGATGCCGCCGCAATTGCCAGGGACAGGGCGATCCCCAGGGGCAGGTCCCCGGCCTGGGCCGCATAGGCCGCCACCGTCAGGGACGGCCGGCCCACCAGGGGGAACAGGCCCAGGCTTTGGGCGAGGGCCGTGGCCATGCCGCCGATAACGACGAAGGCGGCAACCAGGACGGCGGGGGCCGCCATTAGCGTCACGGGAAGCCAGGAACGCGCGCTCGCAGACGCCTTAGGGCCCATGCCCGTGCTCACCGGCTTCCCAGGACCTGGCGCCGCCATGCGTCGTCGAGCACCGGCACCCAGGCAGCCGAAAGTTCAGGGTTGGCATTTTTGGAAAGCACGTCATAGGAGGGCACGACCGGGGACTGCGGCAGCTTCTCGAACAGGGCGCGCTGGGCAGGGTCGAGCCGGGCGGTGTCCAGGACGGTGTACTGGCCCCAGGTGCGGGGGTCGGCCTTGGCAGCCTGCTGCTGCGGTGACAGGGCCAAGTTCGCCACGACCATGGCGCCCGCCTGGTGGCCGGACGTTGCCGGTATGGCCAGGAAGCTGGCGTTGCCGACTGTGCCTTCCTTCAGTGTCAGCACCTTCGTGGCGGGGGGATAGGTGCCGTCGGCGACCAGTTTGGTCAATTCGGCCGGCCCGTAGGTCATGGTGAAGTCCACCTGCCCACCCGCATAGAGGGCATTGAGTTCGGCGGAGGTCTTGGGGTAGGTCTTCCCTTGGCGCCAGAGCGAAGGGGCCAGTTCCTTCAGGCGGCTGTACAGGGCGGGGGTGAGGTGGTTGAAGGATTTTTGGTCAAAGGCCAGCGGCACCTTCTTGTACCCGCCGGAGACACTGTTGAGCACTTCGCGGGTAAAGACGGAACCGGTGAAATCCGGGGGCGCGGGGTAGGTGAAGCGGCCGGGGTGTTGTTGTGCCCAGTCCAGGAGCCCGGCCAGGGTCTGTGGCGGGTCGGGGACGGTGGCGGCGTTGTAGGCGATGGTGAACTGCGCCTTGCTCCACGGCGCCTCGCAGCCCTGGACCGGGGTTCCGAAGTCATTGGCCAGCAACGGGTCCGAGGGGTTTGTCAGGGCCATGTTCGGCAGCAGTGACGTCCAGCCGCATGACCAGGCAGCGGCTTGTTTCCCGGTGCCGAAGTTGTCCCCGTTGACCCAGACCAAATCAACGGTACCGTCGCGGGTGCCGGCCTGGAGCTCGGACAGGACACGGTTGAGGGTGTCCTTGGTGTCGGCGACGGGAACGCGCTGGAGCGTGACCCCCAGCGTGGCCGCGGCGGGGATCAAGGTCTTGTCCACGTAGGCGTTGCCCTGTTCATCCCCTCCATACATCCACAACCGCACCGTCTGGCCCTTCGCGTCCGCGCTCACCTGGTCCCAGTTGGCAAAACCTTGGTGGGCCGGGGCCGGGGCGCTACACGCGCCCAAGGCCAGCAAGGCCGCGGCAGCACCCGCGATGAGCCTGCCGAGCCGGAAACGGCGCGGGCTGGAGATTCCCATCTCAGCCTTTCCGTCCCGGCGTGTCCGCCGGTGCTTGTGTGATCGGCCTGATGGGGAGCATTTTGCGCAATCCGATGTTTTCGCCTGCGTCCAGGACGGAGTGCTGGACGCAGGCGGGGACCAGTTTCCCGGTTTCCGGGTGGCTCATGGTGTACATGCAGGCGCCGAGGCGTTCCTGGGTTTCCTTGATTTTCGGGTCGTCGCTGGCCACGCCCTGCTCCATCAGCGCCCAGGCGGGTGCGACGTCGGCGGCATCCATGAAGTGGTGCACCACGAACGTCCTGAAAGACAACCGGTGTTTGAAGGCGGCGGAAGCCACGGCCCGCAGCCCGCCCGTCCGGTTCATCAGGCGCAGGGCGAAGGAGACCAGGTGGGGAACGTCGCCCGGATGTCTCAGGAGCGCCCGCACGACTCTTGCGGCCACAATCCGCTTTGGAATGCCGCCAAAAATCATGCCGCCAAAGTGCTCCAGGGCCCTGTCGCGGGCCTCAAGGTCACGGGGGTCATCCGGGTCCATCAGGGCGGCACTGGCCGTTCCGGCGTTGACGGTGATCGCGGTCCTGTTGCAGCGGGGGTCCCCGAACTGGGTCCCCTGCCACGGGATGGCATGGCCCGCCCCGGCCTCAATCCGGGACCATACGGCGTCGATGGAGACGGCGTCGAATCCTCCCGACCACCTGCGGTCGTCCCCGATGTAGGCGGCGGGCTGGAAGGAGAGCATGTCATAGGGCATCTCCATCACGGCCCGGGCCACCTCGTCGACTTGGTCGAGGTTGGCCGGCGTGACGGTCATGTTGTGGGCTGTGTAGGAACGCACGCCATGCTCACGTTTAAGAGTGGTGAACATTTCAGCGAACCTGGCCCGGAAGGGGTTGAGCTCGGCCTCGTTGTGGGGGCGCACCGCTCCCCGTCGGCCCCGCATCAGCGAATCAAAGTGCGCGGCGAAGGAGACCCTGTCAAAGCGGGGCCTGCCGTCCGGGCCGAGCACGACGTCCAGCAGGTATTGGTAGTCGAAGTCCCCATGGGTCATGGACATCGGTTCCCGGCCGTTGGCGCGCATGGCCAGCAGCGCCGCCGCGTGGTCCTCGGCCGGGAGCAGGCTGACTTCCCCGCCGATCAACTGGGCATGGGCGCGGGGACCACGAATGCTGCGCAGGTACGCCATCTGTTCGGTGACACCTTTGAGGGTGTGGGCGCCGTCGATCCGCACCTTGTTCGCGTCGGCCGAGTGATAGCACGGCGAACAGGTGAGATTGCATTTGGGGAAGACCCCGTGCGTGCCTTCGCATCCGACGGCGGCCCGGCCCAGCAACTGCCCGGGGGTTTTGACGTGGTCCGGCAACTCGGCCCAACGCCGCTCCAACGCGGTCCTGGTCTCGGGCTGGATCGGCCGGGTGGTGAGTTCCACGCCTCGGAGGAGGTCTGCGATCTTCATGATGGTCCTCTGGGTCATGCTGCGGATGGAGGGGCTGGCTCGAGTGGGGGTCCGGTTCCTTTTTAGCCGTGCAGTTCCGGTGCCGGCGGGAGGTCCAGCTCGGTCCCGGCATAGTGGTTGAAGTAGTTGGTGAACAGGTTCGCGGCAAGGTGGGCAAAGGTCTCTGCGAGTTCATCGGCACTCCAGCCGGCGGCCAGGGCCGCCTGCCAGGTGGCTTCCTGGACGTTGCCGGTATTGGCCGCGGCCTCGCGCGCGACTGCGGAGATGGTGTCGATCTTCTCATCGAAGTCCACTTCCCCGGCGCGGATGTCAAGGATCTGCTGCTCGTCCAGGCCGGAGTCGCAACCGTTTTGGTTGCCCACGGCCAGCGCGATGGCCTCACGGGTGCGGGCGTTGAAGGTGCCATGTTCGGCGATGGCTGCGTTCATCCCCATATAGGAGGCGATCACGGCCGGTGAGTGGGCCATTCCGGCATGGATGTTCAGTAGCTTGCCCATTTTCTGCTCCAGATTCCGGGCGATCTCCTGGGAGGCAACGGGCGCGGTGGCAACGGTGTGGGCGGGAATGCGTGGCATGGGGATGTTTTCTTCTTCTTTAGGGATCTACGGGACAATACTGTGGGACGGGGTGGCAGGCACTGGTACGGATGCGCCGGCTCAGCTGCGGTCGTCGCTGATGACGATGCCGCTGCCGGGGTCGAAGGCGACGTGGCCCTTGATCTTCCAGGCAAGCGGGGTCGGCACGGGGTAGGACCAGGCGGCGTTGGAGGAGCAGAAACCTCCTGCGGAGACGTGATGGTAGCGGGCTATGCCCTTCCACACGCACAGGGTGCGAAGCCAGCTCTTCTCCAAAACACCGGGTTCAACGGAGCCAGGCGGAAAGTAATGGTTTCCCTCCAGAAAAACGGTGTGTGGCGAGCGGGCGACCACGACCCCGTGAAACGAGGCTGTCTTCATGCGCTGCTCGCGGCGATGGTGCGAAGGAGCGCCCGGTCCAGGACCACAATGCGTCCGCGGCCTTGCCTGATGGCATTCTTGCCGGTGAGCTCGCCCATGATTTTGCTGGTGGCCTCGCGGGAGGCTCCGAGCAGCCCGGCGAGTTGTTCATGGGTGAGATGAATGGTGCGCCCCTGGCTGAAACGGTGCGCTGGGATGTTCTCCGAAAGTTTCAGCAGCGTCGAGGCCACCTGGGCCGAAAGCGGCTTGAGGGCAAGGTCGGTGAGCCGTTCTTCGAGCCGGGCCACCTGTTCGCCGAGCAGGCGCGAGATGCGCACGGCAATGCGCGGATCAGTCAGCAGGAACCGTTCAACCTCGTCAACGCTGAGCTGGCAGGTTGTGACGTCTTCGATCGCTTCGGCGTAGTTGTCGTACATGCGCTGGCCCACAAGCATCATTTCCCCGAATACCGAACCAGGTTCAAGGATGGCCATGGTCAGCGCCTTGCCGTCTTCGGTGACCCTGAAGACACGGACCCTGCCGGTCTTGAGGATGAACAGGGCCGTGACCGGCTGGGACTGGCTAAAGAGCAATTCACCGCGGCGGAACAGCCGGGCCGGGGCCATCACGTCCATGGCTTGGATCTCCTGCTCGCTCAGGTCGGCGAACAGGTCAACTTCATTCAGACAACTGAACGAGCCAGTGGGTCCTGTCATGGGCGGGTCGGCCTCTCGTTGCCGCGGGGCCCACGGGCGCAGGTCTCCGGAAACGGTGGCACCCACATCGACCAAACAGTACTCGGTCATGCCCGGGTCGTAATGATGCGAACTGCCACCAGTCCAAGAATAGCGCCATAGACCAGGTGGCCCATCAGGCTCATCAGGGCGGTCAGGTCAATGGCGAACAGGGGCATTCCCATCATGGCCGGCATGACCATCAGCGGTCCCAGGACCCACCAGATGGCTCCGTAACCGATCCCGACGAGCGCGCCGCGGGCGTACCCGGTCAGGAGACGGTTGCCGAACAATACCGTCAGGCCCAGCCCGATCAGCACCGAAATCATCAGGTGGACGCCGAATCCGACCATGGCCGAGGAGGAGCCGACCATGGCGGCGATGGTGGGCAGCATGCCCATCATCGCCATGAGCATGCCGAACACCAGGCCGCCGGCGATGCCGCCGGCGGCGCCTGCGAGAATCCTCCGGCCCAGGCCGGAGGAAGTGGAGCGGTGTGAAAGAGCTGGTGCGGAAGCCATGACGGCGGCCTTTCGTCGAAGTGGTTGTGCTGACCACTTCAAGCTACGGCCGGCAGGGGTGTGCCTTCCGTAATCTGCACTACACAACGGGCACGGAGCCGGCCCGGATCTGCAGGTGTCCGGCCCGGGCGGAGGCCCGGACGACGTCAGTGCACCCTTCCTCGACGGCCCGCCAGGGTGCGGCGTGGATGTCCGAGCCGCCCAGCGCGCAAGCGAGCCGCGCCAAGGGAGTCAGCCATCGGGCCCAGCCCACCGGGTCGGCCATGTCCACGATGCCGGCACGGCCCTCCGGGCGCAGCAGGGATGCCGTGGTGGCCCAGGCGCGTTCCCAATCACCCATCAGCGACAACGAGTAAGTTGCCAGGGCGGCGTCCGAGACGGCCGATCCCCCGGCCGCCACGATGTTGGCCAGGAGGGTGGGCGGGTCCGCGGGCACCATGTCCGCCTGGACGAGAATGACATTGTCCCAGCGGCGGGCCGTGGCGCGATGCCGGGCCTGGCGGAGCATCTGGGTGCTGCGGTCAATGCCGATGATGGTGCCGGAGGGGCCGATGCGTTCCTGCAACAGGGCGAAATTCAGCCCCGTGCCGCACCCGATGTCCAGGACCTGCTGGCCCGTGGTGGGGGCCAAGGCAGTGATGCCGAGCACCCGTCCGGCATGATAGACAGGGTATTCCCCCGACAACAGGTCGTAAAATGGCGCAAAGCGGGTGTATTTATCGCCCACGGCGGATTCCTTCCTGTTCGGTTGGTTGGTTCCATGGCTACGGGGCAACCATGACGGATTGCACCGAAGGGCACAGCGTCCGGCCTTCAAGCTCACCCACAAGGAGTCAATCATGACAGACAAGCACCGGATCGTTGACCTGCTGGTGGTGGGCGGGGGCGCGGCCGGAATCGTCGGTGCCAAGACAGCCGCCGGGTTGGGCGCGCGAACCCTGCTGGTCGAACAGGCCCGCCCCGGGGGTGACTGCCTGTGGACCGGATGTGTCCCGTCCAAGACGCTCCTCTCCGCCGCCGAACACGTCACAACAGTGCGTGCGCTGGCCGGGCGGCCGCCGGAATTCGCGGCCATCCGGGAACGAATTTTTGCCGCGATTGACACCATCGAACCCGTCGACTCCCCGGCGGCGCTTGAAGCCGCCGGGGTGGAATTCATCAAGGGCGCACTGGAGTTCCGCGCACCCGGTGTGGCCGAGGTCGACGGCGGGCAGATCCGTTTCCGGCAGGCACTGGTCGCCACCGGCGGTGCGCCAGTGGCGACGGGCATCCCGGGACTGGATCCGGAGTATGTGGTGACCTCGGACACCGTGTGGGATTTGGAGGCGCTCCCGGCCCGTTTGGCCATTGTTGGCGGTGGTCCCATCGCCTGCGAACTGGGACAGGCGTTCGCCCGTCTGGGATCAGAGGTGACCATGGTGGTCCGCTCCCGGATCCTGCCCAGGGAAGACCCCGACGCCGCGGACCTCGTTCGTGCGGCCCTGGCCTCCGACGGCGTCCGCATCCTGGAGAACACCGCCATCTTGAACGCCGCGGCCACGGGCGCAGGGTCCCGGATCCGGCTCGGGAATGGCACGGCCATTGAGGCGGACACGGTCCTGATGGCCATAGGACGCGCCCCCCGGACCGCCGGCCTCGGCCTGGAACAGATCGGGGTCAACATGGATGGGGGCGGCCACATTGTGACGGACGCACGGATGCGGACCAGCAACCCGCTCATCTGGGCCGCCGGGGACGTGACCGGGAACCCGCAGTTCACACATTTGGCCGGGATGCATGCGTCCGTGGCGGCCGCCAACGCGGTGCTGGGACTCAAACGGCGCATCAGCGCCACCGTGCCCCGGGTGACGTTCACGTCTCCGGAGGTGGCCGCCGTCGGACTTCCCACGACCGACGCCGGTCCGGGGCACCGGGTCCGTACCGCCCTGCACACCCATGTGGACAGGGCTGTGACTGAGGACCACACGGGCGGGTTCACCCGGCTGGTCGTGGACCGCCGGGGAAAAATCCTGGGCGCCACGATTGTCGGTCCCAGGGCGGGGGAGTCCCTGGCTGAGCTGACCCTGGCCGTGCAGAAGGGGATGTCCACCTCAGACATTGCGGGGACGACGCACCCCTACCCCACGTACTCGGACGGCGTGTGGAATGCCGCCGTCGCCGACGTCCGTGAACGCCTGGCCTCCCCCCTGATGGGGCGGGCCACGACGGCCCTGGTCTGGGGACGGCGCCGCTGGCTGGACAGGGCTGCAGCTCACCGCAACGACCGGTAGCCGGCGATGATCCGCTGGGCGCCGCTGGCCGCCACCAGCAGCGCCCAGACGGCGGCGATTTCCAACGCGACACCCGGGAAGATCAGCCACAGGCTGTGCACGGCCACGGTCTCCGCACCCTCAGTCAGGCCGGGCAGGAAGGACAACGAGCGCCCGTCCCGAAGCTGGCGGCCGGTCTTTTCCGCGATCGAGGAGAACGCCAGAAAGGCCGTGCCGTTGATGTAGTAGGCAAAAAGAACCAGCAGGAACGGCAGCAACGGGGCACCGAACCCGGCATGTGCACCGATCCCCACGCCCACGACCGTGGCTCCGTAGACGACGAAATCGGCGCAGATGTCCCAGAACCCGCCCCTGCCGGTGTCTTCGCGCCCACTGCGGCGGTTCCGGAGCCGGGCCAGCGGGCCGTCGAGGCCGTCGGCGATCCGGCACAACAGCCACGCAATCAAGGCTGGGAGCCACCATTGCCCGGCCGCGAAGGCTGCACTGGCCAGGCCAAGACCCAGGTTCGCCCCCGTCAGCTTGTCCGGGGTGATCCACGGCCGGTCCAGCCAGGCGGCAGCCCGTTCCGTGGCTGGCTCCATGACCCGCCGCAACCTGGCATCAAACATTGCTTACCTTCCTTTTACGGCGCCGCAGGACCGCGACCACCAGCCCGGCCAAGGTCAGGACTCCGAGCGCGCCGAGGGCGAGGTTGAGCTGCCATCCCGGTGTCAGGCCGAACGCACCGAGCGCCACGTAACTGACCGTGCCGGGAAGGATGCCGATCGCGGTGCCCAGGACATAGTGCCGCCAGCTAAGGGACGTCAGCCCTGCCGCATAGTTGATGGCGGTAAAGGGCAGCACGGGCACCAGACGGACACCGATCATGGCCGCCAGCCCGCGCCGGCTCAGCAGAGCGTCGACTTTCTCCACCCGGGTCCCGGTGAATTTCTCCACCGCCTCCCGCCCCAGCCGGCGGCCCAGCCAGAAGGCGGCCACGGAACCGAGCATCGCGGCGGCATAGACGACTGCGGTGCCGGCGCCGAGCCCAAAGACCAGCCCGGCAGCAATGGAAAGGACATTCTTGGGCACCGGAGCCAGGGTCAGCGCGGCGTAGGACAGGATGAAGACCGCCGGCCCCCACCAGCCCGTACTGCCAAAATAGGCTCGGATCTGACCGACCGGCGGGAGCGGAAAAACCAGGAGCACGGCGGTCTCGGCAGCCACGAGCAACACGAGGATCCCCAACCGCAGGGCCGCCCGGTTCCGTCTGCCTGGGATGGGACCCGTCACGGACTTTGCCCGCCACTTGCGGCAGGGTTCAGGTCCTCGTTTTCTGCCGTGCTGATGGCCCACGCTGCGTTGACGAGGCCGATATGACTAAAGGCCTGCGGGAAATTTCCCAGCAGCTCGCTGCTGTCCGGAGCAACCTCCTCGGCCAGCAGGCCCAGTTCCGTCGCGAACCCCGCGGCCCGTTCAAAGACGGCGCGGGCGCGGGCGGTCTGTCCGGCCAGTGCCAGTGCGTGGGCGAGCCAGAACGTGCACAGCAGGAATGTTCCTTCCTCCCCGGCGAGCCCGTCGTCGCCCTGATAGCGGTACACCAAGCCCCGGCTGTCGGTGAGCCGGTCTTCGATGGCGTTGATCGTGGCGAGCATCCGGGGATCGTTGGCTGGCACGAACCCCACGATGGCAAGCATCAGCGACGACGCGTCCAGGTCCTGGGAGCCGTAGGCCTGGGTATGGGCGCCGGCCATCTCGTTCCAGCCGTTCATGCGGATCGAGTCGGCGAGCTGGACCCGGTCCACGGCCACCCAGCACATCAGCTTTGAAGGCAGGTAATGCCGGGGAGCGCCGCGGACCTCCCAGATGCCCTGGTCCGTGGACTGCCAGCGCGATGCGGCGGCGTCGACCGCATCGGCAAGGTACCGCCGCGTCCCTGGCTCCACATCGTTGAGGTATTGAGGGAGGGTGGCGGCCGCGTCGAGGAGTTCGCCGTAGACGTCGAGCTGGCGCTGGTCCCAGGCACCGTTGCCCACCCGCACCGCGGCGCTACCGCGCCAGCCCGGAAGGTGGGCCAGTTCGCGCTCGGTCAGGTCCCGTTCCCCGCCGATGCCGTACATGATCTGCAGCTCCCCACCACCGTTCAGCCGGCCGGCGGCCGCCGTCGCGAGGAACTGGAAAAACTTCCCGGCCTCGTCCGGGCACGCTGCCACCCACAGTGCCTGCAAGGTCATGCTGGCGTCCCGGATCCAGGTGTACCGGTAGTCCCAGTTCCGGGTGCCGCCGGCGACCTCGGGCAGGGACGTTGTCGGGGCTGTGACGATCGCACCGCTTGGATAGCACGTCAGTGCCTGCAGGATCCGGCCGCTGGAAGCGACCAGGTCCTGCCAGGGCCCGTCGTAGCTCTGATGCAGCCGCGACCAGCTGCCCCAGCCCTCCAGCGTGTCCTCCATCCGGCGGGTGATCTCTTCCCGGCTCCAGAAGACCCGCGATACCGGCCCGGCGCTCTGGTGGTGAAGGGCGAAGCCCAGCACGTCTCCGGCATGGAGAACAAGCTTCGCCCGCGCTTGGCCAGCATCGACGTCGAAGGCGACCGGGGTGGAAAAAGCCAGCACGTCAGCTCCGCCGTGGACGAGGATTCCGCCGGCCGTGTCCTCAAGGCGTGGCCGGAGGCGCCCGTACTCCGGCCGGGGCGCGAAAGTCACCCCCATCTCGACTTCTCCGTCGACACAGGCCACCTGACGCAGCAATGTTCCGGGAGCCCCGGCGCCGAGTTCGTGGCCCCGGTTCCCGTCTCCCAGGGCCAGGGAGTCGGTGACTGTCACCGTCCCGCCCGCCATGGTATGGATTGTTTCAAGGACCATCGTCGGGCCGAGGTAGCGCCTGGTCGAGGAGTGTGGGGCCACCGGCCGGATCGAGAAGAAGCCCGCGTCCTCGCCCAGGATCCGACCGAACACTGAGGGACTGTCAAAACGGGGGAAACACAGCCAGTCCACGGACCCCGAGGCGCTCACCAGGGCCGCGGAGCGGC
>CAJDTM010000049.1_pt1 | contig 18337 bp, 16 predicted proteins | sample 7389831 | NCBI WGS metagenome assembly CAJDTM01 (sample SAMEA7055656, study PRJEB34461) | soil metagenome | biome: terrestrial ecosystem; feature: Peninsula; material: soil | place: Antarctica | collected 2016
CGTTGATGCTGGGCGAAACCGGACAGCGGCGGTTTGCCTGGGAGTAGGTACAATCTTCTTCTTCGTTGTTGGTGCAATTGGTGTGATCGTTTCCTGGAATTCATGACGCCAAAGGCTTGCATGTAGCCACGCCAAAGCAAACGTGGTCCCGATCGCTTCAGCTCTTCCGGAAATTTCTAGACAGCTTAGTCCCTAGGGGAACCGCTACCGGACTCACAAGGAACCCAGTAGGGAGCACTCTCTGGCCCAATCCCTTCGATTGAATTGGCGATGTTGACTCTTTCGCGAACCTGCTTTTCACGACAGCTATGAAAGTGTCCAACCATCGATTCCGCTAAGCTTGGCTGCCGCCCGGGGGGACGGGTTTCTAAACTGACTCGTCAAGATGCCTTGACAGTTGGTTTGGAACAGAGGAGGGTGAAGTCATGAATGATCTTGGAAAGTTGGAGTGGGCGTGGTCGTTGCCTGCTGCGGTTCGGCGCTTTGATGAGCTGCGAACCCGAGAAGCGATTGCTGAAGGCCCAGGGCCGGCATTGAGCCCGGCTGAAGCGCTGGAGTTATTGAGTCTTGGTGAGGTTATCACCCGCAAGGTGAGGTACGGCCAGCAGTTGAGTGTACGGACCGCGCGGACCGCTGGAGCATCATGGGCTGACATCGGCCGATCGCTGGGCGTCAGTCGCCAAGCTGCTTGGGAGTCGCATATGCGCTGGATAGACGGACAGGAAGCTCGGCACCTCAAAGCCGACACTGAAGGGCTTGATCTGGAGCAGATCGCAAAGGCGCGTACTTGGGCTGGCGCCACGGCAGACTGACATCGACGCTGGTGGATATCGCCTTACCTTCGCCAGAACGCGCTCCAATCGTAGTAGCAGCAGCTGGGGAACCTTGCGTGGGCCGCCTGGTTTGGATTGCTCATCCTGAGCCCTCGATCGTTGCCGTGAAGAACGCCGGGGCGTCAGACCCGGCGCGTTCGTCTGCTGTCACCGGGAGGACCGAGACGGCGAGCAGGAGGGAAAGGCCGGACCGTGGACTGCGGGTCGGTTGCCGTCCGCTAACGCTGCGTCCGTGTCGACCCGGCGCCAGCCCCTGGCCAGTTCCTTTCCGCCTCCCCTCTTGACGCGGGTCTTGACGTGATAGTCTAGCGCTGCAGCCACGTGGTCGGGGGGGTAGTCGTGAGCTATTCCCAGTGGGCGTCGAATGTCCTCGCCATGGCCGAACGCCTCCACCAACCTGGTGGCCAAGGCGGCGGGCGGGGTGGACGTGCGTGCGCCACCCTCATCGAAGCCAGCGTGCGGCGTGGATTGGATGCCTTCTCCCGGCGATTCGGGCCGCGTTGTCCCGCTCGACGTCGAAGGCGGCTGCCGCCATGCGGTGGATGAAGGCCAAACGGGTGGCCTTCGCCGAATCGACGAGATGGGCGAGAACGTCCCAACCGCGACGCAGCGACGGGGTACACCACTCGTCAAGCTTGAGGGGCTCCAGGTCTTGGATCAGCGCAGACGTTCGTTGTGGTCCGCCGACCAGAGCGTAGAGCTGGATCGCTTCATCGTAAAACTATTAAAGAAATAGTGTGAACTATTTATCAAGTAGTAGTGTCAAGGAATGGCAGCACGACGAGCTTGCGGTTCCTACAACGACCGATGCGATTCCGCCCATGGACTCGACCTGATCGGTGGGCACTGGGCACTGATAGTCGTCAGGGAGCTGCTTTTGGGGCCGAAGCTTTTCAGTGACATCCAGAGCGACATATAGGGAGACGGTCCCGGACCACTTTCGAATCGGCTGCAGGAGCTCGAAGAGTCAGGCATTGTCAAATGCCGTGTCCTGTCCAACCTCCGCACCTGCCCATCGCTGCAGACATGGGACCTGACGCCCTCGTCCTGGCGATGCGGCCACTCGCCCGCCCGCTACCGGACGCTTCCTCCATCCGCGGGGTCGTTCTGAAACTGACGGACTCGCGAGGTTCCGGCCGAGATTCGGTGGTGTATCTGGCAACGGTGACCGGCACCACAAGGGCCTGGAAAAGCCTCATCACCGGCGGAGTCGGCCTCGGCAGCGCAGACGGCGGCACCATCGACGGCGACGAAGAAGCGGTTCAAGCGCTAATCGATGCCACCGAACTGGGGATCGTGTTGGTCTGACGCCGAGCACCACCACATGCCAGGCAGACTTCGCTGGTGGGGGTCGGCACGGCATCGGACAAGGCTTGTGGACTGCATTGCCCTGGGGGCCTCTGACACATCAGAGGCAAGTGCGCTTAACATATCGACTACATTACGGTTCGTCCATAGTATGATCGCGTTGGGCACATTGCCAGCCAATGTGGGGGGTTTTTAGCTGAATTTGGGACTTGCTGATTCCGGTGTACGTTTCGGACACGGCAAGGGCTTGGGGGTAGTATGGCGCACCGTGCGAATGTGGACGACATTGTTGCAGAGCTCAATGATCGTTCCTCCAAGGGTGTTCTCGTTGTGGGACCGCACGGTGCGGGAAAGACCTGGACGCTGGGGCGGGTCATAGAAGCACTGGGGTCCACTTGCACCACGATCAGGCTCTCTCCCAGCCGCGCCTTGTCATCGGTACCTTTTGGGGCGGTCAACGCCCGCATTGGACAAAACTTGGCCCGCAGCAGCGACTTCTACGAAGTGTTGCAGGGCATGCTGGGCCAGGTAGAGGCCGCCCTGGCAGCTACCGGCAAGGTTTTCCTTCTGGTGGACAACGGCGAACACCTCGATGAGCAAAGCGCCGCAGTCATTACGCAGGTGGTCATGTCAACGGCGGCGAAGCTCATCCTGGTGGACCACCCTGGCGGCCACCGCACCCATTTGCGCGAATTGTGGAGGGATGGCCACCTGGCCCGCTTTGAGTTGGCCCCGCTGAAGACCGGGGAGGTACAGGAATTTATCGGGGATGTCCTCGGCGGTCAGGTTTCCAGTGCTGCCGCCGCGTACCTGTCCAGCCGCTCGGCAGGAAACCCCCTTGTGCTCAAGGGGCTGGTGGCCGGGGCATTGGAGGAAGGAGCCCTGCAGCAGGTGGACGGGGTCTGGATACTTGACTATCCGGGAGACAAGTTGGGCGCCGAGTCGCGCGACTTTCTGCAAATGGACCTTGACCGGCTGGCCGACGAATCCCGGCGCATGATTGAAATTCTGGCGCTGGCCGGACCATTGCCCTTGGACGTGCTGCTGGACCTGACGGACACGGAAACCATGGATGACATCCAGCAACGCGACTTGGTGGCCATCTCCCCCGGCACCAGCATGACCATGGGACTCTCCCGTCCCGCAACGGCCGGGCCCATCCGTCGGATGATCCCTGTTGGGCGCAGCCGCCGGTTCCTTGCCGAGGTGTCCAAGGTGATTGTTCCCGGGCACGATTCCGGACCGGACATGGTCATCAACTTCACACGCTGGTCGCTGGATTGCGGACTGCCCCTGGAGGACGAACAAATTGTGTCGGCAGCAGCCATGGCCAACCACTTGCTGAGGATCGGCGATGCCATGCAAATCAGCAGCCTGCATGTTTCGGCCAAGCACACTGGTGCCCTTTTGGCGCAGCGGTCAATTGCGCATCTCAACCGCAAGAGGGTGGACCAGGCACGCACCCTGGCCACGAAGAGTCTTGAGCTGGCCCTGACGCCCGACGCCGGGGCTGCCGCCCTCAGGGCCGTCCACCTCGCCTATTTCGCAGACCATCGCTACGAAGTGCACTTTTCCGCAGGTTTGCAGGCCTATGAAGAAAAGTTTGGTGACGTGGGGCTTTCGCCGACGTCAACGCGGGCAGACATTGATGTCATGATACTGCAGGCCATGAAGGAATTGACCCTGGGGAATGCCGCGGCGGCATCCGAACGCATCCGCACACTGTTGGAACACCCCATGTGCGCCAACAGGATTGACAGCACCCTGCTGAAATCGATGTTGTGCGAGATACTCTCGACCACCGGACGGCTCACATCGGCTACCAGGCTTGGCCTGGAGGTCATTGCTGAGCTTGAAAGTGGCGAAGGGTTTCCCCGGCCCGACATTTCCCTCCTTGCCTACGCCCGTGCGGTCGCGGCATTCATTTATGACGGGGACTGGGACCTGGTCCGGCAAGCCTTGGACCCCGCCGTATTCGTCAATCCAGACCTGATGCTGTTCGCCGGTGGCCTTAGGGACCTGGGTGCCGCCATGATGCACAGCAGACGCGGACATGTAGACGAGGCGCTGGCGGCCCTCCACCCTGCAGTTGTCGCGCTCATTGACCACGACCCCTGGCTGGTGCTCCCCAGCGCACTAGGTTTGTTTGCATACTGCTTGGGGATTCGGGGTGACATTGCGGGGGCCAGGGAGCGCCTGGAACAATTCAACGCGGCAGAACGCCGTGGAAGCCGGTTCTATCAATTGGAGGGCGCCGCCTACGCCGCTGCGGCGGAGGCCATCATCGGCAACGCACCCGACGGGATCCGCAGGCTGAAAGAAGTTAGGGACGACTGCCAGGTCCTGGGCTACACAGGAACTGAGATGACCGTACTGACGCTACTGGTCCGCATCGGTGAAACGTCCGTGGCTCCCAGAATGGCGGCCGTGTCCGAGATCATTGAATCCGGCCACCAGGACGTCTTTAGCCAGTGGGCAGATGCCCTGATTTCCGGGGATCCAGAGAGCTTGGACCGAGCCAGCAGCACAGCTCTCGGACATGGGTTCGAACTGATTGCCGCAGAACTGGCCACCCTCGCACAACGGGGTTTCCAGGACCAAGGAAAAGTGGACCGCAGCCGGTCGAGTGCCACCAAGGCCGGTTCCTTGCTGGACGACCTGCCGGGGTTGGTTTCACCCGTCTTCCGGTCCAATGAACTGCCACAAATGACCAGGCGCGAACGCGAGATTGCGCTGCTCGTAGCGGAGGGTCAGTCCAACAACTCCATTGCCGAGCGGCTGGGAGTTTCCCTGCGCACCGTTGAAGGACACCTGTACCGCACGTTCATCAAACTCGACCTGCAGTCCAGGGACCAGCTGGCGCTCCTGGTGAGGGACAATTCTGGCTCCAACGCGGCTACGACCAGTCGGTAGCAGGTAGTGGCAGGTCCCGTTGGGGTGGGCCGATCAAAAAATTAGAGTGGTTACCACTCGCGATTCACCGCACGGGTTCTCCGTATCCTAAAGGGGCAGGGTCGTTGCAACGCAGGGCCCCTGCAACGGTTATTCACCGGATATTGCAGTGGGTGCCCCCCTGCTTTCCCCGAGAAGATTTACCTGCCCGTACGAAGGACCAAGCTGAGGAAGTCACTTTCGAATGCGGCAGGGGAGAACTCCCCAATGCCCCCAGGGTGTTGTGGACGACGTGGCGGTTAGGCCCCCCAGCTGACCACCACGGAGCAAAAAGCAAAAGCCCCCGCGCCCCCGCGGGGGCTTTTGTGCTTGCTTGCGGGCAGCCGGTCGGCACTCGTTCCCTATTCCAAGGTGGCACGGGCAGCCTAGACTGAAAGGCACACAGGCCAAGAACCAGGACGCCAACAGCGGCAGTCGGCAGGACACTGTGGGAAGTGGGTCGGAACCATGTCCGGAAAACACGCAAACGGCCAGACACCGGGCAACGGTGCGGCAGAGCCGGCTGATGACCGTGGACGCTATGTTCAAGGAGCCTACGGGAAAGCCGGGACGGAGCCGGGGCACCACAACTCGGACGGCCAAGGCAGATATGTCGAGGGGGACTACGGCCATACCGGCACTGGGAACGCAGGATCGGACGGCCCCTCCGGGAGGTTCGTGGAAGCAGACTACGGCACTGCCGGGGACGTTCCGGGTCATGGCGCGTCGGACAAGAAAGGAGAATACGTCACCGGCAACTATGGCGATGCCGGCGAGGTGGAGGACTAACCTCTAGCTGCGCCAGCGTGTGGTCATCATGAAGCCGGCCAGTGCAATGGCGAATCCAATGCCGATGTTCCAATTGTTAATGTTCGGAATTGGGAACTTGCCGTCGGAAATGTAGTAAGTGATGATCCAGAAAAGACCCAACAGCATCAGGGTAACCATGACCGGCAGGAACCACACCGCGTTTGGCTGCTGTGCCTTCGAGGACGACGTTTGGGCAGGTCCCTTAGCGGGGCGGCGGCGCGGTTTGGACTCGGGCACTGTGGTACTCCTCGACTTCTTGAACTGGCAGCTGCCTTGCTGCTGCTGGGCCGATCGTTCATTGCCCGCGATGTGGCTGGGTGGATTGTTCCAAGACCCTGAACTGCCGGTATTGTTGACGTAATTCTAGCCGCATTTCCCCGGTCCCAGATTGTCGGGGCTCAGCCGTCGCCTTTGTAAGGAGAATCCAGCGCGTGGGTCGATCGCCAGTGCACGTCGAATCCCCCGCAAGCATGGACTTGCTGCCAGCCGACAGGACGGTACCGCGGCCGCGGGCCGGACGCCAACGACGAAGGCGCGGCGTCGTCGGAACCCTGGTCCAGGTGCTGGGGGAACTTCTCATCACGGCCGGCGTCATCCTGCTGCTCTTTGTAGTCTGGGAATTGTGGTGGACCAATATCGACGCCAACCACGCCCAGCAGCAGGCTGTCACAAGGTTCGTCCACGACCTCCACGGACCGGCTGCACCTGTGGCCGTGCCGGGCACGGCGCCGAAGAATTACGGGCAACCCAAGGTGATGGCTGACCCGAGAGCGCCCGGCACCGTCTTCGGCGTCGTCTACATTCCCCGCTTCGGGAGCACCTACAGCAGGCCCCTGGTCGACGGCACGGCCCCGGAACAACTAGACACTCTGGGGCTGGGACGCTATGCAAAATCGGCCATGCCGGGCGCCGTCGGCAATTTCGCCATTGCCGGCCACAGACAGACCCACGGGGCGGTGCTTGATGCGATCCACACCCTGGTTCCCGGCGACAAGGTCTATGTCCAGACCGTGGACGGCTACTACACGTACGTTTTCCGCAATAATGAGATTGTGCTGCCCAACCGCTCCGATGTCCTCCTTCCTGTGCCCACCCGGCCGGGCGCAAAGCCCACCGAGCGCTTCCTGACCATGACCAGCTGCAACCCCCGTTTCGGATCAGAGGAACGCATCGTCGCCTACTCCGTCCTGGACTCGTGGCAGCCTGCAAGTGCCGGCCCCCCTGCTGCAATAGCCGCCCAAGTGGCAGCGAACAAGGCGGGGGGCTAAGCATGTACGGATGGATCTTTCGCCACCTGCCGGGCCCGCTGTGGTTCCGTATCGTCACTTCAGCACTGTTCATCGCCGCGGCCGTCCTGGTCCTGATGCAGTTCGTGTTCCCGTGGTTGAACCAATTCAACCCGTTCAACGATTCAACGATTGGTGGTAGTTCGCGGCCATGACGACACGCATTTTGGTGATCGACAACTACGACAGCTTTGTCTACACCTTGGTGGGGTATCTGCAGCAGCTAGGTGCTGAAACAACGGTTGTCAGGAACGACGACGTCACACTGGCCGAGGCGGTTGAACTCGCTGCGGCCCGGGACGGAGTCCTGGTTTCGCCCGGGCCGGGAACACCCGCCGAGGCCGGCATCTGCATTGAACTGATCCGGTGGTGCGGTGAACACGCCAAGCCGATGCTTGGCGTCTGCCTGGGCCATCAGGCGCTGGCCGAGGCTTACGGCGGGGTGGTCACCCACGCCGACCAGCTGATGCACGGCAAGACCAGCAGCGTGTTCCACGACGGCAGCAGCGTCTTTGCCGGATTGGCCAGCCCCGTCACCGCCACCCGGTACCATTCGCTGGCTGCCGTACGCGAGAGCATCCCGGCCGTCCTGGCCGTGACGGCCGAAACAGAAGATGGCGTGGTCATGGGCTTGGCCCACAAGTCGGCACCCTTGTGTGGCGTGCAGTTCCATCCCGAATCGGTCCTGACCGAGGGTGGATACCAGATGGTGGGCAATTGGCTGGAAAGCGTCGGCCTTGAGGGCGCCGCCGCCTCGGCCGCGTCGCTGAGCCCGCTTATCAACAACTGACGCAGGACTGCGTCAGCCGGCCGGCGGCTGGGGGGTCGGCGGCGCCGTGGTCCCCGGCTTAGCCGACCCCTTGGGCGGGGCGGGGGACTGGCTAGGCACATCCTGCGCAGGCGCCTTGGCCAAGGTGACGGTAATGGTGCTTCGCTGGGGGACCTCGCTTCCGGCTTCGTCGGACTGTCCCATGACCATTCCGGGCTTCACAGCCGCGTTGGTCTGTTCCTCGAATTTCAACTGCAGTAGCGGGGAAGCCTTGGACAGGGCGTCCTGGACAGCCGCTTTCACCTTCGCCGGATCATCAGTCAAGTTGAACAGGGAGGGCATGGGTACGGTCCCCGTGGAGATCTTCAGCGTGATCCTCTGCCCCACGGGGACGGTCTCACCGGGCTTGGGGTCGGAGGTCACCACCATGTTCGCCTGAATCTGCGGATCGTCGACGAAGTCGTTGGGCCCGAACGTCAAGTTCAAGTCGGCGAGCTCTGCCCGGACTTCCGCCTCAGTCCGCCCGGCCAAATCCTTCGGGATTTCGACCTCCGAGGGCCCCTTGGAAACCAGGAGCACAATGGAAGAGTGTGCCTCCAGCAGCCCGCCGCCGGGAGGGTCCGTTCCTATCGCTTCACCGGCAGGCACGGTTTTTGAATAGTCGGTGGTGGATTGCGGGTCCAAGCCGGCCTCGAGCAGCTTGGTGGTCGCATCCACTTCGTCCATGCCGGCCACCTGTGGGATGGACACCTGAACGGCGGCAAGGGGCTTGGCGTTCATCAGGTTGTAGCCGATGAACGCTGCACCTGCCAGAATGACGGCCAGAAAAATGAACAACGTCACAATCCAGGCGCGACGGCGGCGCTTGATACTGCGGTCGGGCTCGAGCGGCTCTTCGGCGAAGCCGTCGTCGTCGGTGGTCAGGGCGCCGCCGGCCAATACTTTCGCCATGGCCCGGGTGGCAGGGCCGCCGTCGTCGTACCCCGCCGCAGCGGTGTGCGGAACTGCGGCCGGCGCCGGGGCGGCCACAGTGGCCACGGGGTCGGTGACGGCCGGGACAGCGGAAGGGGCCAGTGTGACACCTGTGCGCGCGGCCCGCAGTGCCCGGCGGAAGGAGGCCGCATCCTGGAAGCGGTCCTGGCGGTCCTTTTGCAGCGCGCGCAGCAGGATGCTGTCAAGCGCCGGTGAGACCTCTGACTTGAAGGTGCTCGGTGCCGGGGGAACCTCGCGCACGTGCTGGTAGGCCACGGAAACTGGCGAATCCCCGGTGAACGGCGGCCGGCCTGCCAGCATTTCGTAAAATAGACAGCCGGCCGAGTAAAGGTCGCTGCGGGCGTCCACGGCCTCGCCGCGGGCTTGTTCGGGGGAAAGGTACTGGGCGGTCCCCATGACGGTCTGGGTCTGTGTCATGGTGGCGGCCGAATCAGAGATGGTCCGGGCAATGCCGAAGTCCATGACCTTGACGCCGCCGGGGTGTCCCTCGGAATCCTCGACCACCATGACATTGGCGGGCTTGATGTCCCGGTGCACAATGCCGCAGCGGTGGCTGTATTCCAGCGCGGACAGCACCCCCAGGGTGAAGTCGACTGCCTGGTCAATGCTAATTTCGTCGGCCCGCACCAGATCCCGCAACGTCTTTCCGTGGACGTACTCCATGACGATGTAGGGGACCGTCCCGGCGTCGCCGGGTTCGTCGCCGCCGAAGTGCTCACCCGTGTCATACACGGCAACGATGGAGGGGTGGTTCAGTCCCGCCACGGCCTGGGCTTCGCGCCGGAAGCGGGCCTGCAGCTGTGAATCGCGTGCCACGTCGCCGCGCAGCAGCTTAATGGCCACGGTGCGGCCCAGCCGGGTGTCGCGGGCCATGTAGACATCAGCCATGCCCCCGCGGCCCAGCAGTTCGCCGATCTCATACCGTCCACTGAGGACGCGTGGAACACTCATGGGTGTCAGTGTCCTTTCAGTTGGCAAAAATGTGGGAGGGTGGGTGCGCGGCCACGGCGGGCGGTGCCGCTACGGTTTTGGCACGGGCACGGGCACGGGCACGGGCACGGGGACGGGCACGGTGGTAGCCGGCGCCGTCGCCTCGGGCCCCGTGGAGACGTAGTAGGCGACAGTGGTGCCCTTGGCTTCCTGGGTTCCCGCGGTCGGGTTGGCGCGAATGACGTTCCCGCTCGCCACGGTCACCGAGGGTTCCAGGACTCGGTTCGGGATGAACCCGGCATCCGTCAGCGCCTTGTCGTATGCATCACCGCTCTGGCCCTGGAAGGATGGGACGGTGGCAAGTTCCGGTCCCTTTGAAACAGTGACGGTGACCTCGGTGCCCGGTGCCATGGGACCGGTGGGGCCCAGGTCGATGACTGAGCCCGCGGGAACGTCTGCACTGAACGCGTCAGTCCGTGCGACCTTCAGCTTCATGCCCTCCAATTGGGACCTGACGTCATCATACGGCTGGCCCTTGAACTGGTCGGCGTAGACAGTCACTTCCGCCGGTGCTTCCGTGGTGGGCTCCGGGGTGGGGGTTTCCGACGGCGCTTGGGACGGAGTCGTCTCCACGGGTACCGAACTCGTCGACGCCGGCGCCGGGGCAGAACTGGTGACCGTGGGCCCCGGCTTGACGTCAAACACCCCAAAACTCTGCAGCAGCAGCGCTGCCACGGCAAACAGCAGCAGGGCGATCAAGGCAACGGCAGGCCAGGTCCACGGGCTGCGGCCCCGCTTGGCCGGCTCGGCGGGCTCCTCTTCCGAGTCAAAGGCGTCCAGAACAGTGCCTTCGTCCGGAACGGAATTCCAGGCACGTTCGGCGCCCAGCATCTCCGCGCGCGTCGCGGACCCACCGGCGACCGCGTCGCCGGCGACAGTGGGCAGCGCCGTCGTGCCCGGACCGGAAACACCGCCCACCACGGAGGTGGGGGCCGTGGCGTTGACGTCCACGGGCGCGGTGATGGGGCCTGTCGTGGACTCGAACAGCAACATGCCCGGCACGGCTGCATGCGCGGCGTTGATGTTCCCGGTCCGGATGGCCTCGGCAGCCTCCGCCAGCTTCAAGGCGTTGCGGGGACGGTTGGCAGGATCCTTGGCGAGCATGGACATAAGCAGTGCACGCACCGGCGTGGGCAGTGTGTCCGGCAGCGGCGGAGGCGCATCGTTGACCTGCGCCAGCGCTATGGCGATCTGTGACTCGCCCGAGAACGGACGGTGGCCGGTAAGACATTCGTATCCAATGACGCCCAGTGAATAGATGTCGCTGGAGCCGGTGGCCAGCTGGCCTGTGGCCTGTTCCGGGGCCAGGTATTGGGCTGTGCCCATAACCTGGCCGGTCTGGGTCAGGGGCACCTGGTCGGCAAGCCGGGCAATGCCAAAGTCGGTGATCTTCACACGGCCTTCGGGCGTAATGAGCAAGTTGCCGGGCTTCACGTCCCGGTGCACCAGCCCCTGGGCATGTGCCACAGACAGGGCACGCGCGGTTTGGGCCATCATGGACAGCGTCCAGTCAGCGGAGAGAACGTGCTCGCGTTCAATCAAGGCCGACAGCGGCTCGCCCGGCACCAATTCCATGACCAGGTAGGCGGAACCATCCTCCTCGCCGTAGTCGAACACGTTGGCGATCCCCACATGGTTCAGCAGTGCCGTGTGCTTGGCTTCAGCCCGAAACCGGGCACGAAAACCCGGATCCCCCGTGTATTCGTCCTTGAGGATTTTAATTGCGACAAGACGGCCCAGGACCAGGTCCTGTGCCTTCCAAACTTCGCCCATGCCGCCAATGGCGATGCGTGAGGTGAGTTGGAATCTGCCGCCTAAGGTGATTCCCGAAGTAGGCCTCACTTTTTCAACACCGCCTTGAAGAGTTTGCTTGCGTTAGGACTTGTTAATGCAGCTCCGGTGGCCACGTCGACATTGGGCATCATAATCGTCACCACGTACTGCGGATCATTGGCCGGTGCAAAACCGGTAAACCAGGCGTTGTTCAAACCGGTATCCCCGATCTCCGCAGTTCCCGTTTTGCCAGCCACCTCTACGCCGGGAACGGCTGCCGCCCCGGCAATGCCGTTGTCCACCACGCTGACCATCCAGTCGGTGATCTGCTTGGCAATCTCCGGAGAGGTCGACTGCCGCAGCACTTCCGGGGTGAGGCTTTCGACTGTCTTCAGGTCCGGGGTCCTCACGGTCTGGACCAGATTCGGCTTCATTTGTTTTCCGCCATTGGCAATGGCGGAGGTCATCATGGCGATCTGCAGCGGCGTTGCCGTCACATCTTGCTGGCCAATGGCGCTGCGTGCCAGCGCCGGCTCGTCGAGGACTCCCGTCGAGCCGGGGAACCGGCTTCCCTGAACGGAGTCCGGGAAGTTCAGGGACTTGTCATTGAAGCCGAACTTTTCAGCCTGGGCCGTGATGGCGTCCTGGCCCAAGTCCAGGGCGATGCTGGCAAATGGAGTGTTGCACGAGTTTTCCAGGGCAAAGGCAAAGCTGGCCTTGTCCTGGGTGTAGCACTGGCCGTACAGGTAGTTGGGCAGTGTGTAGGCGATGCCGGGGAACTTCAACGCCGCCGGATTTGGCAGGACACTGTCCTTGTTGTACTTGCCTGACTCCAAAGCCGCTGCCGTGTCGACGAGCTTGAAGACCGAGCCGGGCGCATACGTCCGCTTGTAGGCGGCCGAGCCAAAGAGGTCGATGCCGGGCACGTTCACCAGTTTCGCGTAGGCGGCGTCGACGGCCGCCTGGTCATGGCTGGCCATGAGATTGGTGTCATAGGACGGTTTCGAGACCATGGCAATGATGGCGCCTGTCTTCGGGTTCATGACCACGATGGATCCGGCGATACCGTCCGGGATCAGGTCGTACGCCATTTTTTGGATTGCCGGATCGATGGTCAGGGCCACCGACTGGCCCTGCGGCCGGGCGCCGGTGAACGCCTGTGAGATCCGGTTGAACAAGGCTTCGTTGGTGGTGCCGGCCAGTTCGTCCCGCATGGCGGACTCCAGCCCATACTGGCCGGCGTACTTGCTGAAGAATCCGGTCAGGCCTGCGTAGAGCAGGGGGTCGTTGTACTTGCGCTGGTACTTGCAGTCTGAATCCGTGGCAACCGACTCCGCAACGGGATGTCCGCCCACCAGGATGGGGCCACGGTCGCTGCAAAACGTCTTCAACAGCTGGCGGTTGTTGCTGGGGTTGGCGTTGAGTGAATCGGCGTCAATGAACTGCACGTAGGAGATGGAGGCGAAGAGCAGGACGAACAATGTTATGGCCACCAGCCAGGAATTTCGAATGGCCTGGTTCATGATGTGGGCACCTCCCTCCGGGGCTGGTCGTCGTCATGCGTGGCCGGCTCGGCCGGTTCGGGGGGCCGCCGTGCGGCATCGGAAATCTTCAGGATCAAGGCAACAATTATCCAGTTGGCCAGCAGCGACGATCCACCGGCGGCCAGAAACGGGGTGGTCAGCCCGGTCAACGGGATGAGACGGGTGACGCCCCCAATAATCACGAAGCACTGCAGGGCCACGGCGAAGGACAGCCCGACGGCGAGCAGCTTGCCGAAGGAATCGCGGGTGCCCAGGGCGGCCCGGAAGCCGCGGGCGATCAGCAGCGCATAGAGGGACACGACGGCGAACAAGCCCACCAGGCCAAGTTCCTCGCCGATGCTGGCAATAATCATGTCGCTGTTGGCCAGCGGGACCCGGTCCGGGGAACCCTGCCCAAACCCGGTGCCCAGCAGGCCTCCGTTAGCCATGCCGAACAGGCCCTCAACCACTTGGAAGCTGCCGCCGCTGGCGCCGATGTACTTCGGGTCGAGGGCATTGATCCAGACGTCGATCCGGCGCGTGACGTGGGGGAAGATTTGGTATGCGGCGTAACCGCCCACAGCCATGAGGGCCATGCCTATCAACACCCAACTGATCCGACTGGTGGCCACATAGATCATGACCATGAAAAGTCCGAAAAACAGGATTGAGGTGCCAAGGTCGTGCTGGAAGACCAGGACGCCCACACTGGCCAGCCACGCCACGATCATCGGGCCCAGGTCGCGGGACCGGGGCAGTTGCAGTGGTCCGATCTTTTTGCCGGCGAGCAGAATCAGGTCACGGTTGGAGGAAAGGTACCCCGCAAAGAATATGGCGAGGGTGATCTTGGCAATTTCACCTGGCTGGAACGTGAACGGGCCCAGCTTGATCCACACCGTGGCCCCGTTGACATCACCGGCAGAGATGCCGGGCAACAGCGGCAGAAGCAGCAGGACCACGGAGATGACGAGTGATATGTAGGTATACCGGCGCAGGATGCGGTGGTCCTTTAGAAGCCACAGCACGGCGATGGCGGCGGCCACGGCCAGCCCGGTCCAGAGCCACTGGCGTTGTCCGGCATTGTCGCCGGTGACGATGTCGAGCCGGTGGATCACCGCGAGTCCAAGGCCGTTGAGCGCGACCACCACCGGCAATATAACCGGATCGGCATATTTCGCGCGGAATCGCAGGGTGACATGCCCCGCCAGCGACAGACCGGCCAGGACGGCTGCCTGGGTGTAAAAATCGTTGTCGAAGGTCCGACCCAGGTTGAGGTTCACCAGCGCATTGGCCATGACGCCCATGGCAACGGCAAGAATCAGCAAAAGCAGTTCAATGTTGCGTCGCGGTTTGGCGACGGTTACAAGTTGGCTCATTGTCCAGCTCCGGGGATGCACGTTGGGGTGGCGGACGGGGTGGCGGTGGCCAGACCGAATGGCTTCAAGGTGCCACTGGGGGTTGCCTTGGATGACGGCTTGTCCACCGGCCTGGCAGCGGCTGCGGAGGACTTGGCCGTAGCGGACGCCTTGCCGGTAGCGCCAGGCCTGGCCGTTGCCGTGCCGGCAGGCGGAGTCGTTGCGGCTGGCAGGCCGCACGGCGGCGTGCTCGAACCGGTCCCCAGCTGCAGGTCACTGATGATTTGTTCGGCGGCGACCAGCGAAGCGGCCGGCATGGTCTGTGCAACCAGCTGTTGGGAATATTCGGGCAGCGACTCGACGGCCACCTTGGTCTCCCGCTGCAGGTGGGAGAGCGGGATGGGTCCCAGATTTTGTGAGACCCCCTGGAAAATGGCGACGTTGCCCTGGGAGACACCGACGAAGTATTGGGTTTGGGTCCAGGCAAAGGCGGCCCAGGCGCCGGCGGCAACGGCGATGGCGGCCAGGACAGCCACAAGGGTGATCACCCACGTCCGGTACCGGGCGCGGGGCAGGGATTGTTCGGGGTCGTTGTCCACGGGCACGGCATCGATCGGCTTGTGCGTGAGCACCGTGGCGGCCCTCCGGGTTGCCGGCGGGTGCGCCAGCTGCGGAATCTTACCCTCCTCATTGGCTGTGAGCGCGGCACCAACCAGTTCGTGGGGGCGCAGCGACAATTCACGGCGAACGGAGGTGGCGCGAATGTGGGCATCGAGCCCGTCCTTGTGTGCCGCGCCGTCCTCGGCCCCCGTCGAGGGCTGGTCCTCGGCGCCCGCATCGGGGCCTGCAGCCTGGCCGGATTCCAAGTCCGCGTCGCCGCGGTGGGCCGTCCCCCCTTCGGCCGGCACGGGGGAAGGGCGCGGCAGCCCGTCGTGGTCCGGGCCGGTGCCGGCATCCGGGACCGCTCCCACGGTCTCCAGCGCGGCCGTGGCCGTGTCGTCCAAAGTTGCTTCGGCAATGTCAAAAACAACCACCGTGACATTGTCCGGGGACCCGGCCGCCAGGGTGAGGTCAATGAGCGTTTCCGCGCAGTGGTCCAGGTTGCTGGTGTGCCGGACCACCTCCTCCACGGTCTCGTGGCGGACAAAGTTCAGTCCATCGGAGCACAGCAGCCAGCGCTCCCCGGCTTCGGCTTCGAAGTACCGCAAGTCCAGTTCCGGAGAGGCATCAACGTCCCCCAGCACGCGCATCAGTACGTTCTTGTGCGGATGGACTTCGGCTTCGGCCTCCGTCATGCGGCCCTCGTCGATCATGCGTTGGACGAATGTGTGGTCCGAGCTCATTTGTTCGAAGACGCCACTTTTGAGCCGGTACGCGCGAGAATCGCCAATGTGCGCGTAGGCCAGGCGCTGACCGGTAAGCAACAGCGCGGTCACGGTGGTGCCCATTCCCGCCAGTTTTGGATTGACGTGCACCAACTCCGACAACAGGGAGTTGGCGCTCTGGATTTCGTCGGCAAGGTGCGTACCGGCGTCGTCCCCTTCATAGCCGTCACGGTCCAGATGGATAAGGTCCAAAACGGTGGAGGCGCTGGCGACGTCGCCGCCCGCGTGGCCGCCCATGCCATCGGCAACCACGGCCAAGTGTTTGCCGGCGTAGGCGGAATCGTCGTTCTTCGCCCGGACCAAGCCCATGTGAGACCTGGCCGCATAGCGCATGATCAACGGGATTTCGCCCATGCCTACGGCCTCAATTCGATGACCGTTTTGCCGATCCGAACGGGGACGCCGAGTTCAACGGGCAGCGCCCGCGTTAATTGTGTGCCGCCGAGGTAGGTGCCGTTGGTGGAACCAAGATCTTCAATGAACCAGCGCGTGCCCTGCGGGAACAGCCGGGCATGGCGGCCGGAGGCATAGTCGTCTTCCAGGACAAGCGTTGCCTCCTGGGCGCGGCCCAACAGGATGGGAGTACCGGAGAGTTCCAGCGTGGTCCCGGTCAGCGGACCTTCGGTGACCACAAGTTCACGTGCCTGCGCCTTGGCAGGGGACGGCTCCTGCACCAGCTCGGGGTGTTTGCGCATCTGGCGTGCCGAGGGGGCCCCCACCTTGGCCTTGCGGCCGATCACCAGATCGCGCCGCATGGCAGCCACGACACTGAACACCATGATCCACATCAGGATCAGGAAACCGAAACGCAAAATGGTGACTGTCAGGCTCAGATCATTCACGGGCGGCCGCCATCCCGGCCCGGCACCAGGCGGAAGATGATCTCGGTCCGGCCCATGGTGATCGTGTTTCCGTCCTTCAGCTCGGCGCTGCCGTGCACGCGGCGGCCATCGACGTAGCTGCCGTTCGTGGACCCCAGGTCGACGGCGGTGCTGACGCCGCCGCGGGTTCGGATCTCCAGGTGCTTGCGGGAGACGCCCGTGTCGTCGATGAGTATGTCGGCCTCCGAGGATCGCCCCAGAGTGATGGAGCTGGCATTGAGGGAGTAGCGCTGGCCGTCTATGTCCAGGACCGGCTGGCCGTCGGCGGCCTCGTGGGCGACAGGCGCCTGGCGCTTGTACATGGGGGCAGGGTGCGTTTTGGGACTGGCGGGAGCCCGGCCGGGAGCTGCCGGCGCCCTGCCCGGGCGCTGGGTCCCAGTGCCCGCTGCCGGCTTGTCCCTTTCCGTGGAGGAGGCAACCTCGAAGTGGCCCGCGCGCAGTTCAGCCTCATGGTTGAACGTCACCCGAACGGGTCCCTGCAGTACATAGTCTTGACTGCGGGCGTGGTTGATGACGACGTCGCAGAGTTCCTCGGCCAACGCCACGCCCCAAGAGCGGGCACGGTCAAAGTCGGAGTCACCCAGATGAATGTTGAACACGTTCGGAGCCAAGGTGCGGCCCGCATCGAGGGTCATGGCCTTGTCATCGAGTTCACGGCGAAGGGCGCTGGCCATCTCCACCGGCTGCAGGGCCTTGGAACCTCGGGAGAAGGCGCCGCGAACCGCCTTTTCAATGCCTCTTTCGACGTTGTCGAACAATCCCATGCCGTCTCCTCCTCTCCGTTGGGTGTGGCACCTTGCGGCCACCGGGAGTCTTTTGGTCCCATGGCTGTCCCCGCACGGTATGAAAACACGCGTCAAGAAACAGTCGCCCGTTCCTCGGGCAACGATCCACAACGTCGATACTACTGGGCGTGGCTTGGAATAACCCTATTGAGGACCCCGGTTGGGGTCGAGTTTATGCGCCGGGAATGGCCCCGACGGAGTCCTTGAGGAAGGGAAAGATCCCCGCGCTGCGGGGCCTGTTGCGGCGTTCGACGATCCCGTCGGGGCGTGGGCACCCCCTAGCGAAAACGCCCGTTTAGGCATTTGACAAAGTGTCCTATATGCTTGATCTCGCTGTTCCACTGAAACCCGGGAGGGAGACAGTGGAAGAGACCAAATGCGCGAGTGGCGGAACGGCAGACGCGCTGGCTTCAGGTGCCAGTGTCCGAAAGGGCGTGGGGGTTCAAATCCCCCCTCGCGCACATTTGAAAGTCCCCGGCAGACCCAAGGGTCCTGTCCGGGGACTTTTTTTGTCCAACGTTTCGTGCTGCCGGGTCCTCCAGGCGGACGGCGCGGGCCGGACGGTATTTCACGGGATGCGTCCGCATTTCACGTCCTGCGTCCAATTTGCGCAGCGGTGGTTTGGTGTGTATTGTTTTTCGAGTTGCCCTGGTGTTTTGGGGTGGTGGTTTGCCTGTGGTTGGGGCTGGTTTTGCTGGTTCTTTCGTGGTTTTTT
>CAJDTM010000092.1_pt1 | contig 17989 bp, 17 predicted proteins | sample 7389831 | NCBI WGS metagenome assembly CAJDTM01 (sample SAMEA7055656, study PRJEB34461) | soil metagenome | biome: terrestrial ecosystem; feature: Peninsula; material: soil | place: Antarctica | collected 2016
TTGCAGAGGCGGTTCCAGACTTCAACGTCCTTGTCGTCCTCAATGCGGTTCCAGTTGATGGCCGTAACGTGGCTCGCCAACTTCAGCTTGTCCGGTGTCATTTTCCCTCGATCGAGCAGTTTGAATTGATTCCTCTACAGACTACCCACAAATCGCCTGAAACCGAATCGAATCTTGTTGGGCGATTTGCTCGAATTTCCGCTTGAATCCGGGCTTTTAAGCACGTGTGGGCAGTAGTGAACGATCACTCATTCACTACTGCCTACATTGCGTCGAATATCACTGAATCAGTGGATTTCCAACAACTACTTCGACTCTTTGACAGTCGTATTAGGATGTGACTTCCCGTACTTGTCGGTCACATACCGTCCGCTGACAGCGCTGCGATAAGACATATTGGCTTCACCTCCTCACATTGAGTCATAGGTATTCCATTTGCCAGTCCGATTACATCCGACCAACGGTGATGCGGATCGTGCGGCGGATAGTCCGCCGAATGACACGTGCCATGTCAATCTCCTTCCATGGGCTATGCCCGGAAGGAGCGCCTTCGACAGAAGACGAACGACTCCTATAGACTCAACACTCCATCTCATTGGAAATGTCTCGGTCTCCGGGACTTTGAAGGGCCACGCTTTCGCGAGCTTGGCCCTTCAATTCTTTAAGTGGTGACGAGGCACGACGGCGGGAGGTGCCCGCCGTCGTGCTGTTCAGTTGTGCAGCGTCATAGTGCACACGAGACGCAACCCTCAACCTCCGTCCCTTCCAGCGCGAGCTGGCGGAGACGGATGTAGTAGATGGTCTTGATGCCCTTGCGCCAGGCGTAGATCTGCGCCTTGTTGATGTCACGCGTGGTGGCCGTGTCCTTGAAGAACAGTGTCAGGGACAGCCCTTGGTCCACGTGCTGGGTGGCGGCGGCGTAGGTGTCGATGATCTTCTCAAAGCCGATCTCGTACGCGTCCTGGTAGTACTCCAGGTTGTCGTTGGTCAGGTACGGGGCAGGGTAGTAAACGCGGCCCAGCTTGCCTTCCTTGCGGATCTCAATCTTCGACGCCACCGGGTGGATGGAGGACGTGGAGTTGTTGATGTAGCTGATCGACCCCGTCGGCGGCACGGCCTGCAGGTTCTGGTTGTAGATGCCGTGCTCCATGACGGAGGCCTTCAGCTCGCGCCAGTCGTCCTGGGTGGGGATGTGGATGCCCTCAAACAGCTCGGCAACCTTCGCGGTTTGGGGAACCCATTCGGCGTCCGTGTACTTGTCAAAGAACTCGCCGCTGGCGTACTTGGACCGCTCAAATCCGGCAAAGGTCGATCCGGTCTCGATGGCGATCAGGTTTGAGGCCCGGATGGCGTGGTAGACCACGGAGTAAAAGTAGATGTTGGTGAAGTCCAGGCCCTCAACGGAGCCGTAGTGGACCCGTTCGCGTGCCAGGTAGCCGTGGAGGTTCATCTGGCCCAGGCCGATGGCGTGCGACTCGTCGTTGCCGTTGGCGATGGACGGCACCGAGGTGATGTGGGACATGTCCGACACCGCGGTCAGCGTGCGGATGGCCGTCTCGATGGTGCCGCCAAAGTCCGGGGAATCCATGGCCTTGGCAATGTTCAACGAACCCAGGTTGCAGGAGATGTCCTTGCCGGTCTGATCGTAGGAGAGGTCGTCATGGTAGCTGGTCGGCTCGGAAACCTGAAGGATCTCCGAGCACAGGTTGCTCATGATGATCTTGCCGTCGATCGGGTTGGCCCGGTTCACGGTGTCCTCAAACATGATGTACGGGTAGCCGGATTCGAACTGGATCTCGGCGAGGGTCTGGAAGAATTCGCGGGCCTTGATCTTGGTCTTCTTGATCCGGGCGTCGTCCACCATCTCGTAGTACTTCTCGGTGACCGAAATGTCGGAGAACGGCATGCCGTAGACCTTTTCGACGTCGTACGGGGAGAACAGGTACATGTCCTCGTCGCGCTTGGTCTTGATGCGCACCTTTTCATCCGCGTTCTCGCGCTTGGTGTCCAGGAAGCGGTTGATGTCCGGGTGGTGGGCGTGCAGGTAGACCGCGCCGGCACCCTGGCGGGCCCCGAGCTGGTTGGCGTAGGAGAAGCTGTCCTCGAGGAGCTTCATGACGGGGATGACGCCGGAGGACTGGTTTTCGATCTGCTTGATGGGCGCGCCCACTTCGCGGATGTTCGTCAGGGCGAAGGCGACGCCGCCGCCGCGCTTGGACAGCTGCAGGGCGGAGTTGATGGAGCGTCCGATCGACTCCATGTTGTCTTCGATGCGCAGCAGGAAGCAGGAGACCAGTTCGCCGCGCTGCGCCTTGCCGGCGTTCAGGAAGGTGGGGGTGGCCGGCTGGAAGCGGCCCTCGATGATCTCGTCGACAATCTTGGTGGCGAGCTCCTCGTTGCCGCGGGCCAGGTGCAGGGCCACCATGCACACGCGGTCCTCGTAGCGCTCCAGGAAACGGTTGCCGTCAAAAGTCTTCAACGTGTAGGACGTGTAGAACTTGAAAGCGCCCAGGAACGTCTCGAAGCGGAACTTCTTCTTGTACGCATGGTGGTAGAGGTCGCGGATGAAGTTCATCGTGTACTGGTCAAGCGTTTCACGCTCGTAGTATTCGTTCTTCACCAGGTAGTCCAGCTTTTCTTCCAGGTCGTGGAAGAACACGGTGTTGTTGTTCACGTGCTGCAGGAAGTACTGGCGGGCCGCGGCGCGGTCGGCGTCGAACTGGATTTTGCCCTCGGAATTGTAGAGGTTCAGCATGGCGTTCAGCTCGTGGTAGCCCAAACCTTCCCATGCGGCAGGCATGTCCTTGGACGCCTTCACCGTTGCGTCGTGTGCTGAGACAATCGTGTCCAAAATTCTTCCAATCCTTCGTGAACCCGGTCCACGTCCTCCGACGTGCCCATCAATTCAAAACGGTACAGATGCGGTACCTGGCATTTGACGGAGATGATGTCCCCGGCCAGGCAATATGTTTCACCAAAATTAGTGTTTCCGGCGCCAATGACGCCGCGGATCAGCTCCCGGTTGCCGGGAACGTTGAGGAACTTGATGACCTGCTTTGGCACTGCCCCGTGCCCGGAGTCCCCGCCGTAGGTGGGCAGGACCAGGACGAACGGCTCAAGGGCCGCCAGGGTGTCCTCACGCGTGTAAACCGGCAGGCGGGCCGCATCCACCTTTAACTTCTCCACAAATCGGTGGGTGTTGGCGGAGATCGAGGAGAAATAGATCAACCTGCTGCTGGTGCGCCTCCCGGATTCCCGGCCCACAGCTGGTGTTGCTGCAACGGCTGGCATTCTTATCGCTTCCTGCGGTACTGGTTTCCTGCGGTACTGGCTTGCTGTTGTGGGGCCGACCCTCTGCCGGTCAGCCCCACCTTGCGTGCCCGTGCGGCACGTGAATTCCTTGCGGACCTGCCGGCGTTCGTCCCGCCGGCGCCTAGGCTACGTTCACTGCTTCGTTTACACCGGCCTGGCTGATGGCCGCAATCTTGTCCGGACGGAAACCTGACCAGTGGTCGGCGTCGGTGATGACGACCGGGGCCTGCTGGTAGCCGAGGCTGAGCAGGCGTTCCAGTGCCGCGGAATCTTCGGTGATGTCCACGCTCTGGTACGTGATGCCCTTTTTATCCAACGCGCGGTACGTGGCGTTGCACTGGACGCACGCGGGTTTGGTGTAAACCGTAACGGTCATGGTCGAGATCCCCTTGTTGTAAAACCTGTTGTAAAAACGGTGTCGAATTCGCATTTGCGTCCCGCGTACGGCGCGCTCGCTGTCGGTGGGGCCCGACAGCTTTTGCGACGGCCCCGCCAGCGTTTCGGATGGCTTCCCGAACTGCTTGATTTGTTGTACTCGATACTACATGTAGTGCACGCCCTCGGGAACGACCCCAAGATGATGTATTACAAGTATGTCATTTTATACACCGGTAGTCCACAGCCCCGGCGGGTCAAAAGCGCTGAAATCCAACGTTTAAGATGCCTCTATCCACAGCCTGTGGAGTAGTTGCCCACTTAATTGGCGGCGGCGTGTCGTGCGCTCCCGGCGTGTCGGACCAGGCATGGTTCGCCGGTGGATCCTGCTCCCTGCGAGCGTGTCTTCCCAACCCCGGACCCTCCCCCTGTCGATGGGGCATTGCCGCCGGACATATGCTTGCAGGACGTGCCGGAAGGAGCATGCAGTGATCAATCCGATCCACCTGAAAACCCTGCTGGAAGTGGTCCGGCGTGGCTCCTTTGCCGCCGCCGCCACGGCGCTCGGGTACACGGCGTCGGCCGTTTCACAACAAATGTCCGCCTTGGAGCGCGACGCCGGGGTGACCCTCTTCGAGCGGACGGCCCGCAGCATTACGCCCACCGACGCGGCCGTGGTGATGAGCCGGCACGCGGCCAAGGTGCTTACGGACATCGACGCGCTGCTGGCCGCCAGCACCCGGACTGAACAAGGCACCAGCCAGGAGCTGCGGCTGGGCATCTTTCCCTCGCTGGCGACCTATGCCCTCCCGCGGCTCCTGCGCAGCCCCGACTGGCCGGGTCTGGGCATCAACCTGCACGTCTCGGTTGGCGAGCCCCAGCAAACCATCTCCGGTCTGCGCAGCGGCGGTGAACTGGATGTGGCCCTGGTCTACCAGGTGGGGCAGGCAGGCCTGGCCTGGCCGCAAACCATCAACCGCCAATGGGTGGGAGATGACAATTTCCGGGTAGTGCTGCCCCAGTCCTGGGGCATCCGGCCGGGGGCGGAAGTTGCTGCCGCCCAACTTTCGGACATGCCATGGATTATGCACCACCCCGGGACCGGCGATGCCACGGTCATTGAGCGGCTCTTTGCCAGCTGCAACCTCCACCCCCGTGTGGCCGCCTACAGCGACGACTTCAATGCCAGCCTCCAGCTGGCCTCGGTGGGCCTTGGCGCGGCGTTGGTTCCCGAACTGGCACTGACCCGCCGCCCGGAGGGGGTGGTGGTCCTGGACGTGCCGGAAATCCGCCTCGCCCGGAACATTTTCGCCCTGCTGATCAATGACAGGCGCACGGCGAGGATTGAAGTCTTCATGGACAAGTTGGCCGGCATATTGGGCGAACTGACGCGCACCAGCTCACTGGACACGCCAGCCTGAGCCCCCAACGGCGCGCTCCGGCAGCCGGCATTGATCACGGCATTGTTCCGCTGTTCCGTTGGCTGCGCCGCAACTTCCTCTTCGCCGGTGCCAGCACGCGCCTGATCACCTGACGCTTCAAGGCCCCGAACGGAGGGTAGATCAGCGCCAGCGTGTCCGGGGCCAGCGGCTTGTCCAGCACGGCCTTCCGGTGCGAGAACGTCTCGATCGAGTGGCGGCCGTGGTAGCTGCCCATCCCGCTTGCGCCCACGCCGCCGAAGGGCAGCCCCGGAACCGAAAGGTGTGCAGCCGGCACCCCAAAGTTCAGCGCCCCCGACGACGTCTTTTCCGCGAAGGCTGCCCGGACGCCGTGGTCCGCACTGAAAACGTACAGCGACAGCGGCTTGTCTCGGTGGTTGATGAAGTCGATGGCGGCCTGCGCGGACTCCACCGCCACCAGGGGAAGGACCGGGCCAAAGATCTCCCCGCCCATGAGGGCCGCCCCGGCATCCACCTGGAGCACGGTGGGTTCGATGTACCGCGTTGCGGCGTCGCGCCGGCCCCCGCTGACCAGCGATGAGCCGGCGCCCTGCTGCAGGTCAAGATCCAACATACCGGTGACCCGCGCGAAGGCGGCGTCGTTGACCATGCGCCCGTACGCCAGGCTGTGGCCTGGCTCGGCACCATACAGGGCCCGGATGGCACGGGGCAGCTCAGCAGCCAGGCCCGCCAGCGCCGTGTCGGTGCCAAGGACATAGTCCGGTGCCACGCACGTCTGGCCGGCGTTCATGAATTTCCCCCAGGCAATGCGCGCCGCGGCCGCCTTCATGTCAACGGTCTCGTCGATGTACACGGGTGACTTCCCGCCCAGCTCCAGGGTGACAGGGGTAAGGTGCCTGGCCGCGGCGGCCATGACGATGCGGCCCACCCGCCCGTTGCCGGTATAGAAAATGTGGTCGAAGTGCTCCTCCAGCAAGGCGGTGGTCTCCGGCACCCCGCCTTCAACGATCGTCACCGCCTTGTCCAGGTAGTGCGGGACCCACCGGGCCAGCGCCGCCGAGCAGGCCGGTGCCATTTCGCTGGGCTTGGCCACCACGGTGTTGCCGGCTGCGAGCGCGCCGATGACCGGGGACAACAGCAGTTGGATGGGGTAGTTCCAAGGGGCAATGACCAGGACGGTGCCCAAGGGTTCCATGACGGTGTGGGCCTTGGCCGGCTGAAGGGCCGGTGGGACGGGGACCTTGCGCGGGGCGAGCCATCGTTCCAGGTGTTTGTAGGTGTGGGCGATTTCGGCGGTCAGGAAGCCGATCTCGGTCACCAGGGACTCCGAGGGGTGCTTGCCGAGGTCGGCTGCCAGTGCATCGATGAAATCGTTGCCATGGTCCAGGAGCATGTGGTTCATGGCCTTGAGCTGGTTCAGGCGCCAGTGGAGGGGCCGCGTCGCGCCGGAGACGAAAATTCTCCGGGCCGCCATGACCGTTTCGTGGATGGGCGTTGCGTCTTCCAGCCCGGCCGCTGGCGCATCGACAAATTCGTGTGAGCTCATGGTCCCAATCTACGCGGCTTGGGATCCATGGCCGTGGGTGCACTGTTATACGCCACGTCCGTGCCCAACCGTGCGCATGGCACTGTCCTGCGCACGGTTCGCTGCCAATCCGGCGTAGAACAGCACTCGGCGGCCCCCGCCTTCCACGCAGGAAGGCAGGGGCCGCCGTCGAACATCAGGTCGGTGCGGGCTAGACGAGCTGGGCGCGGACTTCCCGGGTGGCCTCCACCAGGTTGCGCAGGGACTCCTCGGTCTCGGCGTAGCCGCGGGTCTTCAGCCCGCAGTCCGGGTTGACCCAGAGCTGGCGGGCCGGCACGTGCTTGACGGCGGTGCCCAGCAGTTCGGTGACCTCGGCCCGGCCGGGGACCCGCGGGCTGTGGATGTCGTAGACGCCCGGGCCCACGCCGCGGCCGAAGCCGTGGCTCTCCAGGTCGTTGACCACCTCCATGCGGGAGCGGGCGGCCTCGATGGAGGTGACGTCGGCGTCCAGTCCGTCAATGGCGTCGATGATGACGCCGAATTCGGAGTAGCACAGGTGGGTGTGGACCTGCGTGGCGTCGGCGGCACCGGCCGTGGCCAGGCGGAAGGAGTTCACGGACCAGTCCAGGTAGGCGGGCTGGTCGGCGCGGCGCAGCGGCAGCAGTTCGCGCAGGGCGGGCTCGTCCACCTGGATGATCTTGATGCCTGCAGCCTCCAGGTCCGCGATCTCGTCGCGCAGCGCCAGGGCCACCTGGTTTGCGGTCTCGCCCAGCGGCTGGTCGTCGCGGACAAAGCTCCACGCCAGGATCGTGACGGGCCCGGTCAGCATGCCCTTCATGGGCTTGGCGGTGAGTGACTGGGCGTATTCGGCCCACTCAACCGTGATGGCCTTTTCGCGGGTCACATCCCCCCACAGGATGGAGGGGCGGGTGCAGCGGCTGCCATAGGACTGGACCCAGCCGTGCACCGTGACGTCAAAGCCCTCAAGGTTCTCGGCAAAGTACTGGACCATGTCGTTGCGCTCCGGCTCACCGTGCACCAGCACGTCAAAGCCGAGTTCTTCCTGCAGGTCCACGACGCGCTTGATCTCATCCTTCATCAGCTGCGCGTAGTCCGCGCCGCTGATGGCGCCCTTGTTGGCGCGGGCCCGGGCGCCGCGGATCTCGCTGGTCTGCGGGAAGGAGCCGATGGTGGTGGTGGGCAGCGGCGGCAGCTTCAGCGCCTGCTCCTGCGCGGCCTCGCGCACCGCGTAGTCCGCGCGGCGGAAGTCCGCGGCGGTCAGGGCGGCCAGGCGGGCGCGCACCTCGGGACGCTTGACGCCGGTGGCCGCCGCCCGGGAGGCGATGGCTGTGGTGGCCTCGGCGATGGCGCCGGCGGCCGACGCCGGGTACCCCACATAGGCGGCAAGGGTCACCACTTCGCCGGCCTTCTGGTCGGCGAAGGCGAGCCAGCTGCGCAGCCCGGCGGGCAGCTGGGTCTCTTCCTCGACGTCGTGCGGGACGTGCTGGGTGGAGGTGGAGGTGGACACGGCCACGGCCACGCCGGCCGCCGTGAAGGCATCCAGCCGGGCGGCGGAGGCGGCCAAGTCGTTGCGCCAGATGTTGTGGCCGTCCACGACGCCGGCCACCACGGTCTTGCCGGCCAGCAGGGCCAGCTCCCCCGCGGATGGGACCGCACCCTTGAACGCGTCCAGGTGCAGGGCCTCGACCCCGGTGGCAGCCAGGGTGGGCAGCAGCTCCGTCAAGGCGCCAAACGGCGTGGAGACCAGGATCTGCGGGCGGCTGGCGGCGGCCGCAAGGACCTCGTAGCTGCGCGCCACGGCCGCCTGGACTTCGGCGACGGGCACGACCTGGTCGGTCACCAGGGCAGGCTCGTCCAGCTGTACCCAGGGGGCGCCGGCGGCGGCCAGCCGGGAGAGCAGTTCGGCGTAGACGGCCAGTACGTCCTCGAGGCGGGACAGCGGGGAGAATCCTTCCGGTGCACCGTCGGAGGCCTTGCTCAGCAGCAGGTACGTCACCGGGCCCACCAGGTAGGGGCGGGTGGTGAAGCCGTTGGCCTTGGCAAATTCGCGGCTGCACCGCGGCCGTGCCCCGGGCCAGGGTGAAGTAGGCGTTGATGTCCAGCTCGCCGGCGGCGTTGCGCAGCGAGCCGAAGCGGGCCGGTTCTGCGCCGATGTGGGTGGTGGCGTCAAGCACCTGGTCGTAGAAGGAGAAGGTGCCGGGGATGGCCGCCGGCTCGGTCAGGCCCAGGCCGTCGAGGCGGCGGGCGGTGGCGAGCTGGATTTCCTTGGCTGCGGTGTCCAGTGCGGCCTCGGTGATCGTGCCGGCCCAGAAGGCCTCCACGGCCTTCTTCAGTTCCCGTCGGCGGCCGATGCGCGGGTAGCCCAGGAGGGAGGCTTTGGGAAAGGTGGGGATGTTGCTCATGGGAGGTTCCTTACGTTCAATGGTTGGTCAAGGGCAGGGGCCACGGAATGATTCCTAGGCCTGCACCAGTTCGGGGGTTGCGGTGCGCGGCGCCGGGCGGGCAGGGCGAAGCAGCGCCAGCTTGTCCAGCACGTCCAGCGCGGCGGCGTGTTCGTTGAAGGTGTAGAGGTGGATGCCGGGCGCCCCGGCGTCCAGGGCGGCGCGGGCCAGGTCAACGGTGGCGGCCACCCCGATCCGCCGGCCGTCCCCGGCGTCGGCGGCCCGGCCCAAGGCGTCCATCAGCTTCGGTTCCGGGTCGACGCCGGTCAACTCGGCCAGGCGCCTGACGCGGCGCAGGCTGGTCAGGGGCATGACGCCGGGGATGATGGGAATGGTGACGCCGGCCCGGCGGGACCGGATCACCAGTTCCCTGTAGTGCTCGGCACGGAAGAACACCTGGGTGATGGCGAAGTCGGCGCCGGAGCGCTGCTTGGCCAACAGGACCTCCACGTCGTGCTCGATCGAGGGCGATTCAGGGTGTTTCGCCGGGTAGGCCGCCACTCCAATGGCCACCCTCCCGGCGCACAGCAGTGCGGACCGGCCCTGCTCGACGCGTCGGATCAGTTCGATCAGGTCCTGGGCGTGCGCCAGCGAACCGGGCCGCGGCCCGTCGGACGGGTCCCGGGGCAGGTCGCCGCGCAGGGCCAAAATCCCGCGAACACCGTAATCCAGGAGTACGGAGATGACCCCGGCGAGCTCTTCCGCCGTGCTGCCGACGGAGGTCAGGTGGGCCAGGGGCCGCAGTGTGGTCTCCGTCAGCAGCCGGTGGAGCAGTTCGATGGCGGAGTGCCGGTTGCTGCCGTCGGCCCCGTAGGTGACGGAAACGTAGTCCGGCTTGGTGCTTTCCAGTTCGCGGATGGTGTTCCACAAGGACGCCGCTGCCGTCTCATTGCGGGGCGGGAAGAGTTCGTAGGAGAGTGCGATGGGTGCGCTGGCACCCGGGGGAAGGCTTGGTGGGGACATTTGCTGATCCTTGGCGATGGGTCGCCCCGGCCCCTGGTGGCATCCGGAACACCAGCGGGGAAGGGCAGTTTTTCGTGGAAGTGGAGGCGGACACGCGCCACCACAAAGCCGCACAAGGCGGCGTGGTGGCGTGTAGCGCCAAGCAAATGTCAGGCCCACATGGGGGCACCCACACCCTTGAAGCATCGAAGGGTCGCTGACACACGTTGGGGAACTAACGCATGATCCACACTACGCAGCGCGTGGACACGCCGCAAGTTGAGTGCCGAATCATTAGGTGTCTTTACGCAATGTGACCGCTGATTTGAGCCATCGTCGGCCTTGATTGGTCGTGACGCCGAATTAAGTTCCGCTAAGGGGGCTTCCCCGCCGGGGCGGACATCGCCACCATTCCGGTGGGTTCGGGATGGTGGGCCCGTTCCGGTGGGCCGGGATGGTGGCATATTTCCTCGGGCACTGTCCACCTTGGCGCGCCCGGACTAATGTGGGGTCATGAAACAGTTACCGGAGTCATACCTGGCGTACATGGAAGGCAGGGACGAGGACTTCACGGCCACCGTGCTGCCCATTCTGCGGCAGTCCGCAGCCGACCAGCTCCATGGCGTCAAGGTGGTCAGGCTGCCCCATGGCATCCAGGCGCACCTCGATGATGGCATTCCCTTTGGCGAGGTCCGCGAGGACTCGGACTAGGAAGTTTTCTCCTTCGCAGCCAACAGCAGCTGGGCGGCATTGGGGCTGAAGGTCTTTTCCATGACGAGGCAGGCCGCACCCACGGCTTCCCCGCCGGGAAACAGCCGCGTGCCGGCCACGTCCACAGCGTGGACTTTGCTGGTCACGCTCAGCTGCCGCACGAGCTCCGGGACCTGTGCCAGGTACGTGGTGGCCAGCGGCGGCCAGAACGGCCCGCCAAAGACCACCCGTTCCACGTCCAGCAGGCTGGCAAGCACGGACACAACCCCTGCCATGCGGCGCGCGGAGCGGGCCAGGATGTCACCGGCCGCAGTGTTTCCGTCCTCCGCTGCTGCCGCCAGGGCCGCCAGATCCTGCTGCAGGCTCGGCGGGAACGCGGGGTCGGCAACGGGCAGCACGCCGGTGGCCCGGGCCTCGGCAACGAGGGTTTCCGGCGTGCAGGCTGCCTTGACGCAGCCGCGTCGCCCGCAGTCGCACTCCGGGCCGTCGGGGTCGGTGATGATGTGGCCGATCTCGCCCGCATTGCCGGAGGACCCCCGGACCACCTCATCACCGAGAATCAGCCCGGCACCAATGCCGGTGCCGATGTAGATGTAAACCAGGCTGGAGGCACTGCCCGTGGAGCCGGTCCACAGCTCTGCCACGACGGCCGCTGTCACGTCCTTGTCCATGACGACGGGCAGCCCGGTGGCTTCCTGCAAGATGCTGCGCAGCGGCACCCGCTGCCAACCCGGCATGTGGGGCGGGTCCACGACGGTGCCGCTGGCGGCGTCGATGGGCCCGGGTGTAGCGACGCCCACCCCGGCGATGCGCTGCTGGTCCACCCCGGAACGATCGATGAGGTCCCGGATTTCCAGGCCCATGGCGGCCACGGCGTCGTCGGGGGCGCTCGCCAGGTCGGTGGGCCGCTCCAGCGACTCGAGCACTGTACCCACGGCGTCCACCACGGCAAAACTGGTCACCGTCGGGTCGATGTGGACCCCGACGGCGAACATGCCCTTGGGATTCAGGCGCAGGATGGTGCGGGGTTTGCCGGGACCGGAGGCCTCCTTGCCCGCTTCCATGATCAGCCCGGCATCCAAGAGGCGGCGGCAGATGTTCGAAACTGTCTGGGCGGCCAGACCGGCTGATCCGGCCAGTTCCACCCGGCTCAGACCCTCTTCGGAGCGCCGGATGGAGTCCAGGATGACGGCCTGGTTGAAATCACCCATTTTGGGCAAGTTGGTGCCGCGGCGTCGCTGCGGCGCCGCTGCCTCGGAAAAACCCATCAACAACTCCTTGGGGAAAATCAAACGGGTCGGCGGCCGGCCCCCATGCCTCCGCTGACACACTACCTCCTTCCACGACCGCCGGCCCACAGGCCACGGCCGGGCGCCGCGGCTGCCTTAGCGCCGTATGGAACGGGCGACCAAAAATTTGCCGTTCCGCCCCATCACCTCGGTGGCGCCCACGCGTTCGCGCAACTGGGGACCGTAGTCCAGGTGCCTGTTGTAAACGGTCCACAACTCCCCACCCGGCGCCAGGACCCGCGCGGCTGAGTCGAAGAGCTTAAGTGCAATGCCGGCGTGGATTGTTGCCCCCACATGGAAGGGCGGGTTGAGCACCACCAGCTCCGCCGACCCTGCCGGGAAGCTTGCCATGGCGTCGTCGCGCATCACGGCAACCCGCTCCCCCAGTCCGTTTGCTTCCACCGTGGCTGCGGCCGATGCCACAGCGGAAGCGGACTGGTCGGTGGCACACACCCGCAGGCCCGGGCGGGCCGTGGCAAGGGCCGCGGCGATGCTCCCGTTGCCGCAGCCAAGGTCAATGGCGTTCGCCGCAGCGCGCATGTCGGGAACAAAATTGAGCAGGAAGCGTGTGCCCAGGTCCAGCTTGGTGCCGCCAAACGTGGCCCCGTATGCGCACAGCCACAGTCCCAGGGCGTCATTGAATTCCCGGCGCGGAAAGTTCGACGCCGGTGCCTCCGGTCGCGGCCCTCCCACCGTGAGCAGCCGCGACTTCCGCCAGGCACGGCCGGGCACAACGTCGTGAAAGTATTTGCCCAAGACGGTGTTCATGGCCAGCGTCATGTGCTTGACGCGGCCCCCCGCGACCACGTGGACGTCCGGGGCTGCATGGGCCCGGATGAGTGCCGCGGCCTCCTCCAGCTCGTCCAGGCCCCGGGGCAGCTGCCACAGCACCACGGTGGCGCCGGCAAAAAGCCTGGCACCCAGCGGAAGGGAAACACAGTTCGGCGCCAGGCCAAACCGTTCGGCGTTGCTTGCCAGCGCCAGCTCGCCCGAGAGCGCATCCTGATGGACGCGGATTCCGGTGAGGCCGTGGATGGCTGCCGCTCCCAGGGCCAGCGCCCCATAGCGGTCTCCCACCACGGACAGCGAACCGGGGCCCTGCGCTGCGGCGAGTGCGTCCAGGGACCCGCGCGCCCCGTCCAGGATCAGCTGGTCGGTGGCGTCGTGCGCATGCAGGTTCGCCGCCTCAATGTCCGGCTGCCGCCGGAGACGAGCGAAGTCGAAGCTGTCCGGGTCCGGTCGGCTGAAGCCGGGATGTTGCAAGCCGTTCATGGTGCCCCTTCGTTGATTCCCCGGCGGCGGGGCAACCCAATTCTAAACGGGGCCCGGCCCCTCCAGGTGTGACAAAGTCGACATGTGCATTGCATCACATTCGTCTTAGAATCAAGACAGTCACTCAAGTCAGCAGCGATGTCGCCGTCAAAGACGACTTAAGGGGTTATTGTGAGCGAAATATCACCACTGAGAAACGCGGTTCGCAACGGAAGCGGCCTGAAGCGCCTCGGGGGAATCTGGGGCGAAGTGCTCGGGGAATTTCTGGGTACCTTTGTCCTGATTTGTTTTGGTGATGGGGTGGTGGCCATGGCAGTGGCCGCCTTGCCCGGCAGTGGCCGCGCCGCCACCGACACCACCATCTTCATGGCTTCCGGCGACTGGCTGCTCATCACCTGGGGGTGGGCGCTGGCAGTAGCCATGGGCGTATATGTTGCTGGCGGCGTGACCGGCGCGCACCTGAACCCGGCCGTGACGCTGGCATTTGCGGTCCGGAGGAAGTTCGCGTGGAACAAGGTCCTGCCTTACATTGCTGCCCAGGTGGTGGGCGCCTTTGCGGCGGCCGCGCTGTTGTATGTGGTGTACTACAACGCGATTGATGCTTTCAACGCCGCGTCCAAGACCCAGCGAAACGAACCGGGCGGGCTGGCGACCTTCTCCATCTTTGCCACGTTCCCGGCACCCTACTTCCACGGCAACATGGTCATTCCGCTGATTGACCAGGTGGTGGGCACCATGTTCCTGGTGCTGCTGATCGCTGCCATCGTGGACATGCGCAACCTGGCCGTGCAGGCCAACCTCGGCCCGCTGATCATCGGTTTTGCGGTCGCGGCGATCGGCATGTCTTTCGGGGCAAACGCGGGGTACGCGATCAACCCCGCCCGCGACTTTGGTCCGCGACTCTTTGCCTGGATGGCTGGTTGGGGGGAAGTAGCCTTGCCGGGGACCGTCGCAGGACAATTCAGCTGGTATTTTTGGGTCCCCATCATCGGTCCGCTGATTGGCGGCGTCGTGGGCATCCTGGTCTATGACCTTTTCATCGGCGACGTGCTGCACGCCCGCCGGAAGCTCGCAGAGCTGGCCGAACCCGGACCTGCCACGGAAGAAGGGACCACCGGCACCGTCCAGTAGCCGCTAGACGATTTCCAGGGCGTCCACGTACAGCCACTGTTTGCCAATCCGCACAAAGCGGCTGGTTTCGGTGAGGCTGCCACGGACGCCCTGGTGCTTGTAACGGGCGGTGAAGGACACGATGCCGTCGTGGTCCCACGGGCCGCCGCGCACCGTATCGAGGATTTCCAGCCGGTACCACCGCTGCCCCGGGTCCAGTTCCAGGGCGGCCGGACGGGTGTCGAGGTGCCAGGTGCGCACGAGGTAGGAGGTGTTGCGTGTGGCGAACGCGCTGTAGCGCGATCGCATCAGCGCCTCGGCGGTGGGTGGGAAGGCGGCGGCATTGCCCAGAAACCGGCCGCAGCATCCGTCGAGGGTGTCGCCGCTGTTGCACGGGCACCTCACGGCCGCCGCCTCATTGCGTGGACCAGGTCTGGGAATGGAAGCACACAATGGGGTGGCGCAGGGATTCCATCATGGCCGTGACCATGGTGTTTCCGGCCAACGAACTGGGCAGCATATGGAAGCGGGCGTCGAGGACACGTGCCTCCCTGTCCAGTGCCGGCTCGTCCGTGGCGTCCAATGGTTCATGCAGCTGTGCCGCCGCCACCGGGAACTGGCTGGTTGCCTGGTACAGACGCCGGGCGGAGCCCAAGCCGGCGGAGGGGTTCTCGATCGCGACGGCACCGGTGCTGCGCCCGGATCCGACGGCGGTGCGCACCACCCCCAGCACGTCCAGGATGCGGATGGCCTCACGCACGGAGGCCCGGGAGACGCCGTGCTCCAGGGCCAGGGCGCGTTCGCCGGGCAACTGGTCACCCGCCGTAATCCTGCCGTCCCTGAGATCGGTCTCGATGCGGTGAAGCACTGTCTCGTAGCTGCGGGCGACGGACCCGGAGGCTGCTTTGGTGGTCGGCACGGCATCCATTCTCGCATTGATCCAACGGCCGACGCCGGGGCGGGAACGAAAGAAGTCCGAGCCCCGCACGGGCGGCGGGCCGGTGCGATGTTCGGACTTCCTGACTTGGTGGAGCTGAGGGGACTCGAACCCCTGACCCCCTGCATGCCATGCAGGTGCGCTACCAGCTGCGCCACAGCCCCAAGACGTTGGGTATTCCTTTGCAAACCACCGTTGGATGACCGGCGTGTTTGGTGGAGCTGAGGGGACTCGAACCCCTGACCCCCTGCATGCCATGCAGGTGCGCTACCAGCTGCGCCACAGCCCCAAACACGTGCCCGATTCCAGACCTGACGGTCTGGGCCGAAGCAACTTGTCTATCCTAGAACACGTTTCTTCAGGTTGCCAAATCGGGTTTCCCCGCCCCGGATCCATGCCCTCGAAGCCTCCGGCCCGGCCTTAGTCCTCGACAGGTTCGGCGAGGTCTTCCGGGGCTTCAAAGGGCTGCGGCAACGTGCCCACGTTGTGCTCGGTCAGCCGCCATTGCCATTCGCTGGCACCAGCCAGCGACGGCTGGGACTGCTCCACCACGGACCAGTGGCAGTTGGAGAGCCCGGAAAGGGTGCGCCACAGATGTTCGGGCAGTCCCAACAGTTTCGCCAGCGCCACCCGGGTGGCGCCGCCATGCGTGGCCACAACCAGCGTGCCGCCCTCGGCCATGCCCGCAATGCCGTCAAGGATGGCCGCGACCATGCGCTCGGCCACTTCGGCCCTGGTCTCCCCGCCGCCGGCACGCACGTTGGGTTCGTCCAGCTGCCACAGCTTGATCTGCGCCGGATGGGCCCGCTCAATCTCCTCAAAGGAAAGCCCCTCCCAGCTGCCGCCAAAAGTCTCCCGCAGGCGCTGGTCCACGGTGATGCCGACCCCGGTCAGCGCGGACAGCGAACGGGCCGTGTTGTAGGCCCGGGACAGATCCGAGGAGATGATTTTCAGCGTTCCCGGCACGGGGAAGGCCGCCAACTTCCCGGCCAGCAGGGCGGCGGACCGCTCTGCCTGGCCAACTCCCACGTCATCCAGCGGGATGTCGCTTTGGCCCTGGAAGCGGCGGGCTGCGTTCCAGGCGGTGCGCCCGTGCCGCCAGAAAATCACCCGTCGGCGCGGACCGCCGGGCTGCAGGACGGACTGCGCAACCGCGGGGAACGTCGATTCCTCCCGGGGTGCAGCGGCAGGCTCCACCACGGCGGGCACCTCTCCTTCATTGCTGATGGGATCTACTCGGCGTCCACGCTCTGCTGCCCGGCGCCCGGACGGACGGAGGGATCGGATTCGGGCAGTTGGAGGTCCACTACGGGGCAGTCACCATAGAGGCGTTCCAGGGCGTAGAAGATCCTGTCCTCCTCGTGCTGGACATGGACCACGATGTCGGCGTAGTCGAGCAGCACCCAGCGGCCGCCTGAGCGGCCTTCACGGCGGACGGGCCTCATGTCGAACTTGTGGAGTTCGTCCTCAATGCCGTCGACAATGGCGTTGACCTGGCGTTCGGTGGATGCGGAGGCGATGAAGAAGATGTCCGTGATGGCGAGCCTGTCGCTCACATCCAAGGCAATCAGGTCCTGGGCCAGCTTGTCCGAGGCCGCCCGGGCAGCTGCCCGGACGAGCTCAATCGAGTGTTCTGTTGCGGTCACTGGGTTTCCTTTGCTAAGTCCGTCTCTAGCGTGCCAGAGCGGTGATGAACATGACGACGCCGACAACCACTGCCGCACCGCCGAGAATGATGCTGCCCCATTGAACGAGCAGGTTGCGCTTGGTGCGCCCCAGGCCGGCCGTGATGGCGTCCAGCGGCTCCAGGCCGTGGGCGTACTCGGCGGGCATGGGCGGCATTTGGGTGCGGGTCACGGACCCGGGCCGGGCCGGTTCCACGGGTGAGGCTGCCGGTTCCGCGGGACGGTCACCGGCGGCCATTGCCTGCGCACGTTTGAGCGTGTTGCTGCGCCCTCCCGTGAGCGGACGGTTGCCCGGGCCCGGACGGTGCACGGCACGGGCGGACAGGGCTGCGTCGAAGCGCTCGACATTTGCGTCACGAGGGGACGCGGGCTTGCCGGGAGAGGCCTTCCCTCCGGAGGACTTGCCTGCCGAGGACTTGCCCCTCCGTGACCTTGCCGCGGCAGGGCCGGAAGCGCTGGCGGGCTTCTTGCGTGACGCGCCCAGCTTGGGCGTGGATCTGGTCACAATAGGGACGTGGGTGGTCGACGGCGGTCGCATGACCGGCCGGTCCATGCCGGGCACGTTGAGGAACTCCATCGGGGTGACCATGGCGAGGTTGTTGGTGGCCGTGGGATCGGCCACCGTGCGGCGGCTCTTGGCGCTTTCCTGGGCCAGCCGTTCGCGGGTCTGGGCCCGCTGGTCAAGGACGGCGGCACGTTCTGCCTGCGCACGCTGTTCAGCCAGCACCCGCAATTCCTCGGTGCTCGGCGGCTGGCCGGCTGACGTTGCCGGACCCACGGAAACCGAGGGATACGGCAAGGCCGGCACCGGTCCGGGAGCGGGCTGGCGCGGCATGGCAGACGTGGCCGGCGCGGCAACGGTGTCGGTACTGAGCTCGAACGCAGCGGGCGCGACAGCGTTGACGCCATGCGACGGTGCCGCCTCCTGGTGTCCGGCTTCCTGCGGCAGGGCGTCCGGAGCGGTGTCCG
>CAJDTM010000061.1_pt1 | contig 17695 bp, 19 predicted proteins | sample 7389831 | NCBI WGS metagenome assembly CAJDTM01 (sample SAMEA7055656, study PRJEB34461) | soil metagenome | biome: terrestrial ecosystem; feature: Peninsula; material: soil | place: Antarctica | collected 2016
GGCCACGAAGTCGTCATCGCCACCGGCCGCTCCCTCGGTGCCATGCTCCCGGTGGTGCAAAAGATCGGGCTGGTCCGCGGCTATGGGGTCTGCTCCAACGGCGGCGTGACCGTCCGCCTGGACCCCGCCCTTGACTGCGGCTACGAAGTCCTGGAACGGGTCACGTTCAGCCCCAGGACGGCACTGACCACGCTGCAGGCGAAGATTCCCGGCGCCCGGTTCGCGCTCGAGGACGCCGACGGCAACTTCCTCTCCACCTCCCGTTTCCAGGACGCCAGCTTTGGCATCCAGGCCCGCGGCGTGGACTTCCACCACCTGCTGGACACCCGGGCCGTGCGGGTGGTGGTCAACAGCACCGAAGCCAGCACGGCGGAGTTTTCCGCGGCCATTGCCGCCGCCGGGCTGCAGGGGGTCACCTACGCCGTGGGCTGGAGCGCGTGGCTGGACATCGCCGCCGCCGGCGTCACCAAGGCCAGCGCGCTGGAGAAGCTGCGTGCCGGCATGGGCGTCGGCAGGGGCCGGACCGTGGCGGTGGGCGACGGCTCCAACGACATCGAAATGCTTCAATGGGCTGCACGTGGGGTGGCCATGGGCCAGGCCGACGCGGCTGTGCGGGCCGCGGCCGACGAGGTCACCGGCTCCGTGTACGACGACGGCGCCGCGACAGTCCTGCGCAGCCTCCTGTAGGACCGCCGGCCGGGAAGGTCCCCAAAAAAGCGGCGGCGCCCGCCCACGAAGGGGAGGCGCCGCCGTCGTCCGGGGGAGGGCTCAGTGGGTCCCGGCCGCGAAGCGCTTGATGGAGGCTTCCAGTTCGGCCTCAGCAGCGGCGCGGTCGCCCCAGCCTTCGGCCTTGACCCACTTGCCGGGTTCCAGGTCCTTGTACCGGGTGAAGAAGTGCTCGATCTCCTTGATCAAAAATTCGTCCACGTCGGAAATTTCCTGGATGTTGTCAAAACGCTTGTCGTCAACAACGCACAGGACCTTGGCGTCCCCACCGGACTCGTCCGTCATGTTGAACACGGCGATGGGGCGGGCGTCGACCACCACGCCGGGGTGGAGGTCGTAGTCCTGGAGCAGGACCAGGGCGTCGAGCGGGTCACCGTCTTCACCGAGGGTGTCGTCGAAGTAGCCGTAGTGCGTGGGGTATTGCATGGAGGTGAACAGCACCCGGTCCAGGCGGACCCGGCCGCTCTCGTGGTCAACCTCATACTTGACGCGGGACCCGCGCGGGATCTCGATGGTGACGTCGTGCTTCATGTGGTGCTCCTCATCAGGTGGGCGGCGGAGGCCGGGTGCGAAAGAATAGCGTCTAGTATGAGGATATAGGCGCTTTTTCCTGCGCCGAAACCCACCCGTGCCATCCGCTGCGGGATGTGACCTGCCCGAACGCCGATTGTCAGTGCCGGGCCCGCCGCTGAAAAGGAACTGCCTGCACCATGGGACGGACGTCAAAGGCCGTGACGGGCGCAGCACTCATTCTGGCGCTCTCAGCGGTCACCGTTCCGGCCGGCCTGTACCTGGCACCCGCCATCCTCCCCGGGAATTCGCCCGCTGCCGTCCTCCCGGCGGCGCAGCTTGCCCCCACTTCCCTTTCTGGGCTCACCGGCATTTCCCCCTTGTCCGCCCTGGCCCCGGTTCCCGACGCCGCGGTGCTGGGAGCCGAGTTGGACGCAGCGTTGGCGCTCGGAGGTGCCGGCCAGTACAGCGCTTCGGTAGCCGACGCCGCCACGGGCCAGGTCTTGTACTCCCGTGACGGGCGGAGCCCCCGTACGCCGGCATCGAACCTAAAGCTGCTCACGGCCACGGCCGCACTGGCCTCGCTGGGCGCCGACACTCGCCTGCAGACCTCTGTGGTTGCCGGGGACGGGCCCAACGCGCTGGTGCTCAAGGCCGGCGGCGACGCCATGCTGTCCAAGGGCAGCAGCGACCCCTCGGCGGTCATGGGACATGCCGGCCTCGCCACGCTCGCCAAAAACACGGCCGCTGCCCTTGCCGCAGCCGGCGTCAAGGGTCAGGTCACGCTGCAACTGGACGACCACCTGTTTACCGGCCCGGCGCTGAACCCGAACTGGGACGAAGGTGATGTGGACGCGGGGGAAATCGCGCCGGTCCATCCCCTGGCCCTGTACGCCGGGCGGACTTTTCCCGGGGCCGGCGCCGGCCCGAGGCCGCAGGACTCCGCCCTGGCGGCGGCCGGGGCTTTTGCCGCCGCCCTCCAGGTTGACGGCGTCGAGGTCGCCGGCGCCATCACCAGGACGGCCGCACCGGCGACGTCCAGGGCTGTCCTTGCCTCCGTCAGCTCCGCCACCGTGGCCCAACAGGTGCAATACCTTCTGGCCGAATCGGACAACTACCTGGCAGAGGTCATGGGCCGGCTGGTGGCCGTGAAGCACGGTGCAAAGGCCGACAACCAGGGGTCGGTGACCGCCGTCCGCGAGGTCCTTTCCGGGCTGGGCCTGCCGCTGGAGGGGGCCGTTACGGTGGACAACTGCGGTCTCGGCATCGGGAACCACATCAGCGCGCATCAGCTGGTGGAGGTGGTTTCCTACCTCCTGGCCCACGCGGGTGCGGACGCGGGGCAGGCGCTTGAGGGCTTGCCCGTCGCCGGGCTGACGGGCACACTGGACGGGCGTTTCGGCGGGCCGGGAACGGTGGCCGCCGCGGGCCTGGTGCGCGCCAAGACCGGCACCCTGAACCGGGTGTCCACGCTGTCCGGCTATCTGGTCAACGCGCACGGGCGGCTGCTGGCGTTTTCGATCATGGGCAACAAGCTCGCCGACGGTCCGGCGTCGGCCATTCCCGCCATCGACGCCGCCGCGGCCGCCCTCGCCAAAAGCTGATCACCCCCCCGTTGAGGTTTGAGATCATGACCTCCAACGGAGCGGCGGAGCGGTCATGATCTCAAACCTCAACACAGGGAAGTGTGATCTTATGGGGGACATGAGCCCGCAAAGCAGCGCACAGCCAGCCCCAGCCGCCCCCGCCAGCCCAGCCGCCCCCGCCAGCATGGTCAACTGGGAGCTAGCCGCCAAAACGGCGGCCAGGCTGGCGCCGGCCGGTCCCTCCCTCAGCGGCACGGACATTGGCCGGGCGGTGGAAAACCTCCGCCTCATGGCCGAGAAGTCGGTCCCGCACGTGCACGAGATCAGCCGGCTGGAAGCGGCCCGGGACCTGCGTGACTCCGAGGTTCTTGTCGTCGACAGGGCCTCGTGGGCCAAAGCCAACACGCAAAGCTTTGCGGTCATGATGGACCCCATCATGACCGCGCTCGCTGCGAAGCAGGCAGCCGCCGGCAAAAACGCCGCGGCCGTGGGCGCCACCATCACCGGCGCCCAGCTCGGCGCGGTGCTGGCCTTCCTCTCCAGCAAGGTCCTGGGCCAGTACGACCCCTTCGCGGCCCTGGCCGCACCCCGGGAAACCTCCGGCGGGACAAAGCTGCCGGCCAGTGGCGGGCGGCTGCTGCTGGTGGCGCCCAACATCATCACGGTGGAGCGTGAGCTCAAGGTTGACCCGAGCGACTTCCGGCTCTGGGTGTGCCTGCACGAACAAACCCACCGCGTCCAATTTGCCGCGGCCCCGTGGCTGCGCCACCACATGCTCTCGGAGATTGAAAAACTGGGCGGACTGCTGGTGGGTGACAGCGAAAACCTCGGCGAGCGGCTGCTACAGGCGGCCAGGTCGTTGGGCGGCAAAAAGCCGGCCACGGGGGAAAAATCGGGGGGAAAGCCGGCGGAACCGGACATGCCCAGCCGCGGCGGCGTCCTGGACCTGCTCCAAGACCCGGAACAAAAGGCCGCGCTCTCGCATGTCACGGCCGTCATGAGCCTGCTGGAGGGCCACGCCAACGTGGTCATGGACGGTGTGGACGCCTCCATCGTGCCCACCGTGCGCACCATCCGCCAGCGCTTCAACAACCGCGGCAAGGACCGCGGGGCCCTTGAAAAGTTCATCCGTAACCTCCTGGGGCTTGATGCCAAGATGCGCCAGTACAGCGACGGCGCCAAATTTGTGCGCGAAGTGGTGGACATCGCCGGCATGGACGGCTTCAACAACGTCTGGGCACGGGCGGGAAACCTGCCCACGGAACCGGAAATCCACAACGGCCGCCTCTGGGTTGAGCGGATGGGCCTGTAGGTGCCGGAGAGCAAATTTCGTCCGCGACGCCGCCTGGACCCCACCGTGGGCAAGGCGCGAACCCTGGTGGCCGGGCTGCTGGGCCTGAGCACCACGGGAAGGCACCGCCCGGTCCAGGACCCGCCCCTGGTGCTGGTGGGCTGCAGCGGCGGCCCGGACTCACTGGCCCTGGCCGCCGTCACCGCCTTCTTCGCCACCCGCGGTGAAGTCCGTGTGGGCGCCGTGGTGGTGGACCACCAGATGCAGCCGGGCAGTGCGGGTGTGGCCGCCCGGACCGCGGAGCAGTTGCGCGGGCTGGGCCTTGACCCGGTCCAGGTGCGCACTGTGGATTTGGAGCACGACGGCGGCGGCCCCGAAGCTGCTGCACGCGCCGCCCGTTTTGGTGCACTGGACGCCGCGGCCCGGGAGCTCGGCGCCGAAACGGTCCTGCTTGGCCACACCATGGACGATCAGGCCGAATCGGTGCTGCTGGGCCTGGCCCGAGGTTCCGGCACCCGCTCCCTGGCCGGCATGCGCCCCCGCAGGGGATTGTACGGGCGCCCTTTCCTGACGCTGCGCCGCGATGAGACTTTGGCCATATGCGAGGCGCTGGAGCTGGAGCCCTGGCATGATCCCGCCAACACGGACGAGGCCTACCTGCGCGTGCGCGTCCGGCACAGGGTGTTGCCTTTCCTGGCCGCCGAACTGGGCCCGGGCGTCACCGAGTCCCTGGCCAGGACGGCGGCCATCCTGGGCCACGACGCCGATTTACTGGACGGTCTGGCGGAGCGGGAATTCGCCCGGATCGCCCGGGTGCAGCCCGACGGCGGGGCCGCACCCCTGGAAGTCAGCCTCGCTGAAGACGCGCTCAGGGGACTGGCCCCGGCCCTGCGGATGAGGGTGTTGGCGAGGTCCGTCGTCGTTCTTGGCGGCAAACAGCCCAGCCAGGAACGGCTGGCCGCGGCCGAGGCACTGCTGGAAAGGGCGGGCTCCGCGGGGCCGGTGCAGATGGCCGGGAAAGTCAGCGCCTGGCGGACGACCCGGAACGAAGGCGTTCCCCACGGGGGGCCCCGCTATGGGAAGCTATTCTTTAGACGTAGTGAGTGAGCATTGCCGCTGCATCAAAACAGTCACACAGTCCTTCACACACAGGAGCCATTGGTGGATTCACAAGACGTCCAAGCTGATCTCAAGCATGTCCTTTACACCAAGGAACAAATCCAAAGCCGCGTCGGCGAACTGGCCGCACAGATCGATGCGGACTACCAGGGCCGCGACGTCTTGCTGGTGGGGGTCCTCAAGGGGGCGGTCATGGTCATGGCCGACCTGTCCCGGGCCCTCCACAGCCACGTCACCATGGACTGGATGGCCGTCTCCTCCTACGGCTCCGGAACACAGTCATCCGGCGTGGTGCGCATCCTCAAGGACCTGGAAACGGATCTGATGGGCAAGCACGTGCTGATCGTGGAGGATATTATCGACTCCGGCCTGACCTTGTCCTGGCTCAAGGCAAACCTGATTTCCCGCGGGCCCGCGTCAGTGGAGATCTGCACCCTGCTGCGCAAGCCGGAAGCCGCCAAGGTTGAGATCGACGTCAAGTACGTCGGCTACGACATCCCCAGCGAGTTCGTGGTCGGCTACGGCCTGGACTTTGCCGAAAGGTACCGCAACCTGGACTTCATCGGCACCTTGGCCCCGCATATCTACGAGTAGCCCGCGCCGTTTCCCGGCAGTGCGCCAAGGCCCGGTCCCGCGGCAGGAATGAGGATCCGCCTGAACGTTATGCCCAGAGGGAACTATTAAGCGTTCCCGTGCGTGTTGACATACGAACGGTGTAAAGCTTGGAGCGCGGGGGTGCGGCCGCGCATGGATGTCTTATATTAATTGGTTGAGCGGGAGGGACGGGGCCTGGCCTCGAACACATGAAAGTCAAGAAACTCTTCAAGGGTCCATTCATCTGGATCATTGTGGTGGTTGTGCTCATCGGCGCCGCCCTGGCCACGCTGACCGGTGGCGGCCAGAGCAAGATCGACACCTCCGCAGCGCTGACCTTGCTGAAGAACGACCAGGTCGTTTCCGCCAAGGTCTTTGGTTCCGAAGGCCGCGTGGACATGGTCCTCAAGGACGACTACACCACCGCCGACGGCACCAAGGCCGGCAAGGACGTGCAGTTCTTCTTCGGCGCCTACCGGGCCACCACGCTGGTGGACGCCATCGACAGCGCCGGGCTGAAATCCTTTGACGACCAGCCGGCGTCGAACAACTTCTGGTCCAGCATCCTGTCCCTGCTGATCCCCTTTGCCATTATTGGACTGATCTTCTGGTTCCTGTTCTCCCGGATGCAGGGTGGCGGCTCCAAGGTCATGCAGTTCGGCAAGTCAAAGGCCAAGCTCATCACCAAGGACCACCCACAGGTCACCTTCAACGACGTTGCCGGGGCGGACGAGGCGGTGGAGGAACTCCACGAAATCAAGGAATTCCTGCAGGATCCGGGCAAGTTTGCGGCCGTGGGCGCCAAGATTCCCAAGGGCGTGCTGCTCTATGGCCCGCCGGGGACAGGAAAGACCCTGCTGGCCCGCGCCGTGGCCGGAGAGGCCGGCGTGCCGTTTTACTCCATCTCGGGTTCGGACTTTGTGGAAATGTTCGTCGGCGTGGGCGCCTCCCGTGTCCGCGACCTGTTCGAACAGGCGAAGACCAACTCCCCCGCCATCATCTTCGTTGATGAGATCGACGCCGTTGGCCGCCACCGCGGCGCCGGCATTGGCGGCGGCAACGACGAACGCGAGCAGACTCTGAACCAGCTGCTCGTGGAAATGGACGGCTTTGACGTCAAGACCAACGTCATTCTCATCGCCGCGACCAACCGTCCCGACGTCCTGGACCCGGCACTGCTTCGTCCCGGCCGTTTCGACCGCCAAATCCCCGTTGAGGCCCCGGACCGCCTGGGCCGCGAGCAGATCCTGAAGGTCCATTCCAAGGGCAAGCCCATGGCGCCCGGTGTGGACCTGAATGCGGTGGCAAAAAAGACGCCAGGTTACACCGGCGCAGACCTGGCCAATGTGCTCAACGAGGCGGCGCTGCTGACGGCCCGCTCCAACGCCCAGCTCATCGACGACCGTGCCCTGGACGAGTCCATTGACCGGGTCATGGCCGGGCCGCAGAAGCGCACCCGCGTCATGAAGGAACTTGAACGCAAGATCACGGCCTACCACGAGGGCGGCCACGCCCTGGTGGCCGCGGCCATGCACAACACGGCCCCTGTCACCAAGATCACCATCCTGCCGCGTGGCCGTGCCCTGGGATACACCATGGTGGTCCCCGAGGACGACAAGTACTCGGTCACCCGCAACGAGCTCCTGGACCAGATGGCGTATGCCATGGGCGGGCGCGTGGCGGAGGAGATCGTGTTCCACGACCCCTCCACCGGCGCCTCCAATGACATTGAAAAGGCCACCGGCACAGCCCGTGCCATGGTCACCCAGTACGGCATGAGCGAGCGGATTGGCGCGGTAAAGCTGGGCTCGGGAGGGGGGGAGCCGTTCCTGGGCCGGGACGCCGGCCACGACCGCGACTACTCCGAAGCGGTGGCCTCGATCGTTGACGACGAGGTGCGCAAGCTGATCGACCAGGCCCACGACGACGCTTACGAAGCCTTGATTGCCAACCGCGACGTCCTGGACCGCCTGGCACTGGAACTGCTGGAACGCGAAACGCTGAACCAGGGCGAAATTGCCACGATCTTCGCCGATCTTCGCCGCCCCGCGCAGCGCGAGGTGTGGCTGTCCAAACAGTCACGTCCCGTCTCCAACGTGCCTCCCGTGATCACCGACAAGGAGCGCCGCGACGCCCTGGCTGCCGGTGAGCCCGCCCCCGATTCGCAGTCCCCGCAGGACCAGCTGGCCGGCGCCCATCTGCAGGGTGAGGTGGACGCCCCCAACCATATGCCGGGCATCGATTTGGGCAAGGGCGAGGGCGAACAGCTGCCCGGCCGCCACTGATTGGACGGTAAGATCACACCCGTGACCAATTACGACGACGTACCCGACTTCGCAGCGCCCGGCACCCTGGGTGCCGTACAGGGTGCGCCTTCCGACGGCCAGGGCGGGCACATGGACCTGCCGCGCATTGAGGCGGCCGTCCGGGAAATCCTGCTGGCCGTGGGGGAGGACCCGGACCGCAGCGGCCTGATGGACACGCCCAAACGCGTGGCCAAATCCTACGCGGAGGTGTTCGCGGGCCTGCACCAGAACCCGGGAGACGTCCTTGGCACCACCTTTGACATCTCGCATGAGGAGATGGTGCTGGTGAAGGACATCCCGTTCTACTCGACCTGCGAGCACCACCTGGTGCCGTTTCACGGCAGTGCCCACGTCGGCTACATCCCGTCGTCGGACGGCCGGGTGACGGGGCTGAGCAAGCTGGCCCGGCTGGTGGACATCTATGCCAGGCGTCCCCAGGTGCAGGAGCGCCTGACCAGCCAGATCGCCGATTCGCTGGTGGAACACCTCAAGCCGCGCGGGGCCATCGTCGTCATTGAATGTGAACACATGTGCATGTCCATGCGGGGCGTGCGCAAGCCAGGGGCCAAGACCGTCACCAGCGCGGTCCGCGGCCTGCTTCATGAGCCCGCCACCCGGGCCGAGGCCATGAGCCTGATTCTCGGAAGGTAAGAACACCTATGGATTCCCTCGCAGCCGCCCCCGGCACCGGACCGGCCACCTCGCCGCTGCCCGTGCTCCGGGCACGCACCTCCGTGGCATCTTTTGACAGCCTGCCCACCAACCGCACGGTGGTGATGGGCATCCTGAACTGCACCCCGGACTCCTTCAGCGACGGCGGACAGTACAACTCCATCGACACCGCCATCTCCCACGGCCTGCGCATGTTTTACGGCGGCGCGGACATCATCGACGTCGGCGGGGAGTCAACCCGCCCCGGCGCGGAGGAGGTGGGCGAGGAGGAGGAGCAGCGCCGCATCCTGCCCGTCATCGAGGCCCTGGCCAAGGCCGGCGCCCTCGTCAGCGTGGACACCCGCCACGCCACCACGGCGGCCTTGGCGCTCGACGCCGGCGCCGGGCTGATCAACGACGTCTCCGGCACCAACGTGCACCCGGAGATGATCGCGCTGATCGCCAGGCGCCAGGTCCCCTATGTCCTCATGCACAGCCGCGGCAATTCCCGCTCCATGGACTCGCTGACCCAGTACACCGACGTCGTGGAAGACGTGGTGCAGGAGCTGTCCGAGGTTCGTGAACGCTTCTACGCGGCGGGCGTCAAGCCGGACATGCTCATCGTGGACCCGGGAATCGGCTTCTCCAAGAACGCCGAGCAGAACTGGGAGCTGCTGGCCAACCTGGACCGCGTGGCGGAACTGGGCAACAGGGTCCTGGTGGGCACGTCCCGCAAGCGCTTCCTCGGCTCGCTGCTGACCACCTCGGGCAAGGCCGCCGCCCCGAAGGAACGCGACGACGCAACCTCCGCCACCACGGTTTTTGCCGCCGCGCAGGGCATTTGGGGTGTCCGCGTGCACGACGTCGGCGCCAGTGTTGACGCTGCCAAGGTGGCCGCCCGGCTGATGGAGGGCAAGCGGAACCGCGAGGCGCGGCTGGCGGAACCGGCCCAGACGGAACCGGCCCAGGCCGCCCTGTGAACCGGCCGGACACCATCACCCTGTCCGGCATTACGGCCATCGGCTACCACGGTGTGTTTGACCATGAAAAACGTGACGGCCAGCCCTTTGTGGTGGACGCCGTGCTGCAGGTCGACCTGGCCGCTGCCGCGGCCACCGACGATCTGGCCAAGACGGCCCACTACGGCGAAGTGGCCGAGACCATTGCCGGCCTGATCCGGGGGGACTCCCTGGACTTGATCGAAACACTGGCGGTGCGCACCGCCGAGGCCATCCTGGCAGGTTTTGCCGTCGTTGAGGCGGTGGAGGTCACCGTCCACAAGCCCAAGGCGCCCATTCAGGTGCCTTTCGGCGATGTGAGCATCCGCGTGTTCCGGAGCAGGACGTGACGGGTGCACGGACGCTGACCCGCGCCGTCCTGGCGCTGGGGAGCAACCTTGGTGAGCGCCGGGGCACCTTGTCGGCCGCCGTCGGGGACCTGGTGGACCGCCCTGAGGTGCGCCTGGTTGATGTCTCCCCGGTGGTGTCCACCAAACCGGTGGGCGGGCCCGAAGGCCAGCCGGACTTCCTGAATATGGTCATTGCCGTGGACACGACGCTGGAGCCCCTTGAACTGCTGGCGCACTGCCAGGCCGTGGAACAGGCATACCACCGGGAACGGAAAGTGCGCTGGGGGGCGCGCACGCTCGATGTGGACATCATCAGCTATGGGGATGTGCACAGCACGGACCCGACGCTGACCCTGCCCCACCCGCGCGCCGCCGAACGCGCGTTCGTCCTTTACCCGTGGGCGCTCATGGACCCCCATGCGACCCTGGACGGCTGTCCCGTGGCGGAACTGGCTGCCGCGGCGGCGGACATGCCCGGGATCGGGTACGCCGAGCTGGAGCCCCCGGCCGGAAGCGGCCAGCCGGGCTAAATTCGGCCTGCCCCTGCCCTGCCCTGCCGCGGCGATTAAACTGTACGGTTGAAGTAGCACACGCAACGCAAGAACGGGTGAGGGAACATGAGGAGCACAATGCGGACCATCCGGCCTGCATGGCTGGTGGTGGCCACGGCATGCCTTGCCGTGGCAGGGTGGACCACCACGGAGCTCACCTCCCGTGCCAGCGTGGCCCTGCCCGTGCTGCCCCTGAGTTCGCTGGCCACCATGGGCCTGATCGTGGTGGTCTGCCTGATTTTGGGCTTCAAGGTCCGCCACTGGCGCGACGGGCACCGGGATCGCGTCCTGGACCCGCTGGTGGCCGCCCGCACTCTCGTTTTGGCCCAGGCCTGCGCCTACGCCGGGGCGGTGCTGCTCGGCTGGCACCTGGGCGTCCTGGTGGACCAGCTTTCCACCATCCCGCTGCGCGGTGACTTGGGCCCCATCTGGAACATCGTGGCCATGATGGGCGGCGGCATCGCCATGCTGGTGGTCGGGCTGGTGGTGGAGCGCTTCTGCAAGCTGCCGCCCGACGACACCGATTCCACACCCGCTCCGAGGGAAAAGCGCGAAGGCCAGGGGGAGGAGGAATTTGCCTAGCAACGACGGCGCCCCGGCCACCCCGGCCACGCCGACCCTGGCAGCCCCACCCCCGCCGGCCCCGGCACCCCCGGTTCCGCCCGTGCATCCCAGCGCCATTGACCCCGAAGGCGTGGCGTTCAGGCGGGTCTCGGACAAGCTCATCACGCTGCGCTTCATCGAGCGGGGCTTGGCAGGACTGATCTTTTTGGCCATTTTCACGATCCCGCTGGTCCTGCGGCTGGGCGGTGTCTGGCCCGGCTATCCGGGCTGGCTGGCGTGGGCCCTGCCGTCCGCGGTCCTGGCCGGTGCGCTGTGGGAGTTGGTGCTGGTTCCGCGCCAGGTGCGGGCCATCGGTTATGCCGAACGCAACGACGACCTGCTGATCCGCCACGGCATCATGTTCCACCGGCTCATGGTGGTCCCCTATGGGCGCATGCAATACGTCGACGTCACCATGGGGCCGCTGGAGCGGATGCTGGGTCTGAGCAGCGTCCACCTTCACACGGCATCACCTGGGACGAACGCAGTCCTTTTTGGTGTGCCCGCAGCCGAGGCTGCCCGGCTCCGCGAGCAGCTCTCCGCCCGCGGCGAGGCGAAACTGGCCGGGCTGTGAGCGGAGCGTTCCCCGGCGGGACCTTCCACACCGACAGCCCCGATTCCTGGCACCGTGTCCACCCCGTCTCGCCGCTGGTGCGCGGCTGGGTTGCCGTGGCGGCGGTGCTGTTCATCTTTGGCCGCAACGCCCTCGACTCGCTGTTCACCGGGCGCGCCGACGGGCCAGGCCTTTCCGCCGGCGCCCCGCCACCGGTCATCGCCGCGGTGGTGGCGGCCGCCATCGTCGTTTTCGGCACCGGATTCTTCCTATCCTGGCGCTTCACCCGCTACCAGGTCACCGACGACCACGTCCACATCAACTCGGGCATCGTTTTTCGCCAGCAGCGGCGCGCCCGCATTGACCGGGTCCAGTCGATCGACGTCGTCCAGCCATTGCTGGCGCGCGCCTTTGGCCTGGCCGAGCTGAAGTTTGACGTGGCCGACGGCGGCAAGTCGGCCTTCCGGCTCTCCTTCCTCAAGTTGGAGGAGGCCAAGCGGCTGCGCGCGGCCATCCTGGCCCGGGCGGCAGGCGTCCCCGTGGATCCCGCGGCGCCGGGGCAGGTCACCGAGGCGCCCGAACAGCACGTGCTGGCGCTGGGGCCCGGGCGGATCATTGGCGCCGCCGTGTTCAGCAGCCTCACCGTGGTCACCGTGCTGGTTCTGGCCGGGGCCGTCGCGTTGGCGGCCTGGAGCGGGGAACTGGGTGTCCTCATCGGCTTTGTCCCCATCTTCATCGGCGTGGGGGCCTCCTATTGGAAGGCCATCACCGGCGACTACAACTTCCGCGTGGCCCGCTCGCCCGACGGCGTCCGCCTCCACTACGGCATGCTGGAGACCCGCGCCCAGACCATCCCGCCGGGCCGCGTCCAGGCGGTGGGCATCAGCCAGGGCCCCATCTGGCGGCCCTTCGGCTGGTACCGGGTCCAAGTCAACGTGGCCGGATACGGGGATGACCGCTCGGATCACGGCAACCGCACCGTGCTGCTGCCCGCCGGCACCCTGGGGGAGGTCATGGCGGTGCTGGCCCTGGTGTTCCCGGACCCGGGCGTGGAGAACCCCTTTGACGTCTTCACGGCCGGCCTGCGCGGCCCGGGCAACCAACACGGCTTTGTCCATTCACCGCGGACGGCCCGGTGGATCGACCCCATCGCCTGGCGCTACAACGCCTACCGGGCCACGTCCACTGCGTTGCTGTGCCGTCACGGCGTCATCTTCCGCCGCCTGGAGGTGGTCCCGCACGAGCGCACCCAGTCCCTGAGCCTGCGCCAGGGCCCACTCATGGCTGCACTGGGCCTGGTGGACTTTGAGCTCCACTCCACCGTGGGGCCGATTAAGCCCGTGGTTCACCATGTGGCCCTCGAGACCGGCCGCCGCCTTTTCGACGAGCAGGCCGCCCGTGCTGCCACGGCACGAAGAATCCATGCGTCCGAGCACTGGCTGGCGGCCGGCAACACCTCCTTGGCCACCCGACCCCACCCGCAGGAGCAAAACAATGGCGATTAGGCCCGGCCGCCTTGGCATTGGCATCATCGGCGCCGGCAAGGTCGGGGCCGTTCTGGGGGCCGCCCTGCGCGCGGCGGGCCATGCCGTCGTCGGGGTGTCCGCCGTTTCGGAAGCTTCCCTGGAGCGCGCGGAACTGCTGCTCCCCGGGGTGCCGGTGCTGGAGGTTGCCGACATTGTGGAGCGCGCCGAACTGGTGCTGCTGGCCGTGCCGGATGACTCCCTGCCCGGGCTGGTCTCCGGCCTGGCCAAGACCGGCGCCTGGCAGACGGGGCAGCTGGTGGCCCACACGTCGGGCAGGTTCGGCACCGGCGTGCTGGCACCGGCCAAGGCTGCCGGTGCGATTGCGCTGGCGCTGCACCCGGCCATGACATTCACCGGCATGAGCCTTGACCTGTCCCGGCTGGCCGACTGCTGCTTTGGCATCACCGCCGAGCCGGCCATGCTGCCCATCGCCCAGGCCCTGGTGGTGGAGATGGGCGCCGAGCCGGTGGTCATCGCCGAGGCCGACCGGGTGCTTTACCACGCCTCCCTGGCCCATGCCGCCAACCACCTCGTCACGATCGTTGCCCAGGCGGCGCAGGTGTTGGGGGACATTGGCGTGGAGGCACCCAACCAGGTGCTCGGGCCGCTGCTGCGGGCTGCGCTGGAGAATGCGCTGGCCTCCGGGGAGTCGGCGCTGACGGGCCCCGTGGCCCGCGGCGACGCCGGCACCGTGGCCTCACACACGCAGGCCCTCCGCGAGCACGCCCTGGACACCGGCTCCGCCGACATCTTTGACGCCTATGCGGCGTTGTCCCTGGCCACTGCGGCCAGGGCCGCACGGCGCGGGCTGCTCTCCGCCGAAGCTTTTCTTGGCATCCAGGCCGCCCTCACCGCCGAGGACGCCGGTCCCTCCACGGGTCCCGGCGACGAGCCTGGCGGACCGGTCCGCTAGGACTTGGTTTTACCGAATTGAACTCCACCACGGACGAAAGCGATTGACATGGGCATCACAATGGTTTCCACCATTGCCGGGCTGAAGGAACTCGGCGCCAGCCTGCTGACCGGGAAGGCCGGCGGCGGGACCCTCGGGCTGGTCCCCACCATGGGTGCACTCCACCCCGGCCATGCAGAACTGGCCAGGACCGCGGTGGCGCAGAACGACGTCGTGGTGGCCAGTGTGTTTGTCAATCCGCTGCAGTTCGGCGACCCCGTGGACCTGGCACGGTACCCGCGCACCACGGACGCCGACCTGGCCCTGCTGGACGCCGCCGGAGTGGCCATCATGTTTGCCCCTCCCGTTGAGGAGATGTATCCGGGCGGGGAACCGTCCGTGCGGATCACCGCAGGCAGGCTGGGGGAGTTGTACGAGGGCGCCTCGCGGCCCGGGCACTTCGACGGGGCCCTGACGGTGGTGGCCAAGCTCCTCCACGCAGCCCGACCCGATGGCGGGCTCGCGCAGGCCGGCGCCGGACGGCAGCCCTACCGGGCCTACTTTGGCCAAAAGGACGCGCAACAGCTGGCCCTGGTGCGGCGGATGGTGGCCGACTTGAACTTCCCGGTGGACATTGTGGGCGTGCCGATCGTGCGCGACCGCGAAGGGCTGGCCCTTTCCAGCCGAAACCGCTTCCTGTCCCCGGGGCAGCGCGACGGCGCCCTGGTGCTCTCCCGCGCCTTGCGCCTGCTGCGCCGGCGCGCCGACGCCCATGAGCCGCTGGACATCCCCTCCGCCGAGGAGCTGGTCCACATGACGCCCGGGGTGGAGCTGGATTATCTGGAAGTGGTGGATCCGGAAACGCTGGCGGTCCGGGCCGAGAACTGTCAGGACACCCCTTTCACCGGCCGGGCGCTTGCGCTCATCGCCGCCCAGGTCGGCCCGGTACGGCTTATTGACAACGTCACCCTGGGGTAGCGGCAGCCCGGCGCGGAGGCTTCATTCAGATTCACCAACTAAACTGTTGTCCTGTGAGCGCAGAAAATACCGTGACCCTCGAGCCCAGCGACGTTTCCGAACAAATGCAGGTCCGTTTGGAAAAGCGCGCCAAATTGCTGGAGCGCGGCGACCAGGCCTATCCGGTGGGTGTCAAGCGCACCCACACGCTGGAGGAAATCCGCGAAAAGTACCCGGACCTCGAGGCAGATTCCAGCACCGGCGACACCGTGGGGGTCACCGGCCGCGTTGTGTTTGTCCGCAATACCGGCAAGCTGTGCTTTGCCACGTTGCAGTCGGGCTCCGGGACACGCCTGCAGGCCATGCTGTCACTGGCCAATGTGGGCGATCAGGCCCTGGCCGACTGGAAGGCCCTGGTGGACCTGGGCGATCACGTTTATGTTCACGGGGAAGTCATCAGCTCCAAGCGGGGCGAGCTTTCCGTCATGGCCGACGCCTGGCAAATGGCGTCCAAGGCCTTGCGCCCCCTGCCCGTCCTGCATGCGGAGCTGTCCGAGGAAATGCGTGTGCGCCAGCGCTACGTGGACCTGATTGTCCGCGACACCGCCCGTGAGCAGGTGAAGAAACGTTCGGCCATCGTCAAGGCCATTCGCGACACCCTCCACGGCGAGGACTACATCGAGCTGGAAACCCCCATTCTCCAGCTTATTCACGGCGGAGCTGCGGCCCGCCCGTTCCACACCCACCTGACCTAAAGCGCGCCGTTGTCGGTGGCATGGATAAAGTGTTTGAAGTCGGACGAATTTTCCGCAATGAAGGCGTCGATTCAACCCACAGCCCCGAATTCACCATGCTGGAAGCCTATGAAGCCTATGGCGACCAATTCACCATGGCCAAGATTATGCAGCGAATCATTCTCGCCGCGGCCGACGCCGTTGGCTCGCGCACCATTGAGACCGCCCGCGGACCAATTAACCTCGACGGCGAGTGGCCGTGGCTGCCCGTTTACGAGGGTTTGAGCGGGCTGGTGGGGATGGAAATCACGCCCGAGACCACGGCGGGTGAATTGCGCACCATTGCCGCCGCCCATGAGGTGAAAGTTGATCCGGGCTGGGACGCTGAAAAGCTTGTCGTTGAATTGTTCGGTGAAATTGTTGAGCCGACACTGATTCAGCCGACTTTTGTCTGCGACTATCCGCCGTCGGCCCAGCCGCTGGCACGTCCGCATCGGGATAAACCCAACCTCATTGAGGCTTGGGACCTGGTCATTGACGGCAAGGAGACCGGCACGGCGTTCTCCGAGCTCATTGACCCGGTGATCCAGCGTGAGCGCCTGACCCAGCAGTCGCTGGCGGCCGCCGCTGGCGACCCCGAGGCGATGCAGTTGGACGAGGACTTCCTGCGCGCCCTGGAATACGGTGCCCCGCCCATGGGTGGCCTTGGCCTGGGAGTGGACCGCCTGGTCATGCTCTTTACAGGAGTGGGAATACGTGAGGCCATTCTCTTTCCCTTGATGAAACCCGAGTAGAAGCGGCAAGGTTATGGAATATATTGCAGTTATCGTGCCTTCATTGGGCGTGGGCGTCCTTTTCTACTTCGCCATGAAGGCAATTTTCAATGCAGACCGGTCCGAGCGGGATGCTTTGGCGCAGGCTGAACACGAAGCCGAGCACAAGGGCGAGCATCCGTCAAATAACTCCTGAAACGGATTCTTTGACGTGGGATGATTAACCCAGCATAATTTTGATTGACGGATACATCATTCAAATGTGAGGCGAGAAATTCCCATGGCACAGAAGATTCATGTAACGCTCGTTGACGACCTGGACCAAAGCCCCGCTGAGGAAAACATCACGTTCGGTCTCGACGGAATTAGCTACGAGATAGACCTTTCGGCGGACAACGCAGAAGAATTGCGTGCGGCCCTGGCAAAGTACATTGCGGCGGGCCGCCGGGCCGGCGGGCGGGCTGTCCGTGGACGCGGACCGGCACCAACCCCGAAGTCCAAGAGTGATGTTGCAGAAATTCGCAACTGGGCGAAGGAAAACGGTTACGAAGTCCACGAGCGGGGCCGCATTCAGGCCGAGGTCCGTAACGCGTACTATGCGGCTCAGGCCTCATAGGGCAAATGATTCCCCGGGCCTGCCTGGCCCGGACGGCGGCGGGGACACCCTTCGGGGTGTCCTTGCCGCCGTCCTTTTGGCCTCACCCGGCAGGCCGGTTGCAGCGGCGGGATATTTCCCCTGTGGCGAACAAGCCCCCACGACCGCCCGGTACTGCGTAGCATCAAAGTACGCAGTAAGAGGAGTGTGGCGAAAATGTTTGAGCGATTTACCGACCGAGCCCGACGCGTTGTTGTGCTGGCCCAAGAAGAGGCCCGCATGCTCAACCACAATTACATTGGCACCGAGCACATCCTGCTCGGCCTCATCCACGAGGGTGAAGGTGTTGCCGCCAAGGCCCTGGAGTCCTTGAACATTTC
>CAJDTM010000074.1_pt2 | contig 17563 bp, 19 predicted proteins | sample 7389831 | NCBI WGS metagenome assembly CAJDTM01 (sample SAMEA7055656, study PRJEB34461) | soil metagenome | biome: terrestrial ecosystem; feature: Peninsula; material: soil | place: Antarctica | collected 2016
TGAGTCCGCGCAGAGCTGAGTCCGCGCAGAGCGAAAAGTTGCCGTAGCCGCCTTTGTGGGTGTGGCCATCGGGGGTGGTGATGCGAAGCCAGGTGATGCCCTCCTGCTCATCGGCCTCCTGCACCCAGCCTTCACGCATCCCCGCTCGAGGAGACTCCCTCACCGAAGATCTGCTCGCTCCTGCCCAGACACGACAAGGTACGCACGCAGATGCACGACCACGCATGAGGACGATCCTGATCCCCGCTCCTGGTTGGAATCCATGACCGGCTCGCAACGCTCGCGCATGGTTCGAGGTCCGCCGGATGACTGCCGGCCCTGGCTGCGGCTTGACCCGATCTTGAGGTCTGACCGGGGTTGTCCTTGACCCGAGAGGACCACCATGGGAAGTGTTCGGGGGCACCGGTCCCTGAGGAGCCCCACGAGACGAGGAGCTACGTAATGATGGGTTACGGATGGGGAATGGGTGCCGGCGGGTGGATCGCGATGACGATCGTCTGGGTCGGCCTGATTGTCTTGGTGGTGTGGCTGGTCACCCGCGCCTTCCCCGGCGGCAACGACCGGGACCGCAACTACCCCGATGCCGGCCGCGGCGACACACCGGAGCAGACACTGGACCGTCGGTTCGCCGCCGGTGAAATCGACGAGACGCAGTACCACGTCATGCGCGAGACGCTGCGGTCGCGACGTTCCTCCCGCCAGAACGAGAGGTGAGGGCAGATGAGCAGCTCAAGAAGCAGGTGGAGCGGGATCTGGGTGCCGGTGGTGGCGCCGGGGTGCGGTGCTCGGAGCGGGGGCTTGGCTGGTGACTCAGGAGGCGGACTTCGAGGATGGCTGGGGCGACAACAGGACCGGGATGGTCCCGGGGCGGTGGCCCTGGTGATCGGGGCATGGGCCGCGGTTGGCAGCGCAGCCGGAAGATGGGCGGTTCAGGGTACGGCTGGTTGCCCGGCGACGGGAACGAGGTGGACACTCTGGCGCAGGCGCGTGACCGAGCCGCCGAGTAGGCCGACACCATCGAGCCGGGTCTGGAGATCGGCGAGGTGATGGAGTTCAGCGACCGTTACTATGCCGAACTCCAGGAGCCGGACGGCGCCAAGGCCATCGAGGTGCTTGTTGATCCTGACGACGGCGCGGTACAGATGGAGGTCGGGCCGGCGCGGATGTGGAACGCCGGGTTCGGCATGATGGGCGGTGGCCACGGCACGGGCAGCCACCTCGCCGCTGGCGAGGCCCTGCAGATCGCCCACGAGTGGTTGGCCGACCGCAGTGGCGGGCTGACTGTCGACACGGCCGAGGCGTTCCCGGGCTACGACGTCCTGCACACGCTCAAGGATGGTGAGGTCGAAGGGATGCTCTCGATCAGCAGCACCGCCGGAGACGTGTGGTACCACTCGTGGCACGGCGATTTCATCGAGATGTCGGAGGGCTCGTGAGCGCAGGACCAGGAGCCGTTCCCAGCGCTGACAGCGGCCGGGACCCGCGCCCACCCCCACGTGGGCTACAGGTCCTGGTTGTTGAGGACGACCCGGCGATCTCCCGGCTGGTGAAGACCTACCTCGAGGGGGAGGGATTCACCGTGGTCGTCATCCGACACCTACGTCATCATGCTCACCGCCCGCATCGAGGAGGTCGACCGGCTGATCGGGCTCTCGGTCGGAGCAGACGACTACCTCGGCAAGCCTTTCTCCCCTCGCGAACTGGTCGCCCGGGTGCGCGCGCTGCTGCGCCGACCGCGCGCCGCGGATCCCGACGCCGGCATCGAGCCGCCGCGTCGGTTCGGGGACCTGCTGGTTGACCCGGCCGCCCGGGAGGTCCACCTCCTCGGCGAGCCAGTCGAGTTGACCCGCACTGAGTTCGACCTGCTCGATGCCCTGTCCGCACACCCGAGGGTGGCATTTAGTCGGCGCCAGCTGCTCGAGCGGGTGTGGGGTGGGGAGTGGTACGGCGATGACCACGTGCTCGACGTACACATCGCCAACCTGCGCGGCAAGCTCGGCGACGACCCTCGCGCTCAACGCTTCGTCCGCACCGTCCGTGGGGTGGGGTATCGGATGGGAGAGGGAACATGAGGGCGCGGACCCGGTACGGCGGGTTCGGCTCCCGGCTGCTTCTGGCCCAGGGCCTGGTCATTCTGGCGGGGAGCGCCACCCTCCTCGCGGTGGCGGTGTTGCTGGGTCCGGGCCTGTTCCGGACCGACGTGGACCGTGCTGCCGGCCCGATCCCGGAGGATCTGTCGCAGCAACTGGCGATCGCATTTGCTCGGGCGACACTGATCTCGCTCTCCGTGGCCACGTTTGCGGCCGGGCTGACCGCTGTGGGCGTTGCCTGGTTTGTGACCCGGCGGGTGGTCCGGCCGATCCGCGCGCTCGCGTCGGCAGCGCAGGCCGTCGCGAACGGCGACTACACCACACAAGTCCACCCAGCCGGGCTGGGTGTCGAGTTCGACACCGTCAGCGACGCGTTCAACCAGATGGCCCGCAACATAGCCGCGACCGAACGGACCCGTGCGGAGATGCTCCGCGACCTCGCGCACGAGATCCGCACCCCGCTGACCACGGTCCGCGGCTACCACGAGGCGCTGGCCGACGGCGCCTTCACGATGAACCCAGAGATCTACGCGACGATCGAGGCCGAGCTGAGCCGTGTGGAGCGGCTGGTCCGCGATATCGCCCGGGTCTCCAGCGCCGAGGAACGATGCCTGGACCTCCGGCTGCAGCAGAGGAGGGTCTCCGAGCTGATCGAGTCCGCCATCGCCGCCGCGAGCCACGCCTACGACGCCAAGGGCGTGCGGTTGGTCGGCCAGCGCCCGCGGCAGCAGGCGCCGGTGCGGGTCGACCGAGATCGGATCCAGGAAATCCTGGACAACCTCCTCGCGAACGCGTTACGCCACACCCCGCCCGGAGGCCAGGTCACCGTAGCCGCGAGAAAGCTCGGCCAGGTCATCGAGATCGGCGTCACCGACACCGGCGACGGCATCCGGGCCGAACACCTGTCGCGGGTCTTCGAACGGTTCTACCGCGTCGATGACGCCCGCTCGCGCGATCACGGAGGCAGCGGGATCGGCCTGGCCATCGCCCGGGCGCTGGTCGAGGCCCACGGCGGCCGGATCCGGGCCGAGAGCGGCGGGCCGGGCCGCGGTGCCACCGTCGCCTTCACCCTCCCGCTGGCCAGTGGGCCGGCGAGCCGGCAGGACGAAGATAGCTCTGACCCGCCGGCCACGACCACGCGAGGCGCATCGTAACTTGAGGCAATCTTGAGCCCACACACCCGGGAACCATGACTTGTGCTCCATAGCCTCTAAAGAGTAGGAGACCGCATCCAACGAGGAGAACTCATGAAGAACACACCCTCTCTGCTCGAGCGCAAGCCCCGCGAGCGTGAAACGCCCCCACAGATGGTCCCGGCCCCCGCGCCGGGCGAGGCCGACCTGGTGACCGTAGACACAACCTGGGGCCAGATCCAGCCAATGGAGCCCGCCCCCGGCGTCCGGGCGGTCGGCGAGAAGGAGCTCATGGATCTGGTCGCCGGCGGGGCGCCGCTGGTCGATGGCCGCACCTCGGACTTCTATGAGGAAGCCACGCTGCCCGGGGCCAGGAGCATCCCCTTCACCGAGGCGGTCACCCGGCGCGAAGAGCTCGAGGGCAGCGAGCAGGTGGTCTTCTTCTGCAACGGCCCCCAATGCCCACAGTCGCCCACCGCGATCCGGGAGCTCGTCGACGCGGGCTTCCCCGCCGAGAAGATCCGGTACTACCGCGGAGGAATGCACGACTGGGTCACTCTCGGCTTCCCCACCGCACCAGGCAATCAGCGCACCTGATGCCGATGTCCGAGTGCCCACGTGGGTTTGACCCGCACCGCGTTCGTGAACCTGATGGCTACCTTCGTTGGGCATGCACAACTACTCCGGGGTATGACCATGAAGACGGGCAACAGGCAACGATCAGAGGCGGCATCAACACCGTCCATAAGAACTCAGTTCACGAGCGCGGCTAGAGGTGACAGGTCGCAGAAGGAGACCAGATGCCCTGGTCCCTCGGCGGCAACCGATGGTCCGGCTTTACCTACGACTGGCAGAGGAGTTCAAGATCGATATGTTCGGGCAGAACAGTCAACTCGGCAGGCTCGAAGGCCTGTGGGGCGTCGGTGCCGGGTTCGCGAGTTTCACCGGCTGGATCGTCGCGTTCGTGATCGTGCTCGTCCTTGCCGGGCTGGCGTGGTGGACGATGCACCCCACCAAACGCGCGGCATCAGACGAGCACGGCGCGAACCTGACAAGAGCGAAGCAGACAAGGAAGACACGATGAGCACCTACACCATCACCACCACGATCAACCAGCCCTTCGACGATGCCGTTGCCGCGGTCCGCGAGGCTCTCGAGGGCCAGGGATTCGGGGTACTGACCGAGATCGACCTGAAGGCCTCGCTGAAGGACAAGCTCGACGTCGACGTCGACCCGCAAGTCATCCTGGGCGCCTGTCGGCCCTCGTTGGCCTACGAAGCGATCCAAGCCGAGCCCTCGATCGCGGCCGTCCTTCCCTGCAACGTGGTGGTGCGCGCGATGGACCAGACCACGACGCTGGTTGAGGCGTTCGACCCCGACGTGATGATGGGCCTTGCTGACAGTGCGGCTCTGGGGAAGGTCGCCAGTGACGCCAAACAGCGTTTGAGCGCAGCGTTCGCGGCCCTCGACACCAGAAAGTGAACCAAGCGGCTCACCTGGCGATGCGCTACTCAGCCCTCTTCCGTCAACGTGACGGCCGAGGCACCGTGAGAGTTGCGGCCAGTGACGTGAGGGGCGCCAAAGATCGGGTGGTGCCGTTCCCGCACACTTTCCGCAAAACCCTGGCACTGCACATCGCCGACCGGCGGCGCCTGCCTGTTCGAGTCCTCCCAGCTCAGCGTCCACGCATCCCCGCGGGCGGACGTGCTCCCGGCTGGGGACGTCGGCCGGGTGGTGGCACGGCGCAACATCACCACGGGCACCGCACACCAGTCGCCTGGGGGTCATCCCTTCGGTCAGCTCCGAGCGCGGTCCAGGATGCGCCGGCGCCCGGACTCCAAGACGGCGCTGGACAGGATGAAGCCGCCGATGAGCACGAAGAGTAGGTAGATGAAGTCGCCGCTCGCCTTGTCCACGACGACGGCTGCGAGCATCGTCGCGGCCCACACGAAGGACATCTGCAGGATCAGTCGGCCGTAGGCGGCACTCAACTGCCCCCTGGTCTGGTCGGTCATCGGTTCTCCCACTCACTGCGAGCCTCCAGCCTGCCTCGTGCCCACAGGGGGCGCCAAGGCCGAAAGGCCCTCGACGTGGCAGGGCACGAGGGCATCGAGCGTCGAGGGGTCCAGCACGCGCGGGTATGCCATCCGCCCCCCGGAGGAAGGCTACCCGACCTCGGACACTGGCTGGTACGTGCCGAGTTGGCCAGTTCGGTGCCGCGGTTCAACGAGTTCCGCAAGATGGTCTTCCGAACGGTGAGAAGTCAGCCCGGGTGGCGGATGGTGCTCAAACGATGTTGAGGCTGCGCTTCTGGAAAGGCTCGGGCCGGCGTTCGCCGGCCGCCGGTTCATCGCGGCAAGCGAATTGCACGACACAGCGGTCAGCATCATCTATCCGGGCGAGAGGGGCCTCGGCTCCTGCATGGCAGACACGGTGAATGCGCCAGGGGTCCTGACCCGCGAGATCAGCACCATGCCGGACTATGAGGTTACCCGCGCCTGGGCGAGGGCTTTCTTCGACGTTGAATTCGACGGCCTCGCCTACGAACCACGCTCCACGCCCGGGCGAGACCGCATCGCATTTGCAGTGTTCGGTCCGGCAGGGCCAAGCGAGGACCTGCAATGGGCGCCGCACCCGACATGGTGGCAGGAGATGGTGGACAAGGGCATCATCATCCCCAGAGTGTCCGGCGCACGAGCCACGATTATTGACTGAGGCCTTCTCAGCGCCCATAGGCGCAGAGGACTACGGTCACCGGTGCAGAGGGGCGCGGCCCCTGACACCGCGGCCGCGCGCTTGCTGCCGGAGGTGACGCCCCGGGAACACGCCTCTTCGTCTTGACCCCGGGCGTGTGGCCGAGTGCTCAGGCGATCAGCCGGGCGGTGTGAGCCGCAGCTAACGCGAGGGCCAAAATTATGAGGGCGATGTTCCAGCGCCCGGTCAGCTTGGGGATACGCAGCGGGCTGATCATGAGCACGGCCAGCACCACCCCGCTTGCGCTGAGGACGATCCGGAAGGGCGCGGGGCCGATCGGCCCGTCGAGGAGCATCAAGGCCACGAAGCTGATGATGGCCAGGTCGGTTGGCAGGCCGGTGTAGGTACCTGAGGCCGTGTCGAGGCCGTGGACGTTGAAGTAGCTGAGTCGCAGGGCGGCGGCCGAGGCGAGCAGCACAGCCACCGGCACGTACGCAAACCCGAAGTGGCCGAACGATAAGATCACAACGCCGAGAGCAGCACCGGCCGACACCATGTCGGCCAGCGAGTCGAGGTTGGCCCCGAACGCACCCTGCTCACGGCTACGGCCTGGTGTCCGCTTGGCCACCGGGCCATCGACCAGGTCCATCACGAAGGCCCCGATGAGGCTGATGGCGGCCCCGTCGTGCGCGCCACGCACGGCCAGCGTAATCGCCAGGACGCTGGCTGCTAGCCCAGTCAGAGTCAGTAGATTGGCGGCGTCGGCCAGGTGGGACAGGATGGTCGGTGATGGCTGCGTGGGGTCTTCGTGCGGATCAGCGGTCGGTGACGCGCTCAAGGCCGGTCCAACCTGAGCTGGGACAGGGCGTCGACGAGCCGTTCATTCTCTGCCGTCGTGCGCGACGCGATGCGCAGGTAGCGATCAGCCTCGGCCATTGTCTTGGACGCGCAGTCCTTGATCAAGATGCCGTGTTCGAGGTAAAGCCTTCGAACCAGCGCCGGTCCCGTTAGACCGGGTGCGGTGACCTTACAGAACACGAAGTTGGCATCGGGCCGCAGGGGAGCCAGGCCTGGAATCTCGCGAAGCGCGCCGTAAAGCTCCTGGCAGGTATCGCGCACCATCACACAACTGGCTTCGAACTCGCTGCGGTAGCGGCCCACCCGGCGTAGGAAGGACTCCGCCATGCCGTTGAGGTTCCAGATGGGCAAGTGGGCACGAACGGCAGCGGCGTAGTCGCGGTCAGCGGTCAGGAGATAGCCAAGGCGCAGGCCGGGGACGCCGAACACTTTGCTCATGCTCTTGATGACAACCAGGTTGGGGTGATTGTCGACGTCCTGCTCGACGCTGGCTGCTCGCCCGGCCCGGGAGAACTCGATGAAGGACTCATCCACGATCAGCCGGCACCGGTGCTGCGCGAGGCGGCGGGCCAGTTCCAGGACTGACGCGCGGTCGACCGAGAGGGCAGTCGGGTTGTTGGGGGTGACCAGGACGGCCACGGTAGAGCCTGCCCGCCGAGCCGACTCGGCGAAGGCGTCGAGGTCAAGCTCAAAGGTCACCGGATCGAGGGCCACCAGGTCGAGTTGCTCGGGCCGCAATACGTTCTCGTACTCGTTGAAGGAGGGGGTGGCGATAGTCATCTTCTGGATGAAGTGCTGGCCAAGCACCTTGATCAGCTCAGCGGCCCCGTTGCCCACGACGATGTTCTCCGGGTGGGTTGCCGTCCACTGGGCGACGAGGCGGTCAACCTCTAACTGACCAACCGGGTAGTTGGCGATGATGTCGGGTAGCTCATCGCGGAGGTCGTTGAGCATGGCAGTCGGAGGGAAGTGCAGGTTGTAAAGATAGGAATGGTCAATGACGCCGTAACGCCAGTACGAACCATGCAATGACTGGATGTAGTCGAACTGGTGTTCACGGCTCAGGAACATGAACTCCGCCCGGTTGAGGTCGTGGTAGTCATCGATCTCATACCATCGGCTAGCGGACACGTCGACTGCAACGAGGTCTGGTAGCGAGCCGTCGGCTACCAGGTCGCGGAACACCGTCTCGTAGTAGATCTGCACGTTGCCGTTCTCGACCTGGCGGCACAGTTCGGGCAAGATCTTGCTGCGCAGCGCCGTGGCCCGCAGCAGATAGATGTTCACCGTCTTTTGAGCACAGCTGTCAAGGCGCCCGTCCAGCTCGGCGCCCAAGACAAAATCGGTGACGAAGCCGTTGTGATCACGGTGCACGACGGTGCCCGAGAAGTTGGCGTCGTTGGGGGCCACCGCCATACTGTTGCCGGCCTGCTCACCCAAGCGCATCACCACGTCGCGGTCGAAGAGGACATCGCCCTCGAGCAAGAAGATGTCCTCGTCGCAGTATCGGCGGGCGTCCCACAGCGAGCGAATATTGTTGGTCGTGTCAAATAAGGGGGCCTTGACGTACTCGATGTCGATCCCAGCGAAATTGCGTCCTACCCGGCGACGGACCTGGGCCGCTTCGTGGCCCACCACGATAATGGCTTCTGTCACCCCCGCGGAGGCCAGTACACCCAGCGCGCGGAACAAGATCGGGACCCCGTTCACCTCGACGAGGCACTTGGGCACGTCAGCGGTGAGGGGGCGCAGGCGCCTGCCGATGCCAGCGACCAGGATGATCGCGCGGCGTACCGGCGCCGGCTCGGGCGACAGATTCCCCCGAGACGACTCGCGCGCGCCACCCGCCACCATCTGTGTCACTGCAAGCCTCTCGACCGGTCAACGGACCCTCGAGGACCGGTCGAGAACGGTCGGCGCACGCCCACACCTTGAAAGAGCGCCTCTCTCAACGAGGTCGACATTAGCATTTCCTGTGGACGTTCATCCTGTCCTGGTTCACGAGCCGAGGGGCTGCGAGGCCGCGTCATCAGGAGTAGCGTCGCGCAGATGGGCGACTCGCACGGTGATGATCACCGCCTTGACTATGAGGTGGTTCGTGCCTACTGGGAGGAGGCCGCCCACGACCCCGAATCGGCTTCCTACATGGTTCATGAGCAGGGTCTGCCCCGCGGCTGCGTCGAACATCGCTTCGCGCTCGAGCAGGCGGTGATCGACCGGTGGTTCGCCGCACTGGGCCCTACCGCCTCGGTGCTCGATGTCGGGTGCGGTGCTGGGGCGTGGACAGCGCTGTTCGCGCAGCGCTACGGGCGAGTCGTCGGCGTGGATGCAAGCGTCGGTATGCTGGCCGCAGCTCGGAGGCGCCTGGCCGGGCAGGGCAACGTCGAACTGCTGCAAGGAGATGCCCTGACCGTGCCCCTTGACGGCCAGTTTCAGGGTGTCCTGCTCGGCGGGCTGCTGATGTACCTCGATCGAGCCGATGCTGTGGCACTGCTCGCCCGCCTCGGGCAACTCGCGCCGAGGGGCCGGATCATCCTGCGCGAATCGGGGATTCGGGCAGGGGTGGAAGTAAAGACTGGCACGTACCATGTGGTGTACCGCTCACTGCAGGAGTACGAGGCAATGGCTGGCGAGGCCGCACTGCGCGTCGTCGCCGTGGAACGCAACCAGGGCTACGCGCACATGGAGATCGCCGTTGCGTTGGTTAACCTGGCTCGACGGTTGCCGCCCCTGGCCCGGCGTGATGCCGCCCTAGTTGGCGGCCCGCTGTGGCGCTTCCTAGGTGCGACAGCACCCGTAACCCTGGGGTTCATCCCCCGAGCCATCGAGGCCGCCGGCCTCGACTGGCCCCATCTGACCAACCACTTCCTTCTCCTGGAGGCGGCCCGGTAACTTTACGCTCAGCGGCCAGTCTGAGTTTCACCTTGGTGCTGGCCGAGGACCTGGCGGCTGGCCAATGAGCGTTTGCACCGCCCAAGACCGGCCACCAGGCCGCGGAGGCAGCGCAGCGCCAGCTCGTACTTGTCCCGGTAGGACGCCAGGTCTCTCCAACGCGAGAGTCACCATGGCGGGATCAAGCCCGTGCACCATGCTGCGCACGGTCGTGTACGGCGCCGGCGGCAGGCCATCCCGGGTGAGCGGTCTGTGTCACGGCTCGGTGGATCGTGGCCATCGAGGGACGCGGCGTGGTCAGTGCCAGCGCGTCGAGCGTGTCCGCCAGTGATGAGTCGACCCGCCGTGTGCTGGCATCACAGCGTCGGAGCCGGTCCAAGCCACTGGTGCCGCCCGCTTGGAATCTGGCAGGCCACCTCTGCAGGGTGGCCAGCCCGACGCCGGTCTTGCCGGGACACCTGAGCCATCGGGACACCGTCCTGGCCGTGGAGCCGCAGGATCTGGCACCGCTGCTGGGCATCGAGCATCTCTACACCGTGGCTGCTGCGGGTGTCGGCCAGTTGTGGGGTCTCTGTCACGGACAAGGCCCGGTAGACCGAGGCCACCGATGGGTGTGATCCGGCGTTCTTGCCGGTCTTGATGACCAGCTTCTGGGCGATCTGCAGAACCGGGGTACCCGAATCACGCATCTGCCCAAGAGCAGACGTTGCCCGACTGCCTATTCCGGCGTCGGTGGGTATGACTGCTCATCGAGCGGACCGTCCGACGATCAGGTGGGGTCATCGTCGCCGAGCGCTGGACCTGCACGGCCGGTGAGGTGAGGCCATACAGACCCCGGACCACAGAGATCGCCAAGCCGTCACTTCGACCACGACGACGATGATGATTTGGCTGTCGCGCGGGTCGGTGAGGGCTACCGTTGGAGGGTCAGTTCGCCTCGTCCCAGACCCGGTACCGCAGCCCCATCCGAGACGCCGGCGCCCGGCAACGTCAAGGCGGTGAATCAGTGATGTCAGATCTGCGGGTCGAGCAGATTCTGGCGGGCATCCTCGCGCAGGCCGCGGACCAGAGTTCCGTCTCGGGGCGGGTCACCCTGCCGGGTGCGTTGTGCGCAGCCTGCGCCGCTACGCTGCCGGTCACCGGGGTCGGGCTGGCCCTGATGGACAGGCAGGGTCCGGCCGGTCTGGTCGCGGTCACCGACGGCGTGGTGACCGTGATGGAGGAGTTGCAGTTCAGCCTCGGTGAGGGGCCCTGCCTCGACTCCTCCAGGTTGGGCCGGCCCGTGCTGCAACCCGAGCTGCGCGTCACCGGACCGGAGCGCTGGCCCGGCTTCGGGCGGGCCGCCGTCGAGTCTGGGATCGAGGCCATCTTCGCGTTCCCGCTTCAGGTCGGCGGCAGCCGCCTCGGCGTGCTCGGCCTCTACCGTGACACGCCTGGCCCGCTCAGCCCGGACGCGCTCGGCGAAGCGCTCAACTTCGCCGATGCCGCCGTGCAGGTCCTGCTGCACCTGCAGGACCAGATGCCGCTGGGCAGCGACCTGCACCCAGACCTGGCCGGCGTCAACAGCCGAGTCGAGGTCCATCAGGCCACCGGAATGGTCGCGGTCCAAGCCTGCGTCGGGGTCCCCGAAGCCCTGCTGCTGCTCCGGGCCCACGCCTACGCGGAGCAGCGCAGCATTCTGGCCACTGCCCACGACGTCGTCACCCGCACCCTGCGTTTTCCCTCCATCACCACGCAGGAGCCCTAGCTAGAAGGCTCGCCCGCGGGAACCCCCTTCAGCCACCCACGGACCGAAATGACGCGCACAGGCCCACGGAAAGGCCGGCCCAGCATGATCACCCAGCAACGACTCCTCGAGGTCTTCGTCGAGCTCACCGACACCCTCGTGACCGAGTTCGATGTCATCGACTTCCTCCAGACCGTGACCGAGACCGGCGTCGAACTGCTCGATGCCACCAATGTAAGTCTCGTCGACCTCCACGGTGCCGCTCAGCCGGTCCCGCCCAGGTCGCACAAGCACCCTGCGAAGCCGATGCAACATCGCCGCGGTCACGTACGAGCCGATCTCCAGCGTCCGCTGCAGGCTCAACGCCGAGATTCCGTCCTTGCCCAAGACGAAGGCCCAGCACACCTCGAACCACACCGTCAACGGCGTGCGGCGCCGATCGAACAACGTACCCGCCGAGCCCGACGTGGGGGAGTGCGCGGTCAGGGCGTGACCGTGGCCACATCGCCCCGCTCCTTGAGCACCTCGTCGGCCCGGGGTGTGGCCCGGAGCCAGGCATAGCCGATCACCGCGGCGACGAAGCTGCCCAGCATGACGCCGAGCTTGGCCGTCTCCACCACGGCTGGGTCGGTGAAGGCGAGGGTGGCCACGAAGATCGCGACGGTGAAGCCGATCCCGGCGCACAGGGCGACGCCGAACAGGTGCCGCTGCGTTGTGTGCTCCGGGAGTCGGGCCCATCCCAGTCTGATCAGGAGCCACGACGAGCCGTAGACCCCGACCGTCTTGCCCACCACCAGGCCGACGGCGATCCCAAGGACCACCGGCTGCCTGACGAGCTCACCGAAGTCGGCGGTCGGGATGGCGATGCCCGCGTTGGCGAAGGCGAACATCGGGACGATGAAGAAGGCGACGACGGCCGACAGCCGGGATTCGGCCCGATGCAAGGGGGACTGGGTCTCGAGGGTGAGACGACGCAATTCCCGCAGGGTCTGGTCGTTGAGCCCCTGCTCCTCGACGGTGGTCCCGTCGGCCACTCGTTGGTCGAGGTCGTCGACGAGGCGCCGGGCCAGGGCCGGGAACCGGCTGGGCGGCAGCCACGCGTAGGCGGGGGTGAGCAGCCCGAAGACCACGCCCGCGATCGTCGCGTGCACCCCCGACTGGAACAGGGCGAACCAGCAGATCGCGCCCAGCAGGATGTACCACCACAGGGCCCGCACCCGGCGGACCCGGGCAAGGAGGGTGACCCCGACCGCAGCGGCGGCCACGCCGAGCCAGACGAAGGAGAGGCCCTGCGCGTAGAAGATCGCGATGACGAGGATCGCGCCGAGGTCATCGACGATCGCGAGGGTCAACAGGAAGAGCCGGGCGCCCGGCGGGACCCGGCGTCCGAGTGAGGAGATGAGGGCGACTGCGAAGGCGATGTCGGTCGCCATCGGGATCCCCCAGCCGTGGGCATACGGCGTGCCTACGTTGAACAGGTAGTAGATGCTCGCGGGCACGGCCATCCCGCTGACCGCGGCCACGATGGGGAGCATCGCCGCGCGGGGGTCGCGCAGTTCGCCGAAGACCAGTTCCCGCTTGATCTCCATCGAGACGACGAGGAAGAAGATCGCCATGAGCGCGTCGTTGACGAACGCCTGCAGGCTGAGGTCGAGCACCACCCGGTCGCCCACCTGGAGCGTGACAGCCGTCTCCCACACCTCGTGGTAGAGGTGCGCCAGACCCGAGTTCGCGACGACGAGCGCGAGCACGGTCGCGCTCAACACCGCCACCGCGCTGCTCGCCTCGATGGCCATGAGGCTCGCCAGCGGGCGGACCATCCGGCGCGGCACGAACAGGTCCGACTCACGCCAACTGTGCGCGATGAGCTGGCCGGACCCCGACCACTCCTGGTCCCCATCCTGCTCGGTTGGCTTGGTTGGCTCGGTCGGCTCGGTCGGCACAGTCGCCCCCTCGGTGGTCGAGTCGGTGGGGACAAGTCCACCATCCGAAGGTCGGGCACCACAATGACCGTCCGGCATGCCCTCGGACGCCCGACCGGCGGCGCGCCCCCGCCGCGAAGGACACCGACCACTTCGCTCACCCACCGCCTGACCACCGCAGCCAGCCCAAAGTGGACCAACCCAAAGGGGGCCAACCCAAAGGGGGCCAACCCAAAGGGGGCCAGAACCTCGCCATTGCTAAGGGACCCCCGTCCGGGGCCTACATGGGGGAGGTTCTGGCGGACCTGTCGATCACGTGGGCCTCCCAGACCGGACTTCCGCAGGTGATGGGCACACGATCGACTGAATCTGGGGTGTGACCTGCGCAGACGTGGTTGCCGGCGTGGCGGGGTCGTGTTACTACAGGCCTGGGTCTGCCCGGCCCGCGGCGAGGGCTGCGGTTGTGTCGGTGGTGAAGTCGAAGAACCGGGGCGGTTCGGGCAGTCCGAGCGCGGTGAGGATCTTCTTCTGCCCGGGGGTGGTGGCGGTGCGCTGGGCGACGGTGCCCTCGGTGGTGGCCAAGGTGACCAGGTGCATCCGCTCGAGCTCGTGGCGCAGGTTGCGCCAGGTCTGATCGGCGGCGTTCTCGGCAACGCGGATCAGCAGTAGCGCGAGCCATCACAGCTGGACGTGGGCGCGGATCCGGTCTTCGCGGTAGTGGAAGACCGGTCGCAGCCCGAGGCTGGACTTCATGTCGCGCCAGCCTCGGAAGCCCAGAAGTTTACGAAGACTGACGGGTGGTGAAGGGTGAACTTCGGGCGTTTTGGGCTGAGGCGGGGCGGGGGGCGGCATGCTCGCGGGTGGTTCCACTGTGCCGCAGGGGGTTCAGTCCATCTCGGGTGCGCTCGAGGTAGCGCATGATGGACTGCGCGAGTCTGCACAGGCCGGCACGGTCGAGCTTGTCCTCACGGCCGAGGTTGACGATGCCCCCTCCGGTCGAGATGCCGGTGCGGGGGCTACGGATGTTGTGAGCGCGGGTCAGCCGTCGGCGCCCACCCGGTCAGGTACGGCAACAACTGGGTGATCGCCGCGATCGTGGTGACCCTGCCATTCCTGGACCGGCCGGTGGCCCTACCGGTCGGTTCGCACTGGTACGCAAGGGAACCGACGCCGCGTCCCGCCTCAACCAGGGCCGCCACCTGGTCGAGGCACTGGCCGCCGCAGTGGGCGGCCGGGTGGTGCAGATGGTCGCCGACTCCGCGTACGCCGGCAAGACCCTGCGCGAGCTTCCCGCAGGGATCACCTGGACCAGCCGGCTGCGCTGCAACGCCGCCCTGTTCGGGCTGGCCCCGGCCCGGACCGGCAAACGTGGCCGTCCCCGCCTCAAGGGCGACCGCCTGCCCACCTTGGTGAAGCTGGCCTCGAGCTCGTCTCCGAGCGCGTCAGGCACCTGGAGGCCTGAGCCACCCGGTGTAACCCGTCGATCAGGTGCGGCTGTTCCTCGGACTCGCACAACACCGCCCGCCAGATCCCGGAGTGGGACAGGGCCCCGACCAGCAGGTGCGCGGTCTTGCCCCAGCCCCAGTGCTCGGGCGGGTCAGGAAGCTCGACGCAGTCCCACTGGGTCTCTTCGCCCGGCGGATGCTCGATCACCGCGACGGGGCGGCCCTTGGCCGGCGCGCACGCCTCACACGCCGGGCGCAACCCGCGTTCGCGTAGCGCCCGGGTCAGGGTCGCGTAGGACCGGTCGTAGCCGAGCTGCAGCAGTTCGTCGAACAACGTCATCGCCCACAGGTGCGGGTCATCCCGCAGGCGCTGCGCGGCGTACGCCTGGAACTCCTCAAACGGATCCGGTGTGCTCCGGTCGCGAACGCCCGGCTCCCGCCCGGGCAGGTAGGCGCGGATCGTCTTGCGGGCCCGGCCCAGGTGCCGAGCGATCGCCGAGATCGTCCAACCCCGTTTGCGCAACGCGTGAGCGTCGATGTCTTCCTCCCGTGTGAGCATGAGCAGTGGGGCTCCTTCGTGCTGGTGCGTGGTCAGAGACCACCAGCCCCGAAGGAGCCCCACCGGACTCGGTGGAGCCACACGGGTGGGGAATTTCAGTGAGCAGGTCTGGGGACTTTCAAATGAGCGCCATCAGCGCAACGTGGTCGAACGCGGCTACGTGCATTTGAAGCAGTGGCGCGGGATCGCCACCCACTACGACAAACACGCGCGTACCTTCCTCGGTGGCGTCCAACTCGCCTCCACGATCTTGTACATCAAGAACCATGTAATAGACCCGCTCTAGACCCCAAGGGCACCTACAGGACAGGCTGTGCCCTATGTGAAAGCCAACGCTGAACACGTTCGCGCTCCAGGCCGGATCATGGTCGCGGGGTGAGAAGAAGGCCGTCTGAAGGGAACGAACGCTCATGGACTGGACCGGCGTCGAAGGGGTACTGGACGACATTTCCGGCGTCATCTGGGGGCCGTACCTGCTCATCCCGCTTCTGCTGGGAACGGGCCTGTATCTGACCATCCGTCTCGGGGGGTTGCAGTTCATCCGTCTTGCGGCAGCACTACGACTGGGGCTGCTCAAACGCAAGGACCCCGGCAGCGAAGGTGACATCTCGCAGTTCCAGGCGTTGACGACCGCGCTCGCGGCCACGGTGGGCACCGGAAACATCGTGGGTGTGGCGACCGCGATCGGGATCGGTGGCCCAGGCGCCCTGTTCTGGATGTGGGTCACTGGACTCGTGGGCATGGCCACGAAGTACTCCGAGGCATTCCTCGCCGTCCGCTTCCGCGGCACCGACGAGGCAGGAGAGAAGTCCGGTGGTCCGCAGTACTACCTGCAGCGCGGCATCAGGGGACCGGTCGGCAAGATCCTGGCGCTATCCTTCGCGATCTTCACCACGATCGCCTGCTTCGGCATCGGCAACATGACCCAGGGCAACTCCATCGCCTCCAACGTGGAGAACAGTTGGGGGATCCCGACCTGGACCACCGGGGTGGTCCTGACCATCCTGACACTGGTCGTCCTCGTGGGTGGGATCAAGTCCATCGGTCGGGTGACCGCCGGTCTGGTGCCCATCATGATCGTGTTCTACATCCTGGGCGCTCTCTACATCCTGCTCGCCAACATCTCCGAAGTGCCTGCTGCTTTCGAGCAGATCTTCACCGGCGCCTTCACCGGCACCTCAGCAGTGGGCGGCTTCGCCGGTTCCGTGATCATGATAGCCGTGCAGTTCGGCGTGGCCCGCGGTCTGTTCTCCAACGAGTCCGGTCTGGGTTCGGCCCCGATCGCGGCAGCGGCCGCGCAGACCACGCACCCGGTGCGTCAGGGCCTGGTGTCGATGACCCAGACCTTCATCGACACCATCATCGTCGTGAGCTTCACCGGTCTGGTGATCGTCACCACCGGCACCTGGAAGCTCATCGACCCGGAGACCGGCGAGCAGATCTCAGCCGCACTGATGACCGGCAAGGCGTTCTCCCACGGGCTCCCCGGCCATTGGGGGGACTGGGTCGTCACCATCGGCCTCGTCATGTTCGCGTTCTCCACCATCCTGGGGTGGAGCTACTACGGGGATCGCAACGTGGAGCGGTTGTTCGGGCGCCGCCTGGTCATGCCGTTCCGCGTTCTGTTCTCACTCGTTGTCTACGTCGGGTGCACCATGCAACTCGGCGTGATCTGGGCGTTCTCCGACATCATGAACGGCCTGATGGCTCTGCCGAACCTCATTGGACTGCTCGTGCTGTCCGGCTTGATCGCCCGCGAGACGCGGCACTACCTCAAGCACGACCCGAAGCTCGAAGCTACCAAGGAGGAAGTCGAGGCGTTTATGGCGGACCGGCCCGGCTGGGAACAGTGGAAGGCCGGCGACGTCGTCGGGTCCAGCCACGACTACCCCGCCGACCACGACAGGCGGCTGGACTTCCGCAGCTGATCGGCGCGACAGGGCTATTCAGCTGACCGGACCACGGCAGGCCAAGACGCTCGCCAAGGCCGCTGCGCTCGGGGTTCGGTCCATGCTCGGCGGATGGCCGCCTCCTCCCGGCGGGCCTGGGCTGGACCCTCTTCGGCTTACGCGGACCGGGGCAAAGGCGGTGGTCCTCCTCGGCGATGCTGTTGGGCCGGCTGTTGCTCGGCTTCGGCGTGCGTGTTCCCTTCACGAGCTGAATCGGATGACCTTGCCCAGCACAGCGCTCACCGGTACGTAGGGCTGCTGCCAGGTACGACTGTCACTGGATCTGGTTCTGTTG
>CAJDTM010000052.1_pt1 | contig 16995 bp, 13 predicted proteins | sample 7389831 | NCBI WGS metagenome assembly CAJDTM01 (sample SAMEA7055656, study PRJEB34461) | soil metagenome | biome: terrestrial ecosystem; feature: Peninsula; material: soil | place: Antarctica | collected 2016
CGCCACCACCATCGCCGGGGAACTCACCGCAGACCCCCTCCCGTCCATGGACCACGATTCCTCCACCACCGAACTCATCCGCCGCTACCGCACCGGCCGGGGGCGCGGGTGAGGCGCCGCTTATGAGCGCCGGGCCCATCGGGAACTTTGTGGACCGGCTGGCCGCCGCCAGTGCCGGACCGAACAGCTTCAACCCCTTCGACCGCTCCTACCCCGACAACGCCCTGCGGCGGGTGAATCTGGAGAAGTATCTGCGAAGAATGGCGGACCGCTGCCCGAAAGTGCTCCTGCTGGGCGAGGCGCCCGGCTACCGCGGCATGCGCATCACGGGCATACCGTTCACCGACCGGAAGATCCTCCAAACCGGAACCACCTGCTTCGGACTCTTCGGGCCCGACGCCGGATATGCGGCTCCGGCAGACCTGCCGGCGGTCACGACCGAACCAACCTCAGCCGTGATGTGGCGCACCCTCATGGACTTGGAATTTCTGCCACTGCTCTGGAGCGCCTACCCCCTCCACCCGCACCGTCCGGGCAATCCGATGTCCAACCGCACCCCAACGGCTGCCGAGTGTGCCGCCGGCCGTCCGCACTGGCAGGCACTGGCTGGGCTGTTCGCCATCCAGTCCGTCATCGCTGTCGGCAACGTTGCACACCGCAGCATCATCCTCAGTGGAGGGTCCGCTCCCAAGGTGCGGCACCCTGCCCATGGCGGCAACGCCAAATTCAAGCACGGCCTCCAAGAGCTGCTCGCCCGGGGCGTCAACGGCTGACACCAAACCGCCCTGCCCCACCATAAGACATAGCTTGCCCTTGACGGTCAGCTTCGTATGATGGGAATTGGCGCCCCATAGCTGCGGCGTCTGCGGTCACCTGATCAACGTCTCAGTCCGGAACGGTTCCAGACCAGCCCGGCGTCGACCGCACAAAGGAAAGGACGAGCTGATGTCAGACGATCTTTATCCGAAGGCCACCCCCGCGGTGGCACAACGACGCAAAGAGCTAACACCGAGCGCTACGGAGGCCTTCGACAATTTCAGCCGGGCTGTCTTTGCCGACGGCGCCCTCGACGAACGGACCAAGCAGCTGATCGCCGTCGCGGTTGCCCACGTGACCCAGTGCCCCTACTGCATCACAGGCCACAGCAAACTGGCCAAGCGCAAGGGGGCCAGTGCTGAGCAGATCATGGAGGCCATCTGGGTGGCGGCGGAAATGCGGGCCGGCGGTGCCTACGCCCACTCCACGATCGCGCTCAACGCCATCGGTGAGGTCCCGCACGGGCACTGAGGGCCGTTGACGGGTCGGTGGTCACGTGCTTGGGAGGTTCGATGGATGCCCGGTTGCTTCCCGGGCAATCCCCGCAACGAGCCGCCTCCGGCTGTCACTGTCGCCAGCGAGGTCTATGCAGGTCCACGCCATGGCCAGTGCTCCGTCCCACACCGCCTTGTCGCCGGCCGGTGCGGCCGCGGCTTCCGCGAAGGCCTGGCTATGGATGGGAGGGCTGTCCTCCCCCAGGCTGATCATCGGATGGATGGTGGGGAAGCTGTGCGAGACGTTGGCCATGTCGGTGGAGCCGCCCCGGCGGCTGGCCGGGCCCATGCTGCGCCCCAGGGCGGCAGAATTTAGCCCGAAAACGTTCGCCATGGCTGCGTCTGTGCGAAATTCAGCATAGACGGGGCCCTCTTGGACCACCTCCAGGCGGGCCCCGGCCGCCATCGCCCCGGCCTCCAGGCACCGGTTGAGCACGGTGGTGGCACGGGCCAGCGATTCGACGTCGTGCGCCCGCACCATCCACTGCCCCGTTGCCAGTTCCGGAATGATGTTGGGGGCGGTTCCGGCGCTGTCAACACAGCCGTGGATTTGCTGCCCGGGTTCCAGTTGTTGCCGTGCCAGTCCTATCGCTGTCAGCGCCACTGTCAGGGCGTCCAGCGCGTTGACGCCCTCCCAAGGCTGGGCCGACGCGTGGGCGCTGCGACCGTGGAAGGCGACCCTGTAGCCGGCGCAGGCGTAGGGAAGCATCTCCACTTCGTCCACGTCGCCGGGATGGACCATCATGGCAGCGTGGGTTCCAGCGAAGTCACCTTGCTCCAGCATCAGAACCTTGCCTCCGCCGTTTTCCTCGGCCGGCGTGCCGAGAAGCCTGACCGTCGCATCGAGACTGTCCGCCAAGGGGGCCAGCGCGACGAACGCGCCCAAGGCGGCAGCGGCGATGATGTTGTGGCCGCAGGCGTGGCCGATTCCGGGGAGGGCATCATATTCGGCGCAGATGGTCAGCACGAGCGCCCCCCGGCCGGCCTCTGCCTTGAGCGCGGTGGGCAGGGTCCCCAAACCAACCTCGATCCGCGCCCCCGGGACCTTCTTCAGTTCTTCGGCCAGCCACTGCACCGCCTGGTGTTCATGAAAGCCGGTTTCGGGATGTTGGTGGAGCTTGTGGCCGAACGCAAGGATGCTCTTGAAGCTGTCCTTGAGCGTGGTTTCGGCTTCGTTTTTGAAGCCCTTGACAGTTTCGGTGGTCACTGGGGCCGGCCTTTCACTTGATTGCCCAACTCAAATCACTTTGGAGAGGAAGGACTGAGTCCGTTCGTGCTGGGGATTGCCCAGGACTTCCCTCGGGTCGCCCTGTTCAACGATGACGCCGTCGTCCATGAACACCACGACGTCACCCACTTCGCGGGCGAACCCCATCTCATGGGTGACGACGATCATTGTCATCCCGTCGCGGGCCAGCTGCTTCATGACGTCAAGGACCTCCCCCACAAGTTCGGGGTCCAGGGCCGAGGTGGGCTCGTCAAAGAGCATGACCTCCGGCTTCATTGACAGCGCCCGGGCGATCGCCACGCGCTGCTGCTGCCCGCCGGAGAGCTGGGACGGATAGTTGTCCATCTTCTCCCCGAGCCCGACCTTGCGCAGCAGCTCCGCGGCGTGCGCCTCCGCGTCCTTCCTGGACATTTTCAGAAGTTTGATGGGCCCAAACATGACGTTTTCCTTCGCCGTCATGTGGCCGAAGAGGTTGAAGGACTGAAAGACCATGCCAATCTTGGACCGGCGCTTGTTGATCTCCGCTTGGGAGGCCTCCTGGAGCTGGTCGCCGCGGACGTCGTAGCCGATCATCCGCCCGCCTACCGTGATGGCCCCCGAGGTGGTCATTTCCAAATGGTTCACGCACCGCAGCAGCGTTGACTTGCCGGATCCGGAGGGTCCGATCAGGCAAACAACCTGCTGCTTGTGCACTGTCAGGTTGATCCCCTTGAGAACCTCAAGGTGGCCAAAATTCTTGTGCACGTTCAGGAATTTTACGTCAGACATCAGCGCTGGGCCTTTCCGAGGAGGAGGGCATTGCCTTTGGAATATTTCTTTTCCAGGCGCGACTGGGCCAGGGTCAGGATCGAGGTCAGCAGGATGTACCAGATGCTCGCCACGATCAGCAGCGGGATCTGCTTGAGGTTTTGCGCATAGATCTGCTGGGTGTTGTACAGCAGGTCGCCCACGCCAATGACGATGACGAGGGAGGTGGTTTTCAGCATCGAGATGACTTCGTTTCCCACGGGCGGGATGATCACCTTCATGGCCTGGGGAATGACGACAAATCGCAGGGTGCGGAGCTGACTGAAGCCCATGGAACGGGAAGCCTCCGACTGTCCGGCCGGAACGCTGAGCAGACCGGCGCGCACAATCTCGGCCATGTAGGCCCCTTCATTGAGCCCAAGGCCCAGGATCGCCGCGCCAAAGAGTGAGATCACGTCGTTGGTGTTCCATTCAACGAACAGCGGCCCCCAGGGAATGCCCAGTCCGATCTTGGGGAACAACACGGCCGCAAATCCCCAGAACAGCAGTTGGACCAGGAGCGGGGTTCCACGGAAGAACCAAATATAGGCCCCGGATACACTGCGCAGGAGCCAGTTGTCCGACATCCGCATCACCGCCACCACCAGTCCGACGGCGAAGCCGATCGCCATGGCGATCACCGTCAGTTCCAGCGTTGTCAGCAGCCCGCCAAGAATTCGGGTGTCCAGGAAATACTTTCCCACCGTGACCCAGCCGAATCCGGGGTTGGTGATTAAGGTCCACACGCCGTACACCACGGCAAAGGACACGATGACGACGGCCACGATCTGGCCTGGCCGGCGACGGCGCAGCACGGGCTTGGTGGTCAGGGCTAGGTAGTCGTGGCCGACGTCCGGGGAGCTGTCCACGGGGCGGTTCTCCACTTAGCCCTCCACGGTGGGATTGATTTCCGCTTTCGTCACGGCCGACGGGGTCAGGTTCCAGGCCGCCATGATCTTGCCATAGGTGCCGTCATCGATCAGGGACTGGATCGCAGCCTGGAACGCCTTGGCCAATTCACCATCGCCCTTTGCCATGGCAACACCGGCCAGGGACGGCTCGACCAGGATCGAATCGATCTGGGCAAATGCTTCGGGCTGGACCTGGGAATAGTAGGCGGTGAGCGCGTTGTCGGCCAGCATGGCCTGGGCGCGGTTGGACGCGATGGACTGGTTTGCACTGTCCTGTTGCGGCAGCAGCAGTGGCGTGATGGCCGCCTTGCCGGCGTCGGTGCACTGCTTCTCAAAGTTGGGCAGGACGATCAGGGCCTGGGTCGTCCCCGTTTGCGCCGTGACCGTCTTGCCACACAGGTCAAGCACGCCGTGGTAGCTGCCCTCATTGCCCTTCTTGACCATCACGGACGTGCCACCTTTCATGAAGCTGACCATGTCCACCACAGCTGTTCTAGCCGGGGTGATGGAGAACGCTGCCCAGGAGGCGTCATAGCGTTTGGACTGCAGCCCGGCCAGGATGCCGTTGAAGTCGCCCTTGGTGATCTCAATCTTCATGCCCATCTTGTTGGCCACGGCCTGGGCCATGTCCGGTTCCAGCCCCACGATCTTGCCGGTATTGTCGGTGAAGTCGATCGGCGCGTACGTCGGGTCTGTCACGAGCTTCATGCTGCCCTTGGCCTTCACCTCCGCGGGCATCAGGCCCTGGACCTTCGCGTCAGGTTTCACGGCCAGTGCCGCGGCCTGTCCCCCCTCCCCCAGCGCCGGCACCGACGTCCCGGAAGCGTCGACCGCCGGTGCCGGCGTCTCGGAGTTCGTGCAGCCCGTGGAGGCGGCGATCAGTACTGCAGAGAGTGCCAATAGGCAGGATTTCGTCAGTAGCTTGCTCGTGGTCATCGTATCTCCAGGTGGGGAAAGTTGGGCTTGTGAATATAATATGTGTAACTTATTATTTGTGTGACGACCGACACTGTCAAGAGCCGCATTGAAAGTGTCCAATGGGAAGGGAACCATGACCGCCAAGGCCAACAAGCGTACGCACGCCGTGACTGAACAGGCCATTGCGGAGCGCCGCGGAACAATCGTTGCCCATGCCGCGGGCATCATCGCCCGGGCAGGTGTGGAAGGTTGCTCCTTTGGCGCCGTCTCGGACTCGACCGGGTTTAGCGTCGGCATGATCCAGCACTATTTCCGCACCCGGGAAAAGCTGGTGCTTGCCACAGTCGAGTTCCGGACGCAGGCCTCAGTCCAGGAGTGGCGGAGTCTATATTCCGAAGGGACCAACGCTGTCGAAAGGCTGCACGACCTGCTGGCCTTCGCCGTAGAAGGCGAAGCCACCTTCGAGGAGGCGTGGGGCTTTTGGGTGGAGGTCTACAGCGCCGCGCACAAGGATGAGAAGATCCGCAAGCATGTGGCAAGTGCGCTCCTGGCCTGGCGCGGGATCTTTGTGCACACCCTGGAGGAAGCGGTGTCCGAAGAAATGATTCATCCCTTTCACGACGCCGAAACGCTCGCGACCCTCCTCCTGGCCGTCATCGACGGACTGGCCATCCAAACCCTCAATGGCATCTACGACCACAGCCCGCAAACCATGATCAAAACGCTCCTGCGTTTCGCCGCCCATGAATTCGGCATCGACGCGGCCAACTTCGTTGACCGGAGGCAGGGCGGCGGCCCTGCGCAGGCAAGGACGCCGCACACGGCGGCACCGGCCACCACCTGACCCGGCCCCCCAGCCCCAAACCACCCAAAGGACATCATGACCATCACCACCGAATCCCTGCATGCGGCCCGTTTCGCAGACCGGGCCGACGGGTACCGCCCCTCACCGGTCCGTGAAGTGTTTGAGGTCTCCATGCAGCCCAACATGATCTCACTGGCCGGAGGCAACCCCGACCTCACGGGCCTGCCGTTGGAGCAGATAGCGGACATGGCCCACCACATCATCAAGGAACGGGGCCAGGAGGCCCTCCAGTACGGGTCCGGGGCAGGAACCGCTGAACTGCAGAACCTTATCGCCGAAATCATGGCGCTGGAAGGAATCAGCGCGCAACCCGAGAACGTCCAAATCACCTCAGGGTCCCAGATGGCGCTGGAACTGGTGACCAAGCTCTTCTGCAACCCGGGAGACGTCATCCTGGCCGAGGGGCCCACCTACGTCGGCGCCCTGGGTACGTTCGAGGGGCTCCAGGCCGACGTCGTGCAGGTGCCAATCGATGACAAGGGGCTGATCCCCGCCGAGCTCCAAAACGCCATCAACGCCTTGAAGGCCCAAGGCCGGACGATCAAGTTCCTCTACACCATCCCGAACTTCAACAACCCCTCAGGCATCACCCTGGCCGCGGAACGCCGTCCGGCCGTCGTAGAGATCTGCCGCACCGCGGGAATCGCCATCGTGGAGGACAACCCGTATGGGCTCCTGAGTTTCGACGGCTCCACCCAGCAGGCACTGTATTCCTTGGACCCCGGGAATGTCCTCTACCTGGGTTCATTCTCCAAGATCTTCTCCCCCGGCCTGCGGATCGGGTGGGTACTGGCACCCGCCGACGTGCGTAAACGTCTGCAGCTGGCCGCCGAGGCCACCACCATTTGCCCCTCGGTGCTCAGCCAGATGCTGGTGGAAAGTTACATCACTGCTTTCGACTGGCGCTCCCATGTCAGGGAAGCCTGCGCCACTTACGCCCAAAGGTGCAACGCCGTCATGGAAGCACTGGAACTCCACATGCCGGAGGGGACGACGTGGACGAAGCCGGCGGGCGGGTTCTTCACCTGGATCACCCTGCCAGCCGGGCGGTCGGTGGACGCGCTGCTCCAGCCTGCCATTGCCGCCGGTGTGGTATTTGTCCCCGGCAGCGCGTTTTTCGCCGGGCCCGCAGGCACCAACCAACTGCGTATCGCCTTCTCCTTCGAGACCGAGGACGCGCTGGTTGAGGGCATCAGGCGGCTCGGTGTTGCCGTGGCCGCCCTGCCTCCGGGCCAGTCCTCCCCGAGGGGGGAAGACCATGCGCAAACTGACAACGTTTGAAGCCCGCCCGTTAGGGCACCGTCCGATCCTGGTTACCGCCGCGTTGATCCACACCATGGATCCGGCCGCGCCGACAGCCGAGGCAATGCTCGTGGTGGGCCCGGAAATTGTCGCCGTCGGCAGCATTGGGCGCTGCCGTGCCACGGCCGGGAGCCTGGGCGGTGGCGAGTTGGAGGTCCGCGATTTTGGTGGTGCGACCATCGTTCCCGGCTTCATTGACGCCCATGCCCATCCGCTGATGTACGGGCAGATGATGAGCTGGGTGGATTGCGGACCTGACCGGGCGGCCAGCATCCCCGAGATCGTGGCACTGCTGCAGGACGCGGCCCGGACGATCCCCAACGGCCTGCCGGTGCGCGGCTACGGCTATGAACACCGCAACCTGGTCGAGGGCCGCCACCCCACCCGGCTCGAACTTGACGCTGTTGCCACGGACCGTGAGGTGTACCTGATGAACGCCTCAGGCCACGGCGGCGTGGTCAACTCCTTCACCCTTGAGCTGCACGGCGTCAGCCGCGGGACGGCCAATCCGCGGGGCGGCGAGTTCTTCCGTGACGCAGCAGGGGAATTGACGGGCGAACTCTCCGATGCCGCCTGCAACATCCTGACGGGCCTGGAGGGTGTGAAGATCGGCCATCACGGCCCCAACTTCCATCTGGCAGATGAACCTGAAGAGCACTTGCGCCAGCTGGGCGTGGCGCAGGAGCAGTTCTTGTCCGGCGGTGTCACCGCCATTGGCGATGCCCAGGTCTCCCGGCGCGAATTCGACATGTACCTGCAGTTGGCGGCCAAGAACCAGCTCAAGGTCAGGATTGGCATGTACCTGCTCTCCCACCTCCTTGACGACGCCCTGGACATGGGCCTGCACGGCCAGTTCGGCAATGCGCGACTGAGCTTTGCCGGGATCAAGTTCTATGCCGACGGCACGCTGGGCGGGTGGACGGCGTACTTCCCGGACGGCTATGTGGGCGACCCGTGCCGCACGGGCCAGCTCTACCACGAGCCGGCCGCGTACAAGGAGCTGATCCGCAAGGCGCACGCCGTCGGACTTCAGACCGCCACCCATGCCCAGTCCCCCACAGCCCTGGAAATGGTCATCGACGCCATCGAGTCCGCTCAGGCAGAGAGGCCCGACCCCGACGCACGGCACCGCATTGAACATTGCGGACTGCCCACCCCGGACCAGATCCGGCGCATGGCAGCCGCTGGCGTTTATCCTGTCAACCAGCCCCAGCATTACTACAACTGGGGCGAGGGCGTGCAGCAAGCCATCGGCACCCCGGGCGAGCGGTTCAACCCGCTGGGAGAGTTCATTGCCGCCGGGGTCCCGGTCACCATCAGCTCCGACGCCCCCGTGGCGGACCCCCGACCGTTGGAGGCCATCCAGGCGGCGGTGACGCGGGTGACCCGCAACGGACACAAGTTGGGTCCGGACAATCTGTGCATCACGGCCGGGGACGCACTGGCCGCCCACACCATCAACGCGGCAACGGCGATGGGGCGTGAGGACGACCTTGGCTCGCTCACCGTGGGAAAGCGGGCGGACTTTGCCGTACTTTCCGGTGACCCGTTGGCGTGCAGCCCGGAGCTGATCGGCGGAATCGAGGTCCTGCAAACCTGGGTCGACGGAAGCTGCCAGTACACCCTGGACACCGACCGCGCCGTGCCCGCCCTTGACCACCTGAATTCCTGACAGGAGCCCCCATGCAAACCACAACGCCACAAACTGCGCAAACCCTTACGGCCGTGCCCGCGGTGGACAACGCCGGTTTCGCCGTCCTAAAAACACTGCGCAACTACGGGGTGGACGCGATCTTTGGCATTCCCGGGACCCACAACCTGGAGTTCTACCGGCATCTGGTGCCGCTGGGCATCCGCCCGGTGACCACCCGCCACGAACAGGGCGCCGGGTACGGGGCGGACGGGTGGGCCCAACAGTCCGGGCTGCCCGGCGTCGTCATCACCACCTCCGGCCCCGGCCTGCTCAACGCCCTGTCCGCGGCCGGGACGGCGTATTGTGAATCCCGCCCGCTGATCATCCTCTCCCCGGGTGTGCCCCAGGGTGGGGAGTTCGCCGACATCGGCTCCCTCCACGAAACCAAGGATCCGACGGCGGCCGTCGGGGCCATTGTGGAATGGAGCCGCCGGGTCCACTCGGCGGCTGAAGCCGTCCAGGCCGTGCACGACGCCTTTGAACTGTTCCGTTACGGACGGCCGCGCCCAGTCCACATCGAGGTCCCGCTGAACGTCCTGGAAGGTGCCTCAAACTGCCCGGTGGAATTGCTGGAAGCCAGGCCGGTCCGGGCCGGCCGGGCCGCCGGTGCCGCGGAGCTGGCGAAGGCAGCCGAACTCCTGCGCGGGGCGGCCCGGCCCGTGATCCTGGCCGGCGGCGGCTCCATCCGCGCCGGCGCCGGGCTGGCGGCCCTGGCCGAACTCCTCCAGGCCCCCGTCGTCACAACCTTGAACGGCAAGGGGGCCCTGGCCGAGAGCCACGCGCTGTCCCTGGGCTCGGACATCCGCCTGCCGGCGGCCCAGGAGCTGTGCAATGGCGCGGACGTCCTGCTGGTCATTGGCTCCAAGGTGGGCGAGTCCGAGCTGTGGGGCGGCACGCTCACCCCGCGAGGAATCGTCATTCGATTGGACATCCTGGCCTCCCAGGCGCATAAGAATGTGCCTTCGGACGTGACGCTCATCGGTGACGCGGCCGTCATAGTCCCCCAACTGGCAGCGGAACTCGCCGGGCTGCAACGGGACGCCGCCGACCTTGCCGACGTGCGGAAAACCTTGCGACGCCAGGCACGGGAGCTCTCACCGGTGCTGAGCCGGATCGCGGAAGAAGCAGCCTCCGCGCTGCCCGCCAACAGCATTGTGGGCGGGGACTCCTCCCAAATCACGTACTTGGGCACGGCGTCCTTCATCCCCCAGGAACTCCCCCATTCCCTGCTGTACACGCCCGCCTATGCGACCCTGGGCTACGGACTGCCGGCATCGATCGGCGCCAAGATCGCCGCCCCTGAAAGGCCCGTGGTGTGCATCCTGGGCGACGGCGCCCTCATGTTCGCCATCCAGGAATTGATGACCGCCGTTGAGCAGGGCCTGGACCTGGTGGTGGTCTGCGTGGACAACGGCGGCTACGCGGAGATCCGAGCCAACGAAGAAGACCGGAACATTGCGCCCGTCGGTGTCGACCTCGCCCAGCCCGACTGGGCCGCCCTGGGCACCGCCTTCGGCGGGACCGGTCACCGCCTCGCACACGCCAGCGATTTTGCCCCGGCCTTGGCCGGCGCGCTGGAGCGCGGCGGCCTGCACCTGATCCATGTGCCCCTGCACCTCTTCACCGACACCCCCTCCGACCCGAACTCCTAGGAATAGACATGAGCATTTCTGCACCGGGCACCTCCCATCCCGCACCGGCGTCCGAGGCCAAGGCAACGGCCCAGCAGTGGATCACCGCGAACATGGGCCGGCTCTCCGCCTGGCACCGCCACATTTGGGACCTGGCCGAACCGGCCTGGCGCGAATACAAGTCCGCCCAGTGGTACGTTGACCTGTTGCGGGCCGAGGGGTTCACGGTGGAGGCCGGCAGCGCTGACATGCCGACGGCGTTCAGCGCAGAATGGTCTTCCGGACAAGGGGGGCCGGTGCTGTTGACCTACGCCGAATACGACGCCGTGCCGGGCAACTGCCAGTCCGCCGGAACCGAGCCTTCGGGCCGTGACGGCCTGAGCCCCTACGCCCCCGGCCACACGGACCCGCACTCGGCCCTGGGCATCTCCACCCTGGCGGGCTTGTTGGGAGCCAAGCACGCAATGACGGTCCATGGCGTCGCCGGCACCCTCAAATACACCGGGGAACCGGCCGAAAAGGTGCAGGGTTCCAAGGTGGTCCACGGGCTGCGCGGCTACTACGACGGCGTCGACGCGATCGTCAGCTTTCACCCCTTTTACATGCTCCCGCTGTGCAACACGGCCAGATGGGACACCCAGTGCGGCAGCTATTACAGCAAGGTCTACACTTTCGTTTGCGACGAACCGGAAACCTGGCAGCTGACCGCCAACCCGAACTCCCCCATCCCCGCCTCCCACTCCGCCGCCCGGGCACCGGGGGCCAACGTTGCCTTGATGAGCATGTACACGTCCTCGCGGATCATGCAGGATGCCATGCTGCCCAGCTTCGGCGGTTGGTCCCTCTCCGACGCCATCTTCACCCAGGGCCAGGCAACGGCGGACAACCTGCCGGCCCGGATCGCCCAAATCCAGTACTCATGGCGCTGCCCGACGCTGGAAATGGCAGAGCACGTCCTCACCGTCCTGGACCGCAACGCCGGGCACGCCGCCGCCATGGCACACTGTGAATTGAGCACCACTTGGGTGGCCCGGAACCGCCCGGGACGCACCAACCACGTCCTTGCCCAGGCCCTGTACAACAACCTCGAGGCCGTGGGGGCGCCCCACTATGGGCCCGCCGCAATTGCCGCCGCGCAACAAATCCAGCAAAAACTCGGTATCGAGCCAATGGACAAGCCGTTCCTGGACGAATGCGAACAACTCATCACCCCCCAGGACGCCGAAACAGCGCTGCGCGAACACTTGGCACCCTGGCAGAAGAACTGGACCAGCGACGACTACGTCGAGATGACCCATTACGCCCCCACCGTCAGGTTCTACGTCTCCCGTCCCGCCCTGAAACCGGCCCCCGGGCAGGGCGCCTACCCCGGCTGGGTCATGAACGCCCTTGGCGGCATTGCCGAGACCATCGACCCCACCATCGACATCGCGGGCAAAACGATCGCCGGGACGTTCATGGACCTGCTCGCCGACCCGGACACCCTGGTTGCAGCCAGAAAAGAGTTCGAGCGGCGCGCGGCCGAGGACCCCATGCCGGCTCTCCTGCCGGCCGACTTCATGCCGCCCACCGAGTTCGCCTGGCCCGACTACTCCGCCATGCCCGACGGCGGCCGAGTCTGGTACCCGAAAGCGGCCCGCCCCTAAGAACGCTTTGTTCGCCACCGCTCACCGGGTGCTCGGGATCACCATCATGCTCAAACACGCCGAATACGGCCCCCGTCCCCCCGAACCGGCTGCGGCCGGGCTGCTGTCCCGGATTGAGGACTCCGTCGCCCAGGGTGCCGTGCTCTTGTACGGCACCGGAATGGACTGCACCACACGAAGCTGCCCACCGAGGCATGAGATCCCGCCACGGCTCAACGGCCGGTGAACGATCAGGGGACTGCGTGCGGCGTCTGTGATTCTCCCGCCGTTCCCGTGGCCATCGGGGCCCGAGCCGGCACGCGCTTTGGATGGCGGCCAAGAATGGCATAGGCGGCGATTTTGACCTGGTCCTCGATCAGGAACCAGACCAGTGACCAGGCCCAGACCACCCCGACCAGGGTCCAGGGGATTGGGGTCATCAAAAATCCGGTGACGACGATGATGGTGGCGACTACCTGCGCGCCAATGACGGCCCCCAAAAGGAGTTTCGCAGGTGCCGGGCGGGACCAGAATCTGCGGCGCGTGCGGGCTACGAAAACTGTTAGATGCCCGGATACGGAAAATTTCAGGAAGATCATCGTCTGGATGATCAGCAAACCGTGCGAGGTGTCCATGCCGAAGATGGCGACGGCCAGGACAAGCAGGCCGAAAGTTTCCATGACACCCATCACACCAAGGCTGGTGGCGATGGTCAGAACCTCGCGCATGTCCCATTTCACGGGTTTCGCTGATCCGTGGGCGCGGTCGTAGGCGATGGACAGCAGGGCTCCGTCGTTGAGGAGTGCAAGGATAACGATCATGATCGCTGTCACCGGCCGGAAGTTCAGGACGACGACGCTGATGGTCACCAGCAGCAGTACCCGGATTGTCTCGGCAATGCGGTAGATGGTGTAGCTGGTCATCCGGGCGAACATTTCCCGTGCCAGGCTGATCGCCCGGACGATGACCGACAGGCCAGGCGCCAGGAGAACGATCCCGGCGGCTGCGCGGGCGGCGTCCGTGGCGCCGGAGACGGCGATGCCGGCATCGGCTTGTTTCAGGGCGGGTGCGTCGTTGACGCCGTCGCCGGTCATTCCGACGATGTGCCCGCGGGACTGCAGGGCTTTGACGATCAGGTATTTGTGTTCCGGGAACACTTGGGCGAAACCGTCAGCGTGCTCGACCAGGTCCGCGACCGCGGAGGGGCTGCCTGCAGCCGGTGGGGTGCGCCGTCCTGTGGGGTGCGCCGTCCTGTGGGGGTGGTTGTTGGGGCGGTGTTGGCGGATATAAGTTCTTCGGCGTCCATCAAGTTGGTTCCGATGCCGACTTGGAAGGCGATCTGTTTGCCGATGGCCAAGGCATCTCCTGTGACCATTTTTACTTTAACGCCCAGCCGGGTTGCGGCGGCGATGGTGGAGGCGGAATCCTCCCGGGGCGGGTCGGCCAGCGGCAACACACCCAACAGCCGCCACGTGTTCCCGTCATGGCTGTCGGCGACCCCGAGGGCGCGGTCACCACGGACGGCGAACCCGGTGACGGCGTCCTGGTAGGCACTGACGGTGCCGGGGCCCTCGCGCGTGCACAGGGTGAGGATCACTTGGGGGGCGCCCTTGGTGTAGAACATGACGCGCCCGTCCGGGTCCGTGACTTCGGCCTGCGTTCGTTTGGTGGTCGGGTCGAATGCGGTGAACGCCGTCGGGCTGTAGCCCTGGATCAGCTCCGGCTCCCTTAGCCAGGCAAGCACGGCCAGGTCGATGGCGTCCTTGCTGTCCGTGCTGGTGGCCAGGGCTGCGGCCCGGACCAGTTCCTGCCCCTTGACACCTGGTGCGGCCCACGGGTCGCGGACTTGAATCTTGTTCTGGGTGAGGGTGCCGGTTTTGTCGGAGCAGAGGACATCGATGCCGCCGAGCTCCTCGACCGCTGGCAGGTGGCTGACGACTGCTTTCTGGGCGGCCAGTTTCCGGGCACCGACGGCCATGGTCACCGACAGCACTGCGGGCATGGCCACCGGCACGGAGGCGATGACCACGACCAGGCCGAACTCAACCGCGTCCACCCAAGGATCGCCATGCAGCAGCGAGGACATGGTGGTGACCGCTACGAGGATCAGCGCCGCGTAAATGAGGATCTTCCCGATTCCCAGCACCGCCTTCTGGAAATGGCTGACCGTCCCGGCGGACTGGACCAGGGCGCTGGTCTTGCCAAAGAAGCTGTTGCTGCCCGTCGCATAGACCAAGGCGTTGGCCTGGCCTCGGGTGAGCACTGATCCTGAGTAGATCTGGTCCCCGGTGCTGCGGGAGACGGGCAGCGACTCGCCGGTGAGTGCGGATTGGTCGACGTTGACTTTCCCGTCGTCGAGGATTCGTGCGTCTGCCGGGACGACATCTCCCAGGGCCATGTGGATCAGGTCGCCGGCCACGAGGTTGGCCACCGGCACGTCCATCCAGTCCCGGTCCCGGCGAACGTGTGCGGTGACAGCGAGAGACTTCTTCAAGGCGGCGATGGTGTCTGCGGCCTGGAACTCCTCGTAGAAGCCGACGAAGCCGTTCATCAGCAGCAACACGGCAATGATGATCACGTCGGGCCAGTGCTGAAGGAGCAGCGAGAGCACGAGCGCTACCTCGATCAGCCATGGGATCGGTGCCCAGAAATAGCTCAGGAACTTCACCAGCGGATGCTCCTTCTTCTCCTGGATCGAGTTCGGGCCGTTTGCTGCCAGGCGCCGGGCTGCCTCCCCGCTGCTGAGCCCGTCCGGCCCACTGGCCAGGCTGGCCGTCAACTGGTCCAACGGCACCGAGCCCGGATCCGAAGCGCTGCTGTCGGTCACGTTCAGTTGTCGTTTCCCGTATCGTCGAATCCGGTGGCTGCCCGGTCTGCGGCCGCCCCGTCCCATCGCCAGCCTGCAACGGCCGGGATGTCCTCGCCGTGGGCGCGGGTGTAGGCGCGGGCTGAAACTCGGGCGTCCTGCATGTCCTGTCTGAGCTCACCGTAGCGGGAGGCGAGCCCGGGAACCCGGTCGAGGACGTCGATGACCAGCCGGTACCGGTCGAGGTCGTTGAGCATGACCATGTCGAATGGGGTGGTGGTGGTGCCTTCCTCTTTGTATCCGCGCACATGCAGCATGTCGTGTCCGTGCCGGCGGTAGGTGAGCCGGTGGATCAGCCAGGGGTATCCGTGGTAGGCAAAAATCACTGGTTTGTCGGTGGTGAAGATCGCATCATATTCGGCGTCGGAGAGCCCGTGCGGGTGCTCGCCCTCGGACTGCAGGCGCATCAGGTCCACCACGTTCACTACCCGCACTTTCAAGGAGGGGGTCCGCATGCGCAGGATCGACGCCGCCGCGAGGACTTCCAGGGTCGGCACATCGCCGGCGCAGGCCAGGACCACATCGGGTTCCTGCCCGCCCGGCTCCGTACCGGCCCATTCAAGAATGCCGAGGCCGCGCGTGCAGTGTTTGACCGCCTGCTCCATGGTGAGCCAGTCAAACTCGGGCTGTTTGCCGGCGACCACCACGTTCACATAGTCCACCGAACGCAGGCAGTGATCGAAGGTCGACAACAGCGTGTTGGCGTCGAACGGCAGATACACGCGGACGATGTCAGCTTTCTTGTTCACGACGTGGTCGATGAAGCCGGGGTCCTGGTGGGAGTTGCCGTTGTGGTCCTGCCGCCAGACGTGGGAACTCAACAAGTAGTTCAGGGAAGGTACCGGTCGCCGCCAGGGGATGCGCTTGGCGGATTCGAGCCACTTGGCGTGCTGGTTGAACATGGAGTCAACGATGTGGATGAACGCTTCGTAGGAGTTGATGATGCCGTGGCGGCCGGTAAGGAGGTAGCCTTCCAGCCAGCCCTGACACTGGTGTTCACTGAGCATCTCCATCACGCGGCCCGCACGTGCGAGATGGTTGTCGATCTCGTCGATGGGCCAGAACTCGGCGTTCCACTGCTTGTCGGTGGTCTCGAACACGTCCTGGAGCCGGTTGGATGCAGTTTCGTCCGGCCCGAAAATACGGAAGTTCTCCGGGTTGTCCCGGATCACGTCCCGCAGCCAGCGTCCGAGGACTTCGGTCGCCCCGTTCACGGAACTACCGGGTGCCGGAACGTTGACGGCGTAGTCGCGGAAGTCCGGCAGGAGCAGTTGCTGGCGCAGCAGCCCGCCGTTGGCGACCGGGTTCGCGCTCATCCGCGCCGCGCCCCGGGGTGCCAGCGCGGTCGCCAGTGCGACGGGGGCGCCGGCGCCGTCGAAGAGCTCTTCCGGCCGGTAGGAGCGCAACCAGGATTCGAGCAACTGCAGGTGCTCATCCGTGTCCCGCGCATTGGTCAGCGGGACCTGGTGGGCGCGCCAGTTGTTTTCCGCCGGATGCCCGTCGATCTCTTTCGGGCAGGTCCAGCCTTTGGGGGATCGGAAGATGATCATCGGCCATGCCGGACGCTGGGTGAGCCGCCCGGCCGCCGCGTCGGACTTGATCTGCGCAATCTGGTCCAACACGCGATCCAAGGTGCCAGCGAACCGTTGGTGAACCTCGCTTGGGTCTTCTCCGTCGAAACCTCCGGCGACGAGGTATGGGGTGTGGCCGTAGCCGCGCATCAAATTCAGCAGCTCTTCTTCCGGGATGCGGGCCAGGACAGCCGGGTTGGCGATTTTGTAGCCGTTCAGGTGCAAAATCGGCAGCACCACCCCGTCCCGGGCCGGGTTCAGGAACTTGTTGGAATGCCATGCGGTCGCC
>CAJDTM010000054.1_pt1 | contig 16787 bp, 15 predicted proteins | sample 7389831 | NCBI WGS metagenome assembly CAJDTM01 (sample SAMEA7055656, study PRJEB34461) | soil metagenome | biome: terrestrial ecosystem; feature: Peninsula; material: soil | place: Antarctica | collected 2016
CTCCAACGAGAACGCCGCAACACCTACCACCACGGACTCCCCAACAACCCCTAACCACCACCCAACACCGGCACCCAACACCCCCACACCAGAGGCTTTGACCACCGTGAATGCACCGCTTCGGGCCCCCTGCCTTTCTCGACGCCAACCGCGTAGTGTTTTTAGTGTCAGCTAGTCGTATCTCCAGGAGGTCCGAAATGTCGGTTTCACACCACCCCAACGGAAATTTGGGTCCGGCAGCGCGCGAGGCAAATCTCAACACGCTGAAAGCAACTTCCGAACCAGGTAAGGAATTGGACATCCTGATCGTTGGCGGCGGGGTGGTAGGCGCTGGAGCCGCCTTAGACGCAGTCACCAGAGGTTTGACGGTGGGGTTGGTGGAGGCCAACGACTGGGCGGCGGGAACGTCGTCGAGGTCGTCAAAGCTGATCCACGGAGGCCTGCGCTATTTGGAAATGCTGGACTTCGCCCTGGTGCAGGAGGCCCTGCAGGAACGCGGCCTCCTCATCCAGCGCATTGCCCCGCACTTGGTGCGGCCGGTGCCGTTTCTGTACCCGCTGAGTAGGAGATTCTTTGAACGACCCTACGTTGGTGCCGGCATCCTGCTCTATGACACGCTGGGGCTGACCAGCGGCAACAGCCGTGGCGTCCCCATGCACAAGCACCTGAGTCGACACGGCACGCTCCGGGCCGCGCCGAGCCTGAAGGACGACGCCATGATCGGCTCCATCCGCTACTACGACGCCCAGGTCGACGACGCGAGGCTGGTCGCCAACGTCATCCGCACCGCTGCCAGCTACGGTGCGCACACCGTGAACCAGACCAAGGTGGTCGACTTCCTGCGTGAAGGCGAGCGCGTGGTCGGGGCGAAGGTCAAGAACCAGGAAACCGGTGAGGAATTTGAAATCCGGGCCAAGCAGGTCATCAACGCCACCGGTGTCTGGACCGATGAAACCCAGGCGATGGTTACGGACCGCGGACAGCTGAAGGTCAGGGCATCCAAGGGCATCCACCTGGTGGTTCCGCGCGACAGGTTCCAATCCACCGTTGGCTTGATCCTGCGCACCGAAAAGTCCGTGCTGTTCGTCATTCCGTGGGGACGTCACTGGATTATCGGCACCACCGACACCGACTGGAAGCTGGACAAGGCCCACCCGGCCGCGACCAGCGCAGACATCGACTACCTGCTTGAGCATGTCAACAAGGTGCTCAAGCGCCCGCTGACCAGGGAAGACGTTGAAGGCGTCTATGCAGGGCTCCGCCCCTTGCTGGCCGGCGAGAACGACTCAACGGCCAAGTTGTCCCGGGAACACGTCGTCGCACATCCCGTACCAGGGCTGGTGGTGGTGGCCGGCGGCAAATTCACCACCTACCGGGTCATGGGCAAGGACGCCGTGGACGAGGCCGGCAGGGCGCTCGATGAAAAGGTCCCGGAAAGCTGCACCGAGACCATCCCGCTGCTTGGTGCCAACGGGTACAAAGCCGCCTGGAACCGCCGAGGCAGAACGGCCGATGAGTCCGGCATCCACGTGGTCCGGGTGGAGCACCTGCTCAACCGCTACGGCTCAATGGCCCAGGACGTCCTTGACCTCATGGCCGAGAAGCCCGAACTCGCCGAACCGCTGCCGGGCGCCGACGACTACCTTGGTGCCGAGGTGGTCTACGCCGCGACGCATGAAGGTGCACTCCATCTCAACGACGTGTTGACCCGCCGCACGCGAATCTCCATCGAGGCCTGGGACCGGGGGGCGTCAGCTGCGCCCGTCGCGGCTAGACTGATGGGGGACGTTTTGGGGTGGAGCCAGACCCAGGTGGAGAACGAAGTGGCCCAATATCTGGCCCGGATCGAAGCTGAACGGCTCAGCCAGCAACAGCCCGACGACGTCTCGGCGGATGCGGCAAGGCTGGGGACGACCGGAATCGTTCCGCTGACGTAGTGCAGACCTGAAAGGTGCTGATGACAACCGGTTCGTTTGAGCGGTATGAGACCGAACTCACCAACCCCGGACTCGTGATCTTGGAACTGGAGGCCGATTCCAAGGAAGATGCCGCCGCCCAACTGGCGGCGAAGCTCTTTGACCAAGGCAGGGTCAGCGACTTGGCCGGCTTCCTGCGCCACGTCAACTCCCGTGAGCACCAGATGGCAACGGGCCTGCCGGGTGGAATCGGGCTGCCGCACGCCCGTAGTGATTACGTCACACAAACCTCCATCGCCGTTGGCATCACAAAGTTCGGACACAGCCTGGACTTTGGCGCCGTGGACGGCCCTGCCACAGTGATTCTGCTCATCGCCACCCCGGCGAGCTCGTTCTCCGAGCACCTGGAGGTTCTGGCCACCTTGGCCCGCTCCCTGTTCAAGGAGAACTACCGCGAATCCCTGCGCCGCGCCCACGACAAAGAGGTCATCGCCGAACTTATCAACTCCTCGCTGGTCTTCTTTGACCACTAATTTGACCGGCACTTGGGCAGGAACGACGCCGGGAGGTGTCACGGCGCCGCCGTCCCACCCGGGTGCCCCGTCAGCCGAAGCTGCATTCGTTGTTCTACACGGTCACGAAGTACCGTTGTAATGTGTTAAAAACTGCCCTCAAGCCCAAATGGATCGCAGCCTTGGTCTTCGCCTTGGCCGTCGCTGCCGTCTTTGTCCTGTTGAGTCAGTGGCAGTTTTCCCGGTCAACGCAGAAGGATGTAGCCCCTCCCGCGGTGACGGAGAAGGTTCAGCCGCTGCTGAAGACGCTTCAGCCTGGCCAGCCTCTGCTTGGCAGCGAAGAAGGACAGCTGGTTTCAGCAACCGGACACTTTGACGCCTCCAAGCAAGTGGTAGTGCAGTCACGGGTGCAGGACGGCAAGGTTGGCTTCTGGGTGGTCACCGCGTTCATCGTCGACGGTGCGGCCAAGCTTGCCGGCCAGGCCGCCACCAATGAAGTAGTAATCCCGGTGGCCCGCGGATGGGTCCCGGACGCGTCAGACGCCAAGGCCCCGCCCATCGGAAAGGTTGAGCTTGAGGGCCGTCTGCTCAATTCCGAGGCCCCCATCCTGGCCAAGAACATCCCGGCGGACGAGGTTAGTGCACTGTCCTCGGCGGAGCTGACCAACCGTTGGCAGGCCACTACCTACGCGGCATTTGTGGTCTCCTACGAGGAACATGCCGACGGCGCCGCCGTCGGGGCAGCGGCCGGGCAGGACCATCTGGTCCGGATTACCGTGACGGCGACGGACCAAAACGGCAAGGTCAACTGGCTGAACATCTTTTACGCCATTGAGTGGGTGGTGTTTGCCGGATTTGCCGTGTTCCTTTGGTGGCGCCTGGTGGCAGATGACTACCGACGTGAACAAGACGAACTCTTCGACGTCCACCACGACGACGAGGCATTGGAACCAGACTTAGGAGAGTCAGCAAAGTGAGCGAAACCAACCCGGCCGAGCCGAAGGACACGACGGCGGAAAATGCTGTCCCCAAGGCCGCGCCGAAACGGCGCTTCGGGGGCACGCCCGCACAAATCCTCGGTGCCTTGAAGTTTTACAAGGTGCTGGCCTATGCGACCGGCACCATGCTGCTGCTGCTCTGCGTGGAGCTGGTGGTTCGGTATGGCTTCCACAGTGTGCTGATGGCTGGCGGAACCAACTCCGTCACGGGTGCCCCGCATGGTTTTGGCATGGTCGGCGCCGACGGCGTCGTCGCCGGTGGCCTCAACATTTCAACCTTGGTGCTCATTGTGCACGGCTGGATGTATGTGGTCTACCTGATTGCAGACTTCCGCCTGTGGTCGCTGATGCGCTGGCAGTTTGGCCGCTTGGTCCTCATAGCCCTTGGCGGCGTGGTCCCGTTCCTGTCCTTCATTGTCGAGGGCCGCATCCACAGGGAAGTGCTGGCCGAAGTGGCCGCGAATCCAAAGGCAGGCAAGCGGTACTAGCTGCCGTCGCCTGAGGCACCGGTCACTCTGCCGCCCCGAAGGGCCGGCGTGCCGACGGCGTGGGTTAAGATTGAACCGTGAATAACCCCGCTACGTCCCAAACTTCCCAGAAGCCCGTCCTGGTTGTGGACTACGGTGCCCAGTACGCCCAGTTGATTGCGCGCCGCGTGCGTGAGGCCAATGTGTACTCGGAAATCGTGCCGCATACCCATACAACCGCGCAGTTGCTGGCCAAAAACCCGGCCGCAATCATTCTCTCCGGTGGACCTTCAAGTGTTTATGCGGAGGGTGCACCCAATGTAGGTGCAGACCTGTTTGAGGCAGGCATTCCGGTTCTGGGTATTTGCTACGGCTTTCAAGCCATGGCAGCGGCACTGGGCGGCACGGTGGCCAAAACAGGCACTCGTGAATATGGCGCCACCAACGTGACCCTCCAAGGTGAAGGCCGCTCCATCCTTGCCTCCACGCCCGCGTCGCAAAACACCTGGATGAGCCACGGTGACAGCGTCCAGGAAGCCCCCGCAGGCTTTGACGTGCTCGCTTCCTCCTCCGGAGCCCCTGTTGCAGCGTTCGCCAATGAGGAAAAGTGCCTCTTTGGCGTCCAGTGGCATCCTGAGGTCAGGCACTCCGAGTTCGGCCAGCAGGTGCTGGAAAACTTCCTTTTCAACGGTGCCAAGGTGGAACGGAACTGGACCACCGGAAACATCCTGGAGGAGCAGGTCCAGCGCATCCGGGAACAGGTGGGAGATGCCAAGGTCATCTGCGGCCTCTCCGGCGGCGTCGACTCGGCGGTTGCGGCCGCCCTGGTGCAACGTGCGGTCGGCGACCAGCTCACTTGTGTGTTTGTGAACCATGGACTGCTGCGCCAGGACGAGGCCGAACAGGTCGAACGCGACTTTGTCGCTGCCACCGGCGCCAAGCTCCACGTGGCCGACGAACAGGACCGCTTCCTCAATGCCCTGTCCGGTGTCTCCGACCCGGAAACCAAACGCAAGATCATTGGCCGCGAGTTCATCCGTGCCTTCGAAGAGGCCGAGCGCGCCATCATGGCCGAGGCCGCCTCCGAGGGCGAGGAGATCAAGTTCCTGGTCCAGGGCACCCTGTACCCCGACGTCGTCGAATCCGGCGGAGGGGAAGGTGCGGCCAACATCAAGAGCCACCACAACGTGGGCGGGCTGCCCGAGGACCTGCGCTTTGAGCTCGTGGAACCGCTTCGCGCCCTGTTCAAGGACGAGGTCCGTGCCGTGGGTGCCCAGCTGGGCCTGCCTGCCGAAATCGTCGGCCGGCAGCCGTTCCCCGGCCCCGGTCTGGGAATCCGGATCGTTGGCGAAGTAACCGGCGAACGCCTGGAGCTTCTGCGCAAGGCCGATGCCATTGCCCGTGCCGAGTTGACTGCGGCAGGTTTGGACAACGACGTGTGGCAGATGCCGGTGGTGCTGCTGGCAGATGTACGCAGCGTGGGCGTCATGGGCGACGGCCGGACTTACGGCCACCCCATAGTGCTGCGGCCGGTCTCTTCCGAAGATGCCATGACGGCGGACTGGTCGCGCCTGCCGTACGACCTTCTGGCAAGGATCTCCAACAGAATCACCAACGAGGTGGAAGGCGTCAACCGCGTGGTCCTTGACGTGACTTCCAAGCCGCCGGGAACCATTGAGTGGGAGTAATCTCCCTTAAAGGAGCACTGATGGGTGGCCCGGTGGCCCCTTTTTGGGGCTAATTTGGCCCCCTCCAGTGTGCCGGACAGGCATTGGCAAGGATCGGCGATAGCCTGAACTGCATGTCAGTATGGTCAAAGCCGTTCCGAACGAGCGCAGAGAAGAAGGCATCCGTGTCTGAAGTTGCAGGTCCCGAGGAAAGCTCCGTGGAGCTTCAAACCTGGCTTGCGGGACTGGACAGCTACGCAGGACCCGATACCGCGCTGGCTTTCGCCAAGACGGATTCCGGCTGCGTCGACCTCACCCACGCGCACCCGTCCGGTCTGGCCCAGCTTTTGGCCGGCCGGAAAACGCGCCTGTCCACGCTGATCCGCGAACCCGAGCATTACGTCTCCGCCAAGCGTGCGGCAGCTGCCCTGCGCGCCAAAATTTTTGAACTGAGCACCGACCGCGGGATCGACGTCGGATACCTCGCCGCCGGGCTGGCCCGCTGGTCGGTTGTGGGGGGCCCCAACAGCGGCGAAGTCTGTGCGCCCGTGCTGCTGGCCGCCGTCGCACTGACGGTCCGTTCGGGACAGGACGATTACGAGCTCCAGCTCATGGAGCAGGCCCGGCTGAACCCCGCCTTGGTGGCGCATCTGGCCCGAAACGCCAATATCAAGGTTGACGCGCCCGCCCTGAGCCGGCTGGCGTACAGCACTGCGCGCTTTGACCCGGCCCCGGTATTGGATAAACTGCGCACCCTCGTGGCACCCATTGCCGGGGCCACGGTGGAGCACGACCTGCTCGTCTCCACCTTTGCGTTCCTCGCCGACAACCTTCGCGACCCGGCCGTGCTCGCCGGGACAGGGTTGCTGGCCCGGCTGCAGCGCAACAGTGAGGGCGACGTTCTGCCCGTCGAGCTGGAACCTGATTTTTCCCGGTTCACCCCACTGGATGATCGCCGCCCCGAGGATGAAATACTGGTTCTCGACGCCGATCCCCAACAACAACATGTGCTGGACCTGATCGGTGAGGGCGAATCGGTGCTGGTGTCCACCCCTCCCGGTACCGGCCAAACACAGACGGCCATCAACGCCATCGCCCAATTGGTCCACGACGGCAAGAGTGTCCTGGTGGTGGGCGAGCGGCGCGGCACCTTGAATGAGCTGGCCCAGGTCATGGGCACCATGGAACTGGACTCGCTGCTCCTGCAGCTCAGCGCCCAAACCGGGCCGCAACAAATCAAGTCCCAGCTGATCCGCTCCATCACCCGCAATGAAAAGGCGGTCGAACCGAAGCTGGACAGCCTGCACCAGATGCTGGTGGACCACCGGCACCAGCTCGTGGACCATGTGGACAGCCTCCACAATGTGCGCGAACGCTGGGGCTGTTCTCCGTATCAGGCCATGCAGTCGCTGGCGGAACTGACCTCCATCCACCCGGCGCCGGCCACGACGGTCCGGCTCAAGCGCAGCGTCCTGGACAGCATCAAGGAGCGCGGCGAACTGAGCGGACGGCTGCGCCGGGCTGCCGAACTGGGCTCGTTCAGCAAGGTGGCCGTCGGCAGCGCCTGGCATGGGGCGCGATTGGTAACCCGCAAGGAAACCGAGGCGGCCTACGCCCTGGCCGAAACGCTGTTCAGGCAGGTCCCGGCCTTTGCGGAAAAAATGCGTGACGTTGCCGATTTTGGGCAGATCCGCCACGGGGCCACCTTCGCAGAGTGGGGGCGCCAACTTCAAATGCTGGTGGCCATCCGCGAAAGCCTGGACAAGTTCAAGTCCGACGTTTTTGACTGGCCCATCGACGAAATGATCGCCGCCACGGGAACCGCTGCATGGCGCCGCGAGCGCGGCATCGACATGCCTGCCCTGCAGCGGGCCCGGTACCGGCGCAACGCCAAGGACTTTGTCCGCCCCGGGGTGCACATCACCGACTTGCACCGGTCCCTGTTGCTGGTCAGCGAGCAGAGCGCCCTGTGGGCCCAGGCAGCCACCAGCAAACGACACCCAACGGTCCCCTCCGGGCTGGCCGAGCTGAACCTGACCCACCGTGACCTCTCCGGCAAGCTGGACACGCTCGGCGCCATCCTCGAACGCACCGTGGACGGCGGCGACCTGGCCAACGCCAACGCCGACGAACTGGTCGGCCGGCTTGATGCGCTCATTCAGGACAAGGCCTCACTGGCCACCCTGCCCGAGCGCACATTGCTGCTGGAGAGCATGCGGGAACAGGGGCTGGGGGAGTTGCTTGACGACCTCGCCCGCCGCGAGGTGTCGCCGCCGGAAACCCGCGCGGAACTGGAACTTGCCTGGTGGCAGTCAGCACTTGAAGCCATGATCAGCGGCGACGACTACCTGGCCATGTCCGACGGCGACAAGCTGCGCAAGCTGGAGGCTGAATTCCGGCTTGCAGACCAGGCCCATGTGGCATCCGGCCCCGCCCGGATCCGCTGGAAGCTGGCACAGGAGTGGCGCGAAGTGGTTGCCGGGCGCAACCGCCAGGTGGAAATGCTGCGCAACGTGCTCAAGGACGGCCGGGTTTCCCTGGAGGCGCTAAGCGTCCAGGCACCCGATCTGCTACGGAACCTGGTGCCCGTTTTCACTGCCAGCCCGCTGGTGGTGCCTTCCGTGATCCCTGCAGGGTTCCGCTTTGACACCGTCGTGATCCTGGATGCCGAATCCACGTCGCTGCAATCTGCCCTGCCCGCGCTGGCCCGGGCCGAGCAGGTGGTGGCGTTCGGCGACGAACAAACCGCCTGTCCCCGCAGCTTCACCGTTGCGGTGGGAGACCGGAAGGACAGTGCGCAGGACCAACATCCGCTCGAAAGCGTCCTGGGCGCCCTGTCCCGGGTTTTGCCCCGGCACCGGTTGACGGTTTCCTACCGCGCCGTGGACGAGGACCTGGTCCTGCAGCTAAGCCGCGGCTTTTACGATTCCCAGCTCCAGCGCCTTCCGGACGGCGGTGCCGTGACCGGGCTGGAACGCGCACTGACCGTTGACTACCTGCCTGACGGCAAGGGTCTTCCCGGCGCGGGTGACGGCGGAGTGGAATCGGTCGTGGCGGAAGTCAACCGCGTGGTGGACCTGGTTTTTGAACACGCCCGGGTCCGGCCGCGCGAATCGCTGGCAGTCATCACGGCCAGCGATCGGCACGCGGTCCGCGTGGCGCAGGCCATTCGGCTGCAAATGGCCAACCACCCGCTGCTGGCAGGTTTCTTCGAATCAGGACCCGAATCGTTCCGCGTGGTCACCGTGGACCGTGCCGCCGGACTGGTCCGCGACCGGGTCATCTTTTCCCTCGGCTACGGGCGCACCCCCCACGGCAGGGCCCTGCACGGCTTTGGCCCGCTGTCCGAGCCTGACGGCCGCGCCAAGTTCGCGCTGGCTATGACGAGGGCCCGGCACCACAACCACATCATCAGCTGTTTCCGCCCTGAAGACCTGGACGAGAAGCGGCTCAGCCACGGCGCCGTCGATTTCTTTGAACTCCTGGACCGCGAACTGGCCGGCAACTCCCTGTTGGGAACCCCCGCCTCACGGGCGCAGGACAGCGAACGGCAGACCGGCGAGGACCCCCTGGTCGCCGACCTCGCCGACCGCCTCCGGGCCCGCGGTGCGCGGGTCTGGCACCACTACGACGGTGCCCTGGACATTGTTGCGGCTCCCGACCCGGTGACTTTGCTGGGACGGGAGGACCACGAGATTCCTGTGCCTGTGGCGGTGGAATCCGATGGCACGGCCAAATACCAAGGCATGAGCGTGCGCGAACGCAGCCGCCTGCGACCACAGATGCTCGAACGGCTTGGTTGGCGCTATGTTCCCTTGTGGACCATTGAGGTCTTCACCGACCCCTCCAGTTGCGCGGATCAGATCGGCCGGTACCTTGGGCTGGTCTCGTCGGGCGATGACGAACTGCCCTCCCTGATGGGGACACCCCTCGACACGTCCATGACGGCAGTCATCGATTCACCAAGGGCACGACGCCGGCAGGCTACAGGTGGGCAGGAAGGTCCGGCCGTGCACCCGCCCGAAGCTGAAGAACCAGACCATGACGGTCCCGCCCCAGCGGACCAGGCGGGTACGCCAACAGCAGAGGAAGAAAGCGTGACCACGTTGGGCGAGCCGGAGAAGAACACCAACGGGGAGATCGCCCCGGACACCAGCGACGCCCCGGTCCCGGAGTCTGCAGCGGAAGACGCCGACGTCCTGCCCAAGGTGGCCCCGCACGACGCCGCCCATACTTGGGGCGACGACCCGGGCAGCCGCGGCCACGACGAGTGGCTGCGCGAAAACAAGCCCCCGCACTGGGGCTAGGGGCCAACCGCGGGCGAGTCGCCGCCAGCGCATCCGGTCAGGCCCGTCACCGGGCCGCCGGTCGCGGTATCCGGCATGTAGTCCAGCCTGGAGCTATTTCACCAGGATCAGAAAGACCTTCCCGCGGGCCGCTGCTCCGGCGAGGGAAACGGACTGGTCGCGGGTGGCGGCAACCACCACCAGGCCCTCGGCGTCCTGGGCCGGTAGCAGCCCGGCGGCCGGTGCTGCCAATGCCGGGGCCCACAGCACCGGGACTGAACGCGCCAGGACGTCATTGTGCATGGGGCCGTCCAATCCCTTGCTGGAGCTGAGCACGACATCGACGAGTTGGCCCTGGCGCAGCAGCTGCACCGTGGTGGGGTCGGTGAGCCGCAGGGGCACTGCCTGGCTGCCAGGAGGGGCGCCCACCAGAAGTCCGTCCCCCAGGAGCGCTGCATCCGTCATGACTTCACCGCGCCGAACCGGGCGCGAGACACGGCTGCCCACCCAAACCGGCATGGCGCCGTCGGCAGAATCCTGAAAGGCGCTGCCGACCTGGCCGTCCCCAAGCTGGCCGCTCCCGGGTGGTCCCTTGCCTGGCTGGCCGTCCTGGCGAAGGTCTGCGGCCGCTTCCGAGGCCCGGGCGAAAAGGCTGCCTGCGGGGACGGTGGAGGGGTTGACGGCGGAGGTGATGAGATCGCCAGGGATTAAGGTGTGTCCGGCGGGAAGGTCGCGCGCGGCTGCCAGCACCAGTGTGGTGGCAGGGGGAACGGGGGTGAGTTCCTGGACGGCCACAGCGGCTGCCGCGCAGAGCAACAAGGCGGCCACGAGGCGCCGGCGCCGTCGGATCCAGCGCCACAAGCTTTCAGCCGTTGTGCCACGGCGCACCTGTGACGGCCAAGATGGGCCGCGGGACACGGGACGGCTGCGCCGTTCGGGGCTGATGGATGACCTCATGTGGCCACGCTAGCCGACCACAGGGTGAGCCGGCAGGGCCAACCTTCATCCTGTGAACAAGGAAGGGCTGCACAACGACTGTGCAGGGATGAAGGCGATGGAAAGACGGTTCACGGACCGTGCAGGGGCCTCCACGGGCCACAACGGCGCTCGTTATGGCCCAGTTGTCCCGGGTGGACTTGGCACAACCGGACCTGGCTTAACCGTCCTAGCCGGCTACGCCTGCGGTGGCTTTGGACGCAGTGGATTTGGACGCAGTGGATTTGGACGCGGACCCGGAGGCCGACGCGGCAGCCGGGGCCGGAGTCTTGGAACCGGACTCCGAGGTGCTGGAACCGGCATCGGTGCCGGTCCCGCCGGCGGATCCTGATGCGGCCGGAACCGTGCTGGAGCCGGAGCGTGAATCCGTGCGGTAGAAACCCGAGCCCTTGAAAACTACGCCAACTGAATTGAACTTCTTGCGTAATTTTCCACGACATTCGGGGCAGACCGTCAGGGAATCATCACTGAACGATTGCTGGATGTCGAATGCGTGGCCGCAATCTTTGCAGGCGTAGGCGTAAGTGGGCACTGGTTTTCCTCCTGGATGCATGCGTCGGGACCGCGATTGCCGCTGCAATGCAGTATGCACGCTCTGGCAGTCCATGGTCCCGAGTGCTAATTCTATCACCGCTCTTCATAACACCGCGGGCACGTTACTTATTTCACAAACCCAGTTTCGGGGGGCGGCATTCGGAAGGACCCCTTCACGAGCCCCATTTCACGGGCCCGCAGAACCGGCCCTGCCCCAGCCACCGGGTGTGACCACCCAGTCCACCGGCCGGTCCAGGACGTCATGGGGGAGGACTCCCGGGGGGAAGACCTCCTGTTCGTGGACCACGCCGGCGGTGGGGGTCGCAGGCACGCCGCCTCCGGCGGGGGATGCCAGCGATGCCAGGAACCGGTCGTAGTAGCCGCCGCCCTGGCCAAGGCGCACTCCTGTCGTGTCGACCGCCAGCGCCGGCAGTAGAATGCCGTCAACTTCGCCGAGGCAGGCAAAGGGCACACGCGGTCCGCTTGGTTCCAGAACGGGCGCACGCGCGCTGCGCACCTTCTGGACGCCGGGGGTCCACCGCGTCCAGGACAGCTGGTATCCGGCTTCACAGACGGGCACAAAGACGAGGTGGCCCGCCGCGCACAAGGCCTCCAACAGCAATCCGGTGCCTGGCTCGCTGCCGGAGGAAACGTAGGCGCATACGGTTCCCGCAGTTGGCCCGCCACGCAGCTGGGCAACCCAACCCAGCCCGGCGGATGCCAGGCCGTCGGCGGCCCGGCGGCGGTCGCCGTCGTCCATCTGGAGGCGGGCCGAGCGCAGGCGGGACCGCCACTGCGGTTTGGTGCTGGACGTCATGGACTTTCCTGTTCGTGGTGGCTTGGGGACGGTAACATGCCCAAGCTAGCAGGGACGGGTACGGACAAGGCACGGAAAAGAGGGAATCGTCGGTTAGCCTAGGAGCATGACTGAAGTTTCACGCGTACGTAAAGCCGTCATTCCTGCAGCCGGTTTGGGGACCCGCTTCCTGCCAGCAACGAAGGCAATGCCGAAGGAAATGCTCCCTGTTGTTGACAAGCCGGCCATCCAATATGTGGTGCAGGAAGCTGTCAGCGCGGGCTTGACCGACGTCCTGATGATTACCGGGCGCAACAAGCGTGCCCTGGAGGACCACTTTGACCGCGTGCCTGTCACGGAGCAGCTGCTGGAGGCCAAGGGTGATTGCGAACGCCTCGCCGCGGTCCAGCACGCCACTGACCTGGGCGATATCCACTATGTGCGCCAGGGGGATCCGAAGGGGCTGGGCCACGCCGTGCTGCGCGCCAAGACCCATGTGGGCAACGAGCCGTTTGCGGTGCTGCTCGGCGATGACCTCATTGACGAGCGCGATGAGCTGTTGACCACCATGATCGACGTCCAGGCCCGCACCGGCGGCTCGGTCATTGCCCTGATCGAGGTGCCGCAGGAGAAGATTTCGGCCTATGGCTGCGCCGACATGAGTGTGGTCGAGGGTGAGAATTACGTGCGCGTGAACCACCTGGTGGAAAAGCCCGCCGTGGCCGATGCGCCGTCGAACCTGGCCGTCATTGGCCGCTACGTGCTCCACCCGGCCGTGTTTGAAGTCCTGGAAAACACCCCGCCGGGACGTGGGGACGAGATCCAGCTCACCGATGCGCTGCAGACCCTGGCCGCCCGTGAAGGTGAAGGCGGGGGTGTGTACGGCGTGGTGTTCCGCGGCCGCCGCTATGACACAGGCGACAAGCTGAGCTACCTGAAGGCAGTGGTGACCCTTGCCTGCGAGAGTGAGGACCTGGGTCCGGACCTGCGCGAGTGGCTGGGCGAGTTTTCAGCCGTGCTGCAGAAATAGCTTCCGTGTGGGGCCAGGCGATTTGGCCGGTGACGCTGAAGTCCGGTGACCTGGTCCTTCGTCCCATCAAGCTGCGGGACCGGGCGGAGTGGACGAGGGTGCGTGCCCGCAATGCAGCGTGGCTGCAGCCGTGGGAGGCGAGCAACCCGGCGAACCAGGGCGAGCTGCCCACCTTTGGCGCGATGGTGCGTGCCCTCAACGAGCAGGCACGGGCGGCGACGGCGCTTCCCTTCGTGATTACGGAGCGCGTGCCCGGACTGTCCAAGCCGGTGCTGGTGGGCCAACTGACGGTGTCCTCGATCATGTGGGGCTCGGCCATGATGGCCACGTTGGGCTACTGGGTGGACCAGGGCAGGGCGGGCCGCGGGATTGCCCCGACCGCTGTGGCGATGGCGACGGACCATTGCTTCCGGACGTTGGGCCTGCACCGGATGGAGATCAACATCCGACCCGAAAACGGCCCCAGTCTGCGGGTGGTGGAAAAGCTGGGGTTCCGTGACGAGGGCCTGCGTCCGCGGTATCTGCACATCAATGGCGCGTGGGCCGACCACCGCAGCTTTGCGCTGACGGCGGACGAAGTGCCCGGTGGCCTGCTCGACCGGTGGCTTGGCTCCCGCGCCTGAGAGGGATGCCGGCGCCGGAGGGTCTGGGGGTAAATCTTGGCCGCCGCGCGACACACCGCCAGCAATGCAGGTGGGGGCATGTTTGCCCTCTAGTGTTAATAGCTGGAAGCCCCACCCCCGGGCTCCAAGTTTTGGTAGTTGTTGCGACTGCCACGCCGCAGCCGGCACGCCAGACCAGCAGTAGCAGGAGACGTCAATGGAAAGCTCAAATTCCGACGCCCACACGCATGTGGACCCGGAACCGTCATCCGTCGTGCCTGCTTCCGGTCCTGCCCCGCTGACCATTCGCTGGGGCCGCACCGTCATGGCGGCGGCGGGTGTCCTTGCCCTGCTGACTGCGGGCATCTCCGGGGCGCTCAATGTCTTCAACTTGGGCTCCGTTGCACTTTCCTGGACCGGGCTGGTCGTTTTCCTTGCCGTGGTTGCCAGCCTGCGAGCCGTGGCTGTTCGGGACCGAAACCGGCGCCTGGCGGTAGTCCGTGCGGCCGCGGAACGTGCGACGGCGGACGCCTCGTCCGCGTCTTCGCCCGGCCGCGTCGTGGAACATCGTGAGACGGTCTTGTTCGACCGGGCGGTGGGGGCGGAGCCCGCACCGGCGCAAAAACCCCTGACCGCCGAGGAATTGCGCAACGCCGCCCTGCGCGTCGCCGCGAAGGGCGCGGCCGATGCCAAGTTGGCCCACACCCAGACCTTGGCCGAAGGCGAGTTCGACGGCGAGACCTGGGAGCCGGTGGAAGTCCCCAAGCCCGGGTATGTGACTGCGGCGCGTGCCGCAGCGGCCCAGGCCTCACCGCTCGCGGTGCCGGAAGTGCCCAAGTCCGCGGGGACCTCCATCAAGGCCGACCAGGCCGGCATCGGTGTTGCCGGAGTCGGCGGGCAGGAGTCCGCCCCGGCAGCCGTCGACGGTGGCAAGACTGACGGCGGCGGCACTGGCGGCACAGCTGACGGCCGCGAAGCTGAGGGCGGAGCTGCAGAAGGCACCGGCACTGCCGGCGTGAACCCGGCCGCGACCGGCCATGCTTTGAACAACCTGGACGTCGTTCTCCAGCGCCGGCGCGCGTAGCCGCTCCGGCTGTTCGGGACCCGGCTGTCTTTGGTCGCCGACCTCGTGAAGATCCCTGGGCACACGCCTATTTTGTTATGGGGTGTGCGGGGGTAACCTCAGTCCATGGTGCTTATCGCTGTTGCAGGCGGGACTGGGACGGCAGGCCGGGCCGCGGTGGCCGACGCCGTCGGCCGTGGATTCACGGTCCGGTCCTTGAGCAGGCGCGTCCCGGCGGCGGCAGACCCAAAGCGTGTTGCCGGCGTCGACTATCTCGCGGCGGACTTCCGCACGGGCCAGGGCGTTGACGATGCACTGGGCGGTGTTGATGCCCTGGTGGAGACACTTGATGCTCGCACGGGTCCGTCGTTGAAGGCGCTTCCCACAACCACACTGTCGGTGCTGGGTGCCGCCCAACGGGCCGGGGTTGCGCGCTGCGTGCTGTTGACGATCGTCAACGCCGCGGAGTGTTCCATGGGCTATTACCAGGTGCAGGCGGCCAGGGCGCGTAGCTATGAATCGCAGGGCATGGCCACCACGGTGGTTTACGCGACGCAGTTCCACAACCTCGTGGCCGGACTCTTCTCCAAGGGCGCCAAAGTGGGGATTATTCCCGCGTTCGCCGGGGTGTCATTCCAGCCGATTGCGACGGCCGACGTAGCCCGCATACTCGTCGATGAGGCTGTTGCCGGCCTTGACCCAAACGCCGCACAGCACCGTTCCGTGCAGGCCGGAGGACCGTCCGTGTGGCCCATGAAGGCGCTGGCGGAACAGTGGAAGTCAGCGACCGGACGCCACGGGGTCGTGACGTCCATGCCGCTGCCAGGTGCGTTCGGCACGTTTTTGCGTGCCGGGCGCAATCTGGTCCCGGAGGCCGCCGCCGGACGCCTTGAATTCAACGATTGGCTCGTGGGGCCCAGATAGACGGTCGGCGTGTCACTTCGGCGTCTTGGGCGCAAAGAGTTCCAGGGCAATGTTGTCCGGGTCGCGGAACTCCAGGATGAAGCCGTCGCCGATGTCCTTGATGCCGGCATGGCCAATGCCGCGTCCGTCCAGCAGTTCGACGGCGGCCTCGAGGGCGGCACGGGAGTCAACGGCAAGGCTGAGGTGGTCCAGCCCGGTCCGGTTTTCGTCGAAGGAGTCCGCCGAAACCGGCCGGAGCCCGAGCAGGGTATGGCCCAGGTTGTAGATGACGCCGCCGTACAGGAAGGCGTAGCGCGCTTGATCGTCTGCCGGGGTGTTGGCTGGCATCTCAATCGCGATCGGCCAACCAAACAGCCCTTCGTAGAAGGCCCGGGACCGGTCGATGTCCGTCACGGTCAGGCGAATGTGGTTAATGGAGCTGGTTTTGATGGGCATGGTTGCATCGTCCCACGTCGGGTTGCCTGCCGCTAGGGTTGAAACCATTTTTCACGGTTTTATCCTTGTAAATGTAGTAACCTGTGAACTATCGACGCTCGGTGCAAATGCTCGGTGCAAATGGAGGCAAGAGATGGAACTCATTCCTGGCGGTACGTTGATTACTGCGACTCCGGAAGAGGGGCGGCAGCTGGCCATGATGCTGGCGCGCAAGAGCATCGGGGCCATCCAGCCCGAGGCAAAGGTACGGGAGGCTCTGCGCCCGAACTATTCGCACGACCCCGATTCCCTGACGGCAGCGGCCCATGTGGTCGCGATCGAGTTCGCCACCGTTGCCGCTGCCAACAAGTACTGGCGGACCAGGTCCTGACCGCACTGCCTCGCGCACTGCGCTGATGAAACCGTTGGGCGGGTCAGTTTGGAATCTGCCACGATTTGGGCTTAACCTAGACAAGCTGGCGGTGTTGCAACCACCACGGGGCTATGGCGCAGTTGGTAGCGCGCTTCGTTCGCATCGAAGAGGTCAGGAGTTCGAATCTCCTTAGCTCCACCCCGAAAGCC
>CAJDTM010000063.1_pt1 | contig 16608 bp, 16 predicted proteins | sample 7389831 | NCBI WGS metagenome assembly CAJDTM01 (sample SAMEA7055656, study PRJEB34461) | soil metagenome | biome: terrestrial ecosystem; feature: Peninsula; material: soil | place: Antarctica | collected 2016
CGGCTGGCGCAGCGTCCGCATGGGATGGACACAGAGCTCATCCCAGAAGATGTGACCACGATAGCCTTCACCATGCAACCCTCGGGCTGGAACACCTGCGTCAAGCTCAGCCCCGGCCGCAGCAACAGTCTGCAGCACATGAAAGGTATTGAGGTTCAGTGCCCGGCGCTTCGCCCTTTCCGCTCCAAGCTCCACCCGGAAACTGTCCCACAGCTCGTCCCACGCCAGCATGTGGGCGCTCAGGAGCATGCTTGCCAGAGGTGCCCGGAGGATCCACTGACCGGCCTCCAGCACCGCCGTCGACACCGCCCGGTCGCCCGAGATGGCCGCGGCCACCGTCTTCTTAATCGTGACCGGTGTGCCCTGCTCCAGGGTGAAAGCAATGAGGCTGCCTGCCCGGGCACGCTCTAGCAACGGCCGACGCCTGCCCATTTTCCGATCCCCCGATGAACCGCGAAGGGTGGTGCGAAAGGCCGCTGCAATGCTGATGCAGGACTGGCTGGTCCGCGATTCCCACAGGGCAGTCTCCTCATCGAGTTCACTGCCCCAAACGGCAAGGTGCGGGTGGGACAGTGACCGGAACTGCCTGGACACAATCCGCGTGGTGCGGCCGGCAGAGTCCCGATAACGGTTTATTGTGGTCTATATTCCGTGGCGAAGGTCCAGTTCTTGCCGGTGGCTGAGCATTTCCGTCCGGCCGGGAGCAAGGGCCTGCCCAGCTGCCGGCTGGAAGGTAAGAAACGTCCAGTCGGGGTCATTGACCATGTGTCCGTCTTCTACGATCCGCCCGGCAAGATCCGTATCGATGCCGTTATACACACCGCCGAAGTACGTTCCCGGATAGTGGATGCCGTCTGCGACGGTGCCGGGAAATGATCTATGCGTGGCCCAGTAGCCATTGCCGAGTGTGCGAAGGGCCCCTCGGCAACCCTCACCTGCAGGGTCGAATCCGTCATGGGCCAGAAGCCACTGGCCGTCCGGATCGGTTCAGGGCCAGCGAGCACCCCAAGGCTGCGTCGTGGCAGTCCTCGGACTGCCGCGACCATCTGGCGAAGGACGGCCAGCACATCAGGAAACACGACGACAGCCGATTCTGCCAGAGGTTCCGCCAAGATCTGCTGCTTGCGTGCCGCCAGACCCGCAAGCGCTTGAGGTGCCCGGCACCTCGCCGGCCCCGCCGTCGGGTGCGTGGACTCCCCGATGTCGCAGACGAGCCTGAAGTCCGTCCTCGCGGCTGCGGCCGTCAATGAACCGGCGGGTAGTCGCGCTCAATGCCAAAACCATCCTGCGCGACCCTTCAGGGGCTGTCCCCAGGGGGCTCTCCATGGCGGGCACGCTACTTGTCACGTGTGGCACGCAAGTCCACTGCACGCCAGCACCGTTCCCGTGCCTGGGATCCGCCACGGACCCAACTTCCCCATTCACCATGTTGCCTGCAACTTCCGTGTGCGGGATAGGGCAAGAGGTCCCGAACGGCCGGCTGCACCGTCTGCATCGGCGGCCTGTTCGTTCAGGCTGCGGCGAGATTTCTGCACCCATAAACCTGCCCCAGCAGCGGATGGGTACGTCATGCACACCAACAGGTTCGGGGGCCTCATCCGCCGCCCGGCTTCCTGTCCGCGGCCCAGCGAAGGCGCAGGCTCTCTTCCAGCTCCTGAGCGTCGAGCTGTCTTTGGATACCCAGCAGATCGTTCTCCAACTTGGGAATCCACCGGCTCTCAACAGCCCGCTGCCGCGTCCGGGTGGCAAGAAGTTCAGCAGTCAGCAGCAACTCAGCACGCTGAACACAGGCATGGCGCACGCCGGCAGCGAGCGCGCTGCAATGAACAGCAACAGTGTAGGACAGGGCCGAGCTCCCCGCATCCGACGGCAACGCAGGGAAGGCGCACTGCGGATTTTCGGGGTATCCAACGCCCATCGCGTTGCCCCACCGCAACGAAACTGTGGCGGCGCCCAACGGTGCCGCCGCCGCTATCCGGGCACTGCCGTCCAGGGCGGTCGCGCGGCGCAGCCAAAGCGCCGCTTCCCTGGCCTGATTCTCCCACTCCGTCCGGGTTTGTTCAGTGTGGAGGTGCAGCCGTTCAAGCTGAGCCATCAAGATGCGCTGTTTGCGATCCAGCAGTCGCGCACCATGTCGCGCTGTCTCAAGGCGCCGCTCGAGCCGGACCCTGGCCGCACGCCCTGTCCCGCTCATGCCCGGCCGCCACTTCCGGGCAGGTATCGGTCCAAGAACACCGTAGGCAGCATGGTCAGTTCTTGTTCCGGAAGTGCCGCCAAAGCAGCCCAGGCCCGGCCCAGGGTGTCGTCCAGGGTCCTGGTTTCGTCCCGCCCCTGGTTAAAGAGCCCATTCTCCACCAACGTCCGATATAAAATGTAGCTGCGGTCTGTTTCACTTAAGGCTGCTTCACCCACCAGCTCGGCCAGTTCGGTGGCCTGCCGCGCTCGAGCCACGGCGGCCAACACCTGGGCCGCCACATCCGGGTGGTCCTCCCGGGTCCGGCCCTTCCCTGCGCCACTGCGCATCAGGCGCGACAGCGAAGACAGCACATCCACCGGAGGGTAGATGCCGCGCGCCGCTATGTCGGGGTCAAGGACAATCTGGCCTTCCGTGATGTAACCGGTCAGATCCGGCACCGGGTGCGTGATGTCCCCCGCCGGCATCGTCAGCACCGGCACAATGGTCACGGAGCCATCGTGGCCCTTGACCCTCCCGCAGCGTTCGTAGAGCGTGGCAAGATCGCTGTACAGGTAGCCCGGGTATCCACGCCGGGCAGGGATTTCCCGCCGGGCCGCGGACACCTCACGCACGGCCTCGGCGTAGCTGGTCATGTCGGACATGATCACCAGAACATCGTGGCCTTCGGTATAGGCCAGGTGTTCGGCGATGGTCAGCGCAATCCGCGGGGTGAGGATTCGTTCAATGACCGGATCGTCGGCAGCGTTGAGCAGGAGGATCAGTTCCCCTCCTGAGGAGCGTTCTTCAAGACGGTCCCGGACAAAGGCGATATCCGCATGGGTCAACCCCATCGCAGCAAATACCACCCGAAACGGCTGGCCGCTGGAGGTCGCCTGTGCCGCAATCTGGGTTGCCAGCGTCAGATGTTCCAAGCCCGGCACCGAGAATATAGGCAGCTTTTGCCCCCTGACCAGTGTCATCAAACCATCAATCACCGAGATGCCGGTCAGGACAGGCTCCTGGGGAGGCTCCCTGTAGACCGGATTCAGCGGCCACCCGCTGACCGGCAGCGTTTCCGTGCCCATCACCGGCGGCCCGCCGTCGAGCGGTTCCCCACGACCGTTGCAGACCCGACCAAGCCACTGCGTGCCCACCTGGACGTGCAGGGGCCGGCCGTCAAAACGCACCCCGATGCCGCCCAGCGACATGCCGTCCGTACTTTCCAGCACCTGCAGCGTTGCCAGGTCCCGGTCCACCTCCAACACCAGTCCATGGCGACTTTCCCCTCCGGCTAGGTCGATGGTGGCGAATTCGTCCCAGCCAACGCCCCCGGCCCCGCCGACCACGAGCAGTGGTCCCCGAAGCTCCCGGATGTCGCTGTGGGAGACTTGCCCGCCAAAACGATCAGACAACGGCGCGGCCTCCATGCGAACAGTGGTCTTTTTGGCCGGTACGCCGGAGTCGTTCATTGCAGGCCCTTCAATGCCGCAAGGACTTCCTTGCCTCGGGCCCTCACCGATGCATCGTCGGAGGGCCCGAATTCCTCTCTGGCCCTAAGCACGGGGCCAAGAACAGCCTCCTCAATCGTGGCCACTGCCACGCCGCGCTCCACGAGCTGCTGGCAAGCGTCAACGACGTCGAGCACCAGGTCCAGCAGCGCAGCACCCTTCTCCCGGGAGCAGTAGCCGTCGTTGGGGCTTAGGGCGTTCTGCATCAGCACGCTGTCGCGCAGCAGCCGCCCGCCCAGCAACAGGACTTGTTCATGCCCGGGCAGCGAAGACAGACCGATGATCTCCGCCAGTTCAGCCAACCGGTCCGACTCCGCCAAAAGGACGACGGCGCGTGCCCGGCGAACGGCCCAGCCGGGCTGCCCGTTGGCCGCATGCCAGGCACCCACTTGTTCAGTGTCCTTGGCGAAGGAGCCTGTCCAACTGACCGCCGGATAGTGGCGGGAGTAGGCCAGGTCCTTGTCCAGCATCCACAGCGACCGGACAAAGCGCTGGGAATCGGTGGTGACAGGTTCACTCATGTCACCACCGGGCGGAGAGACAGCCCCGATCACTGTCACCGAGGCGGCCTGCCCGCCCAGCGTCGTGACCCGTCCTGCCCGCTCGTAGAAGGATGCGAGTTCGGAGGAGAGGTTGGCCGGGTAGCCCTCCTCTGCGGGCAGGTCGCCGTTGCGGTTGGCAAACTCACGGAGGGCTTCAGCCCACCTCGACGTGGAGTCCGCTATCACGACGACGTCGTATCCCATGTCGCGATAGTATTCCGCCACAGTGATCCCGGTGAAGATGCTGGCCTCGCGCGCCATCATGGGCATGTTGGAGGTGTTTGCGATGATGACTGTACGCTCGATCAGCCTGCCCCCAGTCCGTGCATCCTCGAGCTGTGAGAGCCCGTCGAGTACGTCCGCCATTTCATTGCCCCGTTCCCCACAGCCCACATAGACTATGACGTCGGCATCGCTCCACTTGGCGATCTGCTGCAGCATCATCGTCTTGCCCGTTCCGAAGCCGCCCGGAACGGTCGCTGCTGCCCCGCGCGCCACCGGAAACACCAGATCAAGGACCCGCTGGCCGGTGTGCAGCGGAACGGCGGCGGTGTGCCGGGTCCTGAAAGCACGTGGACGGCGGATCGGCGCATGTTCAGCAAGTGTTACCGGGCGGCCGGCAACCACGGCTATCGGATCAAGCACGCGAACCTTGCCTTCCGGAGCCAACCAGTTGAGAACGCCCGACACGCCGGCTGGAACCAGCACGCGATGCTCCACCGATCCTGACTCCGGCACCGTGCCGAGGACGTCGCCGGGGGAAACGTTCTTGCCGGACACAGCCGTGGGTGCAAAGGTCCACTCGCGCGCCAGAACCGCGGGATCGGCGGCGGATCCCGAACGCTCCGGTGTCAGCCACATCGGTGCCGAAGACAAGGGCCGCATGAGGCCGTCGAACACCTGGCCCAGCAGGCCGGGTCCCATGAGGGCGGACAGCTCGCCACCGGTTGCTGCGGCAACATCGCCAGCCTTCAACCCGCCCGTGTATTCATAAGCCTGCAACGTTGCCTGGGTGCCTGAGATGGCCACAGTTTCTGCGGTGATCCGCTGGGGGCCGAGCGTAATCAACTCAAGCATGGACAGCCCCTCCACGCCCTCGATCTCCACGAGGGGCCCACTGACCCGTACCACCTGCCCGTCCCTGACTGCTGCTAGCGGGTCCATAAATCACGCGCCTCGGGCAGGGAGTCCAATGTCAACTCGGCGAGGACGGCAAGGGAGAGATCCAGCCGGCGCGAACCGGCAACAGCGATGACGCCGCCGTCGCCGCTCATGGAAACACTGGCGTCAGGCCCCAGCACGTCCCGACAGTGTTCCCGCAACCCCGCCAACAGCTCCGGGTATCGAGGGTCGCCTTGAAGTTCCGATGCGCTCCCCGCCAGCCGCCGCCGGAGTTCTTCCACTACAGAACTCTGCCGTGCCAGAACCATTTCATGGGCTTCCCTGCGCACCCTGGATGATCGCAGCGCGGCGGCGGTCCGGGCCGATGCCGCGCCTTCCGATGCCGCGTCGGCGACGATGCGGGCAGCCTGTGCATGCGCTGACGCCAGCAGGGCCTGCGCTTCCCGGAGTGCACTGTCGCGGTGCGCGGCGGCTTGACGTTCGGACGCCTCCCGCAGCGCCTCCCGCACAGGCGTCAAGGCGGTGTCGGATTCCGGTGGCAGCCCCTTCATGACGGAAGCACCAACGTCATGGGTGAGTGTGGGTTGGAGAGCAAAAGCCCCAACGCCCGTGCGGAACGGGGCGTGAGGAACACCAGTGCGGTGTCATGTGGCAGGGCAGACCATGCGCGGAGGATTGCTGCCTCGCTCTCGCATGCGTGGATGGTTACGCCGACGAGTTGAAAGCCGGACAGGAGCGTCTGCTCACCGATGGCTGCAATTCCATTGGGTGCGGTGGTGTTGGGTGCGCTGGAACTGGATCTGAAATTATCTGGCATCGCAGCGGCTGGAGCAGTCACGCCTTGCCTATCAGGATGATGGCAATGATGAGGCCGTAGATGGCAATTCCTTCGGCCAGGCCAACCACAACCATGGCCCGGCCGAAGATCTCCGGACGCTCACTCATCGCCGCCAAAGCAGCCGACCCGGTGTAAGCCACGGCAAATGCCGCGCCGATCGAGGAACCTGCCACGGCGATGGCTGCCGCTATCAGGGCTGCACCGCCGGCGCCGGCCGGCGTGGCAGCTGCTGCCACGGCAGCTGCTTCCGTCCCGCCAGCCGCCGCCGGACCGGAGCTCAACAGGCCGGCAAGCAAAGCCAGGGCGCCCGCCATCACCGCGATATTGAGGGCCGCCAGAATTTTGAAGGCCGGCTTCCGCCGGCGTTTGATAAGTAGAAATGCTCCCGTGGCGGCGATCAGGAACACGGGAATGGTGGCGAGCCAGAGATTCACGGTAGTGGCCTTTCAGCTGGGGTGCCTATGTCGGCAGTTGCGGCGGAGGGGGTCCCGAAGGTGGTTGTTTCCGGCGCCCACGGCTTGAACGGGCGGCCCTCGGTTTGAAAAATGCGCGAGAACAATTCGTAATACTCCAAACGCAGGGCCTGAATTCCCGCGACGAGGGCTTCCAGCGCAAAGGTCACGATATTTCCCACCAGAAACAGCAGCACAGCCGCGCCTGCGCGCCACCCAGGCGCCCACAACGCCGTCGTGCCGTTCCAGACCACCATCAACAGGGCGGCGTGGGTCAGCCCAAACGCGGCGAGTCGGGCAAACGAGACAATGTTGGAACCCAACCGGATCACTGTGTCCACGAGTTCAATGAAAGCCTGGACCACGGCGGTCCCCCCGCCCCCGGCTTCAACGTACAGGCCAATAAAAATGAAGACCAAGGCGCCAAGCCCAAGGATGATGGAGGCGGCGGTCAAGATTGCGATCCCGGCGGTGAGCCCCCACACGAGGAGCCCCACGGCCAGGAACAACAGCGACCCGGCGGCTCCGGATCGGGCATACAGCGCCAATCCCCAGCCGCCTTCCCGCACACGGTTGATGGTGCCGACGGCGTAGGCCCCGGCCAGCAGGAAGGCCCCAACGCCCAGGCCAGCCACCAACAGCGGCACCGGGTTTGCCAGCGGCTCCAGCCACAGCACGGGAACCAGCCCGGTGGGGCCGAATGCCTCCCCGTACAGAGCCCCGAAAACCATGGCGGCCAGCCCGGCTGCGCTCACGAACAGCCAGGCCTTTCCCAGCGGGGCAACTTTCTTGATGCGCCCGCTGCGCAGCACCAGGCCGCAGACCAGCAGCACCGCTCCGTGTCCGACGTCGCCGAACATTATTCCAAACATCAAAACATAGGCCAGTGCTGCGAGGCGTGAGGGGTCAAGGTCCGCGTACGGCACGGTCCCGTACGTGTCCACGAGAGCCCGGGACATTCCTGCACCGCCGCGTCCACCCAGCAGCGTCGGAGGTTGGATCCACCTGGGCCCGGGCAGCGGAACAACAGCGGCCCCCAGCGGTGCGAGCGCATGGGTGAGTGCAGGAATCCCGTATTGCGGAGTCCAGCCCACCAATGCGGCCGTGGGCCCGTTGACGACAGCGGCGGCCGCGGCCTTGTCCACTTCGCCGCTGCCGGTGCCGGGCTCGTAGGGAAGGTCAAGTTCCACGAGTTCGCTGTGGGCAATTTCCTCGAGCATGCGCGACCGGCCCTGTTCCGCCACCACCAGGGCCACACGCTGCATCCGGGCTGGCGCCAGAGTTTCACGCAGCCTCATCGAGCACCTCACTTGAACCGGAACCGGCGGAAGCGGCTGCGAGGGCGGCACGTACCCGCCACGCGTCCATTGCCAGGACCGCAACGGCCCCCAGCACCACGTCAGGTCCGGGTGTGGAACTGCGCAGTAGCCGGAATCCATCCTCCTCCACAGCGGTGTGCGCCCGCGCCTCCGCACGCCAAAGTTCCGCTGGTGAGGCAATATCGCGGACCACGTTTTGGAGTGATGGGGCAAGCGCTGCGCGGAAGTCACCGATGCTGCCTGCGCCCTCCCACTCGCGGCCAAGAATTGGGCGCAACAGGTGAAGAAGCGGCCGGCCCGGAAGAACGCCGTCCACCGTCAGGCTCCGGGCCGCCGTGAGGACGCACACGGCGCCGCACCACGGCTGTGCCGGGGGCGCGATGACGGCCAGCCTCCGCGCCCATGCCACGGTCAATGCGGCCCGCAGCTGTCCCGGTACGCCGCCAACGCCGCCACCCCAGGCCGAGGAGCGCAGCATTGTCATGAGTTCTTCACTCGAAGCAGCCAAACCGAGACGACGCCCGGCGGTCGCGAGGGCACCCAGGTGGTAAGGCTCAGGGGCTGGTTGTCCGCCGTCAAGCTGGTGGGCAAGGGCCACAATGTTCTCAATCTCGAACATGCCCGCCGCAGCCCGCGCAAGTGCAGTGCCCGCAGCCGGAAGCCAGCCGGCCAGCACTCGAAGCTGCCACAGGCCCGTCTCCTGAATGGCGCGTTCCGCGGCAACAAGACTTGAGACGCCGTGGAGCCGTTCAGCGTAGCTTGACTCTTGCAGTGAGGAGAGTGCGGCAGTCAAGGTCGGCTCTGCGGCCAGCGCACGGCAGGCGCCAGCCCCCACCCGGCGCTGTGCCATGGACCGGGAGCGCACGGATGCCGCAGCCCAGTCCACCTTCATTGCTGTTCAGCCTGCCGTGAGCCTAGCAGGATGTCGATGACATTGACGACGACGGCGGGAATGCGTGCCAGTCCAGTCGCTTCCAAGGCAGCGGCCTCCAGTCGTGCTTGGTCCACAACCAGCGAATCCCGCTCCCCGGCCTCCCGTTCAACCCGGGCGGCCGCCCCTGCGCGTGCCGCACCGGCGTCAAGCCGGGCTTGGGACACCACTGCGTCCGCCTGGGTCCGAGCCGCGGATATATCCCGTTCGGCTTGACGGCGCGCCCCCTCAACCAGCATTGCGTTCGCCTCGACGTCGGCGGCCAGCGCTGCGAACACCGGTGCCAATTCCATGGCAGGCCCCTGGCCGTCAACTGCCGGTACGCCCGCCGGGCCCGCCGGGCCGGGCGCGCCCACCGGCCTGAAACGGTCCAGTACGCTCATTCGCGCCACGACAACCTCCCTTGGAAAGTCCTGGGCCCCAGTTCAGGCGCCCTTCCAGCACAACGCTCTTGCAACACGGCATCTGCTCTCGGCGTCACCCCCACCACTTTCTGCGGTCCCGGGACCGCTGCCGTCTGAGCTTCAAGGACCACTGATCTTTGCCCTTATCTACGTTCGCCCGAGGTCAGGTGGTCCGGACAATCCCGTAGGAGTCCGCCCTGCCCTGGACCTTGTCGACGGCCTGTCTGCCGGTGAGGCCGCGTGGGTCTCCGTTCAAGGCCGCCGGGGGATCATTGACTGACCTGGCCGACGCGGTTTCGCGGGCAAGAAAAGCACCCAGCTCACTGATGGTGCTCATGAGCGGCGCTGGGAAGACAACCGTGGAGTTCTTGTCAACCCCCAGCTCAACGAGTGTTTGGAGATTTCTCAGCTGAAGCGCCAGTGGGTGGGCCATCATGGTGTCCGAAGCGTCCCCGAGCGCCGCAGCTGCCAGTGACTCCCCCTCGGCGGCAATGATCTTTGCCCTCTTTTCCCGCTCAGCTTCAGCCTGGCGTGCCATGGCACGCTTCATGCTGTCAGGAAGCTGAATGTCTTTGAGTTCAACCAACGTCACCTCAACACCCCATTCCAAGGTGGTTACGTCCAGAATTTCCCTGATTCCGGAGTTGATGACATCCGTTTCGGCGAGCGTTTCATCGAGGGTGTGCTGGCCGACTACTTTTCGCAGCGTGGTCTGGGCTATTTGGTCGATTGCAGAGTAGACGTTTTCGATGGCCACAACCGACTTCACCGCATCCACGACACGAAAATAGGCGACGGCGGATATGTCGACGCTTACATTGTCCCGGGTAATGATTCCTTGGGACTGGATGGGCATGGTGATGATGCGCATCGAGACCTTGGGCATTCGGTCGATCACCGGGATGATCACAGCCAGACCAGGCGTCTTGACGCCTCTGACACGCCCCAGTCGGAAGACGACTCCCAGCTCGTACTGCTTGACCACATGGATGGCCAATATGGAGGCGAGGAGCAGCAGTATGACGGTGACTGCAATGCTGACGGCGGGGAATGTCATGGTGTGTCCCTAGAGATGCAAAATGTTCGTGAAAGATCACGACGCTGCGTTCAACGCTAGGGCCAACTATTGCTGGTGTGGAGAGTCCAAAGACCCTAATTTTCAGGGCGGACCGAGCGGGTGCGGAACGCTGAACCTGGCGGCCCGGCGGTGAAGGTGGTGGGAGGAGCCACGCCGGCGAACCGTGGGTGCGTGCTGGAGCGGGCGGGAGAAAAACCATCGCTTGGCAGTCTCCACCAGCACCAAATACACCACTGTCATGGCCAAGAGGGCCAGGAAGAAGGGGACCGGCAGCGGGGCGAAGCCCAACACTGCGCCAACGGGTGAAAGCGGGAGATAGATGCCAACCGCCACTACGCCCAGGGAGGCCCACACCAGCCCGGCGGAGGGGCGGCTGCGCAGGAACGGAACCCGGCGGGTCCGGATGGCGAAGATGATCAGCGTCTGGGTGGCGATGGATTCAATGAACCAGCCTGCCCGGAACTCACCGGGTGCAGCATTGAAGACGAACAGCATCAAGGCGAAGGTGGCGAAGTCGAACAGTGAGCTGATGGGACCAAACAGGATCATGAAGCGGCGAATGAACGCGATGTCCCAATGTGAGGGGGCAAGCAGCTGTTCCTTGTCCACACGGTCCCCGGGGATGGCCAGTTGCCCGGTGTCATAGAGCAAATTGTTAAGCAGGATTTGACCCGGCAGCATGGGCAGAAAGCTCAGAACCACCGATGCCACTGCAGCACTGAACATATTGCCGAAATTGCTGGAGGTCCCCATCAGCACGTACTTTATGGTGTTGGCAAAAATCCGCCGTCCTTCCCTGACACCTTCCGCCAGAACGCCCAAGTCCTTGTCCATCAGTACAATGTCTGCTGCATCCTTGGCGACATCAGTGGCACTCTCCACCGAGACGCCGACGTCGGCCTGGTGCAAGGCCAGTGCATCATTGACACCGTCACCCAGGAATGCCACGGCACGGCCCTGCTGGCGAAGCGCCCTGATGATCCGGGCCTTTTGTTCGGGTGAAACCCGCGCAAAAATGCTTGCTGCTGCAGCTGCCGCTCCCAGTTCGGCATCCGCCAGCGCGTCGACCTGGACACCGGTGAGTGTCCCTCCGGAGACCAGGCCCAGATCGGTGCACACTTTGGCGGCAACCCTGGCGTTGTCACCCGTGGCGACTTTGACGGTGATCCCCAGCTCCGCCAGCTCCACCAAGGCCTCCTTCGCGTTGGACTTGGGCTTGTCCAGAAAGACCAGGAAGCCGGCCAGGGCCAGCCCCTGCTCATCCGAAGTTTCCAGGGCATTCATGCCCGCAACCTGACGTGAGGCCACCGCAATAACCCGGGCCCCGGCGTCGTACTGTTCATCCAACGTGGCTTGCGCTTGCGGCGGCAAGCCAAGAGATCGCGCCATGACGTCCTCGGGCGAGCCCTTCGTGACAATCTGCTGGTGTCCGAGCGCATCCACCACCAGGACGCTGGTCATGCGGCGCTGGTGGTCAAAAGGAATGATGTCCAGCCGTTTCTCGATGCCCGGGGCAAAAGCAGCTGCCTCGGGGGCACTCCAGAGGGCAGAGTCCAGCGGATTCTGGCCCACCGTGGACACTTGCCCCTGCGAGTAGTCGGCCTCCGTTGAGACCAGCCCCAAAGCAAAAAGGCCGGCTGCCGTGATGCCCGGACCAACAGGCAGGGCGGAGATAAAACTGATCCGCCCCTCAGTCAGGGTCCCGGTTTTGTCCGTGACAAGGACGTCCATGTCCCCTAGGTCCTCGATGCAGATCAGGCGCTTGACCAGCACCTTCCGCTTGGCCAGGGCCCGGGTTCCAGCCGCGAGGCAGGTGCTGACGACGGCGGGCAGCAGCTGAGGCGTAATGCCGACAGCTATTGCCAGGGAAAACAGCAGTGACTGCAAAAAAGGGCGCCCGAGCAGCAGGTTGGCGATGAAGATCAGTGAAGTCAGGGCACCCGCCACCTGCAAAAGCAGAAAGGAGAATCGTTTCAGCCCGTTCTGGAACTCCGTCTGTGGCTGACGCTCCCCCAGACCCAGTGCAATCTTGCCAAATTCTGCACGGCCGCCGGTGGCGACGACGACTCCTGTGCAGCTGCCGGCCTGCACCACGGTCCCCATGAAAAGGCAGCAAGCCATCTCGCCCAGGGAGACCACCCCCGCGACGGGGGCTGGATCCTTGTCCACGGGCAGGGACTCCCCCGTCAGAATGTTTTCATCGCACATGAGGCCCTGCGCGCTGAGCAACCTGATGTCCGCCGGGATGATCGCTCCCAATGCCAAGCGAACCACGTCACCGGGCACCAGGTCCACCACGTCGATTTGGCACGCGGCACCGTCCCGAAGGACCACAACCGTGTGCGTGACGCGTGAATGAAGAGCCTCGGCAGCGCGTTCGGCCCGAAATTCATTGCTGAACCCCAAACCGACACTCACCAACAAAATAACCCCAATGACCATCGAATTCGTCGCGTCCCCAAGAAACAAGGACAGGCCGGCAGTGACAATCAAAAGGATCAAGATGGGACTGCGAAGTTGCCGCCCCAACACCAGCCACGGGCTGGCCTTGTGGGTTCGCAGGGCGTTCGGGCCAACTGCGTCCAGGCGCCGCTCCGCCTCGTCAGCGTCCAAGCCGCTCTCCGTTGTCCGCAGATCAAGAAGAACCTGCTCAACGGTTAAGTGGGCGGTGCCGGCGATGGACTGCTCCGTGAAGTCTGCCGCCTCAACTGGTGCGGAGAGGCTCATCGGTGCCCTCATGGCTTGCGCCCACAGCCACCGGCACTTCCGCTGCATCCGCTGAACCGTGCACAACCAGCACCGGACAACTTGCGTGTTCTGCACAAGCCGAACTGACGGAACCCAACAGCATACCTGTGAACCCGCCATGCCCACGGGAGCCGACAATGAGCATCTTTGCGGACTTGCTGTATTCCATCAAGACCTGGGCAGGCCGACCGCGGACGCATACCCCGTTCAAACCGTCGGGCGCGCTGTCCCCGAATGCCTCCTGCACGGCGTCTTTCAGGATCTGCTGTGCACTCTCGTCCGGATCCCAGTCAGGGACGATGTATGAGCCGAAAACAGTCTCAATTTTCCAGGCCGTGACAGCGGTGATGGTGGCATCAAGTGAGCGCGCCAGCGTTTGCGCCCATTTCAGCGCCAGCACCGACTCGGGAGAGCCGTCCACACCGACCACTATGCGCGAGCCTTCTTCGGTTGTCTTGTCTTCCATGGCTTCATCCATCCTTGGTCATTCTCGCGTTTGCCACCCAGCGGTCCACTTAAATGATCGACGCCGGCCACGGCAGCTGCACAGGGCCATAAGTCCCCAACTTCCGAGTCCGGACAGTGCCACCCATAACGCGACGGATGTGTTTTTACCGCGTCAGTAAGCTGACCACCTGGGCTCGGTTCACCTGCTGAGGACATGGAGTCAGTTTTGAACAGCCAGCTCAACCAAACCCGCGCCATGGCGCACAATGATGCCGTCCCCGCGCAGGGGCCGGAAGAGTTTGAGCTCCTGAACCGCTACTGGGATGCTGCCAACTATCTATAAATGGCGCAGATCTACATTCAGGAAAATGCGTTGTTGCGCTCTCCCCTCTCAGCAGGCCAGATCAAGCCAAGGCTGCTTGGTCATTGGGGAACCAGCCCCGGGCTGTGTTGCTGATCTATGTTCACTTGAACCGGCTGATCCGCCAGTTCTCCACGCCGGCGGCATCCCCAGCCATGTCAGTCCGCCGACGCCCGGTTCCATCCACGAAAGCGGAGAGCTGGACTATTCACCGGCACACGCGACAGGTGCAGTCAAGGACAGTCCGGAGCTGATCGTGGCCTGTGTTGTTGGCGACGGGGAAGCGGAATCCGGCCCCCTGGCGGGCGCGTGGAAGGCCCGGCCTTCCTCAACCCCAACCGGGATGGAGCGGTGCTGCCCATACTTCACCTCAACGGATACAAGATCTCCGGCCCCACGGTTCTGGGCCGCCAGTCCGGCGAACAGGTCATGGTACTGCTGCGCGCGCACGGTTGGGATCCCGTCGTGGTCTCCGGCAGCGACCCCGCGCTGGTGCATCCACAACTTACCGGGGCCCTGGAAAGTGCGCACGCCCGAATCCTGCAAATTCAGGAGCAGGCACGCCGGCAGGGTTCGGGCGGCCCGGCACCCTGGCCAGCGATCATCCTGGGCACACCGAAGGGCTGGACCGGCCCCGACACTGTGGACGGCATCCAAGTGGTAGGCACGTTCCGCTCCCATCAGGTGCCGCTGGCCGGCGTCCGGGAGAATCCGGCCCACCTGGCGCAAGGGCGACAACGTTGCCAGGGATTTTCTCGCCACCGCAACGGCAGAATTGGGCGGGACCAGCGACACAGCCGGCTATTGCCCGCCCTACAACGCGACACCAGAAGCCACCCAGAAGCTCGGATACATTGACCTGCAAGGCCTTTCCGGCGTGCGCCTGCCGGTCGACACCGCCAACGACTTCGTCATCGACCCACTCCGAATGCTGCTCACCCCGCCTCGAGCCCTTCCGCAGTGGAGCTCAGCTGCACCCGGTCAGCGGGTAAAGTGGGCCGCCGCGTTCACGGCTGCACTCTCGGCGGCAGCCAAGGGGGACCCTGCGCTCGCGGCCGCTGGCGAATACGGGCCTGTTCCCGCACTGACTGGCGCTCTTCTGGTGATGGCTGCCCACGGAAACTTGGATGGCGCCCTGCATAACGGCGAGCAACCGTACAATCAGGACTACACGCCGACGATTTTGTTCCTAGGCGACGGCAGCTATTTCCAGGGCCTCGCCGCCACAGCCCACCTGACCGGGGACCAGTGGGGCGTCATGAACGAGACGGGGAACACCCTGGGCAGTAATGCGGACATGCTGGTGGTGTCCTCCATGCTGGTGCTCTTGCCCTCCATTCCGGGGCTGCGCTCATTCCCCCGCAAAATCCCCATCAACCGGCTGATCTGGCGGGACTACTATGGCCGGGGGTGAGCGGCGCGCTGACGGCGTCGAAGACGCCCCACCTGCTACCTTGAACCCATGAGCAACGTCATCGGCTCCCATAGCAATGAACCGCACACGGCCAACATCGCAGGACGCCTCAACTGGCTCCGGGCAGGGGTGCTCGGCGCCAACGACGGGATCGTCTCCGTCGCGGCGACTGTTGTGGGAGTTGCGGGTGTGACGAACTCGCCTGCCCCGATTCTCGTGGCGGGGATCGCGGCTGTGGTCGGCGGGGCAGTTTCCATGGCCTTGGGTGAATATGTTTCCGTGAGCAGCCAGCGCGACAGTCAACGGGCACTCATCGAGAAGGAACGCCGCGAACTGGCCGAGGACCCGGAAACCGAGTTGGCAGAACTCACAGGCCTCTACCGGGCCAAGGGGCTCAGTGCCGCCACAGCCGAGCAGGTGGCCGTGGAGCTGACGGCCCATGATGCCCTGTCAGCACACCTGTCCGCAGAACTGAACATCAGCCAACACGAGGAGGCCAATCCGTGGCAAGCCGCATACGCCTCCGCGACAGCGTTTGCCGTCGGCGCCATTCTGCCCTTGCTCGCCATATTGCTGCCGCCCGCCGAGCTACGGATTCCTGTGACGTTCCTGGCGGTCCTCATCGCCCTCGCACTCACAGGAACCTTGAGCGCGGCTATCGGAGGCAGCTCCAAAACCACCTCGGCAACACGCCTTGTGGTGGGCGGAGCCCTAGCCCTCGCGGCGACTTACGGCATCGGCAGCGCCCTCGGCGCAAGTGGCATTCTCTGACCTGGCCGACGGCAGGCTGTGCCCACGTGCCCGAGGCGTAAATCGGTCTTCACTCCTGGCGCCTGAGCACAGTGCGCCGGGCAGTGAACTCCTGCTCGTCGATTTCGCCCCGGGCGAAGCGCTTGGTGAGGATACGTTCAGCGTCATAGTGCGGCGGCCGAAGCTCGTCCGCACTCTCACGCGGACGGGCCCTCCGTGCCAGCAACACGATGACAACAATCACCACCGCACCCCAGAAAATCAAGACGGCAATGCCCACCCACGCGCCGATACCCCATCCGTGCCCGTCCCAGTCGTACATCATGTTCAGTCCTCCTCCAATGAGACTAAGACCGCTCAGCTTCCCGGAGGTATTGCTATGAGGCAACAAGGAGTCTTAGGACACACCCATAAATAAGTACGACTAATTGTCTTATTGGGTGGGATAATGGTGTATGCCCATTTCTGCTGAAGTTGTCGACTCATTGCGTGCGAAGTTCGACACGATCCTGCCCCAC
>CAJDTM010000056.1_pt1 | contig 16593 bp, 13 predicted proteins | sample 7389831 | NCBI WGS metagenome assembly CAJDTM01 (sample SAMEA7055656, study PRJEB34461) | soil metagenome | biome: terrestrial ecosystem; feature: Peninsula; material: soil | place: Antarctica | collected 2016
CCACCGCCATGTTCATCAGCGCCGTCCACGACCGGCTGCTTCCCACCGGCCTGGCCGACCTTCAAGCACAGATACCAACAAAACTGCGGACCGCCACACGCGCCTACCAAACCGCGATCGACAACCTCACCCACGAAACAGGACTGGCCGCATGAACCCGACCCGACAAGCAAAAAATACGACCCAAAAATCACGGCTTCGCCGACTTAGCCCTCTAGGGGTCGATGACGTTGAACGGGCCGATGTCGGTGGGGTCGTAGCCGATGGGGACGGTGGAATCGCATGGTTGTCCAGGGATGAATTGTGGTTCCGGTGGCCCGGGGGAGTCGCCACTCGAGGATGTTTCGCGCGCGCAGGCCCAAGTCAAGGGTTGTGCGGGTGAAGGGGTGGGCAGGGCTTCTTGGAGGACGGCCTGTTCGAGTCCCTGAGTTGCCGGCCGACGGTGCAGGGTTTGGCGTGCGCGGCCTCGCTGGTGTCCACGATGGCGGCCGCTGCGGTTACAGGCCGCCAAACGTGGGTCGCCTGCTGCATGGTTTCCTACCACCTGATATCAGGATGTCCCGGACCTGCCCCGCCTGACTGGGCATCTATCCCGCGTCTGCCTCGCCTGCCAAGAACCATCGGAGACAGGGACGGTCCCAGGACTGGTTCACGAGCGTAGGATAAATCGTATCGATGGTATTTCGTGCGTGAACGGCCAAGTTGGCGCCGGCACCGATATAAATAAATGTGGCCGGTTCGCGGCCAAGGCGGGAGCGTCGGTCATGACGCGAGGACAGTGCTAGCAGCGCTCCCGGTACCGGCCTACGCCCCGTATCAAATTGAGTCTAAAGGTCGTCCACAGTGATGGGGTTTGGCGTCGATTCCGCCGTCGAACTTCACGAAATGCCGGCCGGCTCCTCGGTATCCTGCGATTTTTTGTCCCGGGAGATCTCCGACATAAACAGTTGGGAAAAGCGAGCCTGCACATTACAGACAAGGGCCGCGCCGGACGACATGACGGCGGCCGACCCCGATCCACGCATCAATCCGGTCGCTGCGGAATTGAGCCCAATCTCCAAGGACTTGTTATGGCTATTCTGGTGGCCTTGATTCTGGCGCTGATCGCGCTCAAGCTCTCGATCCGGGTTGTCACCCAGTACGAGATGGGGGTGCTGTTCCTGCTCGGCCGCGTCACAATGTCAGCGTGGACATCTCCGCGGTCGCCTGCTTCCACATCGTCGATGCGTTCAAATTCATCGTCGCGATCGAAAACGTCCATTCCGCCATCAACCAAATCGCCCAGACCACGCTGCGGAAGGTCGTCGGCCAGCACACCTTGGAGGAGGTGCTCTCGGAGACCGACCGGATCAACGTGGACATTCGCCGGATCCTCGACGTCAGCACGGCGGACCGGGACGTAGAGGTGACGCTCGTTGAGCTCAAGGACATCCAGCTGCCCGGCGGCATGAAGCGAGCCATGGCCCGCCAGGTTGAGGCCCAGCGTGAGAAGCGCGCCAAGATCATCAACGCCGAGGGTGAGTCGTTGGCCGCGGCCGCGCTGGGCGAAGCCTTCGACACCATGATGGCCCCGCTGCATCTACCCCGAAGTGACAAGGAATGAAGCCATGACCAATGACGTCGCTGTCGAACTGCCCGCGACTGGTCCCCAGCCGGGGCCACCGGTGAGTGCTGAACTGCTGCACCGAATGGATGCCTATTGGCGCACGGCAAACTACCTTTCGGTCGGACAGCTCTATCTCTATGACAATCCCCTGCTCAAGCGCCCGTTGGCGCTCTCGGAGGTGAAACCACTGGTGGTGGGACATTGGGGCACCACGCCGGGGCATGGGGGACCGGCCTTGGTGGCCATCACCTACCTTGAGGGCAGCTATTCGGTGGTCTACCCGAACGTCAGCCAGGATGAGGCCGGCATGACGAAGCTGTTCGTGCAGTTCTCGTTCCCGGGCGGCATTTCAAGCCCCGTGGCCCCGACCACCACCGGGCTTGTGGTCGCCTGTGTGGTCGGCGACGGCGAGGCCAAGACCGGGCCGTTGGCCACTTCGTGGCAGTCCACGAAGTTCCTCAACCCTGTCAACGACGGGGCGGTTCTTCCCATCCTCCACTTGAACGGCTACAAGATCAGCAACTCCACCCTGCTGGCCCGCATCGAGCACGAGGAGCTCGATGCGTTCCTGCGTGGATGCGGATGGGACCCAGGCTACGTCGAAGGCAGCGATTGGCAGGCGATGCTCAAACTAATGGCCGGCGTGCTCGACGAGGCCATTGAGGACATCCACACCATCCAAACTGATGCGCGCGATGATGGCAGTACAACCACGCCGCGGTGGCCGATGATCGTATTGCGTTCCCCCAGGGGGTGGACAGGGCCCAAAACGGTCGACGGCGTGCAGGTCGAGGGCACCTTCCGGGCCCAACAGGTACCTTTGCTCGTGGACGACGCCCACCCCCGGCACGTCGGGCAGCTCGAAGAGTGGATGCGCAGCTACAAGCCGGAGGAACCGTTCGATGCCGACTGGCTGCTGCTGCCCGACCTGCGCATGCCCGACTTCCGGACCCAAGCCGTCGCCGTGTCCGCACCCGGCGCTGACGAGGCGAAGGATACGGCCGTCCTGGGGGAGATCTTGCGCGATGTCGTCCAGATGAACGGAGAATGGCGCAACTTCCGTATCTTCGGTCCGGGTAAAACATTGTCGACCCAGCTGGGTGCGGCCGGGGACTACCTCAAGCAGGAGATGACCAAAAAGCACATCGCACACAACCTCTACATCAACCAACACGGCCAGGACCTGCCGGAGATCCGCAACTGGATCTGGGACCCCAGCGGAGCACGGCATGTCAACTGACACCCCGGCGGTCGCCAACCCGGGGGAACCAGCCTCCCGGACTGATGCCGCGCCCGCGGACAACCTGAAAACGCTGCCGATGCAGGAAGTCCAACGACAGCTGGGAACCTCGGCGGACGGGCTGAGTCAGGTGGATGCGGCGAAGCGGCTGATTCAGTACGGTCCAAACGAGATCGCCGAGCACCACGCGAATGCGCTGTTGAAATTCTTGTCCTACTTCTGGGGCCCGATCCCCTGGATGATCGAGGTGGCCGTCATCCTGTCCGCCGTGGTGGGGCACTGGCCGGACTTTTTCATCATCTTGGTACTGCTGATGGCCAACGCCTTGGTCGGCTGGGGCGAGGAACGCCAAGCCGGCAATGCGATCGAGGCATTGCGGGCGAAGCTGGCGGTTACGGCCCGCGTTAAACGTGACGGTACTTGGGTCACACCGGCGGCCCGGGAGCTGGTCCCTGGAGACGTCATCAGGCTTCGGCTAGGTGACATAGTTCCCGCCGATGCCCGACTTTTGGACGGTGACGAGATCGAGGTTGACCAATCGGCGCTCACCGGTGAGTCATTGCCGATCACGTGTGCCGCCGGCGATCCCGTATATTCCGGCTCGATCGTCCGCCGCGGCGAGATCGGTGGGCTGGTTTACGCCACGGGCACCGACACCTACTTCGGCGAAACCGCCGAACTGGTGCAGGGCGCGCACACCGTCAGCCATTTCCAGAAGGCTGTGCTGAAAATCGGCAACTACCTCATCGTTCTCGCCGCGGTGTTTGTTGCCGTGATCGTCGTCGTGTCGCTCCTGCGGCATGACCCGCTCCTGACCACGCTGCAGTTCGCCCTTGTGCTCACGATTGCAGCGATCCCTGTCGCCATGCCCACGGTGCTATCGGTAACCATGGCCGTTGGCGCCCGGATTATGGCCACGAAACAGGCCGTCGTGTCCAGGCTTGTGGCGATTGAGGAGCTCGCCGGCGTCGACGTCCTCTGCGCCGACAAGACCGGCACGCTGACCCAAAACTCCCTGACGTTGGGCGTTCCCTTCTGCACGGACAAAGTCACCGCTGACGAAGTGATCCTTGCCGGTGCGTTGGCCTCCCGCGCCGACAACGACGATCCGATCGATCTGGCCGTCCTGGGCGGCCTCAGCGAGCCGAGCGCACTGCACGGCTACACGGTGACGGGGTTCCAGCCTTTCGACCCGGTCAGCAAACGCACCGAGGCCACCATCACTGGCATTGTCAGCGGCACCGAGCTTGCCACGTTCAAGGTCAGCAAGGGAGCCCCACAAGTGATGCTGGCCCTGGCCTCGGACGCCTCCGCAGTCAAGGCCGCCGTCGATTCAGCGGTCAACGACTTCGCTGCGCGTGGTTACCGTTCACTCGGCGTGGCCCGAACCGGACCCGAGGGAGACTGGCACTTCCTGGGTGTCCTGCCGCTGTTCGATCCCCCTCGCGAGGATGCCGCAGCGACCATCGCCACCGCCAGGGAGATGGGTGTGAGAGTGAAGATGGTGACTGGGGACGCCCTGGCGATCGCCAAGGAAACCGCCACCAAAGTCGGTTTGGGCGGGGATATCCTCGACGCCGCCGGCCTGGGAGAGGTGAAAAAGACCGAAAGCGCAACAACTGCCGAGTCCATTGAAACGGCTGACGGTTTCGCCCAAGTTTTCCCGGAGCACAAGTACCACATTGTTGACGTCCTCCAACGGCGCGGCCACATTGTCGGCATGACAGGTGACGGGGTCAACGACGCCCCGGCCTTGAAGAAGGCTGACTGCGGAATCGCGGTGTCCGGTGCCACTGATGCCGCACGGTCAGCGGCAGCAATCGTGCTGTTGACCCCTGGGCTGTCGGTGATCATCGACGCGATCAAGGTCAGCCGCAGGATCTTCCAACGGATGAATTCCTATGCCATGTACCGGATCGCCGAGACACTGCGGGTGCTGCTGTTCGTCACCCTCACCATCCTGGTGTTCAACTTCTATCCGGTCACCGCGATCATGATCGTGATGCTTGCGCTGCTCAACGACGGCGCGATCCTCTCGATCGCCTACGACAAGGTTCGCTACCGCAGCCAACCCGAAGCTTGGAACATGCGTTTGGTGTTGGGCATAGCGACAGTGCTCGGCGTCCTGGGTCCGATCGCCGCCTTTGGCCTGTTTTACCTTGGCGACCGGGTCTTCGACCTGGGCCATCCCCGTCTGCAGACCATGATGTACCTGATGCTCTCGGTCGCCGGGCACCTCACCATCTTCCTCACCCGCACCCGCGGTCCCTTCTGGTCCATCCGTCCCGCCCGCGTCCTGTTCTTCGCGGTGCTCGGCACCCAGGCGGTTGCCACCCTCATCGCCGTTTACGGGCTGTTCATGACCCCGCTGGGCTGGGGGTGGGCGGCGTTTGTTTGGGGCTACGCCATCATCTGGGCGTTCGCCAGCGACCGTGTGAAGCTTCTCGCGTACAAGATCCTCGATCCTGTCCGGCCCGAACGGGAGTGACCTGGGGGCCATGCCAAATGGTTCGGGCCCCAGCATACAAGCGAAGCCCGCCAAAACCAGCGGGGGTAGTTGCGATCAAACAAAGGAGAATGAAAATGAAAGCGCTCATTTACCACGGTCCGAACCAAAAGGCCTGGGAGGAAGTTCCCAATCCCCAGATTCAGCAGCCCACCGACATCATCGTCAAGATTGAGACCACCACCATTTGCGGCACCGACCTGCACATCCTCAAGGGAGACGTCCCAGCCGTGGCCAAAGGCCGGATCCTGGGCCATGAGGGGGTCGGCAAGATCACCGAAGTTGGCTCAGCGGTCTCGACCCTTGCGGTGGGCGACCGGGTCATCCTGTCGTGTGTATCCGCCTGCGGCAGATGCGACTACTGCAAGAAAGGCCTGTTTTCACACTGTCTGGGGGATGAAGGCGCTTCGGGGATCGGCTGGATCTTCGGGCACCTGATTGACGGCACCCAGGCCGAATACGTACGCGTCCCCTACGCGGAGACGTCCGTGTACAAAATGCCCGAAGGCGTCACCGCCCAAGAGGGCACGCTCCTGTCTGACATACTCCCCACCGGGCACGAGATCGGCGTCCAGTATGGGGCCGTCAAGGCTGGCGACGTCGTTGCCGTTGTTGGGGTGGGACCTGTCGGGCTTGCTGTGGTCGCCACGGCCCAGCTTTATGGCCCCTCGCGCGTCATCGCGATCGATGTGGACGCCAACCGCTTGGAACAGGCAAGGGCCTTCGGCGCCACTGACGGCGTCCTGTCTTCAGACGCCGATTGGAAGGACCAGGTCCTTGCCCTGACCGACGGGCTCGGTGTGGACGTCGCCGTCGAAGCGGTGGGCATTCCTCAGACCTTCGCCATGGTCCTGGACATGGTCCGCCCCGGCGGGCACGTGGCCAATGTTGGCGTGCACGGCAAGGGCGTGGACCTGCCGTTGGACTCCCTGTGGATTTCCAACATCACGCTCACCATGGGCCTGGTGAACACCAACACGACCGGCACGCTGCTCAAGCTCGTCGCCCAAAAGAAGTTGATGGTCAAGAAGTTCGTGAGCCACACCTTCGATCTCAAGGACATCGAAAAAGCCTACGACACCTTCTCACGGGCCGCCGAAACCAAGGCCCTGAAGGTGATGCTCAACGCCTGACGACGGACTGTCCGTCGAGCCCTCCCGGCTTCGATCCCCGGCAGCCCCCAGCAGGCCCAGTCGGGTTCGGGCGGAAGTATTCCTGGACATGCACTCCTACGCCGCCGCCCCCGAATAGTTGTAGATTTCTGCATATTTCCGGCCGCGGCGACATTGGCAACCCCGACCACGTCGACTCGATGCGGATCATCCACCTGGCACCTCGCCTCGGGGCGCTGGATCCTTGGGGCAGTCGAAGATTTGTTTCGTTGGCTGAAGACGGACTATATCGAGCTGTGTCAGATACACCGCCCCGGCCCCGGGACCGACATTGATCAGACCCTCTTCGCCGTTTCGGTCCGGGTTCGGAAGAGTCGATCTCCACGCCGTCGTAGGGCCTTGAGGGAATCAGCCGCGCTTCCACTGCGTTCCCCGTATAAGCGATGTTCATCTGAAAGTAGCCCTGTGCCCATGCCGTCAGCACTCTTTGCCCCGATCACCGTCCGCGGCGTCACCGTCCGCAACCGGCTCTGGGTCACCCCCATGTGCCAATATTCCGCCGAGCAGCAGGACGGGATGCCCACCGATTGGCACCTGGTGCATCTGGGTTCCTTCGCCAGGGGCGGTGCCGGCGCGGTGTTCACCGAGGCCACCGCCGTCCTCCCGGCGGGCCGGATCTCCCCGCAGGATCTGGGCTTGTGGAACGAGGCCCAGTGTGAGGCGTTCACCCGGATCGTCGACTTTATCCACTCCCAGGGCGCCGCTGCCGGGATCCAGCTGGCCCACGCGGGACGAAAGGCGTCCACGTTCCGGACCTGGGATGAGCGCCGCGGCAGCGTTCCCGCGGCCGACGGCGGCTGGACCACTGTTGCCCCCAGCGCCATTGCCTACCCCGGCTATGACAGGCCCGCCGCCCTCACGGCCCCGGCGATCCGGCAGATCACCGACGCCTTCGCCGACGCCGCCCGCCGTGCGATCGCCGCCGGCTTTGACCTCATCGAAATCCATGCCGCCCACGGCTACCTCCTCCACCAGTTCCTCTCACCGTTGAGCAACGCGCGCATTGACGCCTACGGCGGATCGCTCGCCAACCGGGCCCGCGCCCTCCTGGAAACCATCGACGCCATCCGTGCGGCCGTCAACGGCGACGTCCCCGTCGTCGTGCGCTTCTCCGCCACTGACTTCTCCGACGGCGGCTGGAGACTCGAAGACACCCTGACCGTTGCCCGTTGGGCCGCCGAGCACGGCGCGGACCTCGCCGACATCTCCTCCGGCGGCAACGTTCCCGCAACGAACATCCCCGTCGGTCCCGGCTACCAAGTCCCGTTCGCCACCGCGGTCCGCACGTCCGCGGGGGTTCCAGCCATTGCTGTCGGCCTGATCGAGGAGCCCCACCAGGCCGAGCAGATCATCGCCACCGGCCTGGCCGACGTCGTCATGGTGGGGCGCGAACTCCTCCGCGACCCCAACTTCCCCCTGCGCGCCGCGGCGGCGCTGGGAGCCGAGGTGTCCTATGCCCCGCCGCAGTATCACCGTGCGCGGATTGGACGTTCGACGGCGTAACCGTTCGCAGGCGGCCGTTGCGCACACCCGTCCTGTCGAATCTCAGGGCGGGGACAGGTACGTCCAACAGCCCGGACCCAAATGAGGGACACTGGAAGTTCCCCAAGACAAGGCGGCAAACGCATGCTCAACCTCCGGCAGGACAACGACGGCTTCATCCACATGAGCCGGCACTTCCCCAACAAAATGCCCATCAGCATCACCTTTGCCAATGGCACCCAAGGCGAATTCTCCGGAGCCCGCCTCAATGAGCTTTACGACCAGGCCTTGGCCGCCTACCGTCGGGGGAACAACCTCGATGCCAAGGGTTTTGACCGGGCGGCCACGAACATCCACCGCCGCAACGCCGTCGGACTTGTGCCCGTCAGCCCCGACATGGCCCCGTAGACACAATCCTGCCTACATGAGCGGCAGCGCCCGGCCCGTTCGAGGGATGGCGGCGACGTCGGCACCATTCGCTGATTAGGGTTGCGCCAGGAGTTCGTCGTGCATCTGCTGCAAGTGCGAGCTTTGCGCAGCCAAGGCTGGTGCGATCGGGGGAGGCATAGGTGCCAGGACACCGGCAAGGGGGTCGTCCGTGCGGGCAGCGGCAAGGCTCAGTGCCCCGCCGACGTCGGGCGCTGCAGCATCACGGCGCGTGAGAGGCGGCACATCCCACCGATGTTCAATGGTGGCAAGGATGCTGGTGTGGTCGAGGGGGACTGAACCGGAGGCTCGGAACACCGTCCCGGCCGGGATCAGCGGGCTGATGAGCACAGTAGGCACCCGCGGTCCGAAACGGGTGAAATCGAAACCGTAGTCGCCTACGCTGCTGTCCGGCGGGGCAGCACCCCATGGCGGTGCGACGTGGTCGTAGCATCCCCCGTGCTCGTCATAGGTAATGATCAGCAAGGTGGAATCCCAGGCGGGCCCGTCGCGGACGGCTCGGTAGGTGTCCAGGAGCAACTGCTCACCGAGGGCGACATTGTAGTTAGGGTGTTCGCTGTTGCCCGTTGAGGACCAGGACGGCTCGAGGAAGGCGTAGGCGGGAAGTTTCCCGGCCGCGGCATCTGCCTGGAAGTCCGTGAAGCGGCCGAAGTTCGTTTTCGGGGCGGAGCGGGTGTCGTCGAAGTTGAGTTTCGTCAGGGGAGAGGCGGTGTCACCGTAGATTTTCCAGGCAATGCCTTGCCTGGTCAGCTGCCCGAAAATGCTTGGCACCGTGGACCGCTTGGCCTTGTCATCCATGCGGCCCTGGCTGGTGCCGGCGCTGGCGAAGGCCCGGTTGGGCATCGTCATGGTGGGCGCTGATGCAAACCAGGCGTCGCAGACGGCAAATCCCTTTGCCATCCCGGACAGCACGGGCAGCGTCTGCGGGGTGTGGCAGCCCATAATCATCCGCTCGGTTGTCCCCGGCACGACATGCCAGCCCTTGGCCTGGCTGTCCTTGATGGCTTCTGCAAAGTCGACCACGAAACCGGTCATGGCCGGGACAGCGCCTGCCGCGGGCGCGCCGGGAGTGCCATAAAGCTGGCGGTTGGCCGCATGGTAGCCCTCGCGGGGATCGGCGCCGGGCATGAAGTAGAGTTCGGGAGTCGAGGGAGTCAGCGGGTAGACCACGACCGGGCTGCCGTCGCTGCCCGGGCAGGATTCGGTGCCTGCCAGGCCCTCAAAGCTGTCTCCCGTAGGTGATACGTTCTTGGAGTTAGCGTAAAGGTATCCGAGCATGTGGTCCAGTGAGCGGTTCTCCAGCATCAGCACGACGAGGTGCTCGACGGCAGCGAGACTATTTGATGGCATGATGACCAGTCCCTTCGAGAAGAGTTCCCACCCGTGATGGCCATTCTCCCACGGCCGCCACATGTCCGGCCATTTCCACACCCGGCCAAGAACCGCCGGGTTTCGCTGCCGGGGGATTCCTGACGCGACCAGGGCTGCGAAGCCGGCGAACAGGTGTGGGAGCCGGCTTGAGTGCCTGCCCACGACCTTCTCGCGTGCCTCGGCGGAAATGTCATTGAAGCCCATGCCTAAAGCTTGGAAACGGCTCAATCCGGTGACCAGAACGGATGTCAGAAGGGCATGCACACCCACCGGCAAACTGCCCCGACCATGCAGCGCCGGAGAGCAGCATTGCCAAAGTGCAATGGTCCGGAACGAACCGTGACGAACCCTGCAACAAGTCCGCTGACGTTCGCTGGATCAGCCAAAGCGGCGGCACCGCGACGATGCCCGCGTGCGTTGATTGAGTGGCGCTGGAGGTCGACTGCACCATGCACTGGCCAGTTCCATCGACAAAAAGGGTCCGCGAACGTCATTTCCTGGGGCGCACCGCTTGTGGTCCGGCCTAACGCCCAAATGGCAAGTCAGTGAAGAATAGCGGGTGGCTTGACTCAGGCGACGACGGAGGACCGGCTCAGGGCATGCCACGTGCGGTTGTGGTAAACCAGCGGCCGTGACTCCAGGGATTCCCGGGCGGCAGGACAGGGCAGGCGCACCTGCAAAACCTGGACAGCCACGACGGTGGAATCGCCAGCTTCCATTTGATTCACAATCCGGCCGCGCATCCAGACGTTCGCCGACGGGAGATACGGTTCGCCCCCGATGAGGCGTGACCAAATCGATTCGTCGGCGAATCTATCGATCCCACTGGTGGAGAAGGTCTTGGCCAGCTCAACCTGGTCGGAGCCGAGCAAGTGGACGACGACGGTTTTCGCCCTTTTCAGCGTTGGAGCTGATGATGACGATGACGACAGCGAGAACACGAGCAGGGGAGGGGTCGCCGAGACGGAGAACACGGACGTAGCGGTCAGGCCAACAGGCCCCGCGCCCGCATCGGCGGTGATGACTGAAACACCGGCCGGGTGATTGCGGAAAGCGGACTTGAAGTCGTCCGCGCTGACCATGTCGGCAAAGCCATGGTGCGTTGCCGGCGCCTGGCAGGCCGTGGCGAGGGCAGTTGATTGCGGCATGAAGACTCCTTGGTTGCGGTGATGACCCGTACTTTTGAAACTATCAGTGGACCGCATTTATGGATGCTTTTTCGTTACGCACTGTGTACAAATAGACCATTTATTTTGAAGGATGACCCTTTGTGACCAGCTAATTTTGCGACACGGGACTCGGTGCGTTCTAGTAGAACGAGACCATTCCGAGCGGCTGAGAGACCTGGATCAGTGACGCCGCAGCAAGGGCTCCGCATCCGACGCCCGTCGGCGCGGAGCCGTGCTACAGCCAGGGTCGATGGAGTGTTTTTCATGAGTTCACCCGTGCTATCTGCCTCGCCCGTGGCGCCGGCGGCTTCGCTGCCGACCCGTCACGACCCTGCGGACCACTCGGCCAGGGTGGCGTTCTGGGAGGAACAGGCACTCCGGCTGGACTGGGACGAACCGTGGCATGCCGCACACTCCTTTGATCCCGCGCTTGGACCAAACGAAGAGGAACTCCGCGTCCCCACCATTGAATGGTTCACCGGCGGCAAACTTAATGCCGCCGTCAATTGTGTGGATCGACACGTCACCGCAGGCAAAGGCCACAAGGTTGCGTTGTACTTTGAAGGCGAGCCCGGGGACAGGCGCGCCATCACCTATCTGGAGCTGCAGCGTGAGGTCTGCCAGGCCGCCAACGCGTTGGAGGCCCTCGGAGTGGGTAAGGGCGACAGGGTCGTGGTTTATCTTCCGGTGATTCCTGAAACGGTTATCATCACGATGGCTGTTGCGCGCATAGGGGCCATCCATTCGCTGGTGTTTGGAGGCTTTTCTGCCGAGGCGCTGAAGTACCGGGTGGAGGACACCGGGGCCAAGCTGCTAGTCACCACCGACGGGCAGTACCGCCGTGGAACGGCAGTTCCGGTCAAATCCAATGCCGACGCCGCGGTCGCCGGGGAAAACGCCATTGAGCATGTGCTGGTGGTTCGTCGCACAGGGTCCAGCATCGATTGGACGGACGGCAGGGACATCTGGTGGCATGACGCCGTCGGCAGCGCCAGCCCGGACCACCGCGCAGAGTACTTCGACGCCGAGACCCCGTTGTTCATCATGTACACCTCCGGGACCACGGGGCAGCCCAAGGGATTGGTGCACACAACCGGTGGCTATTTGACACAGGCTTCCCAGAGTTACGACTTCCTCTTTAGCAATCCGGACCCGGCGTTGCGGGACCAGGACGTTCACTGGTGCACCGCGGATCTGGCTTGGGTTACGGCCCACACCTATGAAATCTACGGCCCGCTGTCCAACGGCGCCACGCAGGTCATATACGAAGGAACACCCAACACCCCGCATCCGGGCCGCCATTTTGAGATCATTGAGCGCTACGGCGTCACCAGCTACTACACGGCCCCCACGCTTGTGCGCTCGTTGAAGGGCTGGTTCCCGGATGGTGTCCCGGCACATCACGACCTCTCATCCATCAGGATGCTGGGCACGGTTGGCGAGGCCATGAATCCGCAGGCCTGGCTCTGGTTTCGCGAACATCTCGGAGCCGGGAGCGCCCCGGTAGTGGACACGTGGTGGCAGTCCGAGACCGGGGCGACCATCCTGTCCCCGCGCCAAACCGATCCCGACTTCAAACCCGGATGCGCGTCGCGTGCCTTGCCCGGGGTGAGCGTGCGGATCGTGGACGACGACGGAGCCGATGTCGAGCGGGGTGTCCCGGGTTTCATTGTGGTTGACGGAACAGGACCGGGGATGGCACGCACCATCTGGGGCAACCCCCAGCGATACCTGGACTCCTACTGGCGCAAGTACGCCCGGCAAGGATACTTTCTGGCTGGCGACGGTGCACGCTACGACGAGGATTGGAACATTTGGATTCTCGGGCGCGTCGATGACGTCATCAACATCTCCGGCCACAGGCTCTCAACGATTGAGATCGAGTCGGCTCTGGTTTCCCATCCCCTGGTTATCGAGGCAGGCGTCACGCCGGTGGCCGACCCTCTGACAGGGCACGCCGTCGCGGCCTTTGTCGTCCTGCGAAATCCGGGCCCTGACAATCCGGCCACTGACATTGAGGAGGAGTTGCGGGCACATGTGGCCCGCAAGATTGGCCCCATAGCCAAGCCCACCGCCGTCGTGGTCGTGCCGGACGTCCCCAAGACACGCTCCGGCAAGATCATGCGCCGACTGCTCGCCCAGTTGTATGAAGGGACGCCACTGGGGGACACCACATCGCTGCAAAACGAAGATTCCATAGCCGGCATTGCCGCTGCCATCTCAAAGTACAAATCGAAGGAACTCCCATGAGCACCCCGCCACAGAACCACGCAGACCTCGCCACCCCGCTGAAATTCGCCTATTGGGTGCCCAATGTTTCCGGTGGGCTGGTGGTCAGCACCATCGAACAGCGCACTGACTGGAGCTTTGACTACAACAAGAAACTGGCGCGCATCGCGGAGGACAGCGGCTTCGAATACGCGCTGACCCAGGCCCGCTATGCCGCCTCCTACGGCGCCGACAAGCAGCATGAAGCCACCAGCTTTTCCCTGGCGCTGCTGGGAGCAACCGAAAAGTTGAAGGTCATCGCGGCAGTCCACCCGGGCATGTGGCATCCGGGCGTGCTGGCAAAATTCATGATCACCGCGGACCACCTCTCCAACGGCCGCGCAGCGGTCAACATTGTTTCCGGGTGGCTCAAGGACGAGTTTGTGAACTTTGGCCTGCCGTGGCTGGAGCACGACGAGCGCTATGTACGCACCGAGGAGTTCATCCGGGTCCTGCGCGGGCTGTGGACGGAGAATGAATTCTCCCAGGCCGGAAAGTACTACAACATTAACAATTTCACCCTGCAGCCTGCTCCCGTGGATGTCCCCGGCCGGGCGCACCCGGAAATCTTCTTCGGCGGGAACTCCACCGCCGCCCAAGCCACCGCGGGCAGGGTCGCGGACTGGTACTTCTCCAACGGCAAGGACCTTGAGGGCTTCAGCGAGAACATCAACGGAGTGCTGGCTGCGGCGGCGCCCCTTGGCCGCAAACCGCGCTTCGGGCTCAACGGTTTCGTCATCGCCCGCGACAGCGAGAAGGAAGCCCGTGAGACACTGCGCGAAATTGTGGCCAAGGCACACAAGCCCGCAGTGCAGGGCTTTAGGGACGCGGTGCAGGAGGCCGGCGCCGCCACCAAGGACGGAAAGGGAATGTGGGCGGATTCCTCCTTCGAGGACCTGATCCAATACAACGACGGCTTCAAGACCCAGCTCATCGGCACTCCGGAGCAGATTGCAACGCGCATTGTGGAATACAAGAAGCGCGGCGTGAATTTGTTCCTGACCTGCTACCTCCACTTCCAGGAGGAAGTCGCGGCCTTCGGCAAGGATATTTTGCCCATTGTCCGCGAACTCGAGGCCGAGGCCGCACGAAAGGCTGACGTCGAACTGGTGGTGGCATAGTGGCAGACCACTCCTTCGGATTCCGCACCCGCGCCCTGCACGCCGGAGGAACCCCCGACGCCGAACACGGTGCGCGTGCCGTGCCGATCTACCAGACGACCTCCTTCGTCTTCAAGGACACGCAGGACGCAGCCAGCCTCTTTGCGCTGCAAAAATACGGCAACATCTACTCGCGGATCAGCAACCCCACCGTGGCAGCATTTGAGGAACGCATTGCGTCGCTGGAGGGCGGCATCGGGGCCGTGGCGACGGCGTCGGGCCTGTCCGCGGAATTCATCACCTTCGCCGCGCTGGCCGGAACGGGGGATCACTTGGTTGCCTCCTCCCAGCTTTACGGAGGGACGGTCACCCAGCTCGACGTCACCCTGCGCCGTTTTGGCGTGGACACGACATTCGTGGCGGGAACTGATCCAGCTGACTACGCCGCGGCCATTCGACCCACCACGAAGGCACTCTATGCGGAGATCGTCGCCAACCCGTCCGGGGAAATCGCCGACATTGCGGGGTTGGCCGCGGTGGCGCACGACGCCGGCATTCCGCTGGTGGTGGACGCGACCTTGTCGACACCGTACTTGGTGCGTCCCATCGAACACGGCGCGGACATTGTCATCCACTCCGCCACCAAGTTCCTGGGCGGCCACGGAACCACCTTGGGCGGCGTTGTCGTTGAGTCCGGCAGGTTCAACTGGGGCAACGGGAAGTTCCCCGCCATGACCGAACCGGTGGCGTCCTACGGGAACGTTTCCTGGTGGGAGAATTTTGGCGAGTATGGCTTCCTGACAAAGCTGCGCTCCGAACAACTGCGTGACATCGGGCCTGCCCTGAGCCCGCTGGCGGCTTTTCAGCTGCTGCAGGGCGTGGAGACCTTGCCGCAACGCATGGATGAGCATCTGCGCAACGCCGCCGCCGTGGCCCAATGGCTGGATCAAGATGATCGCGTCAGCTATGTGAACTATGCGGGACTGCCCTCGCATGTGCATCATGAGCGGGCACAACGGTATCTTCCACTGGGGCCCGGGTCCGTGTTCTCCTTCGGAGTCCGTGGAGGCCGTGCAGCGGGCCAGAAGTTCATCGAATCACTGCAGCTGGCCAGCCACCTGGCGAATATTGGGGATACGCGCACGCTGGTCCTTCACCCGGGATCGACCACCCACCGCCAACTGAGCACCGAACGGCTGGATTCGGCCGGGGTTGCGGAGGACCTTGTCCGGATTTCCGTGGGGCTGGAGGATCTGGCAGATATCCTGTGGGACTTGGACCAGGCGCTGGACCGCTCGCAAATTTTGGGCAGCGAGCTTTTGGATCACCAGGAGGTAAGTTCATGAGCGCGGTGCCGCCGGTTGCTAAACCTGTTGCGCAAGTGCCCGTGTGGCAGGGGCCTTCAGCAGTGGAACGGCTGGCAGTGCTGCAAAACGCCCGGTCAATTGCCATCGTGGGTGCTTCCGACAAACCATCACGGGCGTCCTACTTTGTGGCCACCTACCTCACCACGTCCACCAACTACAGGGTCTACTTTGTCAATCCGGTGGTCAAGGAAATCCTGGGCCGGCGCACGTACGCGGCGCTGGCGGAGATTCCGGAGCCGGTGGACATTGTGGATGTCTTTCGGAAGCACGATGACCTCCCGGGGGTCCTGATCGATGCCGAAGCCGCAGGAGCCAAGACGCTGTGGCTTCAATTGGGGTCCTGGCATGAGGACGTGGCCCGTGTCGCGGAGGCAGCGGGACTGACCGTGGTGATGGACCGCTGTGTGAAAATAGAACACGCCCGATTCCATGGAGGCCTCCACCTGGCGGGGTTCAACACCGGCGTCCTCTCATCGAAACGGCAGGTGCTCGGCTAACACCGTGACCCTTCCACACCGCGCCCCTTCCACACCGCGCAGGCCGGGGCAGCCAGGCCCGGAAGGCCTACCGGCTGCTTCTGCCGCCAACAGTCCACCCACGGCGCCGGTCATAGTGTCGACACCAGGATGGAGGCGACCAGGATGGAGGCGGTGGTGAATCCGGCAACCAGCATGGGAGTGACCAGTTCGTCGAAGATCGCCTTGCGTTCGCGCTCATCCCGGCCCACAGAGCGGCTGACTTCCTGGCAGAGCATGAAGTCGCCCGGGAAGCCGAAGAGGGCCGTCAGGGCGATCGGCATGCCCTTGAGCGGATCCCACCTGAACAGCTTGGAGGCCAGCCAACCACCAACCATGATGCCGACGGC
>CAJDTM010000057.1_pt1 | contig 16376 bp, 10 predicted proteins | sample 7389831 | NCBI WGS metagenome assembly CAJDTM01 (sample SAMEA7055656, study PRJEB34461) | soil metagenome | biome: terrestrial ecosystem; feature: Peninsula; material: soil | place: Antarctica | collected 2016
GGGAGTTCGTGGGGCGGGGCATCCACCACCTCGGCGCCAAGTTCCTTGATGACGGCAGCAATCGCCGTCCGACGGTTCAGCGCATGTTCGGCGGCGGCAGCCCGGTAGGTGAGGGACGCCGTCGAACGGTCCAGCCGGGCCGCATCGAGGGCCGGGTCGCGGACGGAGGCGACCACCACCACGTGCCTGCGGGCCAGCTGTGCCACAAGCGGGATCAGTCCCTCCTCGGCGGCGCCGGCGTCGAGGGAGGTGAGGAGGACAACCAACGCCCGGTGCGCCGTGACCGCCCGCACCTGGCCCGGCACACCAGCCGCATCCAATTCGATCAATTCCGGCTCCAACGGCGCGAGGGCCTGGACCAAAGTGTTGAGCAGCTTGCCCTTGCCTGAGGACGAGACGCGGGCGCGCACACGGCGGTCGTAGGCGACCAGGCTGACGCGGTCCCCGCCGCGCTCGGCCAGCACAGCCAGCAGCAGGGCCGCCTCGATGCCGGTGTCCAGCCGGGGCTCGTCGCCGATCCTGGCGGCGGACGTGCGGGAGGTGTCCAGGACAATGACGACGCGACGGTCGCGCTCCGGTCGCCAGGTGCGCACCACCACGTCCTGGCGGCGGGCCGTGGCGCGCCAGTCGATGGAGCGCACATCGTCGCCACGGACATAGTCCCGCAGGGAATCAAACTCGGTGCCCGCCCCGCGGATCTGCACGGCCGCCCTGCCGTCAAGCTCGCGAAGCTTGCGCAGCTTGGAGGGAAGATGGCGTTGGGAATGGAATGGCGGCAGGACGCGCAGCGTGCCCGGGGCATCGATGGTTTTTTGCCAGGCGGCCATGCCCAGCGGCCCGTACGAGCGGATGGTCACGTGCTCCGTGCGGAGGTCGCCGCGCCGGACGGGCTGCAGCAGGACCCGGACGACGGCGCGTTCCCCGGCCGGGATGCGCAGCGCCTGCAGCGCGTTGGCCGCACCTGCCGACGGCTGCCAGCCGTCCCTGACCTGCCCGCGCAGCAGCCGCGCCGACTCGTTGGCCAGCCGGAGCACCGCCGTCGTGCCTTCACTCAGGCGCACACCGGCGGGAACTTCGCGGCGGACGGCGACGCGCCGGGGGGAAGCCGCAAGGGACAGGTCGATCGCCAGGACCACCAGCAGAAGCGCCAGCGCAAGCAGCCAGGTGGCTCCCCGGGGCGCGGCAATGACGGGCACCACCGCCAGCAGTGCCAGGAGAAAGAACCTGCCCGAAATCGCCATGTCTGGGAGCCGGACCTAGCGGGGGACCGGGACAGTGGCCAGGATGGAGAGCAGGATCCCGTCCACGGACACACCGTCCATCTCGGCCTCGGGGCGCAGCGATACGCGGTGGCGCAGGGCCGGAAGGGCCAGCGCCTTCACGTCGTCCGGGGTCACAAACCCGCGGCCGCACAGCCAGGCGTAGGCGCGTGCACACTTGAGCAGGGCGGTGGCGCCGCGCGGTGAGACGCCCAGCTGGAACGACGGCGCTGTCCGGGTTGCCCGGGCCAGGTCCACCACGTAGGCGAGGACCTCGGCCGCCGTGGCGACCTGGGCGACTGACTCCCGTGCCAGGGCGAGGTCCGTGGCGCCGGCCACCGGACGCACGCCTGCCGCCCGGAGGTCCTGCGGATCAAAACCCAGGCTGTGCCGGCGGATCACCTCAATCTCTTCCTCACGCGCCGGCAGGTCCATCGTCAACTTGAGCAGGAATCTGTCCAGCTGGGCCTCGGGCAGGGGATAGGTCCCCTCGTACTCCACGGGGTTCTGCGTTGCGGCCACCATGAACGGTGCCGGCAGCTTCCTGGACACTCCGTCCACCGACACCTGGTGTTCCTCCATGGCTTCCAGCAGCGACGCCTGGGTCTTGGGAGGCGTGCGGTTGATTTCATCGGCGAGCAGTATGTTGGTGAACACGGGTCCCTCGCGGAACGTGAACTCCGAGGTGCGGGCGTCGTAGACCAGCGAACCCGTGACGTCTCCGGGCATGAGGTCCGGGGTGAACTGGACGCGCTTGGTGTCCAGGCTCAGGGCTGTCGAAAGTGCCCGCACCAGCAGCGTCTTCGCGACGCCGGGCACGCCCTCAAGCAACACGTGCCCGCCGGCCAGCAGCGCAATGAGCAGCCCGGTCACGGTGGAGTCCTGGCCCACCACCGCCTTGGCGACCTCGGAGCGCACCTGCAGGAGGGCCGCCGCTGGACCGGATTGCAAGTGCGTGAACTGGGGCGGCACTTCCTGTGACGCAGCCTGCGGCACTTCCTGCGGCGTAGCCTGCGGGTGCTGCGGTTGTTCAGTTTCCGGGTGCTGTGCCGTCATCGTGGGGCGACTTCTTCCTCTAAGGCAGCCAAATCCGCGGCCATCGTTAACATTTGCTTGTCGTTCAAGGGAATGCCGGTGAGCAGGAGGGCGTCCAGTTCCCGGCGCGTCCGTCCCGTGTGGGCGGCCACCGCCTCCACCACGGCCGCCGGATCGGCCCGCATGCCAAGCCGCAGCCGCTGTGCCAGCCGGTTCAGCGTTGCGTGCTGCAAGATCACGGCGGCGGTGTCCTGGGCCTTCGCGTCCTGGTACAGGCGGGCCCTGCCGGTCACGGTTTCCGAGGCCTGCACAACCACTGGCAGCGGCTCCGCGACGAGCGGACCGTGCCGGCGTCCGCGCCAAAGCATGCCGATCACGGCCACCAGCAGCAGCCAGCCCGACGCCGGGAAAATCCACGTCGGTGTCAGTTCCGCCAGGGTTGGCGGGTGGCTGGCCACTGGCACGTCCTTCAGCGACACGGTGTACCAGACCAGGTGTGGGCGGCTGCCCAGCAGGCGGAAGGTGAGCGCGGCGTTGCCCCGGCGGGCCAGGAGTTCATTGCTGAGGACGCCGGGACTGCCCAACACTGTTACGCCGCCGTTGCCGTTGGCCGCCATGAACCCGGCGGCGCGTCCGGTGTCACCGCCATGTGAGCCTACGCTGGGGGCAAAGCACGTCACCGGGCCGTGGTAGAGCTGAAGGGGGTTGCCGGAGGTGCCGGTTCCGCCAACGCCGGAAGCGTCGATGGTTCCGGCCGCGGCCGCATCCGGATTGGCACAGCCGGCTCCGGCTGGGACGTCCGTCCCGGCGGCCGTGCCCGCGCTGGAAATCTCCTGGCTGAGGCTCTTGGCGGTGAGTGGGCCCGGCGCCAGGGCCACCAGCTTGGCGCCGTCCGCCTCCGCTGCACGGGCCAGCCTTGACGCCTGTGCCGGTTGCAACAACGCCAGCGGGTCGTGGAGCAGCACGGTGCTGCCGCCCTGCCCGTTCGCGGCCAGGGCACGGAGCGTATCCTCAAGCGAGCCGGAGTCCGTCACATCGACTCCGTGCCCGCGCAACACCTGGGCGGCGGCCTGTGCACCGTCGGGTGCCGGGTTCGTGATGGACAGCGGGCCGGCACCTTGACTTCCAAGGTTGCCGGCCACCAGCCCGGCCATGGTCACGGCGACGAGGGCCATGCCCGCAACCAGCCAAAACTTGTTCTTCCTCCACCAGGAGCCGAGGCGTTCGCCACGGCTGCCGCCGTCGGCCCGGAACTCACGGGTCTGGTCCGGGGCTTGGCCTGAGCGGGCGCTGACGGCGGCGACCGGGGAGGCGCTCACGACGCCGCCACGCCGTCGCCAATTGCGTCACCGTCGCAGGATGCGCTGCCGGCATGGGCCGGCTTGGCGGCGGCGACGGCGCTGTCGGTGGCGACGAGTTCCTGGTACATGGCGCGGTCGGGCACCGCATGGCCGTAGCGAACTGCGTTAAACAGCTCCGCCGCCCGCAGCAATGCCTGGCCGTGGGCGGGGAAAGCCTGCCGCAGCTCGCCGGCAACCTCGGCTGCGGTTCGTCCCGGCGAAGGCGAGGTGGCCCCGCGTTCCTCGCCGGCCCGCACTATCGCCCTGAAGGCTTCGGTGACGGCAGCTGCCAAGTCCCCGCGTTCGACGGCGGACCGGGCCCGGTCCCGGTGTTGGACAGCGCTGAGGATGGCCGGGCCGGAAAAAACGACGGACTGCTGCGTTCGCCTTCGGTTGAGCCGGGGCCGGACCACGATGACGGAGGCGGCAATGGCCAGAACCACCACACCCAGCGCCACCAGCAGCCCGGTGTTGCCGCCCAGGGATCCCAGGCCGTCCAGGAAATCCGAGAGGGCGCCTTGCAACCATGCAAGGATCTGCTCACCCAGGCCCGGCTTCGCATCCTGGTAGGCCTTTTTGGCCAGTTCTTCGGCAGCCCAGCGGCGCGCTTCGTCGGCTGCCGGGGTCACCGGGACGTCCAACGCCAGGGCCGCGGCCGGGGTGAGAGGAAACATTGGGATGCCGCTGGCCTACTGGCCGGGGTATTGGGTGGGCGGATATTGGGTGGGCGGGTACTGGTTCTTGGCCGGGAAGCCCGCAGCGGAAGGTGCAGGGGCGCCGCCACCGGGGATGCCGCCGTCGTCCGTTCCGGACTCCGATTCCTTGAGCAAGGTGACGTCGAAGCCGTCCCTGCGCATCCGCAGGTCCACATAGATCAGCGCCATGACGCCGGTCTGGAAGGCGACCGTCACGGCCCCTACCAGGGCGCCGATGAAGGCGGAAATGATGCTGGCCAGGCCGGAGATGCCCATCATCTGGTCGGGGCTGGGCGACATGACGGGCAGCAGCAGGCCCAGCAGCAGGCTTATGGGGGTGGTGATGATCGCACCTATGGCGCCGGCAATAATGGCAGCCAGGGCGGCAATGCCGAACGTGCGCCACCAGTTTTGCCGTGTCAGCTGCCAGGAACGCTTGACGCCGGCAAAGACGCCGAGGTCCTCCACCACGATCGAGGCCGGAGCCAGCATGACCTTGACGCCGGCCCACAGCCCTGCGGCAAGAAACGGCAGGCTCAGCAGGAAGCCCAAGCCCAAGGCGGCGAACCCGCTGGAACCCGAACCCAGGCTGTTGGTGGCAAAGAGCAGACCGAGCAGGATCCCGCCATAAAGGGCGACGGCGAGAAAAGTTGCTCCGGCATAGAGCAGTGCCAACAGGAACAGGGTGCCGATGCGCGGCTTGACCAGCCGCCACATTTGTCCAAATTCGGTGTTTCGGTTCAGCGTGGCCCGCAGCACCGGGATCACCAGGGCACCCTGCAGCACCATTTCCAGCAATGCGGAAATAATGGAAACCACCCCCACACCAAGGACGAGCTGCAGGAGCGTCCCTGCCAGGCCATTGAGTTCGGCTTCAGTGGGCGCAGTCTCGGACAGGGGGTTGGTGAAGAAATCGCTGCTGAACGTGCCCACGGCGGTGAACGTGATGACCAAGGTCAAGGCCGCCGTGATGAGCTGGATGATCAGGGCCGAACCGAACATGGCCTTGCCGTTGTGCCGTGCGGCCTGGAACGCGCCGTCCAACATTTCACCGAGGCGCAAGGGCCGCAGCGGGATGACGCCGGGTTTGGGCGGGGCGATGTATTGGTTGTAACCGTACGGGTTGAACTGTTGGGCCTGGCCCCACTGGGGCTGTTGCGGCGGGGGTTGTTGTGCGTACTGGCCCCACTGGGGCTGTTGCGGGACGGGCTGTTGCGGCGGGGCGGGCGGTTGCCGGGGGTCGGGAGGGCCGGGTGTGCCCGCGCGTCCCTGCCCCGGCTCGACCGGTGGCTGCTGCGGTTCCTGCGTCATCATGCTCCCCTGTATTTTCCCCGGTAAAAATTTCGATTGACCGCACTGTGGCCGGTCCCTTGCCGGGCCACAAATCCCCCGGTTGGGGGCAGCCGGGTGCTTGTCCTGCTTCCATGTTCAACACTATCGGCAAGAGCTGCCTTTCCCGTGAAAAATGCCGTCAACCCGCCCGGAAAAGCGCCCCCGGCAGGTAACGCCAGCTGCAGCGGGGAGTCCGCCGATAGCTAAACTGCCGGCACTTCTTGGGCGGCCGTGGAGGGTCGATGGGGACTTTGGGCCGTGAATAGGCAAATATAGAGTCATGAAGGCACGCATTTTAGTGGTGGACGACGACGAAGCATTATCAGAGATGATCGGGATCGTGCTGCGCAACGACGGTTTTGACCCCGTGTTTTGCGCTGACGGGGCCATGGCGCTGGAGACTTTCCGGTCCAACAAGCCTGACCTGGTGCTGCTGGACTTAATGCTGCCAGGACTGGACGGCATTGAAGTGTGCCGGCTGATCCGCAGCGAATCCGACGTACCGATAGTCATGCTGACAGCCAAATCCGACACCTCCGACGTGGTGCGCGGCTTGGAATCCGGCGCGGATGACTACGTGGCCAAGCCGTTCAAGCCGGCCGAGCTGGTGGCCCGGGTCCGTGCCCGTCTGCGCCCCGGCGACGTCAAGGCCCCGGAAACCCTCGTCATCGGCGAGATCACCATTGACGTTGCCGGCCACGCGGTCCGACGCGCCGGTGAGCGAATTTTGCTGACGCCGCTGGAGTTTGACCTTCTGGTGGCCCTGGCACGCAAGCCGTGGCAGGTCTTTACCCGCGAACTCCTGCTCGAACAGGTGTGGGGCTACCGACACGCCGCCGACACGCGGCTGGTGAACGTGCACGTCCAACGGCTTCGCTCGAAGATTGAGCGCGACCCCGAAGCGCCCGAGGTCGTCCTGACCGTGCGCGGCGTCGGGTACAAGGCCGGGCAATAGGCGCTCCGACGGCGCCGGAAGCAGTGGCGAAACCGCGATGAGCACCCACCAGACAGGGCCGGGCAGCCCCGTCCACAACGTCCCCGACAGCCGTACTTCCAGTCCGTCCGGCGCCGCTGCCCTTCCCGACGCCGCTGCCCTGGTTGTGGCCGGCGCCCCGTCCACCGAAGTGGACGTGGCCCCGCAACCCCGCCGGGGACGGGCTGACATGGCCAGAACCGCTTCTTCGCTGCTTGGCGCCTTGGCAGTGGCCGCCCGCTTCTCCTTGCGGACAGCACGCCGCCTCCAGCGGGTCATCGCCCGAAGGTGGCGGACTTCCCTGCAGTTCCGCACGGTCCTGACCACGCTGGTGATTGCCTCCATCGCCGTCATCGGCGTGGGCGGATACCTGGCCGGGCAGATTTCGAGCGGATTGTTCAAGGAACGGCTGACGCAGGCACAGGTGGAGTCCTCCCGCGGGGCCAGCCAAGTCCAGGAGAGCTTTTCCAATGCCAGCCTCAGCGACCAGCCGCGAGTGTCAACGTACGTCAAGGACGAGCTGAAACTGCTTGAAGTTGGCGGCTCCGACGACAACCGCAAGTACCTGATGGTCAAGATCCCCAACCAGGACAGCAAGCTGGCTGTCAGTTCGGTGGACTCCGGCGGCCTCACCACAGCCATCATTCCGGACGAGCTCCGGCAGGCTGTGCAGGGCGACCGGTCCGGGCAGTTCTGGCAGTCGATCGAGCTGCCCACCGGGGCCGCCGGCACGCATCCCGCCGTCGTGATCGGCAGCCAGGTGGAACTTCTCAACACCAGCTACGAGCTGTACATGATCTATGACCTCAACAGTGCCCAGCTCACCTTGAACTACATCCAGTCCGTGCTGTGGCTTGCCGGCGCCATCCTGCTCGTGCTCATCGGCGCCATCACCTGGTATGTGACGCGGATGGTGGTCCAGCCCGTCAGCCAGGCTGCGGCGGTGTCCGAGAAGTTGGCAGCCGGCCGTCTCGAAGAGCGCATACCCGTGGTGGGAGAGGACGAGATGGCCCGTCTGGCCACCTCGTTTAACAAAATGGCAACCTCGCTTCAGGACCAGATCAACGCCCTCGCCACCCTTTCGGAGATGCAGCAGCGTTTCGTCTCCGACGTTTCCCACGAACTTCGCACGCCGCTGACCACGGTCCGCATGGCTGCAGAAGTCCTGTTCGACGCCCGGGAGAACTTTGATCCGATCAACAAACGCTCCTCCGAACTCCTTTTTCACCAGGTCGAGCGCTTCGAACTGCTGCTGGCAGACCTTCTGGAGATCTCCCGGTTCGACGCCGGTGTTGCCGACCTGGACATTGAATCCCTCGACATTTTTTCCGTCATCCATTCGGTGATTGACGGTGCCATGCCGGTAGCAGACGTCAACCATAGCGAGCTCTCGGTGGTCACCCGGCTGCGCAACCACAAGTGCATCGTTGAAATCGATGCCCGCCGCATCGACAGGATTCTGCGCAACCTGGTCCTCAATGCCTTGGAGCACAGCGAAGGAAGGCCGGTCAAAATTTTCATTTCAGCCGATGACAGCGCTGTCGCCGTTGCCGTGCGCGACTATGGCGTTGGCATGTCCCCGGACGCCCTGGACCATGTTTTTGACCGTTTTTGGCGGGGGGACCCGGCACGGGCCCGCACCACCGGCGGCAGCGGCTTGGGCCTGTCGATCGCCATGGAAGACGCACGGCTGCACAGCGGCTGGCTGGACGCCTGGGGCGCGCCCGGGGAAGGGGCTTGTTTCAGGCTGACGCTGCCACGCAGGCGTGGAGGCGGGCTGACGCACTCACCGGTTCCCCTGCCACCCGACGGCGGGACCGCTGCGGCGTCCCACAGCCTCAACACCGGACCCATTATGACCAACACCGGATCTTTCGGTGTGGTGGGTGCACTGGGAACCAACAACCCGTCCGGGGGCGCCGGACACGGCGGGGCAACGAACGGGCCAATGACCAGCGGCGGCCCATCAGGGGCGGAATCGTGAAAGCAACAGTGACGGTCAATGACATGCGGCAAAGATGCCCCGGGCACCCTGGCCGGCCGCGACGCAGGGGACTGTCCTTCCTGGTGATGGCCCTCGTCGTTCTTTTCGTGGCGGCGGGATGCGCAGCCATTCCCACGCACGGCCCGGTGGGCAAGAGCGATCCGGTGAATCCGCGCAGCAATTCCGTCAATGTCAACTACCAGCAATACAAGCCCGTGGCGGGCGCATCGCCGGAGAGCATCATCCGTGGGTTCATCGATTCAGGGACCGGCATCGACGACGACTTTCAGGTCGCCAGGCAGTACCTGACATCGGGTTTGGCCCAGTCCTGGGCAGCGGACAAGCGGACGCTTGTCTACACGGACGCGTTTTCGGTGCTTCCGGGCAAGGCCAAGGACTCTTACGTGGCAAAGTTCAACGTCGTGTCATCAGTGGATTCCACGGGGGTGCTGACCCCGGCACCGGCCAATTCCACGGAAACCCTGGAGATGGACCTGGTTCAGGTTGATGGGGAATGGCGCATTGCCAAGGCCCCGGACGGCGTGGTGCTTAGCCAGGACACCTTTGCGGTGCTCTACAGCCCGGTCCCGCTCTATTTTTATGATTCAACGTTCACCTACGGGGTGCCGGATGTCAGGTGGCTGGCCGGGCGCACAGCACGGACGGCAACCTCCATTGTCCGCGCCATGCTGGCCGGGCCGGCCCCGTACCTGAAGGGAGCCGTGTTCAGTGCGTTCCCGAACGGCATTGCGTTGGAGCGTGAATCCGTGCCAGTGAACGCCGGCATGGCCAAAGTAGGGCTGACGGCGCAGCCGCTGCTGGAAACCAGTGTCCGTCAGCGCCAGCAAATGCACGCGCAGCTGCTCGTGACCTTGCAGAAAAGCCTGAACACCGTCACGCAGGTGCAGTTCCTGGCCGATGACCGCGAGGTGGACATGGGGGGCTCAACCGATTCCGTCCCGGCCATGGTCCTTGACAACGCCGTCCCGCCGCTCCAAGTGGGCATTTCCAAGAACGAACTCGCCACCTATGACGGCAGCAAGATCGCACCCGTGCCCGGTATCGGCCCCGTAGCCGAACTCGGGCCCACCGCACCCGCCGTCTCCTACGACGGAAAGCACTTCGCCTTCCTGTCCTCGGAGGGCAACCGTCTTTTCAGTGTGTCGGCAGGCCGCCAGGCGGGAATTGTGGCAGCAGGCGTGGACCTGACTGCGCCGTCGTTTGCCCCGAACGGCTGGCTGTGGACGGCGGCCGGGGACGGTTCCGGCACGGTGGTGGCCGTCAATGCCAACATCGGAGCCAAGGATCCGGCGCCCGTGGTGCTCACGGTCCCGTGGCTGGTGGGGAAGCAGGTGACCACCCTGCGTGTTTCCCGGGACGGAACGCGCGCGCTGGTCATTTACAACGGGAACGGTGAAAGCCGGGTGTCCATCACCGGGATTTCCAAGTCCGGCGACGTTCCGAAGGAATTGACGGCGCCCATCAGCCTGGTCCATGACGGTTCGCCAACGATTGGTGTCTGGACCGGCGAGTCCGGCGTCGCTGTCATGGCACCGTCGGACAAGGGCGACGTCGGCATCCAGGTGCTCAACCTGGCCCGGGCACCGGCGAGCCTGCCCATGGTCAAGGGTGCCACGTGGCTCAGCGCCGGAGCCGGTGAGCGCAACGTGCACGCTCAAACCGACACCGCACTGTATTCGCTGGTCGGCAACGGCTGGCAGGTCTCCGCCAAGGGGCTGCGCCAGGTCTCCTACGCCGGCTGACACCCGCCGGGCCCTCCACAGGGGTGGCCGGTCACACGGCCGTCCACACTTTCACCCCGTGCACTGGAACAGGCGGAAAGTTCCGGTGAGGCTGGTGTCATGGAGACGGTCCACAATGCCGGAGAAGGCAACGACGTCGGCCCGGCCCGCACGGGCGGCGCACGCGCCGCGGATGGACGGGAACCGGGCTTCGGTCTGCCAGGGCGTGGTGCCCGGCACAGGGGCGCGACACGCCGCCGGTGGGCACTGGCCCTGTTTTGGTGGGACGGCGCGTGGCGGGACTTTCTGTATTTGGTGATGCCTGCCGAATGCGTGGCGTGTGGCCGTGACGACGCAGCGCTGTGCCCGGCCTGCGCCGCTGCGCTGCGCCGGCAAACTTCCAGCCCCCACCGTGCCGAGGAGTCCGCGGATGCCGTGATGAGCGCCCTGGGGCACGCCTTGCTGCCCGTGGTGGCGGTGGGCGACTACCGCGACGTCCTGGCTTCGGCCATCCTGGCCTTCAAAAACCACGGCCGCACGGAGCTGGCCCCGCCGTTGGGCCGGGCACTGGCCCGTGGGATTGCGTCACTGACCGGCCAGCTGCCCGGGATCGAGGGCCGGAAGCTGCTCCTGGTGCCGGTGCCGAGCACCGGCGCCGGCTGGCGGCGCCGGGGCTACGATCCCCTCGCCCTCCTGCTGCGTGCCCTGAAAAGGGAACGAAGGCTGCCCCCGGGCCTGGCCGTCGCACCCCTGCTGGCTATTCGCGCCAGGCCACCCTGGCGCCGGCGCCACCAAAAGGGCCTGGGCCGGGCTGCCCGGCGCGCCAACGTCCACCGTTCCATGCGCCTGCGTCGACGCGGAATTCTTTCTGCGGCGGACCTCAACGGGGAGGGCGTGATCGTCGTCGACGACGTCCTGACCACCGGCTCGACCCTCAGCGAAGCGGCCAGGGCACTGGAGGAAGCCGGCGCCGTCGTCCATGGTGCGCTGGTTCTGGCAGCGGCCCGTGCACCGGACCGAAGTGGGTTCGAAATGGGCGTTGCAGGGACTCGCCAAAAATAGTTTGGGGCAAAAGATGAATAAATTGTGTCCTTGAACTAACGTAAATGAACGGGTACCTCTTGGGGGAGGGAAACTATCCGTCGGCGGCCAGTAGCGGTTCCTGGAATGCTAGCCGGCCGCCGTGTCACCGAAGTTATTTGGAGGGCACCATGGAGTTCATGATCAGCGGTCGCAACTTAAGTGTTTCGGACCGTTTCCGCGAATACGCCGGCGAAAAGCTCACGAAGATCGAGCAGCTGGCCAACAAGGTCCAGCGTGTCGATGTCAAGGTTTCCAAGGAGACCAAGTCCCGTTCTGCCGAGTCACCGCTGACGGTGGAGCTGACGGTCTTGGGGCGCGGCCCGGTGATCCGCGCCGAAGCAGCTGCCTCGGACAAGTTCGCGGCCTTTGACCTGGCCTACGGAAAGCTCTTGGAGCGGCTGCGCAGGGCCAAGGACAGAAAGAAGGTCCACCACGGGCGCCATGCGCCGGTGGCCGTCAACGAGGCGACGGGGGACTTGCTTCCCGTCAGCAGCTCGGAACCGATTTATGCGCAGTCCGAGCCGGAAGCAACGCCGGAGCGCTCACCCTATGAGGTTGAAAACGACATCCCTGCAGGGGACTCGCCGGTGCTCATCCGCCGGAAGATCTTCCCTGCCACGTCACTGAGCATCGATGATGCTGTGGACAACATGGAACTGGTGGGACACGACTTCTACCTGTTCATTGATTCCGCCACCGGCATCCCGTCCGTGGTCTACCGCCGCAGCGGCTGGACCTACGGAGTGATCTCCCTGGACCCGGCCGCCAGCCAAGGCGCGGCCGCCACGGAAATCTCGGCCTACCGCTCCCCGGACGAACCGGTCCGGGTTTAGGGCGCTGCCGGGGCGGCCGCAAACCGGCTGCCCCGGCCGACCGATGTCCCCAGCTCGGGCGCCTGGCAGCCAGGCGCCCGAGAGCCAGCGAGCGAGATGGAAAAAAGGAGTCCGGAAAGCATGGGTGGACGGCTGAGCCTCTCACAGGCCCGGCGGATCGCACTCCATGCCCAGGCCCTGGCCGGGGCCCGGCCCGCCAGTCCAGTGAACGCCAGGACGGTGGGCCGGACTTTTGCCCAACTGCAGCTTGTCCAGATTGATTCCGTCAATGTACTCTCCCGCAGCCATTTTCTGCCTTTTTTCTCCCGCCTCGGCGACTACGACCGAACCATACTTTCCACGCTCTCCGGCAGCGCCCCGCGCAGGATGGTGGAGTACTGGGCCCACGAGGCCAGCTACATCAGGCCCGAGCACTTCGGCGACCTGACGCTCTGGCAAAACCGTGAGTGGGTGGGCTCTGCCGGCCTTGATCCACACGTACGTGGCGCCCTGGAGGTGCAAATCCTTGCACTGTTGGCGCACAGCCGCCCGCTCACGGCCCGCGAGGTCAAGGCAAGGATCGGCCACGAGGAGGAAAAGAACAAAGACGAATGGGGCTGGAACTGGAGCACTGTCAAGAGAACCCTCGAAGGCCTGTTTGAGCGCGGAGTGGTGGGTGCGGCGTCGCGCAATGACCAGTTTGAACGCCGCTACGCGCTTATGGGCAGGATTCTGCCCCCGTCCGCGCGCGACAGGTTCGACGCCGGACACGCCGAGGCGGGGCCGCAGCACACTGCCGGGGCCCCGGAGCGGGAGGCAGCCATGGACAGGCTGATGGGGGCGGCGGCCCGCGCGCACGGGATCGGCACCTTGCGTTGCTTGGCGGACTACTTCCGGCTGCCGGTCAAGGAAGCGGTCCGCTCCGTGGCGCGGCTTGTGGCCAATGGGACGCTTGAGCGAGTCGAGGTGGCCGGGTGGGACGCGCCTATCTACCTGCACGCTGCGGCTAAAATTCCGCGCACGGCGCAGGGGCGGGCACTGCTTAGTCCCTTTGATTCTTTGGTCTTTGAACGGCGCAGGCTGCTGGACCTGTTCAACTTCCATTACAGGCTGGAAATCTACATGCCGGCGCCAAAACGCAAGTACGGGTACTACGTGCTGCCGTTTTTGTTGGGCGAGACCGTGGCTGCCCGCGTGGACCTGAAGGCTGACAGGCAGGGTCGCAAACTGCTGGTTCGCGGCGCCTTCGCCGAACCGGACGCACCGCCCGGCACGGCAGCTGAACTGGCGGGCGAATTGGCGCTCATGGCACGGTGGTTGGGACTTGACGACGTCGTCGTGGCGCCGCACGGCGACCTTGCGCCGAAACTGGCTTTGGAAGCCACGCAGGGGTGAGTGCCCCACAGGGGACGGAGCCGGCAGGCATGTCCGGCATTTTCCCTGCTTGGCGTGGCAGACTGGCCCGTGGTTGTGCCCGTTCTCACGTAGACTGGTCACGCCACTTTTAGGCAGCCACAGATTGGGAGCAATTTCGTGCCATCACTTCTTGAGCGGGTCCTTCGAACAGGCGATCGCAAGACGCTTAAGCGACTGACCGTGCTCGCCGACGCCATCGATTCGCTGGAGGAGACTTTTCAGACCTTCACCGATGCCGACCTGCGTGAGGAAACGGACAAGCTCAAACTCCGCCACCAGGACGGTGAATCACTGGACGACCTCCTGCCGGAGGCGTTCGCCGCCGTGCGCGAGGCATCCTCGCGCACACTGGGCCTGCGGCACTTCCGTGTCCAGCTGATGGGCGGCGCCGCACTGCACCTGGGCAACATTGCCGAAATGAAGACCGGTGAAGGCAAGACCCTGGTGGCCACCGCCCCCGCCTACTTGAACGCGCTCTCCGGCAAGGGCGTCCATGTGGTCACGGTGAACGACTACCTGGCCGAATACCAGTCGGACCTCATGGGCCGCGTATTTCGTTTCCTGGGCCAGAGCAGCGGCTGCATCATCTCCAACCAGGACCCCACAGTCCGCCGCGCCCAGTACGCTGCCGACATCACGTACGGGACGAACAACGAATTCGGTTTTGACTACCTGCGCGACAACATGGCTTGGAGCAAGGACGAGTTGGTCCAGCGCGGCCACAATTTTGCCATCGTGGATGAGGTCGACTCCATCCTCATTGACGAGGCCCGCACGCCGCTGATCATCTCCGGTCCGGCCTCCGGCGACGCCAACCGCTGGTATAGCGAATTTGCCAAGGTCGTGCTGCGCCTGGACAACGAGGACGACTATGAGGTCGACGAGAAGAAACGCACGGTGGGCGTCCTGGAGGGTGGCATTGAAAAGGTTGAGGATTACCTGGGCATTTCCAACCTGTACGAATCGGCGAACACCCCGCTGATTGGATTCCTGAACAATGCGATCAAGGCCAAGGAACTGTTCAAAAGGGACAAGGACTACGTCATCATGGATGGTGAAGTCCTCATTGTTGATGAGCACACGGGCCGCATCCTGGCCGGGCGCCGCTACAACGAAGGCATGCACCAAGCCATCGAGGCCAAGGAAGGGGTGGAGATCAAGGCGGAAAACCAGACCCTGGCCACCGTGACCCTGCAGAACTACTTCCGCCTGTACGACAAGCTCTCCGGCATGACCGGCACGGCCGAGACCGAGGCCGCCGAGTTCATGGGCACCTACTCCCTGGGCGTGGTGCCGATCCCCACGAACATGCCGATGCGGCGCGCCGACCAGCCGGACCTGGTCTACAAGAACGAGATCGTCAAGTTCGACGCCGTGGTGGAGGACATCGCCACGCGCCACGACACCGGCCAGCCCGTGCTGGTGGGCACCACCAGCGTGGAGAAGAGCGAATACCTCTCCAAGAAGTTGGGCGAAAGGGGCATCAAGCACGAGGTCCTCAATGCCAAGAACCATGCCCGTGAAGCCGCGATCGTGGCTCAGGCCGGGCGCCGCGGGGCCGTCACGGTGGCCACCAACATGGCCGGACGAGGCACCGACATCATGCTCGGCGGCAACGCCGAATTCAATGCCGTCGCCGCCCTGGCCGCGCAGGGCTTGGATCCGGAAGAGACACCGGAAGAGTACGAGGCGGCCTGGGTGGACGCCTTTGACGCAGCCAAGCTGGCAGTCAAGGACGAACACGAGGCGGTGCTGGAAGCCGGCGGCCTGTATGTGCTGGGCACGGAGCGCCACGAATCACGGCGCATCGACAACCAGCTGCGCGGCCGTTCCGGACGCCAGGGTGATCCTGGCGAGTCCCGCTTCTACCTCTCGCTCACCGATGACCTGATGCGCCTGTTCAACTCCGGTGCGGCAGAGAGGCTCATGTCGCGCTCATCCATGCCGGACGACGTAGCCCTGGAATCCAAACTCGTATCCAAGGCCATCGCCTCCGCGCAGGGCCAGGTCGAGGGCCGCAACGCCGAGCAGCGCAAAAACGTCCTCAAGTACGACGACGTCCTGAACCGCCAGCGCGAAGCGATCTACGGTGACCGGCGCAGGATCCTGGAAGGGGACGACCTGCACGAGAAAGTCCAGTTCTTCCTCGAAGACACCGTCAATGAAATCATTGACGCGACCATCAATGAGGGGCACCCCGGTGACTGGGACTTCCACTCGCTGTGGACCAACCTGCGCACCATCTATCCGGTGACAGTGACGGCCGAGGAGATTGCTGAGGAAGCGGGCGGCCCCGGACGCATCACGGCGGACATGCTCAAAACCGAGTTGCTCTCCGATGCCCAGGTGGCCTACCGTGAACGCGAGTCCGACCTGGGGTCGGAGACCATGCGCGAACTGGAACGGCGCGTGGTGCTGTCCGTCGTGGGCCGCAAGTGGCAGGAACACCTTTACGAGATGGACTACCTTAAGGAAGGCATTGGATTGCGGGCCATGGCCCAACGCGATCCGCTGGTGGAGTACCAGCGCGAGGGCTTTGAGATGTTCCAGTCCATGATGGCCGCCATCCGTGAAGAAAGCGTCGGATTCCTGTTCAACCTTGAAGTCCAGGTGGAAAATGCGCCGGAACCGGCGGTGGGTGCCGTCGCGCAGGCTCCGGCCGGGCTGATGGACCGGGTGGCCGGCGCCGGCAGCACCAGTGTGGA